>WNFC01012639.1_pt1 | contig 22085 bp, 20 predicted proteins | sample 5400541 | NCBI WGS metagenome assembly WNFC01 (sample SAMN13153342, study PRJNA577476) | soil metagenome | isolation source: 120 cm saprolite under Douglas fir tree site 2 hole 2 replicate 1 | place: USA:California | collected 2015-04-18
TGGCGAACGTACCGAGAAGGGTAATGGCGGAACTGAAAATATTCGTCAGGCCTTTGTTGTAAATGGTTTGAATCGATTGCGAATCGTACGCCACCCGGAAACTCGAATCGCTCGAGCGACGTGCATCGTGATATTTGAGCGAGAGGGACTGGAGATAGGCGTAGAGGTCGGTGCGCAATTTCAGGAGCGCTTGCAGGCCAACTTTTACAAACAAGTAGTTGGTGATCAGATTCAAAATCCCCCAAACGATTTGAATACCGACGAGGGCAAGACAGAGCAGGGGAATCAAATGGCGCCAGTCAGAACGCAGGCCGTGCGCCGGCCGCAAAAAATCGTCAACGATGATTTTGAATGGCCACGGTTTGAGCAGATTGAGTCCGATGCCGACAAGGGTGAGAATCAATCCCACGATCGTTTGGCCGAAGAACGGGCGATAGTAGCGCAGCGCGCGGCGATAAACCGACATGATAAATTTAAGATTGCAGATCGCCGATTTAGGATTGTACTAGCGACGCGGTACCGCGGTTTAATGCTCACGGTAAATCTGAATTCTCAAATCGAAAATCTGAAATGTTTATGCATCATCTGCTGGAAACTTGGTTTGGTTGGGTGCTGAGCGGCGGATATGGCGGAATCATCCTCCTCATGGCGATGGAAAGTTCTGTCTTTCCGGTTCCGAGCGAAGTGGTGATCCCGCCTGCTGCCTTTCTTGCGGCGCAAGGCCATCTGAACTTCTATGGTGTCATTGTCGCCGGAACGCTCGGTTCCTATCTCGGCGCCGCCGCGACTTATTGGGTCGCACGGATAATCGGGCGACCGCTCATTCTGCGCTATGGCCGTTTCGTTTTGTTAAGCCCGCGAAAATTGGAGCGTGCTGAAACATGGCTGAGTCGCTACGAAACAGGCGGCGTTTTTTTCGCGCGGCTTCTCCCGGTCATTCGGCATCTCATTTCTATTCCGGCAGGAATTGTGCGGATGAATTTCCTCGCTTTCAGCATTGTCACGGTCTCCGGTTCAGCAATCTGGTGTTACGTCCTCGCGTATCTCGGCGAGCAGGCTTATCGAAAAGAGCCGCAGCTGTTGTCGAATCCGGAAGCGATGCTGCATTTAATCAAGGCGCAATCGCACTGGATTATCCTGCTCGTTATCGGTTTTGCGTTTCTTTATCTCCTGATTTTGAGACTGAGCCAGCCCGCGCGCACTTGATCGGCGGCACTCAGCCGGAGACGGTGGTGTTCCGAAAACTGACACAAATGTCATGTCTTTGTCTCTGGCAACGCGGAGATTGAACGTTGACGCTCAGTCGCTTGTCTCTGCTTTAACAGGAAGGCCTCCATGGCATCGGAATTGCTATAAAAAGGCCCGATCTGATATGAAAAATACCAAACAAATCCTCAAGAACCGCCAGAAGCTTTCACTCGGCGACCTGATTCTCGCCGTAAGCTCATGCACGAAGAACACCAAGGAGACCGTGGCAGCAGTCGCAGATCTTCTCGGCAGCGGGCAGGTGCGCGTGAAAAATAACGGACGCTTTACACGCGCTAGGGTTTGCTGATCGCGTCGGCTCATATTCCACTTTAAAATCTTGCCCCGGTAGCTTGATCGCTGCCGGGGCGATTTTTTTTGCTGTACAAAACGCTTCCCGCAAAGAGAAGGCGCTTTTATCTTCGCGCGGTGATCGATCGTTACTCCCGGCCGCAGATGCGCGAGCTCTGGTCCGATTCGCGCAAGTTCGAAATTTGGCTCGAGATTGAAATGCTCGCCTGCGAAGCGATGGCTAAGCTGGGACAAATCCCAAAAGAAGACGCCGTTGCGATTCGCCAACGCGCGCGTTTTTCAATTCCCGAAATCGCCGAGATCGAGAAACGAACAAACCACGACGTGATCGCCTTTCTCGAAAACGTTGCGGCATCGGTCGGACCCGCTGCTCGCTGGATCCATCAGGGGCTGACTTCTTCGGATATTCTCGATACGACACTAGCGGTCCAACTGACGGAAGCTTCACGCATTTTATCGTCCGACTTAAATGCATTGCGAAGTGCAGTTGCGCAGCAGGCACGCAAGTACAAAACGACGCCGATGATCGGTCGCAGCCACGGAATCCACGCGGAACCAATCACTTTCGGGCTGAAGCTCGCGTTGATGTTCGATGAATTCGGGCGCGCCGAAGAGCGGCTTGCGCAAACCGCAGAGCGGATCCGCGTCGGCAAATTAAGCGGAGCGGTCGGCACTCACGCCCATCTTGATCCCGCGATCGAGCGCGCGGTTTGCTCCAAGCTGGGATTGAAACCGGCAACGCTTTCCACGCAGATTATCCAACGTGACCGGCACGGGGAGTTTTGCTGCACGCTCGCCTTGATCGGCTCGAGCATCGATCGCTGGGCAACCGAATTCCGGCATCTACAGCGGACAGAAGTTTTGGAAGTGGAAGAATTCTTCGGCGAAGGACAAAAAGGCAGCTCGGCGATGCCGCATAAGCGCAATCCGATTACGAGTGAGCGTTTGAGCGGATTGGCGCGCGTGCTGCGCGGCCATGCGCTCGCCGCGCTGGAGAATGTCGCGCTCTGGCACGAGCGCGATATCAGCCATTCCAGCGCGGAGCGGATCATTCTTCCTGATTCGTGCATTCTGCTCGATTACATGCTCGACAAACTTCGCGAACTGGTGATCGGGTTGCAGGTTTATCCCGACCGGATGTTGCACAATCTCGGCCTAACGAAAGGACTTTATTGCAGCCAATCGATCCTGCTCGCCCTCACGCGCAAAGGCGCCGAACGGAAGCGCGCTTATGAAGCAGTCCAGCGTGCGGCCATGAAGACATGGCAAGGAGACGAATCATTTGCGCAGAACGCGAAACGGGAGCCGGAGATTATGATTCTCCTCTCGGAATCCGAGATCGACAAACTTTGCTCGCTCGACGCTCACTTTCGGTACGTCGACGAAACATTTCGCGCGCTCGGCCTGAATTAATCCACCACGTTCCTTAGCGCGAAGTAGGGGCTGCTTCCAAGCGCGGGAGGCGTGGGATCAAAGAGAGCTCTGCGATTCGAGAGGAAGAATCCAGTTGAATCGCACTAAGAGCACAGGGGATCGTGCTTTTCCCACCAATCTGCCCCGCTTGATCAAGTGTAACGGCTGCGAAATCGTGACAAGCGCGTAAGACGAGCGCTGCGACCACGAACTTTTTGGAAATCTCAACCGTGGAGAATTCAAAGTGAGTCAGCAGTTGCACCGTCATCGGCGCCGTCGCCGCGGAAATAAGCTGTATGCGATCATTGGCATTCGCGGCCACTGATACCTGGGCGATTTCAAATGCACCGCGTGTCGGGATCTGGTCGCTCGGAGACAAAGTAGGAACAAGCCGCGCCCCAGTAATGCGGCCGTTACCATCGAGCGTCACGGAGTCGAGTTTAAAACCAACTTCCAGTGGAATGACTCCGCGCAATTCGGCAGACAAAATATGAAACGACACGGCGGCGGACAACGGTCTGGCACGAACTGCATTGATTTGAAGAAAGGCGCCTAGCTGCATCGCGATCACTTGGAGCGGTATGCCGATCATGACGTCATTGCGCGCAGGAGTCGAACCGCGGGCAATCGATGTTTGTGTCGCCACAGGAGATTCTGCAGGCGACGGTTGCTGAGGTGCGACTGTCGCTGATTCAGTCGGATTGAGCGAGCCCGCTTCCTGCGCAGAGGCTGAGCCATCCGAGGAAGCGGACGCCACAGGATGTTTTCCGTTCCCGACCGGCACCTCCTCCATAGGCGGCGGCTGTGAAAATGTAGGTTCGAGAGTGACTGGCGGTGAAACGCTGGCGCTGGCCACGGCGGTTCTGGCCGCCGCAATTCGCCCGCCCGCCAATGTCTTTTCAACCAAAGCAGTTATTTGTTCGGACAAAAAAGGCTTCGCGATCGTTGCGACAACGTTCTCGAAGCGCAATGCCGCGGCCGTAATTTCCGCAACGAGACTCGACATCAGGACAACAGGAATACGCGCGGTCGTCGGGTTCGCGAGGAGGGATCGGCATATCTCGTCGCCGTTGATGTCGGGCAAAGAGTAATCGAGCAAGATCATGTCGGGATCAATTTGTTGAACTTGCTGAAGACCTTCCATTCCGTAGCGAGCAGTCGTGATCTGCGGAGTCCGGTCAGCCTCTCCTAAAATTGTTTCCAAGAAAACACGAAGCTCTTCTGCGTCCTCGATAATGACAATTTTTTTCCCGACCGGAATTTCCGTTGTTTTGACTTCAGGAACCGGAGGCAGTTCGGTCACGCGCTCGGCGGCAGGAACGGGAGTCGGTTCCATCACGCCTTCAGCCTCGGCCAGTTTCGCTTCGCGCAACGCATGGACGATAATCTCGCTCCAGGCTCCTTCGATTGTTCGGGGATAGAATGCGCCCTTTCGCCCTTCGCCGAATCGCGCCTCGTGCCATGTGAACATCATCTGCAGAGCGTCCAATCCGGTCAGGCTGCCACAAACCGCATGGCAAATCTGCCCGTCATAAATATGGACCTCGCCAGAGTGGCCTCTGTCGTTCTCGCTCAACACTACAGCGCTCGAGCCGGCGCTGCAGAGCAGGTGCAACAAATCGACGAGATGCAAAGCGCGCAACTCTTTTGGTGTTTTCCTGGGACGCGCTCGCCGGAGATTTAGAAGCGCTTCCACCGCATCGCCAAAGTCTGCGAGCTCGAAAGGCTTCGCGAGAAAGTGGATTGCGCCCATTTCTGCTGTCTCGGTCACAACTTCGGGCGACACTCCTGGCGTGATGACAAGGACACGGGCGGAGGAATGCGCTGAGCGCATCCTCGTAAAGAAGCCAATCGCGCCCTCTTCCGGCGGATCAAAGTCGATCACGAAAAGTTCGGGCGCAGTCTTGGTGGCGAGCAATTCGGCTCCGTGCAGACTGGAGGCGATGTGAAATTTGTAAGAGGGCGCAAAGCGCTTCAGCGCAGAAACGATTGCGGTTGCAACGACGTTGTATTTCTCAGTTAGTAGAACGTCGCCGCCGGGCACGCTTGTAGTATCCATGGGACAGAACTCCGCGTTGTAATTTTCACCGCGAGGGTATGGGGAACCTTTGACATGTCAAAACAAACAAATAGCGGAGTGACGTTCGCCGGACAGGAAAAAGTGCGGTTACTCGAAGCGCAATGCTTCAATCGGATCCAGCGCGGCGGCGCGATATGCAGGGTAAAGGCCAAACCCGATACCGATGGCCGAACACACAATCAGTCCGGCGAGCGCCCAGCCATACGGGAAAATCAAATCAACTTTCAGCCACGCGGCCAGCAAATCACCGCCGATCACGCCGAGAAGAATCCCGAGCACTCCGCCAGCTTCGGAAATAAATACCGCTTCGGTCAAAAACTGCCGGAGAATGTCGCGGCTCCTCGCGCCGATTGATTTGCGGACGCCGATTTCTTTTGTCCGTTCGGTCACGCTCACCAGCATGATGTTCATGATTCCGATTCCGGCCGCCACCAGCGCGATGAAACTGATGACGAAAGCGCCGACCCGCACGTATCCGGCGACCGATACAAATGCGCTCTTGAGCGAGTCGTTGGAATAAATCTCAAAATCGTTTCCCTGATTTGCGTGCAGGCCGCGTGCGATGCGGATGGCGCCGATGCCTCGATCGAATGTCCGATTGTAGGTGTCTTGCGAAAACGATTGCGTTGCGATGTTGATCGTCCGATTTGCTTCGCCGTAATTCTCGAAAAACCGCGTAATCGGCATGATGCAAATGTCATCCTGACTTTGACCAAAGGCCGTGCCCTTTTCTGTCAGAACACCGATTACTGTGTATGTGTGTCCGGTTACTCTTATCACCTTGCCGAGAGGCGATTCATGGGGAAAGAGTCGTTTTTCGATTACCTTGCCAATCACGACGACGCTCCGCGCCAGATCAACGTCTTGATCGTTGAGATTGCGTCCATAGCCGAGCGTGTATGCGTTGGCCGTCAAAAAACTTCTGTTCGTTCCAACAAGCGTAAGGCTTGGCGTTGTCTTCACGCCATTGTAAACCGCCTGGCCTTTAAGATCGCGACCAAACGACTTGAGGCAAATCTCCCGCGCGCTTCCCTGCATCAGTTGGTAATAATGCAACGCTTGTCGGTAACTGATAACGCGGCGGTTCTGATACTTCTTCTTCACCTCACCACCCGCGTCCATGGTTACCGGTAATTGCGCGAACTGAAAAATATTCGAACCAAGAAAGCTTATGCCGTTTTCAATTGAATTTTGTAGCGCGCCGATCGCCGTCATGACTGAGATGACAGAGAAGACGCCGATGGTAATCCCGATCATCGTCAGGGCGGAGCGCAATTTGTTCGCGCCCAATGAACTTAAAGCCATCTTTATAATTTCGCTGAACAACATGTCGATCTTAAGCAGAGGATTTCACCACAGAGATCACGGAGAACACGGAGCTACAATGAAACTTCTTCTGGCGGTCCGAGAACCTTTGAACTCTGTGCGTGAGCATGCGCACATTGAAATTCATAGGAAGTCCGACTTTCATGCCGCTCAACTTTAAGTAACTGAGCAGCTGTGCATCGTGAATAGCTGATGTTTGCTCGATCGACTTAATCTCCAAAGAAGTTGGCCATCGATGATCCCGATAGCCATAATCGGGCTTCACTCCTTTGTAAAAGACCGGAGCCGGCTTTTGCCGTTCGAAGGAAATTGCTCGCAGAGTCAACTCGCGACAGAGGCACATCTCATATGTCGACTCCAATACGCCTGGTCCCAACGCCCGATGCACTTCGATCCCACAGCCGATCACAATCTCGGTCAGCTCATTGAGCTCCTTGCGAGCCTCCGTGATCTCCGTGTCCTCTGCGCTTAATATCTTCTCACTCATATCTCAGCGCGGTTACTGGATCGAGACGTGAAGCGGACCAGGCTGGCGCAAAACCCGAGATTAAACCCGTCATGACCGAAACAATCATGCTCGCCAAGACCAAGCCGACCGAGAACTGAATTGGAAATGAAGGGACCGCTTTACCAATTAAGAAGCACATCACATAGGCAAAGCAGAGCCCAATAAATCCGCCGAGCAGACAAAGCGCGGTCGATTCGATCAGAAATTGGAGCAAGATCGTGCGGCGCCGCGCGCCGAGCGCTTTGCGTGTCCCGATCTCCTTTGTGCGTTCCTTCACGCTCACAAAGGTGATGTTCATGATACCGATTGCGCCCACGAAAAGTGAAAGCCCCGTGATGAAAAGTCCCGCGACTGCGATTGAGTTCTTCACCGGATCGAGCGTGCTCTTGAATGCCTGCTGCTCGTTAATCGTGAAGTCATCTTTCTTTTCTGCTGGCAAAGCACGCACGCGTCGCATTAAGCCAGTGAGCTCGTCTTTCGCCTCGGCCAATTTCTTTTTATCTTTCACTTTTACGCGCACATCCGATTCGCTCTTCGCGCTGAAATATTTGTTAAAAGCGGCCAGCGGCATCGCCACCATCGAGTCCCAACTGAACAACCCGAGAAAAGTTCCCTGTCGCGTGTTCACGCCAACGACTTTGAACAGTTGACCGTTGATCAAAACCGACTTGTTGATTGGATTCTCGGAAGGAAAGAGCGCATCCGCCACGTCGTAGCCGATCACACAAACGTTGGCGCCGCCGCGCGATTCAATTTCATTGAAGAAACGGCCTTCTTTGCAATCGACTGTCGATGTAACGATGAAATCCGAGGTGGTGCCGAGCGTGAACACGTTGTCGACTTCGTTGCCGCCGTATTTGATCGAGCGCAGCAAACTCGATGTCGGCACGGCGACGATGAGATTCGAGTTTGGCGTCGCCGCGATCATGCGGTTGAGCGTCTCCGCGTATTCCGTCTTGATCTTTTTGCGGTCGCGATAATTCCACCAGTCATCCACTTGCTTCCAGGGCCATTGCCCGACATAGAGAACATCGTCGCCCAGGACCGCCATACTCCGGTCGAAGCCGGTTTGGATTCCGCCGATTGCAGTGCCCATCAAAGTGACGGCGACAATTCCGATGATCACACCGAGCGCGGTGAGCGTGGAGCGCGTTTTGTTCGAGCGCATCTGCGCCGCGGCGATTTTCCAACTCTCACTCAGCTCGTAGAGGAACCGTTTCATGTTGATCTCGTCGATTGTCGATCTTAGCTCACCGCCATCGATTCCAGCTTCGAGACAAAGCCGGTTTCGTCGCTTTCGATAAGACCATCGCGCAAATGCACGGTGCGGCGCGCATGCGCAGCGATGTCGCGTTCATGCGTGACCAGAATGATGGTGTTGCCGCGTTGATACAAATCCTCGAACAGCACCATAATCTCTTCGCCCGTTTTCGAATCAAGATTGCCCGTGGGTTCATCCGCCAAAATGATCGAAGGCCGATTGACGAGCGCGCGTGCGATCGCGACGCGCTGGCGTTGACCGCCAGACAGCTCGTTAGGCTTGTGATGAAGGCGATCGCCCAAGCCAACATCGACCAGTACTTCTACGGCGCGTTCCTCGCGCGTTTCGGGATCGATTCCGGCATAAATGAGCGGAAGCTCGACGTTGCGCAGACTGGTCGAGCGCGGCAGCAGGTTGAACGTTTGAAAAACGAAACCGATTTCGCGATTTCGAATCGCGGCGAGTTCGTCGTCGTTCATTTCCGCCACGTTCTTGCCGTTGAACTCGTAGCGGCCCGACGACGGCGTATCCAGACAACCGAGCATGTTCATGAGCGTCGATTTGCCGCTGCCGCTCGGTCCCATGATTGCGATATATTCGTTACCGTGAATTTGCAGCGACACGCCGCGCAACGCGCGCACGATCTCTTCGCCCATCACGTAATCCTTTGTGATGTTCTCAATATTGATGACTACCGGGCCGACGAGACGAACAGCGTTATTACTTATCGTGCTCACGTTTCAGGATTTACGATTCACGTCTCAGGATTCAGATTTCAGGTCTGAATCCTGTTCATTGAACCCTGAACACTATTTTATTCCTTCCTTGTCGTAGCTGACTTTGGCGCCGTCCTTCAACTTCCGACTGATCGCGCTGTAGCTACCGGAGATCACTTCGTCACCCGGCTGCAAACCGCTTTTGATCTCGATGTAAGTGTCGTCCGAAATCCCCGTCGTCACTTTCACCATCTGCGCCTTGCTGCCCTTTTTCAAAAACACAACCTTCGCCAGTTTCTCGCGCTCTTCTTTCGCCGACTGCTTTTCCTGCCGTTCATTCACAAAGTCGGCGTTGTTGTCGCCCTTGTCGCGTTGCGCCGCCTTTTGTTTTTTCTTCTCGATCTCCTCCGGACTCAAATTGCTTTCGCCGGTGCGGATGGTGACGCTTTGCATCGGCACCGCCACCACGTCCTTGACCCTGTTTGTCTCGATGTCCGCCGTGCAACTTAGCCCCGGCTTCAGCGTCACATCGTGATCGTCGATGCCGATCTTGACCTCGAAGTGCGTCCCGGCGCCGGTCATCTTCCCAGTGTTCGCAATCTGGTGAACGGTGCCGTGAAATCTCCGCTCGCCGTAGGCGTCAATCTTCACGTTGGCTTTGTCGCCGACTTTCACATTCACGACGTCGTTCTCGTTCACGTCCACCCGCGCTTCCATGTGGCCGAGATCGGCCACGCGCATCACTTCCGTGCCGGCGAACTGATTTGTCGCGACAACACGCTCGCCTAATTTGCTGTTTAAGATTGTGACCGTTCCGTCGATCGGCGAGTAAATCGTCGTCTTGGAAAGCTGGTCGCGCGCCTGACTGGAGCCCGCTTGTGCGCGTTCGATTTCGTGCAGCGAACTTTCGTAAGTTGATTTTGCGACGTCGTAGGCCGTCTGCGCCGTCGTAAATTCGGAGTCGGCGATCATCTTCTTATTAAAAAGATCCTGCGCTCGCCTTAGGTCCTGTTCCGCTTTCGCCATCGAGGCCTTTTGTTGCAGGTTCACCGCCCGTGCCGTGCTGATGGCGGCTTCCTGTTGCTCGAGCAGCGCTTTGTAGGAATCGGGTCTGATCTTTAGCAGAAGATCATTTTTTTTGACGGCCTTACCATCTTCCACCGGCAACTCGATGATTTCACCGGCGACTTCCGGCGAGATTTTTACCTCCGTTTCCGGCTGTACCTTCCCTGTCGCCGAAACGGTTTGCACGATCGATTTGCGCACCGCTTTTTCGGTGACAACCGGAATCGGCTTCTCGCGTTTGCTCGCGATGATCGAGACAATAATCAAAAGCAAGGCGACCCCAACCGCGCCAAAAATAAAGTAACGTTTACGGCGTGAGCGCCGTTTCTTCGGCGACCCGGCAACGGCGGGAGTGCTAATCGCTTGATGCATTATTGGAGCGGTTTGTCTGCTAGAAGCGTGAGCAATAATGACTCGTTAGACCTTTGCAAAGCAAAACCCGTTCACCTCCAATCGTTAGGATGCACTTGCGGGTGTGTTTGGATTCAATCGCTCGCTGCTTTTTCGTAAGCACCTCCGCTCGATTTGTTCGATCGCCCAGGCCGCGTGCTCAACAATCAGCGGTTCGCCATCGTTGAGAGCGCGTTCCAGCGCAGGTAAATCGCTTACACTGCCAACATTACCCAACGCCACGCAAACATTTCGCAGAAAACCACGGCGCTTGATCCGCTTGATTGGAGAATTTCGAAAGAGCTGACGGAACTGCGCTTCATCGAAATCAAGATACTCGCTGAGTGAGAAACCCGCAGTCGCCTTGCGTGATGCGAATGCAGTTTCGCGTGAGAGCTGTGCAAAACGATTCCACGGACAAGCATCGAGACAATTGTCGCAACCATAAATGCGATCGCCAATGAGCGGTCGAAGGTCGAGTGGAATAGAACCTTTCAATTCAATTGTCAGATAAGAAATGCAACGGCGCGCGTCCAATCGATGCGGCGAAGTAATTGCTCCGGTTGGACAAGCTGTGATGCAACGGTCGCACGTCCCGCAATGATCCCGCGCCGGCGGATCCGGTTCCAATTCCAATGTCGTTAGGATCTCGGCGAGAAAAAACCAAGTGCCGAGCCGCTCATCGATGAGCATCGTGCTCTTGCCATGCCAGCCAATTCCCGCTTGCGCTGCATGGTCGCGTTCGAGAATTGGCCCAGTATCGACGTAACATTTCTGCGTACCCCCAAATCCGCGAAGGAACATGTCGACCTTTTCCAGTTTCACCGCGATTACGTCGTGGTAATCATCGCCCCATGCATATCGCGCGATTCTTCCGGTAGCGGCCTCTGTCTCGGCGGCAACCGTATTGCCCTGAAAATAATTCAGCGCCAACACAATGACAGACCGCGCTCCAGGCAAAACCAGTTGCGGATCACAGCGTTTCTCTTCGCCCCGCATCATGTAACTCATTTCGCCCGCGGCTCCATCGCGCAGCCATTCTCGAAATTCCTCTGCGTGAAGTGGGGGATCGCACGCCGCGACGCGACACGAATCAAATCCGACTTCGCGCGCGAAGGAAACAAGTTGTTCCTTTGTTTCACTCATTTTACGGTGAGACTGCGGCGTTCAACTTCGCTCAGAACAAAATCAGCGACTTCATCGTGCGTCAGGCGCGTCGTGTCTACACGAATGTCCGCGGCTTTTGCATAAAGCGGCGCACGCGCTTGTAACAACTCCGCCAAACGCGCACGCGGATTTTCCGTTTGCAGGAGCGGCCGATCCTCGCGCCGGCTCGCTCTTTCAAAGAGCGTCTTCTCGCTGGCTTCCAGCCACACGACCAGGCCGAGCTGCTTCAAAAAATCGATGTTCTCATCGCGCAGCACAACGCCGCCGCCAGTCACGATGATTGCCGGCTGCGTCGGCGCCAATTCGCGCAACGCTGCTGTCTCCGCGTCGCGAAACTTTTCTTCGCCGTGCTTCGCGAAGATTTCTGGAATCGGCAACTGAAACTTCGCTGCAACAAGTTCGTCTGTATCAAAACGCGCCAAACCCGTGCGTTGTTGCAAACAACGACCCACCGAAGATTTCCCCGCGCCCATCATGCCGATGAGCACGATCGATTTACCCGCGCAATTCACCGCGCAATATGCGCTGCAAGATCCACAATGAAAAGATCGATACTTGTAGGTCGTCTGTGTCAGACACCGCATGTTTGGCTTTACCAGACGCCGTGTTTGGCCTTTCACAGAAACGCCCTACAATCCCGGCATGGCCGAATCCAAGTCTCCTTCGCTCGTCGCGGTGATCATGGGCAGCACTTCCGACTGGGAGACGATGTCTGTCTGCGTAAAAACACTCGACGAGCTCGGCATCCCGAATGAAGCGCACATCCTCTCCGCACATCGAACTCCCGATGCGACCGCGGATTTCGCCCGCAAAGCGGCCGATCGCGGTATCCGCGTGATGATCGCCGCGGCGGGAGGCGCGGCGCATCTCGCCGGCATCATCGCCGCCTACACCTGGCTTCCTGTTCTCGGCGTGCCGATGCAGTCGCAATCGTTGCACGGTCTGGATTCGCTGCTGTCGATGGCGCAAATGCCGGGCGGTATTCCGGTCGGCACACTCGCTATCGGTTCGGCTGGCGCGAAGAACGCCGCGCTCTTGGCCGCAGCGATTCTCGCAACTTCCAACGAGAAGATTCGCAAAAGTCTCGGAGCTTTTCGCAAAAAGCAGACCGAAATCGTCCTCGCGGCGAAGCTGCCGAAGTGAAAACCAAAGTTTCGACCGACCGCGATGCGGCGGTTGAATTGTTGCGTAAAGGCGAAGTCGTCGCTCTGCCAACGGAAACCGTTTACGGACTCGCGGCTGATGCGCTGAACCTGCGCGCAGTCACAAAGATTTTTGAAGCGAAAGAGCGGCCGCGCTTCGATCCGCTCATCGTTCATTTGCCGGATCGCGATTGGCTGGAGAAGATTGCCGATCTTCCAGCGCAGGATCGACAATTGATCAGCAAGTTAACTGAAGCGTTTTGGCCGGGACCGTTCACGATTGTTTTGCCAAAACGCGATGCCGTTCCGGATATTGTCACCGCAGGTTTGGAGACGGTCGCAGTTCGCATCAGTTCGCATCCGATCTTCGCCGAGATTATTCGCGCATTCGGCTCGCCGCTCGCTGCGCCGAGCGCAAATCGATTTGGCCGTATCAGCCCGACGACGGCGCAGCACGTCCGCGACGAACTCGACGGCAGAATTGCACTGATCGTTGATGCAGGAGTGACGATGCATGGAATCGAATCGACGATTGTCGCAATTCACGCCGGGAAAATGGAACTGCTGCGACGGGGACCAATTGCAGAGGAACAACTGGCTAAGTTCTGTGAAGTCACACTTTCGACACATGGAGCGGTGCGCGCACCTGGTCAGCTTGCGTCTCATTACGCGCCGCACACGCGCCTGAGTCTGATTACTGACCCGGCATCTTTCGTTCCCGCGCAAAATCAGAGATGCGGTTTGCTCGCGTGGCGACGTGCGGCGAAGCAATACTCAGAAGTTCGAGTGCTGAGTTGCGCCGGGGACTTGCGCGAAGCCGCGGCGAATTTATTTCGTTACTTGCGCGAACTGGATCAGCTCGGGCTCGATCTTATCGTTGCGGAAAAAGTTCCAGCTAAAGGACTCGGCCACGCGATTAACGATCGTTTGTCGCGTGCGGCGAATTTTAATTAACTTCCGTGCGCCAGACAGGCTTGAATGAAACCTTTGAAGAGCGGGTGCGGCTTGTTCGGTCTGCTTTGAAATTCAGGATGATACTGGCAGGCAACGAAGTAGGGATGATCGCGCAGCTCAATTAACTCGGCGAGCGCGCCGTCGGGTGACGTGCCCGAAATGGTAAATCCTTTTTCCGTCATCTTTTCGCGATACTTCATGTTGAACTCATAACGGTGCCGGTGGCGCTCGAGCACTTCCTCGTTTCCGTAAATTTTTTCGGCGAGCGTACCGCGCGCGATTTTCGTCGGCCACGTTCCAAGGCGCATGCTCGCGCCTTTATTTTGAATTTCGCGTTGCTCTTCGAGGAGTGAGATCACCGGTTCCGCGGCGCTCTTATCGAATTCAGTGCTGTTGGCCTTTTCGATTCCGCAGACGTTGCGCGCGAATTCGATTGTCGCTACCTGCATGCCGAGGCAGAGACCGAGATAAGGAACTTTGTGTTCACGCGCAAAACGCGCCGCGCGAATTTTTCCTTCCACGCCGCGTTCACCAAATCCGCCCGGAATCAAAACGCCGGCAACATCCTTCAGGTGACCGTCGACGCCGTCCTCGAGCGATTCCGCATCGACAAGTTTGAGATCAATTCCGCAGTCCTGACTCGCGGCGGCATGGGTCAGCGATTCGTAAATGCTTTTATAGGCGTCCTGGAGATCGATGTATTTGCCGACGACTGCGATCTTCACCTGTTTCTTGGGACTAACGACACGCTCGACAAATTTCCGCCAGTTGCTGAGGTCGGGCGGCGGCGAATCGATCTGCAAAAGCTTGCAGACAACGTCGTCGAGATGTTCATCATGCAACATCAAGGGCATCTCATAAATCGTGTGTTTAACATCACGCGCTTCGATCACCGCCTGAGCGGAGACATTGCTGAACATCGAGAGCTTTTGCCGCAGCTCCGCGTCGAGTGGATGTTCCGTGCGGCAGAGCAGCACCTGGGGCTGCAAACCGATCTCGCGCAGCTTCGCGATGCTCTGCTGGGTTGGCTTCGTCTTTAATTCGCCAGCCGCTTTGATGTAGGGCACAAGCGTGACGTGCATGTTGACCACGTTCTGCGTGCCGACTTCGAGAATGAATTGCCGGATCGCTTCCAGAAATGGCAGCCCTTCGATGTCACCGGTCGTGCCACCGATTTCCGTGATAACAACGTCGTATTTGCTTTCATCGGATAGTTCGCGGATGCGCGCTTTGATGACGTCAGTAACATGCGGAATCACCTGCACGGTTTTGCCGAGATAATCGCCGCGTCGCTCTTTCAAGATGACGCTTTCATAAACCTGGCCGCTGGTCAGATTATTGTGCTTCGAGAGAACACAGTTGGTGAACCGTTCGTAATGGCCGAGATCAAGATCGGTCTCGGCGCCGTCATTCAGCACATAGACTTCGCCGTGCTGAAACGGATTCATCGTTCCGGGATCGACATTCAGATAAGGGTCGAATTTTTGGAAGACAACGCGCAAACCGCGAAGCTCCAGCAGCGTGCCGAGTGAAGCGGCGGCCAACCCTTTGCCTAACGAGCTAACTACTCCACCCGTAACGAAAATATATTTCATCGCGAGTCACTCCTTCGCGTTGCGCGAGCGAGTTTTTGCTCGAGCGCTTTTGCGTCCTGCGGCGTGTCTACGCCGGGCGATCCATGTTTCGTGACGAGCACATGAACTGTTACACCATTTTCGAGGGCGCGCAATTGTTCGAGCCCTTCTGCTCGCTCGAGTTGCGACGGTTTCCAACGCACAAAACGAAGAAGAAGATCACGTGTGTAACCGTAAATGCCTTGGTGCCGCAAATATTTTTGCTGTTTTGATCGATCCTGACGAAATGGGATCGGACTTCGCGAAAAATAAAGTGCGTTGCCGAAACGATCGAGAACGACCTTCACCTGATGCGGCGAGATCACGTCGGTGCGATGGGTGAATGGGTGCGCAGCCGTGACCATTTCAAGTTTAGGATTATTTCGGAGTTCACGAACGAAACGATTGATCAGGTTCGGATCAATCAGCGGTTCATCACCCTGGATATTTATAATGTACGCGGCGTCGGATAGTTTGGCCGCGACTTCAGCGATCCGATCTGTACCGCTAGCGTGGTGAGGCGAGGTGAGCGCGACTTCTGCGCCCCAATCAAATGCCACTTCGGCAATCCGCATGTCGTCGGTCGCGACGATCACAGCATCGATTTCAGTAGCGGTTGAAACTTGACCCCAGACGTGCCGGAGAAGTGGTTTACCTGCAATCGAATGTAATGGTTTTCCTGGAAAACGCGTAGAACTCCAGCGAGCCGGAATAATCGCGGTCGCCTTTTTCATTTCCTCTGTGCGAGGATGAGCCGCGCAGCTTCACAAATATCGTGCACGATCCAATCGGGGGTGCAGTGTCGTTCGCCCGTTCCATATCCGGTTTGGACCAGAATCGTGCGCACACCCGCGTTCTTTCCGCACTCGATGTCGATCGCTTTGTCGCCCACAAAAAAGGAGCGAGCAAGATCGAGATGATGATCGCGCGCGGCTTCCAACACCATTTCGGGAGAAGGCTTGCGCCGTCGCGATCCGGTGTCTGGTTTGTCGGGACAGTAATAAGTCGCGGCGAGTAAATTCGCACCCAGTTGCCGGCTCAACTCTGCCTCAACGGCGCGATATTGTTCCTCGCTGAAGTAGCCGCGGCCGATGCCACTTTGATTTGTGATCACGAAAAGTTTGTAACCGGCTTCCTTCAAGCTACGCAGCGAATCGGAGACGCCGTCAAAGATTTCGACCGCGTTCGGATCGGAACAATAATTAACTTCGCGCATGAGGGTGCCGTCGCGGTCGAGGAAAACCGCGGGATGACGACCTTGTTCAACCGGCACTCGCGTCATTTTCAAAGCTGGCGCGCAGTTCGTCGGGACTCGCAGTCGCGGTTCCTAATTTTCCGACGACGACAGCACTGGCATGGTTGGCGATTTCGGCCGCTTCAACGGGCGACGCATCGCAGCACAGGGCCAGGGTAAAGAGAGCAATCGCAGTGTCACCCGCGCCCGAGACGTCGAAAACTTGCTGTGCTCGTGTCGGGACAAAATGGGGGGGGCCGCCTTTTTGAAACAACATCATTCCTTGTTCCCCAAGTGTGATCAGAACAAGTTCCGTGTCCCATTTCTCGAGCAATCTCGCGCCGACTTCTTGTAAATCCTCGTCTTTGTCCGGGCGAGCTGTAGGCTCGCGCCAGGGAATTTCTGCTGCCAGGAATGCTTCCCTTCGGTTTGGCTTTACGACAGAAGCGTTGCACCATTCAATCGGATGGCGAGGGTTTGGGTCGGCCGCCACAATCTTACCGGCCCCGCGCGCATCATGGCAGATTTGCCTAACGAGTTCTGGAGTTAAAAAACCTTTGCCGTAATCTTCCAAAATAACGGCGTCGACTTCTGACAAAAGCTTTCGTACCTGCTCGGTCACGCGCCGAACCTGCTCCGGAGTGGGGGTGCGAATCTCTTCGCGATCCACCCGGACGACTTGTTGATGCTGCGCGATGATCCTGGTTTTGACGATCGTCTGAAAGTTCGCATCCTCAATTGTCCCAGCAGTGTCGATGTTTTGTTCCGCGAGAAGCGCGCGCAACTGACGCCCGCCGCGGTCCGGGCCGATCAGGCCGATTACCGCGGCCTGCTCGATGAATTCGCGCAGATTGCGCGCCACGTTGGCTGCGCCGCCCGGATAAAAAGTTTCACCAGTGACTTCTACCACGGGCACTGGAGCCTCCGGCGAAATGCGGCCCACTTTTCCCCAGACGAACTCGTCTAGCATCAGGTCGCCGACGACAACGATGCGCTTGGCTCGCGCCCGCCCCAAGATTTCATTTAATCGGTTGGGACTCATCAAGAAAGAACGTCGGAGCGAAAGAGGAGGTCTTCGCGCTGTCGCCAGGTGGGAGAAGTCGTGCGAATGTGGAGACTCAAAATCTTGACGTGCCCGAATTTGTGCGCTTAGGAGTTCTGCCTAACGTTTTAACTAAGCCCGAATAACGATGACAAATCAACAGTCGAAGCTGCCGATGAATCTATTTCGTCGATACAGCAAACTAGGTATGGCCGCGGCGGTTGTCGGAATAAGCTTTTGCGCGCAAGCCGCGGAAGCTCCGCAGAGAATCGACATTCGCCAGCTCTCAAAAAAGGTGGAAGACGTTGTGGTGCCCTTGCCGAATGAAGTTTTCGGGGCGCTGAATAAGCTCGGCAGCGTTAATTGGAAAGAATACGTCCGCAACGACAAGGGGAGCAATTTTACTGAGCGGCCACGGATCGCGCTCTTGCTCGGGACGGTGATTGCGGATGGTTTCATCGCGGTGCAGGCAGAAGACGCGCCCACCGTCAAAGAAATCGGCCAGCGTGTCCTGAATTTATCGCGTGGCATCGGAGTGGGAAATTCCATCACACCACACGCCAAAGCGATCACGGAAGCGGCCGACAAACGCAAGTGGGACAGCGTTCGCCTCGAGCTCGATCGAACGCAAAACAGCGTGCAACAGGCAATGAATGAAGTGCACGATCAAAAACTTTCGCAACTTGTCAGCCTCGGCGGCTGGCTCCGCGGCACGGAAGTGCTGACTGCGGTGGTAGCGAAGCGCTTTTCGGCGGACGGCGCGGAGCTTTTGCATCAGCCGGATTTGCTCACCTATTTCCAGACGAGGCTCGACGGGATGCCGGAGTACAACTTGAAGTTACTGCAGGATATTCAATCTGCGCTCGTTGAAGTGCGGCCGCTGATCGATGTCGGCGGCGCGACCATTTCGCCTGGTTCGGTCAAGCGCATCAATGAGATTACGACACGTCTGGATGAGGCGATCGTAACGAAAGTGCAGTAGGCGATTATTGGGGTGGCGATCTCGGGGCGCGCGAAAAAAAAGCGGTCCGGCAGCAATTATTCAAAGGAAACGAATACTGGTTCTGGTTGGGCAGCGACGTCGACAAAGCAAAACTTTCCGTTCACATTTACGATTCGGAAGGCAAGCTCGCCGAGCAGCCCGATAGTTGGGAAAAAGGACATTTCGCCGCAGCGCACATCGTTCCGAACGCGACCAGCAGTTATTTTATTATCGTCACGGTAGAAGAGTCGCCGGATGAGCGAACCCATTGGGCGTTGGTTTATGGGTTCCGGTAACGCGTGTAGGATGCGCTTCCAGCGCATGTTTCATCGGCAGGATGCCGAGGCCTCGCCTGAGTTATGACCGAAACGCGCACGTTGCAATTCGAGAGCGCCCGCGCTTTGCAGTCCCTTTACGCGAACGATCTGAAGAATCTTAAATCGATGGAAGATTCGCTTGGCGTGAAATTAACCACACGCGAAGGTTGGGTGAAAATTGATGGCGAACCTTCGCAAATCGAGCGGGCGGAGCGCGTGTTTCAACAACTGGAGCAGGCGCGAAAAAAGGGAATCGATATTCAGAAGCATGAATTCAGTTATGCGTTGAATGCTGTGAATGAAGCGCGCACCGATAATTTGTCGGATGTAGTCGACACGAAAATCATCACTTCGGCGCGCAAAGCGCCGATCGTGCCGCGCAGTCTCGGTCAGCGCAATTACGTGGAGGCGATCGAGAAGCGCGACATCGTCTTTGGCATTGGCCCCGCCGGCACCGGCAAAACTTATCTCGCTGTGGCCATGGCTGTGGCGGCGCTGAAAAAAGAACAGATCAGCCGCATTATTCTGACCAGGCCGGCGGTCGAGGCCGGAGAAGCGCTCGGGTTTCTTCCCGGCGATCTGCAGGAAAAAATCACGCCTTATTTGCGGCCGCTTTACGACGCATTGCGCGACATGCTTGAGCCCGACGAAATCGAGCGCAATATGGCGCACCAGACGATCGAGGTAGCGCCGCTTGCTTATATGCGTGGCCGCACCTTGAGCAACGCGTTCGTGATTCTGGATGAAGCGCAAAACACAACCATGGAGCAGATGTTTATGTTGCTCACGCGCATGGGCCCCCATTCAAAATGCGTGGTCACCGGCGATGTCACGCAGATCGATTTGCCGGCGAACAAACACTCTGGATTGGTCGAAGCGTTGCAGGCCTTGAAAAATGTTTCGGGAATTTCCTTCGCCTATTTTAATGAGCGCGACGTTGTCCGGCATGAGCTGGTGCGCTCGATCATCAATGCTTATCAGGTGCACCGCTCCCCGGCGAATGCGCCCTCCGTCACCCCACGGCGAAAGTAACTGCGATGCTCGATTTTCTTAAACGCAACCAGCTCGTGAAACGTGGCCTCGCTTCGCGAAAAACGCGCCGCCGCTGCACGCGTAACGAACTGCTGCACGCGATTGAATATGCGCCTTATGGAAAGTGGGTGATCTTCGCCTGCTTCGTCGCCGGTCTGGCCTTTCTCATCTTCAGCGGCCAGCAGCCCGAGCCGACAAAAAATTTCGTCATTGCGCTGCTCGTCTTTTTTCTCGCGACTACGCAACTCTGGATCGGGCAGCCAAAGACATTCTCGCGCAGTTCGCGTTTGATTCTTGTTTTCGGAGTAATGTTTTTGCAGCTCGCCGTGACCAAGATCGTCCTCGTTCTTTGTAACAGTGGTACATTCGCACTTCTGAAGCCCGAAACTGCCGCGCTTATCGTGCCTTATGCATTTGCTCCCCTCGTTCTCAGCGTTCTGATCGGCCGCAACCATGGCCTTTACGCAGCACTTTTTGTTGGCGTGTGGGGCAGCATGTTATCCGGCAAAATCGACGTGCCGCTTCTGATGTGTGGATGGATCAGCGGCTTCATCGCGGTTTATCTAACGCTCCAGGTTCGGCGCCGCAGCAAACTCATCCGGGCCGGCGTCGGTGTCGGACTCGCGATCTGGTTGCTCGCACTTACCTTCGGACTGATTGGGCCGATCAACTGGTTCACTCCGATGGCAAATGATTGGGCGATGATCGGTGTGCAGAGCGCGCTCGCTCTAGGCAATGGAATCGTAGTTGCCATGGTCGTGGGCGGTGCCCTGCCGATTCTCGAACATCTCTTTCAAATTACGACCGATATCTCCTGGCTCGAAGCATCCGATCTCAATCATCCTCTGCTCCGGCGGATGACGATGGAAGCGCCGGGCACCTACCATCACAGTTTGGTCGTCGCCAATCTGGCGGAAGCCGCAGCTGAAGCGATCGGCGCGAACGGCACCTTCTGCCGTGTCTGCTCCTACTTCCACGATGTCGGCAAACTGGTGAAGCCCGAATATTTCACCGAGAACATGAACTTCGAGCGCAACCCGCACGATGAACTCGCCCCGACAATGAGCGCGCTCATCATTATCGCGCACGTTAAGGAAGGTGTGGACCTTGCGTTGAAACATGGGTTAAACCAGGAAATCATCGATGTCATTCAGGAGCATCACGGCACTTCGCTCGTTTTTTATTTCTATAAACGCGCCTTACAGCAGGTCGAAGACGCGCGCGCCGGCGGCAAGATCATGAACATGCGCGAGGATGATATCTCAGCCGTGCGCGAAGAAATTTTTCGCTATCCCGGCCCGAAGCCGCAAACCAAGGAAAGCGCAATCATCAGTCTGGCCGATATGGTGGAGGGCGCTTCACGCAGCCTTGAAAAGCCGACGCCGCAAAAAATCGAGCAATTCGTTACGGACCTGATCGATCAGCGCACTGCCGACCATCAGCTTGACGAATGCGAACTGACGCTCGCCGAATTGAAAATCATTGCCGAGCGTTTTCGTTTTACACTCATGACGATGCTGCACACTCGCATCGCGTATCCGAAACAGGAGACGAAAACCTTAACCCCGCGCGATGAAAACTTTCGGCCTGATGTGATGGCAGCGAACAAGAAACCCGCTTCCGCGCCGCCAGTCTCAGCGGCCTGATGTGGCGTGAGCGATCTCGTGCTTGATCGCTTGCGCGAGTGGCGTGCAGAAACAGCGATCATTCTCGGCTCGGGACTAAGCTCGATCGTTGGCGATGCAGATAAAGATCGGGTGATCCCGTACGCCGAACTGAAAGACATTGCTCGGCCTTCAATCGCGGGTCATACCGGACAATTTGTTCTCAGCGAAATCGGGCGCACGCGCGTGATTTACGCGCAAGGCCGCGTCCACCTTTATCAAGGGTTTTCGGCGCGCGTGCGGCTACTGGAAAAGGTTGGAATTAAAAGACTGATTCTGACTAACGCCGCCGGTTCGCTGAATCCGAAATTTTCTCCGGGCAATGACACTCCGCAATTTGTCGATCTAACCGCAGCTTATTCGCCGCGCCTCCGGAAACAATTCGCCGATGCCGCGCGCGAAATCGACATGATTCTTCACGAAGGCGTTTACGCGAGCCTGCTCGGACCGCAGTATGAAACACCAGCCGAAGTACGAATGCTCCGCTCGTTAGGTGTCGATGCCATCGGTATGTCGACCGTGCTCGAAGTCATTCAAGCGCGCGCTCTCGGACTCGAAGTCGCCGGATTTTCTTGCCTAACGAATTGGGCGGCGGGAATCGGTATGGACAAACTCAATCACA
>WNFC01001973.1_pt1 | contig 22076 bp, 21 predicted proteins | sample 5400541 | NCBI WGS metagenome assembly WNFC01 (sample SAMN13153342, study PRJNA577476) | soil metagenome | isolation source: 120 cm saprolite under Douglas fir tree site 2 hole 2 replicate 1 | place: USA:California | collected 2015-04-18
TGCAGGCGGCGCCGCAGAAGGCGTGGTCCGGGAGACCCGAGAACGTCGCCGCCGCGCAACGCGCCTTCACCCATCGCGCCATGATGAACAGCCTCGCCACGCGCGGGCAGTGGAAGCAGGATTTGGAGAAGAGGGCGGCATAACCGGCTGTGCCGACCGCCAACGTGGACCGCCCGCCGCGATTGGAACGGGCGGCCGGCACGGGCCGATCGGGGAGATGCGAAACGTTTGCAGCCGCCCGGCCGGCGAGCGGAAAGCCTAACTCTTTACCGTCTCGTAGGGTTGCGGGTTTACAAACGCCCCCAAACTGCCCGATTGCGGGGGCAAGCGATCCCGTCATGGCGTCCCGAGGAAACCCGGCCGAAGCGCGGCGCCCTGCTGCGCGCCTCTATCTCGTGACCCCGCCGGACCCTGCCGGGCTGGCGGGCCCGCTTGCCGATGCGCCCGACGGCGCGCATGTGTCGGGGCCGGCCGCGCTCGAGGTCGCGCTGGCGGCGCTCAAGCCCGCGCGCATCGTCGGCTGCGGCGGACTTGACACCCGGCACGACGCCATGCTCGCCGCCGAAGCCGGCGCCGACTACGTCATGTTCGGCGAGCCCGACGCGAACGGGGATCGTCCCTCGTTCGCCGCGATCGCCGATCGCGTGGCCTGGTGGGCCGAGCTGTTCGAGGTTCCTTGCGTCGGATTTGCCGCCTCGCTCGACGAGGTCGAGCCGCTCGCGGCCGCCGGCGCCGATTTCGTCGCGGTCGGCGATTGCGTCTTCGCCGATGGGCGCGGCTCGGCGGCGGCGGTCGCCGACGCCGCCCGCCGGCTCGCAGTCGTGGAGACGACGGCATGAGCGCCGCTCGGCATCTCGCGGCATGCCTCGTTCTCGCGCTCGCCTCGATCGTGGGCTCGGTCGCGCCGGCCGCCGCGCAAGGGCCGATCCCGCTCGGCCCTCCCGCCACGCAGCCGACGTCGCCGCCTGCCGCCAAGCCGGCGATGAAGCCGGCGCCGCGGCGACCCGCGCCCGCGCCGCCCGCCGCGACCTCGACGCCCGTGCCCCCGGCGGTGCCGGCGGCGTCGCAGCGCGAGCCCGATCTCGCTTATGGCGCGTTCCAGCGCGGCCACTATATGACCGCGTTTTCGATCGCCACCCGTCGCGTCGACGAGCAGAAGGACGTGAAGGCGATGACGCTGCTCGGCGAGCTCTATGCCAACGGCTTGGGCGTCGAGCGCAACGAAAAGAAGGCCGCCGAATGGTATCGGCTCGGCGCCGATCGCGGCGATCGCGAGGCGATGTTCGCGCTCGCCATGTTGCACCTCGGCGGCCGCCTCGGCACCGCCGACCGCGAGCAGGGGGCGAAGTTGCTGGCCGCCGCCGCCAAGCTCGGCCACCTCGCCGCCGCCTACGATCTCGGCCTCCTCTACCTCGAGGGCCAGTTGTTCCCGCAGGATTTCGCGCGCGCGGCCGAGCTGTTCCGCGGCGCCGCACAGGCCGGCAGCCCGGAAGCGCAATACGCGCTCGCGACCCTCTACAAGGAGGGGCGCGGCGTGCCGAAGGATCTCGGCGAGTCGGCGCGGCTGTTGGCCGCCGCCGCGCTCGCCGATTACACCGATGCTCAGGTCGAATATGCCATTGCGCTGTTCAATGGATCGGGCGTCGGCCGCGACGAGCCGACGGCGGCGGCGCTCTTGAAGAAGGCCGCCCGCAAGGGCAATCCCATTGCGCAGAATCGGCTCGCCAACATCCTTGCGATCGGGCGCGGGCTGCCGGCCGATCCGGTCCAGGCGATCAAGTGGCACATGGTGGCCAAGGCCGGCGGCGTGGGCGACGTCCCGCTCGATACGTTCGCCCAGAAGCAGGCGCCGGACATCCGCACCGCCGCCGAGAAGGCGGCGAAGCCCTGGCTCGATGCCATCAAGGAGGCGCGCGAGTCGCGCTCTTGACGCGGCCGCCCGCTGCGGGCAGACCCGCTCGTCAAACCCAGCCCACGGTCACCGCCGCGCTCGATCCGGCAATCCATCGCTCCCTCCCTTACCCTCCCCCACAAGCGGCGGAGGGTAGGGTGGGGGCGGATGCGCGGGTCAAGCCCGCGCATGACCGAGCCGAGAAGATCATGCTCCGCTCCGCCCTGCTCAACGTGATGATCAAGGCCGCGCACAAGGCGAGCCGCGCGCTCAAGCGCGATTTCGGCGAGCTCGAGCAGCTGCAGGTCTCGCTCAAGGGGCCGGCCAATTTCGTGACCGGCGCCGACCGGCACGCCGAGGATATCGTGCGCGCGGAGCTCGAGCATGCGCGGCCGGGCTATGGGTTCGTCGGCGAGGAAGGCGGCGCCCGCGAAAGCAGCGACAAGAGCCACCGCTGGATCGTCGATCCGCTCGACGGCACCCTGAACTTCCTGCACGGCATCGCGCATTTCGCGATCTCGATTGCGCTCGAGCGCGAAGGATCGATCGTCGCCGGCGTCGTCTACAATCCGGCGAACGACGAGCTGTTCACCGCCGAGCGCGGCAAGGGCGCCTATCTCAACGATCGGCGCCTGCGGGTCGCGGCGCGCAAGCGGCTCGCCGACTCCGTCGTCGCCTGCGCGCTCCCGCACCCCAGCCGCGGCGATATCGCGCTCACGCGCCGCGAGCACAATGCCGTGCAGGACAAGGTCGCCGGCTTGCGGCGATTCGGGGCGGCCGCGCTCGATCTCGCCTGGGTCGCCGCCGGCCGCGTCGACGCCTATTGGGAGCGCAACCTTTCGCCGTGGGACATGGCGGCGGGAATTGCGCTGGTGCGCGAGGCCGGCGGCTTCGTCTCCGACCTCGACGGCGGCGAGGCCATGCTGTCGACCGGCGACATCCTCGCCGGCAACGAGGCGATCCACCGCGACCTGCTGCGGGCGCTCGCGGAGGCGCGGACGGCGTGATCGATCGCGCGAAGCCTGCCCCGAACCCGCGGAAGCGGCATCCGGACGCACCCATCGGCACCTCCGGCCCGGCCGCCGGCGCCGGCCTCGGAGCGCGGCGGTTCTTCCTTCCGCCGCGCCCCTGCCTTATTGTGAGGCGAGTTAGCGTGGGGTGATCTCCTCGCCATGGCGCAAGACATCGACCCGTTCAAGCTCGCGTCGCCCCGGATTTTTCTCGTCCGGATGCTGGTGTTCCTGATTCTATGCGCGCTCGTCGTGATCGTGCTGTACAAGCAGATCTGGACCGCGTTTCTCGCCAATCCCGGGCTCAACGCGCTGATCATCGGGGTGCTCGCCATCGGTATCGCGCTGGCGTTCCGCCAGGTCCTGCGCCTGTTCCCGGAGGTCAATTGGGTGAACGGCTTCCGGGTCGCCGATCCCGGCCTCGCCGTCGAGCGCCCGCCGGTGCTGCTCGCGCCGATGGCGGTCCTGCTGCGCGATCGCATCGGCCGCATGGCGATCTCGGCGCAGATGATGCGCGGCATCCTCGACTCGATCGCGGCCCGCTTGGACGAGGCCCGCGACATGTCGCGCTACATGACCGGACTGCTGGTCTTTCTCGGGCTGCTCGGCACCTTCTGGGGGCTGATCGAAACCATGGGCTCGATCGGCACCATGATCAAAGACCTCAAGCCTGGCGGCGACGCCGCCAGCACCTTCGATTCGCTCAGGGAAGGTCTCTCCGCGCCGCTCGGCGGCATGGGAATCTCGTTTTCGTCCTCGCTGTTCGGGCTGGCGGGCTCGCTGGTGCTCGGCTTCCTCGACCTGCAGACCAGCCAGGCGCAGAACCGGTTCTATACCGATCTCGAGGACTGGCTCTCGACCACGGTGCGCGATCTCGGCTCCGACCGCGAGGGTCCAGCGGCGGCGGTGGTGGCGACCGGAGCGCCGGCGCCGGTCGCGCTTTCCGGCGACTTGAAATCGTCGATCGACCGTTTGCGCGACACGATCGCCGACGGCGGATCGAACCGGGCGACGACCACGGCGATGGCGAACCTCGCCGAGGCTATTCAGGGGTTGGTCCACCACATGCGCACGGAGCAGCAGATGATCCGCGACTGGGTCGATTCCCAGGCCCAGCAGCATCGCGAGATCCGCCGCCTGCTCGAGATCCTCGTGCGCGAAGACGTCAACAAGTAGGACGCGAGTAGCACCGGATGGCCCTGGCACGCGCGCGCCGCGACGGCGGCATGAACTACTGGCCCGGATTCGTCGACGCGCTGTCGACGCTGATCCTCGGCATCGTCTTCGTGCTCACGGTGTTCGTGCTCGTGCAGTTCTACCTGACGCAGGAAGTGACCGGCAAGGACACCGCGCTCTCGCGCCTCAACGCGCAGATCGCGCAGCTCTCCGAGCTGCTCTCGCTGGAGAAGACCGGCAAGCTCAATCTCGAGGAGCAGCTCGCCCAGCTGCAATCGAGCCTGGCCGCGACCCAAGGCGAGCGCGATCGCTTCCGCGGCCTTTACGAAGGCCTCGGCAGCGGCGCGGCCGGCGCGCAGGGCAAGATCACCGAGCTCGGCGGCCAGCTCGACGCCGAGAAGCGGCTCTCCGCCCGCGCCCTGGCGCAGGTCGAGGTGCTCAACCAGCAGATCGCGGCCCTGCGCCGCCAGCTGACCGCGCTCGAGGAGGCGCTCGACGCCTCGGAAAAGAAGGACAAGGACTCGCAATCCCGCATCGCCGATCTCGGCCAGCGGCTCAACCTCGCGCTCGCCCAGCGGGTGCAGGAATTGTCGCGCTACCGCTCCGACTTCTTCGGACGCCTGCGCACGATCCTGGGCAATCGCCCCGACATCCGCATCGTCGGCGACCGCTTCGTCTTCCAGTCCGAGGTATTCTTCGATACCGGCAAGGCGACGCTCGACAAGCCCGAGGGTCGCACCGAGCTCGACGGGCTCGCCGGCGCGCTGCTCGAGCTCGAGAAGAAGATTCCGGGCGAAATCGCCTGGGTGCTGCGGGTCGACGGGCACACCGACGTGCGGCCGATCAACAGCCCGCAGTTCAAGAACAACTGGGAGCTTTCAGCCGCGCGCGCGATCTCGGTCGTGCAATATCTCATCGGCAAGAGCGTATCGCCGCAACGGCTGGTGGCCGCCGGCTTCGGCGAGTTCCAGCCGATCGATACCGAGAAGACCGAGGAGGCCTTCAGCCGCAACCGCCGCATCGAGCTGAAGCTGACGGAGCGGTGACCGCACCTTCGTTCACGCTCCGCCGCTACGCGCCCGCCGACGAGGACGCCGCGATCGAGCTGTGGCGGCGCACGTGGCAGGTCGCCTACCCGCAGATCGATTTTTCCGCCCGCACCGACTGGTGGCGGCAGCGCTGGCGCGGCGAGCTCGTGCCGGCGACGACGATCACGGTGGCGGAAGCGGATGGTGCGATGATCGGCTTCGTCACCGTCGATCCCCGCACCTTCGACCTCGATCAGATCGTGGTGGCCCCGGAAGCCTGGGGCATGGGCGTCGCCTCGGCATTGATCGACGAAGCGAAGCGCATATCGCCCGCGGGCCTCGACCTGCACGTCAACAAGGACAACGCGCGCGCGGTCCGGTTCTACGAGAAGCACGGATTCGTCATCGCCGGCGAAGCCATCAACTGGCGCTCGGGCGCGCCGGTGCACAAGATGAGCTGGCGGGGGCCGACGGCCGGCGCCTGACGACGGGTCCTTCAGCTCTGGAACTGCAGGCGGGCCAGGCGGGCGTAGAGGCCGCCGGCGGCAACGAGCTTCTCATGCCGGCCTTCCTCGACGATGCGTCCCGCCTCCATCACCACGATGCGGTCGCAGGAGAGCACGGTGGCGAGCCGATGCGCGATGACGAGGGTCGTGCGGCGCTGCATCAGGTTCTCGAGCGCGTCCTTCACCAGCGTCTCGCTTTCGGCGTCGAGCGACGACGTCGCCTCGTCCAGCAGCAGGAGCGGAGCCTCGCGCAGGACCGCGCGCGCAATGGCGATGCGCTGCCGCTGCCCGCCCGACAAGGTCACGCCGCGCTCGCCGGCCGGCGTCTCGAATCGTTGCGGCAGCGCGCTGATGAATTCGAGGGCATGCGCGAGCTCGGCCGCCCGCTCGACGTCGGCGTCGCTCGCGTCCGGGCGGCCGAAACGGATGTTCTCGCGGATCGAGGCCGCAAAGATCACGGTATCCTGCGGCACCAGCGCGATGCGTCGGCGCAGCGCCGCGGGATCGACGTCGACGAGCGGCACGCCGTCGAACGCGACGGAACCGCAAGCCGGATCGTAGAACCGCAGGATGAGGTGGAAGACGGTGCTCTTGCCGGCGCCGGAGGGCCCGACGAGCGCAACCTTCTCGCCGCGCCGCACCGAGAACGACACGCCGTCGAGCGCGGAGACCGTCGGCCGCGTCGGGTAGGAGAACCGCACGTCGGCGAAGGCGACCTCGCCGCGCGGCGGTTGCGGCAGCGCGACCGGGCGCGTCGGCGCAACGACCGCGGGCCGCACGTTGAGGATCTCGAACAGTCGCTCGGCCGCGCCGGAGGCCTGCGAGATCTCGCCCCACACCTCGGAGAGCTGGCCGAGACCGGAGGCCGCGAGCACCGCATAGAGCACGAACTGGGAGAGCCTTCCCGGGCTCATGCTGGCGGCGAGGACGTCCTGCGCGCCGATCCACAGCACGACGACCACGCTCGCGAAGACGAGGAAGATGGCAATCGCGGTGAGGATTGCGCGCGCGCGAATGGAACCGCGCGCCGTCACGAAGGCGCGCTCGACCGCGGCGCCGAAGCGGCGCTTGGCCAGCGCCTCGTTGGTGAAGGCCTGCAGCACCCGCAACGCGCCGATCAGCTCGGCGGCGTAGGCGCTGGCGTCGGCGAGCGTGTCCTGCGCGGCGCGCGAGCGCCGGCGCACCGCCCGGCCGAAGCCGTAGAGCGGCAGCACGATCACGGGAATGGCGGCGAGCACGAAGGCGGAGAGCCGCGGGCTCGTGACCACCATCATGGCGGTCGCGCCGGCGAACAGGACGAGATTGCGCAGGGCCACCGAGACCGAGGCGCCGACCGCGGCCTTGATCTGGGTGGTGTCGGCGGTGAGCCGCGAGGTCAGCTCCCCGGTCTTGGCCTCGTCGAAATAGGCGGGCGAGAGCGAGACGAGGTGGCCCAGCACCTCCTCGCGCAGATCGGCGACGATGCGCTCGCCCAGCGTGGTGACGAGATAGAAACGCGAGGCGCTGGCCAATGCCAGCACCGCCACGATCCCGATCATCACGCTGAAATAGCTGTCGATGAGGCTTGCGCTCTCGCGCGAGAACCCGAAGTCGACCATGCGCCGGACCGCGATCGGGACCAGCAACGTCGTGATCGCCGCCAGCAGCAGGGCGATCAAGGCCGCGGTCGCCCGCCAGCGATAGCGCGCGACATAGGGCATGAGCGACAACAGCGGCCGCAGCTTGCGCCCCGGCACCGGCGCGGCGGCGGCCGGAACTTCCGGCCCGTCGGCCGCGGGCTCGGCATGGCGCGCGGGGGTTCGTTCGACGACGTTCATCTCAGGGCGGTCCCTGCCATTGAGCCCGATCCCGACCGAAGCCGGCGCGACAATGCCCCGGCGCCGGACGGGTGGCAATCGCGGTATCCGGACGCGTGGGCGTCTGCGGCTCGCTGTCGGTAGCTCGCTTGTGTCCGCTCCCGCCCTCAGCTATAGACCCGCGACTTTGATCGACTTGCGCCACGCGCGCGAGATTGCGCAGGACTTGCCCATCAGGACTTGCCCATGAAGCCCGACATCCATCCGGAGTATCACACCATCAAGGTGGTGATGACCGACGGCACCGAGTTCACCACCCGCACGACCTGGGGCAAGCCGGGCGATACGCTCCATCTCGACATCGACCCGAAATCGCACCCGGCATGGACCGGCGGCCAGCAACAGCTGGTCGATCGCGGCGGCCGGCTCTCGCGTTTCCAGAAAAAGTTCGCGGGCCTCGGGCTCAAGAAATAGCGCCCGGCCTCGCTGCGTCAAATCCCCGCGCTGCGGGGTTTCATCTCGCAACGGAAACCGCGGGCGGGGCTCGCTTCGATTCACTCCCGCTCGAAGGCGGCCCGCAGCAGGCCGAGCTGCCGTTCGACCGGATTGCCGCGGTCGACGCGGGCCGGCGGCGCATGGATCGTGGCGTCGAGGCGGCGCACCGCGCTTTGCAGGACCTTGGAGCGCTGGATCAGCGCGCGCAGCCGCTCCGGCAGGAGCTTGAGGTTCGGCTCGTCGCCCGGCTCGCTGGTCGACAGCTTGACCTTGGCCTTCTCCTTGTTGGCCTGCGCGAGCGACATCTCGCCCTCCTTGACCGCCCGATGGAGCAGGAGCCAGGACGCGAGCTGCATCAGCCGGGTGGTGAGCCGCATGCTCTCGGTGGCATAGGCGAGCGCGGCGTTGCGCTCGAGCTTCTTGGATTCCTGCCGGCCCGGGCCGTCGAGATAGGACGCGGTCTCCTCGACCAGCGCCATGCCGTCGCGGAACAGATCGGCAAAAGCCTGCGACGCCGCGAGCCTCTCACCGAAGGATACGGCCTCCGACTTCTCGGACATCGTTTACGCCCCACGCCACACAATCACGCCGGCCCTGGCGAAGGCAAAATCATTGCGCGCCGGAGGCCGTGCTGTCCAGCACCCGGCGTGCAAAGCTTCCGACATAGTTGCCGGGCGGCCACGGTGGCAGACGACGGAGGACGAACGACGGAGTTGTGCTTTCGTTCTACTGATGTTCCGGTGGTCTCGGGTCGGCAAAGTTACACTTGCCATACCCACCCCCTAGGTGTAGAGTGGCGGGCATAGGAGATTCCGCCATGAAATCCGCCCTGTCCGCCCCCCATTTCCACGTAGAAGAGGCGGCTTTCGCCTACGTCGAGGCCCGGCTGTGGCCGAATGGCCCGGTCTGCCGGCATTGCGGGGAAACCGACCGCGTCGGCCGCTTGCAGGGCAAGACCACTCGTCCCGGGCTCTACAAATGCTATGCGTGCCGCAAGCCCTTCACTGTGCGGATGGGGACCATTTTCGAGTCCAGTCACGTTCCGTTGCGCGTCTGGCTTCAGGCGATTTACCTGATGTGCTCCAGCAAGAAGGGGATCAGCACCCGCCAGCTGCAACGGACTTTCGGCGGCAGCATGAAAACCGCTTGGTTCCTTGGGCATCGCATCCGCGAGTCCATGAAGGAAGTCCGCGATCTCTTCACCCCGCCGATGGGTGGCGCGGGCCACACCATTGAGGCGGACGAAACCTACGTCGGTCGCAAGGCCGAAAGCCGCGCCTATGAAATGCCCGCTCCGAAGCAAGCAGTTTTCGCCTTGGTCGAGCGCAACGGTCGCGTTCGTAGCTTCCACGTCCCGAACGTGACCGCGCAGAACTTGCGCCCGTTGATCGGTCGCCATGCTCACAGCGACAGCCGATTTTTTACCGACGAGTCCCGCATCTATACCGGCATCGGTTGGAACTTCGCGGCCTATGACAGCGTCAATCACGCCACCAAGGAATACGTTCGCGGCGAAGTCCACACCAACACCGTCGAGGGTTATTTCTCGATCCTCAAGCGCGGCATCTACGGCGTCTATCAGCATGTGTCGGAAGCCCATTTGAAGCGATATCTCGCCGAATTCGATTTCCGCTACTCGTATCGGATCAAACTCGGCATCGACGACAAGAGGCGGGCCGACATTGCGTTGCTTGGCGTCAAGGGCAAGCGGTTGACCTACGAAACGACTCGTAGCCGAAGGCCAGCGCCACAAGCCGAAGCGTGAACGGCAATGGCGGCAAAGGCGCCCCGAGCCAGACTCGCGACAACTCGAATTGCCGTTCAAAAGCGGGGATGAACAATGACGCCCGTACTCATAGGAGGTAGGGATGGCAGACCAAAGCAGGGAAATGCTGGAAATCGTGATGGGCGCCCTAATGGCGCAGTCGGCAGTGCTGGAGTTCCTTGTGAAGCAAAGGGTCATCGAGCGCGCCCCTTTGCTAGAGCATTTGGTGGCACGCCGCGTCGCTTGGGAGAAGACGGCGACACCGAATGCGCTTTTTTCGATCGACGTCCTTTCTTCAATTTTAGCAGGGCGTCAACCGCCGCAGCCCCCCGCGTCATTGCATTGAATTCATCGGGGAAATTCTTCCGAAGGATTTTGCGCGCAGGGTTCATCATGATATGATTTCTCCCATGTCGCGCACACCAAAGCCAAAAACCAAGCCCGACGATCCCGCAGAATCGAAGCGCTTCATCGACATGGCGCGCGAAGTCGATGCGGACGAAAGTCCAGATGCTCTTGATCGTGCGTTCAAGAAAGTTGTCCCAACTAAGCCAGCGGCAAGCCGTTCTCGTCCATCCTCGCGGAAAGCCTCTTCATAAAGCCTTCCACCGCGACAAAAATGTGCCTCGCCTCATCGTCAGTGTACTTTGCCGCAACGTGCATCGTCTCGTTGCGCCAAGGATTTTTTACGGCATCAAGCGACGCATAAAGAGATTCAAAAAGAAGGCCTTCCCCATCCATGCGATCGCTGGATTTAGGCCATTTTTTATCGAGTCCGTCTTCTTTAATTCGCTTGAGAATTACCGCCCAATTTCGTTCGGCGGGCTTCACGGGATCGGGTATTTGCAGACAAGCAGAAAGCGCGTGGATGCCGATTTCCAACACGCGCATTAGATGGAAGACGGCAGCAGTAGGTCGGCCTAGCGCATAGCATTTTCCAGCTTCATCAAGCTCGAAGACCCCAGCCGTTCTAAATTTCATCGCAAACTCGCGCCCGAATAATGGATTTTTCGGCGCGTAGTAATGGCTGTCTTGAGATTGAAGTACCAATACCGTTTTGAGCGATAGTTCGCGGTGCAGGGTGTGACAAATTTCATCAAATACAGTTCTTGCCGTTCCGAATTTTGCCCAAGACTGACCAATAGCCCGATCCGCGTCCGCAACGCTGATCGCGGTAACATCGGCGCCCAACGCCTCAAGATGCTCGTAAATTTTCTTCAGACGTACACGCAAATACACCCGATCGGTATCATCCAAGGGGGTGTCTTTATGGAACATCTTCTTTTCGATGTTCGGTTGCTCAACACTGGTCCCTCCGATGTACGAAGCAGTGCCCGCAAGATTGGTGGCGGCTTCAACGAAGGCTCCGGCCTTTAATTCAAGCATGTCCCACAGGCTCCATAGCCGGCGGGAATTGGGGGGGGGAAGGCCAAGCCGGCAATCGGCGCGTTCATGACGCGCCCCCGGAATCAGGGCATACTAGCCCTAGCGGCTGGGTATGGCAAGTGTAACTTTGCCCTCGGGTCGGGTCTCCGTTGGAAAAAATTAGCCATCATCAATAGGTTAGGCCAAAATTCATCCCACCGGAACGATTGGAAAAACTCGCCTCTTTGCAAGGAGTTCGGCCACGGTCCGTACAGCACGGGTTCGGAACCTGCAAAGCATACCGGCGTTTTCCGGGTTGCGATGAACCGACTAGCCCGCTAGTCTTACCGAAACTTAACCATTGGGGCGTTGAATTCCAGCGCCCCGAGATGACATAAACGACGACGGCACGGAGGCACCGATGAACGCTCGTTATATACCGACTTGGCCTGCTCCTCTAGGGGAGGGGGCGGGCCCAAGGCCCAAAGGCTAAAAAAATCTGCGAAAACGATAGACCGCCCAGTAGTAGACTGGATGGTCCGATTTGGTGCGCACCGCATCCATCAAGAAGATCGCGTGCTCCAGTAGACCTTGGGGAACGTGAGCCTCTTTTTCCCAGGCCTTGATGAAATCCCGCCAAGCTATGTCAACGGCGAGAATCGGTCCCTTGTAGACTTGCGAAATATCTCGAATAGGCACATAGCCGTTTTTTACGTACATTCCTAACACCTCAAAAAAAGAGATGTACGCCGTGAATTGCGTGAACTTGGGATCATTCGAATCTCGTAATGCAACGAGTTTTTGCTGAAATTCCTGCCTCATTTGCTGTGTCTGGTAGTGTTCCTGCAGGTTCGCATGGCTCTTGATGACGCTATTCCGAGTTGCATGGAAGAATGCAGAAAACTCCTTCCTTTGGTCCGCCAAATCCTCCCAGCTCTTGTACAGATTCAATAGAAGCGCAGCTCGTGTTTGCAGAGAATTTCGGCGCAATGAGAGGCCGGCAATAATTGCTGCGAGAACGGCCGCTATCCACGTAAGGGCTTGCAGCCAAGAGGCCGCGCCAACGCTGCCCGGGGTTCCGAGCCAGCGTGTAAAGAATGCATCAAGCCAACTAAGCACGCGAAATTATGGACAACTCACTCTTTGCGCGCAAGATGATTCTCGCCCCCTTCGTCTTACCAACGCGTTCGTTTGGTTCAACTTCATCCGGCCGCACAAGGCGCCGGACAAGCGGACCCCGGCCATGGCTGCGCCCGCTGACAATGGAGGCGCTTGCGGAAATGATCGACGCGAGCTTGTCCGCGCCGGTTCGGGGGCCGTACAAAAAGCAAGTGGCTCAGATTTCAAACTGAGACACTACTCAGTCTCGTTGTCGTGTGCCTGCTTCGCCAGAAAAAAGAGCCGCCGTTGCCGGCGGCTCAAAGTTTAAACAGGGAGGCGTCAAACAGAGTGGACAGGAGCCACTCAATGTCCAGAAGATGGACGCTAACAGTAATGATCGAGAAAGCTTAACAACATGTTAAGATTTTAAATAATTTTCTACCGGTCGCCGGGGGCGGGCGCGTTGCCGGGCTAGCGCCTGAAGAACTGGTCGGCCACGCCGCGCGACGCCTGCTTGCGCGCGATCGCCGCCTCGAGCCGGCCGATCTCGTCCTTGAGCGCCGCGATCCGCTCCTCGAGCTCCTTGACCGAGAGCAGCGCCAGATCCTGCCCAATCTCGTGCACGATCTTCTTCTTCGGGCGGTCGTCTTCGTCCATCGCCGGCATTTTTTCGCCTCCGCTCGGAAGGCCGTCAAAATAGCCTCCCGCCCCACCGTTGTCACATCTCCCGCCGCCTCCTAAAGAAGCGCGGTCCGCCGTGGCGGAGGAACTTTCCGATGCCCGCCTTGCCCGCCGAGATGACCGTGATCGCGATCCGCGCGCCGGGCGGGCCCGAGGTGCTCGTGCCGGAGCGGCGTCCGCTGCCGGCGATCGCCGACGAAGAGGTGCTGGTGCGGGTCGCCGCCGCCGGCGTCAACCGGCCGGACGTGATGCAGCGCCTCGGCCTCTATCCGCCGCCCAAGGGGGCGACCGACATCCCCGGGCTCGAGATCGCCGGCGAAGTCGTGGCAGTCGGCGCCGAGGTCAAGCGCTGGACGCGCGGCGACAAGGTCATGGCGCTGGTGGTGGGCGGAGGCTATGCCGAATATTGCCCCGCGCACGAAAGCCACTGCCTCCCGCTCCCTCCCGGCCTCACCCTCGTCGAGGCCGCCGCGATCCCGGAGACGTTCCTCACCGTGTGGCACAACGTCTTCGAGCGCGGCCGGCTCGAGGCCGGCGAGACGCTGCTCGTCCACGGGGGCTCGTCGGGCATCGGCACCGCCGCCATCCAGCTCGCCAAGGCGTTCGGGGCGCGGGTGATCACCACCGCGGGCTCAGCGGAAAAATGCGCGGCCTGCCGTCGGCTCGGCGCCGATCTCGCCGTTAACTACAAGACCGAAGATTTCGTCGCGGCGACCAAAGCCGTGACCGACGGCAAGGGCGCCGACGTCGTCCTCGACATGGTCGGCGGCGACTATATCGAGCGCAACTACGAAGCCGCCGCCGTCGAAGGCCGCGTGGTGCAGATCGCCTTTCAGGGCAGCCCGAAGGCCACCGTCGATTTCCGCCGCCTCATGCTCAAGCGGCTCACGCACACGGGCTCGACGCTGCGCGCGCGCTCGATCCCGGACAAGGCCGCGATCGCCGGCGCGGTCGAAGCCCACGTGCTGCCGCTCATCGCCGCCGGCAAGGTGAAGCCCTTGATCGACAGCACCTTTCCGCTTGTCGAGGCCGCCGCGGCGCATGCCCGCATGGAGGCGGGCCGGCATATCGGCAAGATCGTGCTCGCCGTCGCAACAATTTGAGATTCTTGCTCTTTCTGCTCCACTCGGTTACTGAATGCGGACGCCTTCCGGGTCGTTTGCCTGCGCGCTCGGGCTGCTCGCCTGGGCCGCGAAATCGACGTAAAGTTCACTAGCGTCAGCCCGCTCGCGGAACTGCGTCAGTCCGGCGACGCTCGACGGAGGGGTCGACAGGGTGGAGCTGGGAGGACGTCGGTTGCTTATCGTCCGTGCCTGCGCAGCGGCGGCGCTGGCGGCGCTGGTGATGTCACCGGCACGCGCCGTCGAGGCGATCAACGTGCGCACCGACGCGCAGGCCATCGATCTCACCGATGCCGCCGAGCGGCATCGCACCGACACCGACCGGCTGCTGGTCTCGGCCGCGCCGGGACCCGACGGGATCGTCCGGCGCATGGACGTGCGCGCGCGCGACGGCAACACCAATTGGGCGGTGTTCGCGCTCGCCAATTCCGGCGACGAGCAGATCGAGCGCCTGATCGTGGTGCCGCACTATCGCATGGTCGGCTCGGGCGTGTTCTGGCCCGATCTCGGCCGCTCGCGCGTCGCCAGCATCACCTCGAGCGGCGAGCGCCCCGACCGCCAGGACAGCGCCACCGCCGACATTTTCCGCATCACGCTCGATCCCGGCAGCGTGATGACCTACGTGCTCGAGCTGCGCGCCGACAAGCTCAACCAGCTCTATTTGTGGGAGCCGGGAGCCTACAAGGACAAGGTCAACAGCATCACGCTCTACCACGGCATCGTCATCGGGATCGCGGGCCTGCTGGCGCTATTCCTGACCATCCTGTTCGTGGTCAAGGGCTCGATCATGTTCCCGGCCGCCGCCGCGCTCGGCTGGGCGGTGCTGGTCTATATCGGCATCGACTTCGGCTTCTGGGGCAAGGTGTTCGCGCTGTCGGCCGATTCCGAGCAAATCTGGCGCGCGTCCGGCGAGGCCATCCTGGCGGCGACGCTGGTGGTGTTCCTGTTCGCCTATCTCAATCTCAACCGCTGGCACGTGCGCTACGCCCACATCACGCTCGGCTGGCTCGCCTTCCTGGCCGCGCTGGTCGCGCTTGCATTGTTCGAGCCGCCGATCGCCTCGGGCATCGCGCGCATCTCGCTGTTCGCGGTCGCGCTGCTTGGCTTCGGCGTCGTCGTCTATCTTTCGTTCCATGGGTTCGACCGCGCCGTGCTGCTGATCCCGACCTGGCTCCTGCTCGTCGTCTGGGTGGTGGCCGCGGCGCTCGCGGTCATGGGCTCGATCACCAACGACATCGTCGGTCCCGCGCTGCTGGGCGGGCTGGTGCTGATCGTGATGCTGATCGGCTTCACGGTGATGCAGCACGCCTTCGCCGGCGGCATCACCACCGGCATCGTCTCCGACGTCGAGCGTCGCGCGCTCGCGCTCACCGGCGCCGGCGACCTGATCTGGGATTGGGACGTCTCCGCCGACAAGATCTTCACCAGCCCGGAGACCGAGGCGCTGCTCGGCCTCAAGCGCGGCACGCTCGAGGGCCCGGCCGCGCGCTGGCTCGACGTGCTGCATCCGCTCGACCGCGATCGCTTCCGCGCCGTGCTCGACAGCGTGCTCGAGCAGCGCCGCGGCCGGCTGACCCAGGACTTTCGGCTGCGCACGCCCGACGGACATTACCTCTGGTTCGCGATCAAGGCGCGGCCGGTGGTCGGATCGGACGGCGAGGTGGTGCGACTCGTGGGCACGCTCACCGACGTTACCGAGTTCAAGAACGCCGAGGAGCGGCTGCTGCACGACGCCGTCCACGACAATCTCACCGGACTGCCCAATCGCGAGCTGTTCCTCGACCGGCTCGAAGCGGTGCTGGCCTTCGCCAAGGCCGATCCGGCGATCAAGCCGACCGTGGTGGTGATCGATCTCGACCGCTTCAAGCAGGTCAACGATTCCGTCGGCATCGCGGTCGGCGACTCGATCCTGCTGACGCTGGCGCGCCGGCTCGGCCGGCTCCTGAAGCCGCAGGACACGCTGGCGCGGCTCTCCGGCGATCAGTTCGCGCTGATTCTGCTCTCGGAGCGCGAATCCGAGCGCATCGTCGCCTTCGCCGAGACCCTGCGCAAGGCGCTGCGCGCGCCGATCACCTTCAACGACCGCGAGATCTTTCTCACCGCCTCGATGGGGGTCGCGCTCGCCGACGGGCAGCCGCACCGCACCGAGGAGGTGCTCAAGGACGCCGAGCTCGCGATGTATCACGCCAAGCGCATCGGCGGCGACCGCCTCGAGCTGTTCAAGCCCTCGATGCGGGCGCGCAAGACCGACCGCCTGACGCTGGAATCGGAGCTGCGCCGCGCGCTCGAGCGCGACGAGATCACGATCCTCTACCAGCCGATCGTGCGGCTCGAGGACCGTTCCGTCGCCGGCTTCGAGGCGCTGGCGCGCTGGGATCATCCCAAGATGGGCCGCACCTCGCCCTCCGAATTCATCGCGATCGCCGAGGAGATCGGCCTCATCGTCGATCTCGGCATGTTCGTGCTGGAGCGCACCGCCCGCCAGCTCGCCAGCTGGCAGCGCACCGTGCGCCAGCGCGATCCGATCTTCGCCAGCGTCAACGTGTCGTCGCGGCAATTGCTGCGGCAGGACCTCATTCACGACCTGCGCACCGTGATTGCGCGCACGGCGGTGGCGCGCGGCACGCTCAAGCTCGAGCTCACGGAATCGCTGGTGATGGAGAATCCGGAGCATGCCGCGCAGATGCTGCAGCGCATCCGCGACCTCGGCGCCGGCCTCGCGCTCGACGATTTCGGCACCGGCCACTCCTCGCTCGCCTACCTGCAGCGCTTCCCGTTCGACACCATCAAGATCGATCAGTCGTTCGTGCGCGCGAACGGCAAGGGCGCGCGCCCGGTGATCCTGCGCTCGATCGTGTCGCTCGCGCACGATCTCGGCATGGAAGTGGTCGCCGAGGGCGCCGAAACCGATTCGGACGCGGTCGAGCTCTATCAGCTCGGCTGCGAATACGCGCAGGGCTACCATTTCGGCGAGCCGATGAGCGCCGATGACGCGCGCGCGCTCCTCCAGGCCGAGAGCACGCGCGAAGGCGCCGAGCCGGCCGCGCGCAAGCGCATCGTGCAGTAGGCGATCGCGCCGCCGGGCCGCGGTTCGGGCTCCATTGACCAGACCGGCACGCTCGGGCGTAGTTTTCGCCCAGCAATTTGCGCCGATGTCGGGGACGACAATGACGAGGCCTGACCGGAGATCCGTGCTTGCCGGCATGGCTGGACTCCTGGCCGCGCTGCCGCTGCGACGCGCTCGCGCCCAATCCTATCCCGAGCGTCCGATCACGCTGGTGGTGCCGTTCGCGGCCGGCGGCTCGACCGATATCCTGGCCCGTATCGTGGGCGAGCATTTGCGGCAGGCGCTCGGCCAGCCGATCGTCATCGAGAACCGCGCCGGCGCCTCCGGCAATATCGGGACCGCGAGCGTCGCTCGTGCCGCGCCCGACGGCTACACCATCGTGTTCAACACGATGAGCGTGCATACCATGAACCACGCGCTGTTCGCGGCGATGCCGTTCGACGGCGTGAAGGACTTCGCACCGATCGCGCTCCTCGCCTATGTCACCAACACGATGGTCGTGCATCCGTCGGTGCCGGCGAAGACGGTTGCGGAATTCATCGCCTATGCCAAAGCGCATCCCGGGAAGATCAACTACGCCTCGGCGGGCGCCGGCTCGACCAACCATTTGTGCGCGGCGCTGTTCGAGAAGATGGCGGGCGTCGAGATGGTGCATGTGCCCTACCGCGGCGGGGCGCCGGCGGTCGCCGATACGGTCGGCGGCCAGACGCAACTCTTCTTCACCGCCGGTACCCAGAGCCTCGAGCACGTCAAGGCCGGCAGGCTGCGCCTGCTCGCGGTGACGGAGGACAAGCGCTCGTCGCTGCTGCCCGACGTTCCGACCGTCGGCGAGACGCTGCCCGGCTACGAGATGGCGGTGTGGTATGGCGCCTTTGCTCCGGCCGGCGTGCCGAGGGAGGTGATCGCAAGGCTCAATGGCGAGATCAACCGCGTCCTGTTCCTGCCGGACGTGAAGAAGCGGATGGACGACATCGCGGTCGAGGTCGCGAAATCGACGCCCGCGGAGCTCGCCGGCATGACGCAGCGCGATGCGGAGAAATGGGGCCGCATCATCAAGCAGCTCGGCGTCGCCGCGCAGTGATCGCCAAGCAGAATGGACACCTTGACCAACGGACTGCTCTCGCGGACCATGTCTGCATCCGGCGGAACCGGACGTGCGACCCCCAAAGAGGCGTTCGGGCTTTGACCCGAAGCCGACATGATGCGAACTGCTACTCGATCACCTCGTCGGCGATCGCGAGCAGTATCGGGGGGACCTCGAGGCCGAGCGCCTTGGCGGTCTTGAGGTTGATGACCAGCTCGAAGGTGGTTGGCGCTTGGACCGGGAGCTCACCCGGCTTCTCTCCACGCAGGATGCGGTCGACGTATGAGGCCGAGCGGCGATACAGGTCGACCGCGGAAACGCCGTATGACATCAGGCCGCCGTTGGTGACAAAGTAACGGAACGGGTAGATGGCGGGAACACGGTTTTGTGCCGCCAGCGTGACGATGAGCTCGCGATGCACCGTCAAGAACTGGTCGGACATCACGACAAGGCCGCCGTCCGGCTCATGGCCTAGTGCTGATATGGCGGCGTCGATGTCGGCGGCCGAGCCAACGGGAGCCGCGATCGGCGTCAAGCCAAAGGAGCGAGCCGCTCCCTCGAACGAATGCAAGAAATATGAACCACGACCGGGCGCCGTGCTTGGATTGAACAGCATCGCGGCTCGTTTCAATCGAGGTGCAAGTTCCCTGAGCGTCTCCACCCACTTGCCACCGATCGACCCGACCAGATTGGAAAAGCCGGTGACGTTGCCGCCCGGCTGGGACAAGCTTGCGACGAAGCCGTTTTCCACCGGGTCGGAAACCAGCACGAACACGATCGGTGTCGCGCTGGTTTCCCGCAACAGCGCCACAACCCAGGCAGTGCCGGTAGCGACGACGATTTCCGAGCCCGACTCGACAATATCTTTCGCAAGTTTCTGCATCCGTTCCGTGTCCCCGGTGGGCCAACGGTAGTCGATGCGGATATTGCGGGTATTGATCCAGCCGAGGTCCTGAAGCGCCTGCTCAAATGCTGCGATACGGGGCCGTGCATCGGGATCGCGCTCCGTCACGCCCATCAGAACGCCGATCTGGCGCATTCGGCCGGGCTGCTGCGCGTGCGCGGCGAGCGGCCACGCCACTCCGCTGCCGAGAAGCGTGATGAATTCTCGTCGCCTCATGCCAACTCCCTCCCGGGCTGAGGCCAATATTTTCAAAGGCGATAACACGCGGGTACCCAGCGGTGTAGGAGAATTCACGGGCAGTTGGCCATTCGGGTTCGTCCCTCCGCCGTCCTGACTGTCAGCCAAATGACCGCTCCTGGCACACAGCTGCCCGGGCGGATGCGACTGCTTGTCCGCAGCCGGTGAAAGCTGACGCTGCATCGCTGGCGTATCTGTTGGTCAACCGACCGAAACTTGCTTAGGCGTGGCCGGCCTCGCTCGAGAGCATGCCGGGGTCGATGCCGATCTTGCGCAAGGCGCGCTCGTATTTGCGGTCGGTATCGCGGCCGAAGATCAGCTCGGAATCGGCCGAGCAATGCAGCCAGCCGTTATGCTGGATCTCGGTTTCGAGCTGGCCCGGCGCCCAGCCGGCATAGCCGAGCGCGAGGATGGCGCTCTTCGGCCCCTCCCCGCGCGCGATCGCCTTGAGGATGTCGAGGGTGGCGGTGAGGCAGATGCCCTCGTCGATCGGCAGCGTCGAGTTCTCGATGAAGAAGTCGCTCGAATGCAGCACGAAGCCGCGCTGGGTGTAGACCGGCCCGCCCTTGAGCACCTTCATGTCGCTCGCCCGCGACGGCAGCTGGATCACGTCCGCGGCCGGGATGACGTCGAGCTGCACCAGGAGGTCGGGAAAGCTGATGTCGGCCGCCGGCTGGTTGACGACGATGCCCATGGCCCCTTCGGCGGAATGCAGGCACATATAGATCACGCTGCGGGCGAAGCGCTCGTCGCCCATGGCGGGCATCGCGATCAGCATCTGCCCGTCGAGATAGCCGCGCTTGGCGGGCTTGCCCTGCGGCTTGCCGTTCGACGCCTTGCGCGGCGCGATCGATCGCGCGGGGGCGGGATCGTCTTCGGGAGGCGGCTCCCCGCCCTCGTCGCGCATGCCTGTCTTGCGAGTGAACTTCATGTCGAGATGCTACCTGATTGGCTGCCGATCGCAAACGATTCCGGGTGTCCCGATCCATGCATCTTTCGTGCCGCAATTCACCCCTGCGGTGACGCAAAGCAGGAACCCTGCCCGGCTCATGTTCCTGCTCGGCGAGCCCGATCACGCCGGCGCTCACGATGAATTCAATGGCCGCGGAAAAGTTTCGCCGATAGATCGAGAGTCATGAACACCGGTTTGAACCGGCTGCGACGGACGGCCGCGGCATGCGGGATCGGCCTCCTCTTCGGCGCCGGCGCCGCCGCGGGGGACGACGCCTCGCCTTGGGACGGCGATGCACGCAGCGCGGTGCGCCTGATCGCGGGCTCGTCACCGGCGGCGAGGACTGCGCCGACCGGACCTGCGCGCGCCGGCGGCGCCACGGTGCGCGCCGGGCTTGAGATCAGGCTCGCCGCCGGCTGGCACACCTATTGGCGCTATCCCGGCGATGCCGGAGTGCCGCCGCGCTTCGACTTCGCGGGATCGCAGAACGTCAAGAGCGTCGAGGTGCTGTGGCCGGCGCCGCAGCGCATCCCCGAGGAGGGCCTCACCGCCATCGGATATCGAAGCGACGTCACGCTGCCGCTCGTCGTCGTGCCGCTGGACCCCGCGCGGCCGGCGACGCTCAAGCTCAAGCTCGACTATGCGGTGTGCGAGAAGCTGTGCGTGCCGGCCGAAGGGAGGGCCGCGCTGGTGCTCTCCGGCGGCGCGTCGTCGAACGACGCCGCGCTTGTTGCCGCCGAGGCGCGAGTGCCGAAGAAGCGCGCGCTCGGCGAAGGCACGGCGCTGGCCGTGAGATCGGTCCGGCGCGAGGCGGAGGCCGGGCGAGCGCGCATCATCGTCGATGTCGCGGCGCCTGCCGGCACCGCCGTCGCGCTGTTCGCCGAAGGACCGACGCCGGACTGGGCGCTGCCGGTCCCGGTGCCCGTTGCCGGCGCGCCGGCGGGCGTGCAGCGTTTCGCCTTCGACCTCGACGGCGCGCCGCCCGGCGCGACCTACGAGGGCGCCACCGTCACCCTCACCGCGGTCACCGGGGAGAGCGCGATCGAGGTCTCGACCCGTCTCGACTAATCCGCCCGGAGCGTTAACTTGGACGTTCCATGCCGGGGCGGCCGGACGTCCGGGCGCCGCAGGCGAGCTGTTCAACCACAACCCATGAGGATGACGATCATGCCCATCAAGGTCGGCGATCGGCTGCCCGAGGCGAAGTTTCGCGTGATGACGTCGGATGGCCCGGCGTGGAAGACCACCGACGACATTTTCAAGGGCAAGAAGGTCGCGTTGTTCGCGGTACCCGGCGCCTACACCGGCACCTGCCACAAGATGCATGTCCCCTCGATCCTGCAGAGCGCCGACGCGATCAAGGCCAAGGGCGTGAGCACCATCGCGGTCACCGCCGTCAACGACGTCTTCGTCATGGACGCCTGGCGGAAGGCGACCGCCGCCGACAAGCTCGAGTTCCTGGCCGACGGCAACGGCGAATTCGCCAAGGCGCTCGACCTCACCTTCGACGGCTCCGGCAACGGACTCGGCACGCGCTCGAAGCGCTACTCCATGCTGGTCGAGGACGGCGTCGTGAAGAAGCTCAACATCGAGGAGGCGCCGGGCAAGGTCGACGTCTCCGGCGGCGACGCGCTGCTCAAGCAGTTGTGAGCGCGCCCGGGGCTAGAGCATGTTTCGGTGAGATCGATGCACAAACCGCGCGGCACACTCGGTGCGTTCCCTCCCCCGCTTGCGGGGGAGGGTTAGGGTGGGGGCATACACGGGTACAGACCGGAGACATGGGTAACAGTTTAGACCGGATACATGGGTGACAGGTCAGAAAGCTCGGCAAGGGGGACTTGCCGATGCCTTGGAAAGAGACCTGCGCCATGGATGAGCGGTTGATGTTCATTGGGGA
>WNFC01004636.1_pt1 | contig 22069 bp, 18 predicted proteins | sample 5400541 | NCBI WGS metagenome assembly WNFC01 (sample SAMN13153342, study PRJNA577476) | soil metagenome | isolation source: 120 cm saprolite under Douglas fir tree site 2 hole 2 replicate 1 | place: USA:California | collected 2015-04-18
TGATCCGGGGTCCCCCCCGGGCTAGCGTGATCCGGTCGGCCACTTCGGTGCGTCAAGAACGCTTCATATTTCCCACGGGCGGGTTTCGGACACGTTTCCCAACTGTTACGCCGGAGACAACGGACCAGGACCTCGGGACCGTCACGTTTCTGCCCTGTTTCGGCGTGACCAAAACTGGCCCTTCAAAACGCGCCTTTTTGGCCGGAATATCCGTCCGCAGGCCAGCCGCCGGGCGCCAGGACGGCCCGGCTCCGGTCCGGTCCCCGGCTGGGCCGGAGCCATCATGGGCCAGGATGCCCGCGGCACCGAGAGTCCTCCGGACAGCAACAGACCTGCTCAGGGTGCGGCAATCAGCCGGCCGGTGCCGTGGCGCGAGCAGCGGCCCGGCCGGGCCGGGGGGTGGCGCGGCCAGCGCGCAGGCCCGCCGCCGCCAGCGCGGCGGGTTAAGGTTTCTGTCACGTTCCCGTAACAGTGGGCCCGAGGACTTGAGTCCCGTACCGGGACGAAATACGCTCCCCACATCTCGCTTGGTAAGCGCTTACCTCGCCAGGGGCAGTCGGTGTTGGATGACAAGGGCCTCCCCTTCGAGCGCGTGCGGTAAGCGCTTACCAAACGGGAAGCAGGATCTTCCCAGGCACTTAGATGCCGGGCAAGGACAGCTGTGCCGCGAAGGAGCGTGCCGGTGGACCAGGTCGATACGGGTCACATCCCGCCAACGATCTACGACGTGGCGCGGGTGGCCGGCGTATCGATCGCTTCTGTGTCCCGGGTGCTCAACGGCCGTCGCAATCCGCTCCCCGACACCAGGGAGCGCGTCCTGCAAGCGGTCGCAGAGCTCGGCTTCATCCCCGATGGCGCGGCCCGGGCGCTGAGCGCCAGGCTCAAGGAGGTCATCGGGGTCGTCATCCGGCGGCCGTCGGTGACAGTTACCGACGCAGGCGTTTTCGAGGACGAAGAGGAGAGCCTGCAGTTCCCCGACCTGATCAACCGGGGTATCGAGGTGGCGGCCCAGCGCCGCGACTACAACCTGCTGGTCTGTTCGGTCGATGTGGATGACCACGACGACAGCAGGCGTATCTTCGCCCTGGCCCGCAAGAGCGACGGGCTGATCCTGCACGACCAGCTGCTTGGCCCCGGCCAGCTGGACCGGCTGTCCCAGCAGATCCCCATCGTCACCCTGGCCGGGCCCGCCACCAGGAGCACATCGAACGTGGACGGCGACAACGCCGGCGGCATGCGGGACCTCGCCCGGCACCTCATCCAGGACCACGGTTACCGCACCTTCGCCTACCTGCGCGGCCACGCGGACAGCCCCAACAACCTGGCCCGGCGCGGAGCCTTCGAGGCCGAGGTGACCGCGGCCGGCGCGACGTTCGTGGATGGCCCGCAATGGCAGGGCAACTATTCGGCCGCGGGCGGCACGCGGGTGATCGACCGGCTCCTGGCCGACGGGCACGCCCTGCCGCGGGCCATCGCGTGCGCTAACGACCAGTCGGCCCTGGGCGTGGTGTACGCGCTGGGCCAGCGCGGCATCGACGTGCCCGGGGACGTGGCCGTGACCGGCTTCGACGACATCCCCGTCGCGCGTCACCTGCGCCCGCAGCTCACCACCGTGCGGCAGCCCATCCAGGAACTCGGCGCGACCGCTTTCGAGATCTTGTACTCCATGATCGGAAACGGGGAGGCCTCCGGACGCGACATCGTCCTGCCCACCCGGCTCATCCGCCGCGAGAGTTGCGGCTGCCCGCCAGAAAAGACCACGCCCGCGTGGCGGCCCGCCCAAAGGGAGATGTAGCCATGCGCGTTCTCATCCGGAGGATCGCGTTCTACGTCGTCACCGCGCTGGCCGCCATCACCGTGGACTTCTTCATCCCGCGGATCATGCCGGGCAACCCCGTCTCGGCTGTCCTCGCCCGCCTCCAGGGCCAGGTGACCGCGAGCACCATCACTTCCCTGGAACAGCAGTACGGCCTGAACACCAAGGAGGGCCTGTGGGGTCAGTACGTGCACTACCTGCAGAACCTGGTCCACGGCAACCTGGGCATCTCGACCAGTAACTACCCCGCCGAGGTGACCACCGTCATCCGCAGCGCCCTGCCGTGGACGCTGGGCCTGGTCGGCACGGCCACCGTGCTCAGCTTCGTGCTGGGCACCCTCATCGGCATCGGCGTCGCCTGGCGCCGCGGGACCTGGCTGGACAACGTCCTGCCCGCCACGACGTTCTTCCAGGCGGCACCCTATTTCTTCATCGCCTTCCTGGCGCTCGACCTGTTCGCCACCAGGCTGGGCTGGTTCCCGACCGGCCGCGCCTACGGCCAGCTCGATTTCCCTGGCTTCAACGCCACCTACATCGGTGACGTGCTCAGTCACGCGGTGCTGCCCGCCCTGACGATCGTGGTCTGCTCGGCGGCGGGCTGGATCGTCAGCATGCGGAACGTGATGGTGACCACGATGGACGAGGACTACGTCCTGGTGGCGCAGGCCAAGGGGCTGCCCAAGGGCAGGGTGATCTGGTACGCGGCGCGCAACGCCATCCTGCCCAGCGTGTCCGGGTTCTCCCTGGCGCTCGGGTTCGTGGTATCGGGGGCGCTGCTCACCGAGATCGTCTTCAGCTACCCGGGACTGGGCTGGATCCTGCTCCAGGCGGTCGGCGAGCGCGACTACCCGCTGCTGCAAGGGATCTTCCTGATCATCACGTTCGCCGTGCTGGCCGCGAACCTGGCCGCGGACTTCGTGTACGTGCTCCTTGACCCGCGTACCAGGCAGGAGGCCTGACATGTCCACCGGAACCGGTCTTCCCGGCGCCGGCCACGGGCCCAGGTCAGCCAGCCGGGGCGGCTCTCTCCCTGCCGCCGCCCGGCCGGGCGCGACGATTCCAGCTGCCCAGGTCACCCAAGATCATTATCGGCCTCGTGATGTTGGGCGCCTTCCTGATCCTGGCCGTCGTCGGTCCCTGGCTGGCCCCGTACAACCCGACCGCCAGCGCGTCCATCACGAACGGCGTGCCCCAGCCCCCCTCCGCCGCCCACTGGCTGGGCACCACCCAGCTCCAGCAGGACGTGTTCTCCCAGATGCTCACCGGGGGACGGAGCACGGTCCTGGTCGCGTTCGCCGCCGGAATCGTCGCCACGGTGCTGTCCGTCGTGATGGGGGTGACCGCCGGCTACCGCGGCGGCCTGTCCGACGACGTGTTCTCTATGCTGGCCAACTTCTTCCTCGTGCTGCCGGCCTTGCCGCTGCTCATCGTGGTCTTCGGGTTCCTGCCCCCGTCCAGCGGCAGCAACGACCTGCTCATCGGGTTCATCATCAGCATCACCGGCTGGGCGTTCGGCGCCCGCGTGCTGCGCGCGCAGACCCTCTCGCTGCGCAACCGCGACTATGTCGAGTCCGCGCGGATCGTCGGTGAACGCGGCTGGCGGGTCATCGTGTTCGAGATCCTGCCCAACCTCACCCCGGTGGTCGCCGCCTCGTTCCTGTTCACGGCCCGAACACTGGAGCTGGGGGGCGATCTTGTTCTACGCCCAGAGCGCGGAGGCGGAGATCAGCGGCTACTGGTGGTGGTACATGCCGCCGGGATTCGCGGTGGCCTTCCTCGGCACGGCGCTCGCCTTACTCAACTTCGGCATCGATGAGTTCATCAACCCGCGGCTGCGGGCGGCCGGGCTCTCCCGGCGCCGGACGAAGAAGGCCAACCGGGGGAACCTGCCGCGGCGGTTCGTGCTCGGCGTGACTCCGGTCATCCGGGCGGGCGAAGGGGGCCAGCCGTGACCGCCGACAGCGCCCGCGCAGACCTTCCCCGCACCGGGCAACCCGATCCGCTGAGGGACTCCTTGCCCAGCTCACGCACCACTGCCGAGCCGCTGCTGGAGATCCGCGACCTGTGCGTGGACTACGGCGCCGGTGATGACGCGGTGCACGCCGTGATCGGCGCTGAGCTGATGCTGCGCCGCGGCGAGGTGGTTGGCCTGGCCGGGGAGAGCGGGAGCGGCAAGTCCACCCTCGCCTACGCGGCTACCCGGCTGCTTCGTGCCCCCGGGATCATCACCAGAGGCGAGGTGCTCTATCACCCGGCGGCCGGGCAGTCCACGGACCTGCTGGCCCTCGACGAGGACGCCCTGCGCTCGCTGCGGTGGTCGCAGATCGCGGTGGTGCTGCAGAGCGCCATGAACGCGCTCAATCCGGTGCTGTCGATCGGCGCGCAGCTTACCGACGTCCTGCGGGTGCACGAGCAGGATATGGACCGGGCTGCGGCCCGCGTCCGGGCGGGCGAGTTGCTCACCATGGTCGGCATCACCACTGACCGGCTGCGCAGCTATCCGCACGAGCTGTCCGGCGGGATGCGGCAGCGCGTGATGATCGCCATGGCCCTGGCCCTGCGGCCGCAGATCGTCATCCTGGACGAGCCGACGACCGCCCTCGACGTGGTCACCCAGCGGGAGATCCTCGAGGAGCTGATGATGCTGCGCGAGCGGCTCGGCTTCGCGGTCCTGTTCATCACCCACGACCTGTCGCTGCTCGTCGAGATCGCCGACTCGATCGCGGTCATGTACGCGGGCCGCCTGGTGGAGCGGGCCAGCGCGGCCAGCCTGTTCCGCGCCCCCCGCCACCCCTACAGCCTGGGGCTGCTGAACTCCTTCCCGGCGCTGCATGGGCCGCGCACGCATATGACAGGAATTCCGGGATTCCCTCCTGACCTGCGCAACCTGCCCACCGGCTGTGTCTTCCACCCGCGCTGCCCGTACGTCATGGACCGGTGCAAGGTGGATTCGCCCCCGCTGCTGGCGCTGGGGCCGACGGGCGACCGGCTGGCCGCGTGCTGGCTGCAGGACGGATCCACGCCTGTCCCCGATGAGCTCGCGCTCGACCCGCGGAGCCAGCCATGACCGAACCTGTCCTGACCGCCAGCCCGCCGGAAACCGGCCCCGTTCTCCTGGAGGCACGCGGCCTGACCAAGCACTTCGTCCTGCACCGGGCGCGACGGGCCACGCGGGTCGCCCGGCGGGCCGTCGCGGTCAAGGGCGAGCCTGGCGAAACGGGGGGCCCGGTCGTACACGCGGTCGAGGATGTCTCGCTCACCCTGTCGCGTTCCGGCATCACCGCCGTGGTCGGGGAGAGCGGCTCGGGCAAGTCGACACTGGCCCGCCTGCTCGCCCGGCTGATCGTCCCGACGGCCGGCCAGCTGCTGCTCGACGGGAAGGAGGTCCCGGCGTCGAACCGCGACCGGCGGGAGTACGCGCGCGACGTCCAGCTCGTGCTCCAGGACCCCTTCTCCTCCCTCAACCCCATCCACGACGTGCGGTACCACCTGGCCCGGCCGCTCCTGGTGCACGGGCTGGCCAAACGGGGCGCCGGCCTGGACGAGGCGATCAAGGGCCTCCTCGAACGGGTCTCGCTGACCCCCGCCGATCAGTTCCTCGGCAAGTACCCGCACGAGCTGTCCGGCGGCCAGCGGCAGCGGGTGGCGATCGCGCGCTCGCTCGCGGTCACCCCGCGGGTTCTCCTCGCCGATGAGCCCGTGTCCATGCTCGATGTCTCGATCCGGCTCGGCATCCTCAATCTCCTCGGCGACCTGCGGGAGCGGGACGGGCTGGCGATCCTCTACATCACCCACGACATCGCGTCCGCGCGCTACCTGGCCGAAGAGATCATCGTCATGTACGCCGGCCAGGTCGTCGAGTCCGGGCCGGCCCAGTCGGTCACCGACGAGCCGTCCCACCCCTACACCCAGCTCCTGCTCAGCGCGGCACCCGACCCCGACCGGGCCGAGCCGCCCTCGCTGCAGGGGCGGGGCTCACCGCCGAGCCTGGTCTCGCCGCCGAGCGGCTGCCGCTTTCACCCGCGGTGCCCGCATGCGATGGCGGTCTGCGCCCAGCGCACCCCGCCAGGCACCCAGGTCGCCTCCGGTCACCTGAGTGCCTGCTGGCTGCACGTCAAGGGCCTGGACACCGAGCAGGCCCTGCCTATCGCGGGGCGGCCGCCTGGCCGGCCGTCGGCGCCTTCCAGATCCGCACCTGACCCGGGAGAGGAGACGTGATGAACCGGGCTGCCACGTCGCGGGTACCGCCCTGAGTCCTTCGACAGCACACGACTGCGGCCGAGCATAGGGGCAACGCCCGGCCGACCCGCAGACCGCCCCACTGACAAATAGACCCCGACACGGTCCTTAACAATAGGCCGGCGACGAGCCGGCCGGGCACAACGGAGTTTAAGCATGAAGCACACAGTCTTGAAAAGCCTGGCCGTAGCCAGCGTCCTCGCCATGGGGATCGCTGCCTGCGGCAGCTCAGGCAGTAGCACCTCAGGTGGCAGTACCAACAAGGCAGCAACGGGCAAGACGCTCGTTATCGAGAGCACCCCGCTCTCGCCCATGACAGACACCTTCAACCCGTACTCCCAGACATCCACCGGCTATATCGCCAACGCGATCAGCCTCTACAACGAGCCCCTGTACATCTTCAACACGCTGAACCCGGCCCAGGCGCCCATCCCGTTCCTCGCCTCCGGCCAGCCCACCTGGTCGAACGGCGGCATGACACTCACCATCCCGATCCGGTCGGGCGTGAAGTGGAACGACGGCAAGCCGTTCAGCGCCAGCGACGTCGCCTACACCTTCAACCTGGTCAAGACGACCACGTCGCTCTACACGGCCGGTGCTCCCCCGGTGGTGAGCGCCACGGCGTCCAGCCCGACCTCGGTGACGCTCACCTTCGCCAAGCCGCAGTACGCCAACCTGTTCCTGATCGGCCAGGTCTACATCGTCCCGCAGCACATCTGGAGCACGGTCAGCAACCCGTCCACGTTCGCTGACCCGAGCCCGGTTGGCACCGGCCCGTTCATGCTCGACAAGTTCACGCCACAGGGATTCACCCTCAAGCAGAACCCCTACTACTGGCAGAAGAGCAAGGTACACGTCCCGGAGATCGACTTCCCCTCCTACAACACGAACGCCAACCTGGTCCCGCCGATCTCCAGCGGCCAGATCGACTGGGCGGGTAACTATGTCGCCAACATCGAGGGCAACTTCCTGCACAAGAGTCCGAGCAACCACACCTGGACCAGCAGCCCGCCGTACTTCAGCGACAACAACGTGGTGGGGCTGTTCCTCAATGTCACCAAGGCCCCGCTGAACGACCCCGCGGTGCGCAGGGCGATCAGCTACGGCATCAACCGCCAGCAGCTCTCCGTCCAGGCCGAGACCAGCTACGAGCCACCCGCAACCTCCTCCGGCGGGCTCATGCTGCCCGCGCAGACCAGCCTGCTGAACCCGGCGCTGGCCAACGACCTCCCAGCCACCGGCGACGCGGCCAAGGTCAGCTCGATCCTCACCGCGGACGGGTGGACCAAGTCGGGCGGCAAATGGACCAAGGGTGGTAAGCAAATCACCTTCTCCATCTCCGACCCGATCCCCTACAGCGACTACTACACGGCCTCACAGCTGATCTCGCACCAGCTGAACGCGCTCGGCTTCAACGTCACCGCCGCTGGGGTCAGTGACCCGACCGTGTGGGCCGGCGACGTGGCCAACGGCACGTTCGACGCCACCATCCACTGGAGCAACCAGGGACCGAACCCGTACTTCTTCTTCAGCAACTGGCTGGACAGCTCGACGACTGCGGCGATCGGCAAGCCAGCCGGCGGCGACGTGGAGCGGTTCAACGACCCCGCGGCGCAGGCGGCGCTGGCCCAGTTCGCCAGCAGCGGCGACAGCGCCGTCCAGGCACAGGCTCTCAACAAGCTGCAGATGATCCTGTCCACCCAAGCCCCGGTCGTCCCGCTGATGTACGGCGGGGCCTGGAGCGAGTACTCGACCAGGAACTACACCGGGTGGCCGTCCGCGAGCAACCCCTACATGGTGCCGGTCCCGAACATCCCCTACATCGAATACACGGTCCTGCAGCTCAAGCCGGCGTCCTGAGCAGGATGCCGGGGCAAGGATCGCGATAGCGACTATGACAATTAGCACCGCGACGACGGAGGAGCGCAGCCTGCTGGCTGCGCTCCCCGTTGAGCAGAAGGTGCGCCTGCTGACCGGTGCGGACAGCTGGCGCACACACGGCGCCGACGCCCTCGGCCTCCGTCCGATGATCATGTCGGACGGGCCGGCCGGGGTGCGCGGCATCACCATGGACGAGCGCAAGCCAGCAGGAAGCCTCCCCTGCCCGTCGGCCCTCGGTGCCACCTGGGACAGCGAGCTCGTCTACGAGCTCGGCACCGCCCTGGGCATCGAGGCCCGCAGCAAAGGGGTCGATGTGCTGCTGGCACCAACCCTCAACCTGGTCCGGACCCCGCTCGGCGGCCGGGGCTTCGAGTTCTTCTCCGAGGACCCCGAACTGACCGCGCGCCTCGCCGTGTCGTACGTGCGCGGTGTGCAGTCGGCCGGGGTCGCGGCGACCATCAAGCACTATGTCGGCAACGATTCGGAGACCGAGCGCTGGAACTATGACGCGCGGATCACCGAGCAGGTGCTGCGCGAGCTGTACCTCGTCCCCTTCGAGGCCTGCGTCCGGGAGGCAGGCGCGGCGCTGGTCATGGCCGCGTACAACTCGGTCAACGGCAGCCCGATGACCGAGCATGAGCGGCTGCTTCGCGAGGTCCTCAAGGACGAATGGGGCTTCACCGGCGTGGTCACCTCGGACTGGGACGCCAACCGCAGCACGGTCGCGTCCGCGGTGGGCGGTCTCGACCTGGCGATGCCGGGGCCCAACCCGTTCTGGGGACAGGCCCTGGCGGAAGCGGTCAGCCGCGGTGCGGTCGCCGAGGAACTCATCGACGACAAGGTGCTGCGCCTGCTCCGCCTCGCCCGCCGGGTGGGCGCGCTAACAAGCCCGTCTGGGAGCCCCGGCACGGCGAGTCCGGGGTCACCGGTGCTGGCCGACCCCAGCCTGTTGCGGAGGGCGGCGGCAGCGTCGTTCGTCCTGCTCCGCAACGCCCGCGACGTGCTGCCCCTCGATCTGGCCGTGATCCGCAGCGTCGCGGTGATCGGCCCCAATGCTGCCCTGCCCGTGATTCAGGGCGGGGGCAGCGCCGGGGTGTTCCCGGTCTCCGTGTCCACCGTTGCCGACGCGTTGCCAGAAGCCCTCGCGGGCCAGGCAGCGGTCACCGTGACGGCCGGGTGCCGCACCTGGACGGCGGTCCCCGCGCCCGCCGCCCGGTCGCTCACCGACCCGGTCAGCGGCGAGCCGGGTGTCCGGCTGGAGTTCCGGGCGGCCGACGGGACCCTGCTGGCCGAGGAGCACCGGACGACCACCGTGCTCGCCTGGTGGGGCGACGGGCTCCCGGCGGGCATCGGCTGGGGGGAGACCGGCAGCATCGCGCTGCTGACCAGGTTCCGCGCCGACACCGACGGGCCGTATGCGATCGGTGCCGCCGGAGTCGGCCGGCTCGCGCTGACCGTGGACGGCGAAGTGCTCGTGGACGCGCGGACACCGGTGCCCGCCGACCCGGTGGAGACCATGACGCGGCCCGGCGAGGTCCGCGGCACCGTCCACCTGACGGCCGGCCAGGAGGTCACGGTCGGGCTGGGCTTCTACCCGGCCGATGACGTGCAGGGGCCGCTGGCGGTCCGGCTCGGCATCGCGGCGTCCCCTGATGAGGACACCATGCTTGACGAGGCGGTGGCGGCGGCCGCGGCGGCTGACGCCGCCGTCGTGGTGGTGGGCTCAGCCGGGTCAACGGAGAGCGAGGGCTACGACAGGGACACGCTTAACCTGCCAGGACGGCAGAACGAACTGATCCAGCGGGTCACCGCCGTCAACGACAGAGTCGTCGTGGTGGTCAATTCCGGCATGCCGGTGCTGATGCCCTGGGCAGACCGGGCCGCCGCCGTGATCCAGGCCTGGCTGCCCGGCCAGGCGATGGGCTACGCCGTGACCGACGTCCTGCTCGGGCTGGCCGAACCGGGTGGCAGGCTGCCCGTCACCGTGCCGGCCAGCGAGTCAGACACCCCCGTCCTGCATGCCGTGCCGGACGGCGGGGTGCTCAACTACGACGAGGGGCTGCTCGTCGGGTACCGAGGCTATGACGCTTCGGGAGCAACCCCGCTGTTTCCGTTTGGCCATGGGCTCGGGTACACCGGCTGGGCTTATGAGTCGGTGGTGGCCGACGCTCCCGCGCTGGCGCCGGGCGAGGACCTGCGCCTGGCGGTCACCGTCCGCAACACCGGGCCGCGGCCGGGGCGCGAGATCGTCCAGGCCTACGTGGCCGGGCCGTGGCAGGGCGCCGGGCGGCCGGTGCGCGTGCTCGGCGCGTTCGGCTGCGCGGCCGCGGCGGCGGGCGAGGCGGCGCGGGTCGTGCTCCAGGTGCCGGCCCGGGTGTTCGCCGTCTATGACACCGAGGCCGGCGGCTGGATCTGGCCGCGTGGCGACTTCACCATCGAGGTGGGTCGCTCCTCGCGTGACCTCCGGCTGTCAGCCACGGTGATGTTGGGCTGAGCAGCGCAGGGTTCATGATCGCGGAAAGTTCGCGCCAGATACGGCCGCGAACTTTCCGCGATCATGGTTTCGGCGGCTCAGCCCCGGGAGTTGGCTGCGGGCTGGGGGCGACGAGTTCGACCTCGTAGCCGTCCCGGTTCTCCAGGTAGGCGGCGTAGTGCTGATCGCCGCCGGCGTAGGGGTGGCGGTCGGCAAACATGAGCCGCCAGCCGTGACCCAGCGCGTCGGCGACGAGGTCCTCCACGCCGTCGCTGGTGGCGACGTGGAAGGCCAGATGATTGAGGCCGGGGCGGCACCGATCGTGACGGAACGCACTGCGGGCCGGCGACTGCTCGATGACGATGTAGGTGTCACCAGCCTTCCAGCTCTGTCCCACCGGCCACTGCTGGAAGAGCTGATAACCGAGAGCCTCGAGTAGCCACCCCCAGCTGGCCTCGGCCCGGGTCAGATCTGGCACCCAGAGTTCGATGTGATGAATCGTCCCCGTGGCAGCCGCAGTCATTCCGACAGCATGCCGTACTACGTGGTCTGTCCTGCGCGAATCCGGTCAGCCGATCTCCTCGACGCGGCGCTGGAGTTTGTTCATGCCGTGCAGCCAGCGGTCCGGGTCGGCAGCGCGGCCTGCGTACATCCTGGCTACCTCCGGGTGCGGCAGGATGAGGAACCGGCCGTCGGCGATCCCGTCGATCACCGCGTCCGCGACCGCCTCCGGGCTGATCGCCGAGCCGCCGAGGATCAGCTCGCCAACGGCCCCGCTCGCACCGAGCAGCGGCGTCCGCACCCCTTGCGGGCAGACCGCCTGGACGACGATGCCCCGGTGTCCGTAGGTCGCCGCCATCCACTCGGCAAACGCGAGCGCGGCGTGCTTGGTCACCGAGTAGGGCGCGGACCCGAGCATGGTGAGCAGCCCGGCGGCCGACACGGTGCAGATCAGGTGGCCGCTCCCCCGCTCCAGCCACGGCCCGGTGAGCAGCCGTGCGGCCCGGACGTGCGCCATCACATTGACCTGCCAGGAGGTCTCCCAATCGGCCTCGGCCGCGTCCTGGCCGCCGCCCTGGGCCACGCCAGCGTTCGCGCAGTACAGATCGATACCGCCGAGCACCTCGGTGGCGACGGAGATGAGACGCGCCACGCCCGGCTCGCTGGCCGCGTCGCCGGGCACCACAGCGGCGTCGCACCCGGCCGCCACCTCGGCCGCCGCCGCGGCGTTGATGTCGTTTACCACCACCCGGGCGCCCTCCGCCGCGAACCTGCGCGCGAGGGCGGCGCCGATCCCGCTGCCGGCCCCGGTGACGACGACGCCGGCCCCGGTGACGTTCTTCATCGCGGACCTCCGGCACCCGCGGCCGTCTTCATCGCGGTTCTCCGGCACTCGCGGCCGTCTTCATCGCGGACCTCCGGCACTCGCGGCCGGTGACGACGACGCCGGCCCCGGTGACGTTCTTCATCGCAGACCTCCGGCACCCGCGGCCGTCTTCATCGCAGACCTCCGGCACCCGCGGCCGTCTTCATCGCGGACCTCCGGCACTCGCGGCCGTCTTCATCGCGGTTCTCCGGCGCCCGCGGCGGTCCTTCCGGCGCCGGCGACGGTCTTCATAGCGGACCTCCGGACGCCCCCGGCCCGGGCAGCCCGGCCAGACCTGCGAGCGTGGCCCGATGCCAGTCCGCGGTGCCGAACCCGATCGAGGAACTCTTGGCTCGCTTGAGGTACAGGTGCGCCGGGTGCTCCCAGGTGAACCCGATGCCGCCGTGCAGTTGCACGCACTCCTGCGCCGCATGCACCGCGGCATCGCTACAGGCCGCCTTGGCCAGCGCGACCGCGACAGGCGTGTCCGGGTCGCCCGAGGCCAGGCAGGCAGCCGCGTACCTGGCGGCGGAACGCGCCTGGGTGATGGCCACCCACATGTCGGCCAGCCGGTGCTTGAGGGCCTGGAAGGAGCCGACCGGGCGGGCGAACTGATGCCGTTCCTTCAGGTAGGCCACCGTCATGTCCAGGCACTGCTGGGCCAGGCCAAGCTGTTCGGCGGCGAGCATCGCCGCGCCCGCGGTCAGCGCCGCCGCCGTCGCGCGGACAGCCGCCGCGCCCGACGCGACGCACCGCGCGGGCACGCCGTCCAGGGTGAGATCGGCCAGTTGCCTGGTCGCGTCCAGGGAGACCACCGGGGCCACGGTCAGCCCGGGCGCTCCCCGGTCCACGGCGTACAGGCCGTCCGGCACCCCGTCCGCGGGCACGAGCAGCACGTCCGCCGGCAGCGCATCGGCCACCCCGGCCACCGCCCCGCGCAGCCTGGCCTGGCCGGCCGGGTCCCCAGGTTGCGGTGCCGCCACGCGGACGGTGCCCAGCGGGGCAGGCACAGACAGGCTGGTCGCGAACGGGATGGCCAGCGCCGCGGTGACCGAGCCGCTAGCAAGATCCCTGAGCAGCTTGCCATCGGCTACTTCGAGTAGCGCCGCGGTTGCCACCACCGCACTACCCAGATACGGAACGGGTGCCACCGAGCGGCCCACTTCCTCAGCAACGACGGCCGCCTCACGGTAACTCGCCCCGGCCCCGCCGTGTGACTCAGGGATGAGCAGCCCCGCGCAGCCGACGTTGGCGGCCAGCACATGCCACAGCCCGGTGTCGTAGGGCTCGTCCGTCTCGGTCCTGGCCAGCACCGCCGGCCAGCCGGCCCGGTCATCGAGCACCGACCGGACGGCCGCGCGCAGCTCGTCCTCGGCCCCGCTGTACAGCAGGCCGGGCAGGTCCGGGCCGGCGGCCGGGCTCATCGGGGCAGGTCCTTCCAGGGCACGCGGGTGTCCACCCGGGGTTCTGGGGGTAGGCCGAGCACCCGCTCGGCGATGATGTTGCGCAGGATCTCCGAGGTGCCGCCCTCGATGGAATTGCCGCGGGCGCGCAGGTACCGGTAGCCCACGTCCCGGCCATAGAAGCTGACACTCTCGGGCCTGCGCAAGCTCCAGTCCTGGTATCGCAGCCCGTCGGCGCCGGTCAGTTCGAGCTCGAATGCGGAGATGTCCTGGTTCAGCCGGGCGAAGACCAGCTTGGCCGCCGAGCCCTCGGGGCCGGGCTGGCCCGCGGCGAGCTGCTGGCGGAGCCGCTCCCCGGACAGCCGGGCGATCTCCGCGTCAGCCCACAGCCGCAGCATCCGGTCATGCAGGCCCGGGGTGCGCAACTCGGGGTGCTCCCGCCAGGTCCGGGCGGCCGAGCCGATCATCCCGCCCTCCCTGGGCAGCGCAGCCCCGCCGATGGCGACCCGCTCGTTCATGAGCGTGCCCTGCGCTACCCGCCAGCCCTCCCCCACTCCACCGATCCGGTCGGCATCGGGGATGACCGCGCCGGACAAGAAGACCTCGTTGAACTCGGCCTCGCCGGTGAGCTGGCGCAATGGCCGCACCTCCACGCCGTCTACGGTCATGTCGCAGGCGAAGTAGGTGATGCCCTGGTGCTTGGGCACGTCGGGGTCCGTTCTGGCTACCAGCAGGCCCCAGCGCGCCTGGTGCGCCATCGAGGTCCACACCTTCTGCCCGGTCACCTCCCAGCTGTCGGCGCCGCCCGGATCGCGCACCGCGCGCACCGCGCGGGTGGCCAGCCCGGCCAGGTCAGAGCCCGCGCCCGGCTCGCTGAACAGCTGGCACCAGACCTCCTCGCCAGTCCACAGCGGCCGCAGCCAGCGCTGTTTCTGCGCGTCGGTGCCGAAGGCCAGAATCGTGGGCGCGGCCATGCCCAGCCCGATGCCGATCCGCTCCGGGTTGTTGCCCGGCGCGCCCGCCGCGGCGAACGCGGCCTCCACCACGGATTGCACGGCGCGCGGCAGGCCGAAGCCGCCGAGGCCGGGCGGGTAGTGCACCCAGGCCAGGCCCGCGTCGAAGCGGGCCCGCAGGAACTCAAGCCGGGGCAGGGTGGCCGGGTCGTGGCCGGCCAGGAATTCGCGGACGCGCTCACGCAGGTCGTCGGCCGTCACGGGGCCGGATGGCCCAGTGTCTTTCAGCCGAGTGCCTTTCAGCCCGGTGTCATCTAGCACAGCGGCCCACCTGCTACGTAGATCACCTGACCGGATACGAACCCGGCGTCCTCGCTGGCCAGGAATGAGATCATGTGCGCGACGTCCTCGACCTGGCCGACCCTGCGGACCGGGATCTGCGAGGCCGCCGCCTTCTGGAAGTCGTCGAAACTCATGCCCACCCGTGCCGCCGTCGCCGCGGTCATGTCGGTGACGATGAAGCCGGGCGCGACCGCGTTGGCGGTGATGCCGAACTGGCCGAGTTCGATGGCGAGCGTCTTGGTGAACCCCTGCATGCCAGCCTTGGCGGCCGAGTAGTTGACCTGGCCCCGGTTGCCGAGCGCGGAACTGGACGACAGGTTGATGATCCGGCCGAACCGCTGGTCCACCATGAACTTCTGGGCTGCCCTGCTCATCAGGAAGGCGCCGCGCAGGTGCACGCCCAGGACCGTGTCCCAGTCGTCCTCGGACATCTTGAAGATCAAGTTGTCGCGCAGCACCCCGGCGTTGTTGACCAGGACCGCGGGCGGCCCGAGTTCCGCGACCACCTTGCCGACGGCCGTCTCCACCTGGTCGCCCTTGCTGACGTCGGCGCCGACCGCGAAGGCGCGCCCGCCCGCTGTCGTGATCGCGTCTACCGTTGCCTCGCAGGAGCCCTCGTCCAGGTCGAGCACGGCGACCGCCAGCCCATCGGCGGCCAGGCGGCGGGCGGTGGCGGCACCGATGCCGCGGGCCGCGCCAGTGACGACAGCGACCCGTTGTGCGTCCTGTGGCATGTGCTATTTCTCCTGTTCGGGGGTCATCCCCTGGTCTGGTCGGGACTCTCGCTGGTAGGGCCGCAGTTCCCGGCGGGCCAGCGAGCGCTTGTGCACCTCGTCGGGACCGTCCGCGAAGCGCAGCGTGCGGGCATTCGCCCATAGCGCGGCGAGCGGGAAGTCCTGGCTGACGCCGGCCGCGCCGTGGGCCTGGATCGCCTTGTCGATCACCCACTCGGCCATCGCCGGAGTAGCGATCTTGATGGCCTGGATCTCGGTGTGCGCGCCCTTGTTGCCCACGGTGTCCATCATCCACGCGGTCTTGAGCACGAGCAGGCGGGCCTGCTCGATGCGGACCCGCGCCTCGGCGATCCAGTCCTGGATCACCCCCTGCTCGGCCAGTGGCTTGCCGAACGCGGTCCGCTCGGTGACCCGCCGGCACATCAACTCGAGCGCCCGCTCGGACGCCCCGATCAGCCGCATGCAGTGGTGGATCCGGCCGGGACCGAGCCGGGCCTGGGCGATGGCGAAACCGTCGCCTTCCCCGCCGATCAGGTTGGCCGCGGGCACCCGGACGTCATGGAACTCGACCTCGGCGTGGCCGCCGTGCGGCGCGTCGTCATAACCGAACAGGGTCATCCCGCGCAGCATGCTGATGCCGGGGGTATCCCTGGGCACCAGGATCATGGACTGCTGGCGGTGCCGGTCACCGCCTTGCGCGGTCTTGCCCATCACGATGAGGATCTCGCACCCGGGGTTCATCGCCCCCGATGACCACCACTTCCGGCCGTTGATCACGTACTCGTCGCCGTCACGCTCGATCCTGGTGGCGATGTTCGACGCGTCCGAGGACGCGACATCAGGCTCTGTCATACAGAACGCGGACCTGATCTCGCCCTCCAGCAGCGGGCGGAGCCAGCGGTCACGCTGCTGCTCCGTGCCGAACGCGGCCAGCAGTTCCATGTTCCCGGTGTCCGGCGCGGCGCAGTTGAGCGCTTCGGGGGCCAGCCATGGACTGCGCCCAGTGATCTCAGCCAACGGCGCGTACTGGAGGTTCGTGAGTCCTGGACCTGAATCGTTATGGGCCAGGAAGAGGTTCCACAGGCCACGGCCGCGCGCCTGGTCCTTCAGTTCAGCCATCACCGCCGGGCGTCGCCAGGGGTCGCCGGCCCGCGCATTGTCTGCCACCTGCTCGGCGAACACCGGCTCGGCCGGGTAGACCCACTCGTCCATGAATTCGAGGAGCCGTTTCCGGAGTTCCTCGGTGTGAGTGTCGTACGCGAAGTCCATGGCCTCTCCCGACGGGATCCGATCAAGACTCTACCTACCCGCCAGTATCGGGCTAAGAGCGGCGGAACACGTAGACCTGGTCGGCCAGGAAGATCTGCTGGTAGGCGACGCCTGGGTGGCGCTGCTCGACGAACGTGAGCACGTTGGCCGGCGCCGGACTCCAGCCGCTGTTGGACTCGTCGAACACGATGTACTGCGGGGCCGGATTGGGCGAGATGCCGATCCAGTAGGTGTCGGCCCGGGCGGCCAGGGGCGCCAGCATGGTCAGCGTCGTCTCTACCGTGGCCCCGTCGGGCACCCTGGCCATGGCCGCGTTCTCCGCCCGGACGTGCTGATCAACCAGGTACGTATGCGAACTCCAGAGACCGTCCAGCGGGAACCGGAATGCGAGCACGACCGCGATGGCCAGCATGGCCGCCGGGCTGAACCGGACGGTGGCGGCGGCGAGCATCCGGTGCGCCTGACCCGGGGCAGCGGTCCGGCTGGCCCGGAACCGGGCCAGGGCGTCGATCGCGGCGATGAAGACGATCGGCATCACGGTCGCGTTGTAGTGCCACGCCGTGCCCCAGAAATAGCTATTGGTGGAGAGGAAGCGCAGGGCGAGGCTGGGCACGGCCACCAGCGCGAGCGGTGACCGCAGCGCGAGGAACGCCACCGGCAGCAGGATCATCGCCGTGGTCTGGAGCTTCTCCCGGTAAGCGTTGGTGACCTGGCCCAGCAGCGCAGTGCCCGGATGATGCCCGGGGCCGAGGTTGATCGCGCCGCCGTCGTTCCAGTACGGGTACTGATGGGCCACGTTGAAGTGCGGGATGATCACTGTGATCGCGAGGAGGGACCAGGCGATACCCCAGAACACGAGGAAGAGCCCGGCGTCGACGGCCGCCTGGCTGCTGTTCGCGGGGCTCCTGTTTGCCGGGCTCCTGTTCGCCGGGCTCCTGTTCGCCAGGCTCCTGTTCGCCGGGCTGCAGTTTGTGGGGCTGCTGTTTGCGGCTGCGGCCTGGACCTGGGCTCTCCGGGCATTGATCAGGATGATCACGCCGATGGCGGCCACGGTGAATCCCTGGTCTTCCTTGACGAAGACCAGAGGTAGCGCCCACAGCACGGCCGCCCGCGTCCGGCCGCGCAGCAGCGCGGACAGGGAGCAGGCCAGCAGTGGCACGGCGAAGGCGATCTCGTGGAAGTCGAAATCGATCATCTGCTGGAGGCCCCACGAGAACCCGTACGCCGCGCCGATCAGCCGGCCCGCCGAGGCGCCCAGCTTGGCCGTCGCCGCGCGGCTTACCGGGATCACGGAGAGCGCCGTGAGCAGCGCTTGGGCGACGAGCAGCGTGACCGGGCTCGGGGCTATCCGGAAGAACGGGGCGATCAACGCCACGATGGGCTGGAAATGGTCGCCGAGCAGGTTGAAGCCGGAGCCCCTGATGCTGGCGACCGGCGCGTGCAGATGGGCGGTCTGCTTGACGTACTCGGTGAAGATGCCCAGGTCCCACGAGCCTGGATCACGGCGCACGTAGCGGGAAATCGAGATCACGCTGTAGGCCACGAACACCACGAGGGCGATCAGCCATGGGACCCAGTCCCCCCGCTGCGCCGGGACGTCGCCGGTCTGTGGTGCCGAACTAGCATCCGGCGCCGGGCTGCCTTCCGGGACGGGGCTGCCCTCCGGAACCGGGCTGCCCTCCGGAACGGGGCTGCCCTCCGGAACCGGGCTGCCCTCCGGAACCGGGCTGCCCTCCGGAACCGGGCTGCCCTCCGGAACCGGGCTGCCCTCCGGAACCGGGCTGCCCTCCGGAAGGACGGAGTTGGCCTCGGGGACCGGGCCGGCCTCCGGTATCGCGCTGACCTCGCCGGATGCCCGCGGCAGGAGGTCCGCAAAGCCGGGGTCTGTGGTGATCGCGCCCTCCGGTCCCTCGCCTGCCTCTGGCTGTCCATCCTGCGGCATGGCCGGGCAGCCTAACATGCGTCGCTGAGAGTCTCGTGGACCGCTCGATCGGGATTTGTCAGGCAGGCTCCGCCATGCTCACAGAGTGCCCGAACGCCTTCCGGCGAACCGGCCGGCGGCGGCCGTTCAGCACGGCCCAACCGGGTCGCCACTCACGATCTGCGATTACGACCTGCAGCTACAGCAATAGTGTGCGCCTCTCCTTGGCCAACTCGCAGCGCACGCCGCATCCGCCAAGTTACAGAAACGTACAAACCAGGCGCTCGTCCTGCCAGTCAACGCCGCCCGTCAACGCGCGTTCGGACGCGCCGCTGGCCGGAGTTCCACGGGGTGCACGAGACTTACGGGACACACGAGATTCGCGGGACATGCGCTGGTCCTGACGCACGGCACGTGGCGAGTGGCCGCCGCCGTTATCGTGTTCGGGTGAGTTCCGCCGAAGCGGCCAGGCCGCTGTGAGCGAGCCGGAGGGGCGCGGCGTCGCCTGGACTGAGGAGCGAGGGACGAGCGACGAGGGAAGGCGGCGCCTTAAAGCGCCCCGTAGGCGAGCGGGAGACGCTGTGAGCGCTGCGCGGCAGCCGGCCCTGGCCCGCCCGGCGTCGGCCGCGCCCGCGCGGCGCCGACCCGGCGACTGGCTGCTCGCCATCGGCTCGGCCGCGTTCGGCGCCGCCATCGCGGTGTATGTCTGGTATGCCCTCACCCATCCGTCCAACCACTGGATGGAGCCGGTTGATCTGCGGGTCTACACCGACGGCGGGCGCATTGTCCGGCACGTAACGCCGCTGTACAACGCTCACCTCGCCGCGCCGCTGTATGACAAGGCACTAGTGGGGCACCTGAAGTTCACCTATCCCCCGTTCGCCGCGATGGTGTTCACGATCCTGTCGCTGACTTCCTTCACGTTGCTGACGAAGATCTCCGTCGGGGTGAACATCGCGGCCCTCCTGGCGACGATCTGGATGACCTTCGGCGGCCTCGGCTACCCGCGCGGGCGTGCGCGCCTGGGCGCGACCCTGCTGGTGGCCGCGGCGCTGTTCTGGACCGAGCCGGTACAACGCACGCTGTTCCTCGGCCAGGTCGAGCTCGTGCTGATGGCGCTGATCATCTGGGATCAGTGCCAGCCGGACCGCCGGTGGTGGAAGGGCGCTGGCATCGGGATCGCGGCCGGGATCAAGCTGGTGCCGTTGATCTTCATCCCGTACCTGCTGCTGACCAGGAGGTTCCGCCAGGCCGCCGTCGCGTCCGGGGCCTTTGCCGTGACGGTCCTGCTCGGATTCGTGGTTCTGCCGGGCGATTCCGCGAAGTGGTGGCTGGGCGGGTTGTTCGGCCAGGGCAGCCGTACCGGATTCGTCGGCTGGGAGGGAAACCAGTCGTTGCGGGGCATCATCACTCGCCTTGTCGGCAGTGTCGCTGGCGCGCAGCCCGGCTGGCTGGTGGCCGCCGTAGTGACCGGGGCATTGGGGCTGGCCTGCGCGGCCATCCTCGACCGGGCCGGCCACCGGATGGCCGGGCTGCTGGCCTGCGCGCTCACCGGGCTGCTGATCTCGCCGATCAGCTGGGATCATCACTGGGTGTGGATCGTCCCCGCCGTGGTGGTGGCGGCTCACTACGCCGTGCGCTCCCGGCACGCGGCGGCCAGGTGGGCCGCCATCGGGCTGGCCGCCGGGATAGTCCTGGTATTCGCGGCGTGGCCGGGAAGCCTCTGGGGCCAGGCTGACGATCTGGGCGCCTTCTCCGAGGGGCTTATCTGGGCACCTCCCAATACCAATCCGGGTCTCTACTACCGGCGCGGTGACCAGCCCTGGTACCCCGAGTACCACTGGCACGGGCTTTACCTGATCGTCGGGAACCTGTACATCCTGGCGGGGATGGCTCTGTTCGTCATGCTGCTGGTGTTCGCGGCCCGGGCGGCCCGCCCCATGCTGCAGGCCAGGGCCCTCAGCCGAGAGAACCGGACTCAGCCAGATCCGGCAGTGGCCGCCCACCACCCGCCTGGCCAGCCCGCCCGCCAGGCACCCAGCGCCCAGTGACGCACAGCCAGATCAGCGCGGCGGCCACCGCTACGAGGGTTATGGGCACGACGCCGCGGGTGGTGATGTAGACGGCGGACCCGAGCCAGGGTGGGTGCAGCCCTCGGTAGAACGCCACCCCGGGAAGTTCCCCCGCGGCGGTGGCCACGGCGCGGACCACGACGATCCAGTCCAGCCGGGTCGCGGGCATCAGCGCCAGCAGCGGGAAGATCATCGCGTCGTACCAGGGCCGCTGCTGCGGCGTGCAGATCAGCCAGGCTAGCGACACCGCCAGCACCGGCCGGGCGAACGGCAGGCCGGCCGGGCTGGCCGAGCCGGATGGGTTGGCCGAGCCGGACGGCAGCCGCCAGAGCAGGACCGGCGCCAGCACGGCGAATGCGCACAACGCCACCGCGTTGCTGAAGTTCGTTGTGTGATGCAGGGCCAGCGCCCTGGTCAGCAGCTGCCACGGCTGGTACGGGACCGGGACCCCGGACGCGCGCGATACCACCCCCGTGACTGCGGCCCGGCCGGCCAGCAGGTAGCAGGGCACCACCACGGCGACGGCCCCCAGCGCGACTGCGGCCAGCGTCCGCGGCGACCGGCGTGCCGCCCAGGCCGGCCCGAGCAGGAAGAACACGAACGGTGCCTTGATCGCGATGGCGGCGCCGATCAGCAGGCCAGCGGCAAGCCCGCGAGCAGCACCCAGCCGACGCAGGCAGAGCAGGCCGAGGACGCCCGCGGCCGCGGCCAGCCCATCGATGTGGCCGCCGCCGAGGATGGCCCACAGCATCAGCGGATTCACCGACCACAGCAGGTGCGCGCGCGTCCGGGCAGCCTGGTCCGACCGGAACAGGAGGTCAAGGGCCAGCGCCACCGCGAGGAAGGCCAGCGCGTTCTCTACCTTGAGCCAGAAGACCGTCCTCGCTGTCGAGGGGCCGGCCAAGAGTGACGCGGCACGCTCGGAGAACGTGCCGAGCGGACCGTAGACCGAGTGCATGTCCTGCCACGCGGGCGGGCTGAACCTGCCGACTGGATCGCCGGCCGCCGTGAGCTGTGCCGGGGTCATCACGTAGGGGCTATGGCCGAGTGCGGCTATCCGCCCGTAGATCGCGTAGTCGAGCATGTCGGTGGAGCCGAGGGGCGGCACCAGCATCAGCGCGATCACCGCGAGCAGGCATCCGATCATCAGCCGCTGCGGGCTCGGGCGCCAGCCACGGCGCGCCGCGAGCAGCGCCGCCGCCAGGCCCAGCCCGCCGAGACCGACTGCGAGCCAGTCCAGCACGGTCACCGCCACATGGGAGGGGTGGCCCGTTGTGAAGTAAGGCGGCCAGGGGGCGGCCGACGCCAACTTCGGGACGGTCACTGATGGCCCGCTCAACCCCACCACCGTCATCAGCCCCACGCTGACCACCAGTGACCCGGCAGCCGTCCAGGCGAGGCCCCGGGTGGCCGGGGACAGGTCGGCGTGACCCGGCTGATGCGCCAGGCGCATGGCGATAGGCCTTTCAGCAGGCGGACATCGAGGTGATCAGGCGGATCTGGGGACCCGGCTAGGGATTTCGAGCTTGCTGAGGGTAACAGTCAAATCTAGACGCGCGGGTTCCTGCCTAGCTGCAACCTTGACCACCATTTGATTGAA
>WNFC01004180.1_pt1 | contig 22062 bp, 17 predicted proteins | sample 5400541 | NCBI WGS metagenome assembly WNFC01 (sample SAMN13153342, study PRJNA577476) | soil metagenome | isolation source: 120 cm saprolite under Douglas fir tree site 2 hole 2 replicate 1 | place: USA:California | collected 2015-04-18
GGATTTCCATCCTGTCGCTGCCCCGGCCGTCCGCGGTTACACGCCAGAGCCTCTGCCTTCGCGTACTGCTTCGGCGGATGTGATTGGCGGGGCGCCCCAAACGCTCCGGCCCGGCGGCGACATACCCGGACAGTGGTGGACGCTCTTTCATTCCTCACAGCTTAACCGGCTGATTGAGCAAGCGTTGAAAGCCAATCCTAGTCTCCAGGCGGCGCAGGCAGCGTTACGCGAAGCGGATGAAAACGTCGGGGCGCAGGAAGGTTACCTATACCCTAGCATCGTCGGCGGCGTGTCGGGGCTACGTGAGCGTCGACTTAGATACGTTCGCGGCGATCCTGGCGGCATCGGCTCGCCGTACACCCTTATGAATGTCGGCGTGAATGTGTCGTATACCCTCGATGTCTTCGGCGGCATTCGGCGGCAGGTGGAGGCGGATCAAGCGCAGTCCGACTACCAGCGCTATCTATTGGAAGCGACTTACCTGGCCCTGACGGCGAATGTGGTTACGGCAGCGGTTCAAGAGGCCTCGCTACGCGGCCAGATCGCCGCGACGCTTGAGTTGATCAAGGATGAGCGCGATCAACTCGTTATCGTGCGAAACGAATTCGAGTTGGGCGGCGCATCTGAGGCCGATATATTTGCACAGAACACGCTGTTGACGCAGACCGAAGCAACGCTGCCGCCACTTAGAAAGCAATTGGAGATTGAGCGCGATCTGCTCAGAGCGCTCACTGGTCACTTTCCTGACCAGGACATCGGCGAAAATTTCGATCTTTCAACTCTGGACCTGCCCGCGAATCTACCGCTAAGCCTGCCCTCGCAGCTCGTTGAACAGCGGCCAGACGTTCGCGAGTACGAAGGGCTCCTGCACCAGGCGAGCGCCGAGATCGGCGTGGCCACGGCAAATATGCTGCCGCAGTTTACGATAAGCGGCGGACTCGGCACCTTTGCGGGAGCCGGGATGAATCCAGGCGCACTCGCATTCAGCGTCCTGGCAGGGGTCGCCCAGCCAATCTTCGAGGGCGGCACCTTGTTGCATCGCAGACGTGCGGCGATCGCGGCTTACGATCAAGCGCTCGCGGCGTATCGTTACACGGTCCTGGTGGCGTTCCAGAACGTCGCGGACTCGTTGCGTGCACTCCAAGCGGACGCCGATTTTGTCAAGGCACAGGCAGCCGCGGAGCACTCCGCCGCGGAGAGTTTCCGTGTTGCACGCGAGCAGTATCAAGCGGGCTACATCGCGTACCCGTCGCTGCTGGCTGCCGAATATGCCTATCAGCAGACGCTACTTGCCTTGGTGCAGGCCGAGGCCAGCCGCTACGCGGACACCGCGGCGCTGTTTCAAGCGCTGGGCGGCGGCTGGTGGAATCGCTCGGATGTCATCGCGGCGAATTCCACCGATACGACGCCCGCCCAAACGGACACGGCAACGAAACCTTCTCTATCACAAAGACTAGAGGGGATGCTGCCATGATGTGGCTGGTTCGCCTCGCCCTGCGCCGCCCGCTGTCGGTATCGGTAATGGCCCTGCTGATGCTCGTGCTCGGCACCTTGTCTTTTGCTTACATGAATATCGATATCTTCCCGGCGATCAATCTGCCTGTGGTGATGATGGTCTGGAATTATCCCGGCCTCTCTCCGTTCGATATGGAGCGGCGCGTGGTGACAATCAGCGAGCGCGCCCTCTCCACGACGGTCAACGCGATCGAACATCTCGAATCGGAATCGATCCAGGGGATCGGTATCGTCAAGATTTATTTTCAGCCCGGTTCCGATCTAGGCGCCTCGATGGCGCAGGTCAGTGCAGTGGCCGAAACCATCCTTCATCAGATGCCGCGGTCAACCGAACCGCCGCAGATCATCTACTACAACGCCGCAGACGTGCCCGTCGCTCAGCTCAACGTGTACAGCGATACTCTTTCAGGACAGCAACTCTACGACTACGGCTTCAATTTCATCCGTCTCCAGCTCTTCACGATTCCCGGATTTTCCAGCCCGGAGCCGCTTGGGGGCGTCGAGCGCACGGTGATGGTGAACCTGAATTCGGCAGCCTTGTACGGCAACCGATTATCGGCTGAGGACATCGGTAACGCGCTTTCTTTGACCAATCCGGTGATTCCCTCCGGCACGGTCCGCATCGGTGGACATACCTACAATGTTGACATCAACATGAGCCCGCAAACGGTACCCGAATTTAATCAGTTACCCGTGAAAGTCGCTAATGGCACGCCGGTCTTACTTGGGCACGTCGCGCCGGTCAGCGATACCCACCAGCCCCAGGAAAACGTCGTACGAATTAACGGACGTGACGCCACATACCTGCTCGTGATTAAGCAGGCCGCCGCCTCGACGCTGACTGTTGTCGATGCGGTCAAAGCCAGAATTCCCGGTATCCTGGCGGTCGCGCCCAAAGGACTGAAGACGGAACTCGCGTTCGATCAGTCGGTGTTCGTGCGAGCGGCTTTGTGGGATGTGCTCCAGGAAGGGGTGACCGCGGCCATCTTGGTGGCGCTGATGGTGCTGGTCTTCGTGGGCTCGGCACGCAGCATGCTGATCGTGATCACGTCAATTCCGCTATCCATTCTCACATCGATTATCGTGCTGAACCTCTTCGGGCAGACGATCAACACGATGACGCTCGGCGGACTTGCCCTTGCAGTGGGCATGCTGGTTGACGACGCGACCGTGGAAGTCGAAAACATTCATCGTAATCACACCCCCGGCAAGTCCTTGATTGTTGCGATTCTGGAAGGCGCCTCGCAGATCGCTACACCCACGCTGGTCGGCACGCTTTCGATTTGCGTCGTATTTTTTCCAGTCGTGTTGCTCAGGGGAGTGGCACGCTATCTTTTTCCGCCGCTGGCCCTCGCCGTCGTGGCCGCGATGCTGACCTCTTACCTGCTGTCGAGAACACTGGTACCGGCGATGGCGTCTTATCTGCTGCCCGAGTTTAGCGACGAAGCCGCGCCCTCCGGCTTTGCGGGCCGTTTCCTCCAAGGATTCGAACACGGCTTCGAGCGTGTCAGAGAAGCATACGGCCGCGCGCTTGCGGGCTTCATCGCGCATCGGCGGCTGGCCTTGATCGGCGTGGGTGTGATGATCGCAGGTTCTCTACCCCTGATGTGGGTGGTGGGCCAGGACTTCTTCCCTAGCGTCGATTCCGGACTTATGCGGCTTCACGTCCGCGCACCAACCGGGACCCGTATTGAGGCGACCGAATGGCTAATCAACCAGATCGATCTCGACATACGGCGCGTAATTCCTGCCAGCGAGCTCCAGAGCATCAGCGACAACATCGGAGTCCCCCAGTCCTTCGTTCTTGCCTATTACCCAACCGACAGTATTGGCGAGCAGGACGCGGACGCAATGATAGAGCTCGCGCCGACGCATCGGCCGACTGCTGACTACGAAGCGGCGCTTCGGCTTAGACTCGCACGCGACTTCCCTGGCGTGGAAACGTATTTTCAGCCCGCCGACATTATAAGTCAGGTGTTGAGTTTCGGCCTACCCGCTCCAATCGACGCCCAAGTCTCGGGGCCAAACCTCACCTCCGACTATGTTCTGGCGAGCCGATTGCAGTCGGCAATGCAGCGGATTCCAGGAATTGTCGATCTCCGGATTGCCGAGCCGCTAAATTACCCATCTTTCAAAGTGGATGTCGATCGTGCCAAAGCTTTGGAACTGGGTATCACTGAGTCGGATGTGGCCTCAAGTCTGTTGACCTCACTAAGCGGTAATTCCTTGCTGGCGCCGAGTTTCTGGGTAGATCCGAAAACGGGAGTTAACTATCAGGTAATCGCTCAGACGCCATACCACGAACTCAACTCAATAGATGCTATTGCGAACACGGCGCTGAGTACTCCGACCAATATGCCGGCAGGTGGCCGTCCGGAGCTTGTCGGCAGCGTGGCCAAAATCTATCGGTCGGCCGACCCTGCCGTGATCGACCACTACACCGTGCAGCGAGTCATGGACGTTAACGCCAGTGTAGCTGGACGTGACTTGGGCAGTACAACCTCGGACGTGCAAAAGGCGATCAGCTCTCTTGGCAAATTGCCGGCCAACCAGAAAATCGTGATTCGTGGCGAGAGTCAGGCGATGCGGGAATCGTTCATCACGCTTGCCGCAGGGCTGGTGCTGGCGATTGTGCTGGTCTACCTCCTGATGGTCGCCAATTTTCAGTCCTGGTTAGAGCCCTTTATCATTACGATGGCGATACCTGGAGCGCTCGCGGGAGTGCTGTGGATGCTTATAGTGACCGGCACCACGATCAACGTCGAATCGCTGATGGGCACCATCATGGCCGTCGGTGTGGGCGTATCGAATGGCAACCTGTTGATCACGTTCGCCAACGAGCTGCGCGAAGAAGGCAGAGATCCCGTTGGCGCCGCAATCGAAGCGGGCCGTATCCGCTTCCGTCCGATTATTATGACCGCACTGGCTATGATTCTAGGCATGCTGCCGATGGCAATCGGGCTCGGAAAAGGCGGCGAGCAGAACGCGCCGTTGGGCCGAGCGGTAATCGGCGGACTCACATTCGCGACTGCCATGACCCTCTTCGTCGTTCCCGCGATCTACTCGATCTTCAGCCGCGAATTCATCGGAAAACGTGCGCGCGATGCAAGGATTGACAGTGTCGCGCCTCCAGCCAACCACGGAGAATAAAATGGAAGCGAATCCTTCAAAGGAACAACTTCCCGCAAGGGAATCGCATCATGCCTGGTATGTAGTCGGATGGCTGGGGGCAATGCTCACGGTGCTGGCTGGAAGCGCCGCGGTCGTCATGGCACGCACGCACTCAGTTAGCGTGGAGCGCTCCAAACGCACGACGGTGGCGGAAAGCGGGCCACGCGTTCTCGTGACTCGGGCCAGTGCCGCGCCCGGGGAGCGCCGATTAACACTTCCCGCAACGATTCAGGGTTATGTGGAGACCCCGGTCTTCGCCAAGATTGCGGGCTATCTGAAGGAAATTCGCGTGGACAAGGGCGATCGGATCCGCAAGGGCGAGGTCCTCGCGATTCTGGAATCTCCTGAACTGGACGCACAGGTCGCCGACGCCAAACACAACCTCTGGCTACAGTCGATCACGGACACTCGGAATCAGGGGCTCGTACTCAAGCACGGAATCTCTCAACAGACCGCGGACAATTCGCGCGGCTCGATGCTGCAGGCACGTGACACTTACACACAGCTTCGCGCCATGCAGGCGTACGAGGTCATAACCGCGCCCTTTGATGGAATCGTCACGGCGCGCTACCTCGATCCCGGCGCTCTGGTCGCGCAGACCACGAGTCCAACCAACTCTTTTCTACTCAGCCATATCAGCGAAACGGCAACGCCCATAGTTATGCTTGCAACACTTAGCCCGCTCCGCGTCTACGCGAGCGCGCCGCAGAACGTGGCGAACCTCATTTATAATGGCGCGCCTGCCACGATCTCGGTCGAGCAGCGCCCCGGCCGCGACATTACGGCTCGCATCACACGCCATCCCGAGGCGTTGGATTCCACGACGCGAATGATGCTGATGGAAGCGGATCTCCGTAATTCTGACGGTGCGCTTTATCCCGGAATGTACGGCACCATGTCGGTCACAGTGAAGGTGCCGGCGTCGGCGCCGCTGGTTTCTGACGATGTGCTGGTTTTTCGAGATGACAAAGTATTAGTGCCGGTGGTCCGCAACTCTATCGTGCACCTCGCGCCGGTGACCCTCGGTTATGACAATGGCTACGCAGTGGAAGTCACCAGCGGCATCTCCATGAATGATCTTATCGCGGTCAATCTGGGTCAGTCAGCGAGCGAAGGTGAACGAGTGCAGCCGATCGAGCAAAAGAGCTGATTGACGGGTATGCGAAGCGCAAAGCGGGAGTAATCATGTTTGAGCCCGGATTAGTACAAAATGCGGCTGCGGTAGGCGCGGCGTTCTCGGCCTCTCTGGTCGAATGCGTGGAAGCATTAACGATTGTGATCGCTGTAAGCTCGGTCTCCGGCTGGCGCTCCGGCCTGCTCGGCGCCGCGTGCGGCGCAGTATTGCTCGCTGCCACTGTCGCGTTAGCGGGTAGTGCGCTCGTCCGTGTGCCACTGAATGATCTGCATGTTGTTATAGGCGTGGTGCTGTTGATGTTCGGGCTTTCGTGGCTGCGCAAAGCAGTATTGAGAACTGCCGGCATGAAGGCGCAGCGCAATGAAGCCGCGATATATAGTAAACAGGTCGATGAGATGCAATCGACTCTCCGCGCCGGATTTGGCGATGGCTTGAATTTCCTGGCGATGACCGCAGCCTTCAAGGCCGTGGTCATCGAAGGCATCGAAGTAGTGTTCATCGTGGTGACTGTGGGGCGTATGGCGGGGGCGCTTGTTCCGGCCGCACTGGGAGCGACGGCAGCCGCGATCGTAGTCGTCGCATTGGGGCTCGCCATCCATCGTCCACTCACCCGAGTACCGGAAAATGCGCTCAAGTTTGGCGTGGGCGTGGTCATCGTTTCCTTTGGGATCTTCTGGCTCGGCGAAGGATTGGGCTTGGAGTGGCCGGGAGGTGATCTGGCCGTGGCCGCGATCATCGCGGGCGTGTTCGCGCTGGCGCAGGTGTGCGCGGCGATCTACCGCTTTCGAAGTCGACGGATTGGAAACGACGCTCCGTCTGTGCCTCGTGCCGGCGTCGTGGGTAGTTCGAGCCATCAGTTTTAATCTTCGTGATTTTCGCAGCTTGATGAAAGTGGAGCGCAACCTGTTCTCTTGCTTTGACAATTGCGGCCCTCGTGCACTTTTTTCCCTCCTTGTGCTGTGCGTACTTGCGGGTCAGGGCAGCGCCGACGCGGGGCAATGGGAATTCCAGGGAATTACAATCGCCGAATCGACTCCAGTCTATGAACGCACGGCAGTTTCCACGGCGGGACGGTCCAACTCCAACAACCTAAACCTCGATGTTCCCGGACGGCCTGACCTTCGGCTTTCGACTGCACACAATACGCTCGTCTTCATGAGCACCAATGTGCTGCCACAAGTAGTGGGTGCGCTCGAGCCATGGCGTGCAAAGGAATTCGGGCTCAATGCTGCGGCATTTTACTTTCAGGGCTTCGCATGGTGGGACGTCGCACCGTTCATCGATCCGGCGTTGAACCGTGTCAACCAGTCCGCGCCGAGTCTCAACCGTTATGCTGGTGATGGATGGTCGTTGAACTCGTTCGGCACCAATGAACTGCTGGCTGAGGTTATGGACGCCTACCTCGACCTGCGCAAGAACTTCGGCCCGGTAAGCGTCGGTTTGCGGTTGGGCAAGGAGCGGCAGGAAAACGGTAATGAAATCGATCGGCTGTTCCGCGTCGCCAATGTGATAGATTCGCTCGATTTTCGGCGCGACGTGATTTTTCCGAACCCCTTTGGAAGTATCGACTCCTTTACTATCGGACAATGGACTGTGCAGCCGACGCTGTATTTCAATAATTTCCCGAGTTGGCATCTGAGTGAGTCCTGGATCACAGCCTGGGTGAGTCAGTTTCAACCCGACTACTTCGCGGCGCCTGGCGTTGCCACGAGCAACCTTGCCTCGAACCTGGTTCTTTACAATGGCAACACGAATAAGGCGGTGTACGGCACGATCGCAGCGACGACCGTCGCCAACGCACTGGATCTGAAGCTCAACTACTACCACGTCGCGCAGGGTTTCGGCGTCATTTTTACCCCACCGGGGTTCGGTCCATGCGGACCAATCGATGCGGCCGGCAAGCCAGCCCTCAACTGCAAGAGGCGGACGTTTCCGACCGATGATGTAGTAGGCGGAACATTCAATTATCACATTCGAGACTTAGCAAGCGGCTTGGGCCGCGCATTACTTACCGGGGGCGCGTTCGGGGGAGAGGTTGAATACCGGCCTACGATGACCTTCGCCAACCCGAGAACTCAAAGTGGGACGCCCTTTGTAAAAGAAGGGAATTTTGCTTTCGCGCTTTCCTTTCGCAACACCTGGCCTCTGTTCAGCAATGAGTACCGGACGTTCGGCCTCTGGGGCTACGAGTACAACAGCAATGCCAATCCTATCACCGAGGCCTATCTACCTGGGCAGGGCGATCCCAATGGTATGGACCTGATGGATATTTTCGTAGCACAGCCGCTACCCCATGGCTTTACTGTCGCGGCGGCAGCGATGCCGAGCTGCTTCGGCGATGGAAGCCTGCGTGCGTATGGCGAACTCGACTACAAGCCGGCGGCCAATTGGATTTTCACTGCCATGTATGACTACTGGGGCGGCTCGGCTCATAACCCAACCTCGCGATGGGGCCCCTTTACGAGCTTTGATCAACTTGTAATCGATGTTGGCTACACATTCTAGGCATAGCATGCGTGAGAGCGCTGCGTGGAGAAAGCTGACGCGGCGAAGCGCATTGACCGCGCTCGGATCGCTGCTGTGTGTCGCCTTCGCAGCAGCGGGATGCGCATCGCAATCGCAAAATTACGAAGCTCAAACAATTCCACGCTACGTCAACGGCAACATGTATTGCCGGGAGTACAACTATTCGCCGCAACTGATCTCGCTTTTGCCTGAGTGCAAGCCGGACCCGCCCGGTAGCACCGTCTATCAACAAGCTACGACGGTTTGGACATACAATCGTTCGGATTCCCCGGCCAGCCGCAAGCCGTGACCACAGATAGATGGGTCCAGGGGGCGTCGCGTCTTTGCGGGACAGGCCTTTGGCCACTACGGCGCAATTTCTGGAAAACCGCCTCTCCGCGCGCCCTGTCCTGCGCAAATTCCAGCACCGACTCCGGTTGTACAGCCGTTTTTCCGGCCTGGTTGAGAAACCCCGGCCAGGTCGCCGGGTTCGAGGCTACGTGCGGGATTTGTGCGTCGAATTTTCACGCCTTAAAATTGGCGCTGGTGAACGGAGAAAATGATGGAATTCAAGAAGACTCTAACAACCGATGCAGGAGCCTCGGTCGCCGACAATCAGAACTCGCGCACCGCTGGGCCGGGCGGACCGATATTGCTCGAGGACCATCACTTGATCGAGAAACTCGCGCACTTCGACCGCGAGCGGATTCCCGAGCGCGTCGTGCACGCAAAAGGCTCGGGCGCTTACGGCTATTTCGAGGTGTTGGCGAATGTTACGCGCTGGACCAAGGCCAGGTTTCTTGCCCCGGTTGGCAAGCGAACCGAGATATTCGTCCGATTCTCTACCGTGGCGGGAGAGAAGGGCTCGGCTGACACGCTGCGCGATCCTCGAGGATTTGCGATCAAGTTCTACACCGAGGACGGTAACCACGACCTGGTCGGCAACAATACGCCGGTCTTCTTTATCCGCGATCCGCTTAAATTTCCCGACTTTATCCACTCGCAAAAGCGCGACCCACACTCCAATATCCAGGAGCCGGACAACATCTGGGACTTTTTCTCGCTCAGCCCCGAGGCCACGCATCAGTTCACGATTCTGTTCAGCGATCGCGGCATCCCCGCGAGCTTTCGCAACATGGACGGCTTCGGATCGCACACTTTTCAATGGGTCAATGCGAGCGGTGAAGTTTTCTGGGTGAAGTATCACTTCAAGACCGACCAGGGAATTAAATGCCTTGCGGTCGAGGATGCGGTACGTATCGCCGGCGAGAACTCTGACTATCATCAGCGCGATCTGTTGCGGGCGATCGACCGGGCCGAGTATCCGTCCTGGACGCTCAAAATGCAGATCATGCCCGCGGCTGAGGCGACAAAATACCGCTTCAATCCATTTGATGTGACCAAGGTCTGGCCGCATCGCGATTACCCACTGATGACGATCGGCAGAATCGTGTTGAATCGCAATCCTGAGAATTACTTCGCCGAAGTTGAACAGGCGGCCTTCAATCCGGCACACTTCGTGCCGGGCATCGGTCCCTCCCCCGATAAGATGCTAGAAGGCCGCCTGTTCTCCTACGGCGATACCCATCGTTACCGGCTCGGCGCAAATCACATGCGCTTACCGGTCAATCGGCCACATGCGGCCGAAGCTCGCAATTACAGCCGCGACGGGGCAATGCGCTCAGATGGTAACCACGGGCGCGAGAAGAACTACGAGCCCAACAGTTTCGGCGGACCGGTTCAGAGCGGCCAGCCGCTTTGGTCACCGATTGAGGTCCGCGGACTTACTGGAAGTCACGCGCCGGAGCATCATCGCGACGACGATGATTTCGTGCAGGCCGGAGACCTCTACCGGCTGATGAGCGAAGCGGAGAAGCAGCGATTAATCGCGAACATCGCCGCGAGCCTCGCGCAAGTTAGCCGCCAAGATATTGTCGAACGCTCGGTAACGCACTTCCGCACGGTCGATCCGGAGTTTGGCGTTCGACTCGCAGAGGCACTGGCAAAACGCCGGATTTCAAGAGAGGCCTCAGGGAATCAGTCGGCTTTGGCTGCGGAAAAAAGCGCACGGACTGAACTTTTGGAGCATTGACTTACCTCAAAAGGAGAACAGGGAATGAAAAGCAATTCAGGAATTCAAATGAAAAACGTCTCGGAAACGGCAACCGATCTCGGGGGCGACGCGGTGGTCCAGATATCGGACGCACTCCGGAAATTGCTCGCCGACGTGTTCACGCTCTACGTGAAGACCAAGAATTTCCACTGGCATATGAGCGGTAAGCACTTCCGCGATTACCATCTGCTCCTGGATGAGCACGCAACTCAAATCTTCGCGATGACTGACGATGTCGCCGAGCGAGCGCGCAAGATCGGCGCAACGACACTCCACTCAATCAGCGACATCTCCCGGCACCAACGCCTCAAAGACAACAACGCCGAGTTCGTCGCGCCTCAGGACATGCTGGTCGAGCTCCGTGGCGACAACCAGCAGTTAACGCGAGAGCTACGCTCCACCCATGAACTCTGCGAGAAGCATGACGACGTCGCAACCGCCAGCCTGATCGAGAACTGGATCGACGAGACCGAGCGCCGAACCTGGTTCTTGTCGGAGATAATCGGCGAACGTTAGCCGTTGCTCTCAGGAACAACACTTCCCCGCAGCCGGGCAAGATTGTGTCAACACATGGCACTACACGCGTGGGGTGTGCAGCACCGAAACTTAATGTCTGCTCAGACGAAGGCATCATCCAACGAAAGTTTTCGGCGTTTCTTATCTACTGAGCGATACAGGATTGCGAACGATGGCTACAGTTGAGGTTCCGCTTGCGCTTTCCTGGCGATGGCGATGCGAGACTGAGGGAACGATCTTCTCCGGTTCGGACTTGCGTGTCGTCGATCCTCAACGCGACTTACTGATTCCGTTGCGTGAAGGGCCTCACATGAGGGAGGTTGTGCGCGACAGGCTGCGCCATACGTGTGGCGGTCGTGTCACACCCATAGCCCCGTTGTCCCTGCTGTGAGAGTTCCGCTAGGAACCGAGTCCTCACAGGACTTTGCCTAACCGATTACCCGCCGACAGTTCTGATGTAGCGGCGGCCGGTCACGCCTTTGTGTCGCGACGTCCGAATGATGGCGCGACCCGCATTTCGCGATTAATTCGCAGAAGCAGAACAGCACGCGCCACGTAGTTCCTGAATTTTGGCCGTCCAATACATGGCACCGACATTGCTAGTTAACTAAGCGGAGGAAGACATGGAAGGTATTCAGGTTATGACTCAGTTGACGCCGTGCGGCGGACCCTTACCCGAGCTCGAGGTTCCAATAATCACTACGCTGGTGAGGTGTCTGGGTAGCGAGCACAGGAAACTGGATGGGCTTAACGTGCAGTTGGCCTTCTCTGCCACCGCGCTCGCCGCCGATCCGGAGGCGGTTGCATCGGGCCAACGACTCTTCGAGGTGTGGGACGAGATACGGCGCGATCTATGGTCGCATCTGCAAATCGAAGACGGGTTGGTGTTCGGGTGGGGCGGGGCGCATCACGCGATTTCAGGTACGTTGCTCAATGCGTTGAAGGTTGAACACGAAGAGATGCGCAAGTCGGTCGCGGCTCTTCCTACGCTGTACTCGGGCGTGAACGGTAATCCGCAAACGGAACGAGATCGCGCGGCCTTCGCGCGAACGCTGCTGGCTTTTTCCCGGACGTTCGATTCGCACGTGGAGCGCTACGAAGGTGAAGTGCTGCCTTCAATTCTCCGCGCGGTCTTCCACAAACAGGGCCCGCCAACGATCCAGTGACTATCACGCGCGAGGATCCGCATGAGCTCGAGAAGGCGGCGATGTGAGTAGGCCGCTCGAACTTGATTCCGGAGCAAAACCAAAAAAGATTCTGAGTTCATTCGTGAGCATCGCGCGGCGCACAGCAGACATGACGGACTCGTTGGTCTACCGTAAATTCAAACTTCCGCTCGATCCGTCGCGCTTGACCGACCCGAAAGCGCTCGCAAGACTCCGTACTGCCGTGCACTACGCGGCCGACATAACCGGCGTTGCGGTCGCCGATCCTGTCTGGCGCGAACACACCCGCAGCCGGAGCGTCATTTTCTACGACACCGACGAGTTCGACCTCTATAGAAACAGTTTCATCCTGCGAAAGCGCACGCGGCTAAGCCGCGGCCATTCAGCCCACCAGGAAATGGTCTTCAAGTTTCGCCATCCAGATCGTCTGATGGCGCTGCGCATAGATCCTCGGCCCGCCGCGGAGATTCCTCACATACTGAGGTTCAAAGAGCAGGTTCTGCCGTTAGGGCCCAACGAGCGCGGCATGCGGAGCATATTCTGGCATGGCTGCAAGATCTTCGAACCGTGCAATCTGCAGGAGCTTCCGTATGGCCGGCTCGCAGCGGTGTTCCCTCCTTTGCGGCACCTTAGAGTAGACCCGGACGCAAGGCTCAAATCGGTAAACGGGGTGATCGTGGATGAGAGTCTTTCAGAAATTGGCAAGCTGGAATTCGCTGAACGAGTAACGGCCAGGGCGTTCTGCTCGTTTTGGAGTCTAAAGCCGGGGCATAGAGCGCTGGCGGGCGAGCTCAGCTTTCAGATCAAGTACGACCTGGGGAAAATCAGCAACGAGCGAATCGATGGCCAATCGGAATCGCTCTACCTTGAACTGCAATCAAGACTCGCTGAATGGACGATACCCGGCGGCACCAAAGTCCGCGAGCTCTATCGTTTGTACACCGATAAAAAGGAGACCGGAGCAGGTTGTATAAGGCAGCCGGGGCAGGCGGCGGAGGACGCTGCGATATTCTCTACTGATGGAGCAGCTCACGGCCCAACCTGACCCTGATTCTCCGCAGTGCGAGCGCCCTCGTCGTCGTTGGTATTCTTGATACTCCGGACCGTGGCTCGTTGGTCGAAATCCCCAGACTGAGCAAAGACAAATTCGACCTCCAGTTCCTGATCGCGCTGCTTGATTGCGTCCTCGATGCTCTTCTGACGGCGCTGGAGGTAGCCGTTTCGCACGGCCGCATAGAGGTCAAGGGAAGCATCTTCGACGTCCTGATAAAGTTTCAGGTTGGCCGCGCGCTCGTTGATAGTCTTCGCGGCCGCTCGTCCGAAATCCGCGGCGAAGGGAGTTACGAACCAGGAGAGCGGGTCCAGGAACGAGTCGACTGCGTACCCGATACCATCGCGCACCGTCAGCGGCGGCAATAATGGCAGCACGAGGTAAGGTCCAGGTCCCGCGCCACACACGCCAAGGGTTTGTCCGGCGTCTGCATCGCTTTCCTCCAGACCCGCGCGCGAGGCTACATCGACAAACCCTGCAACGCCGACCGTCGTGTTGAGCAGGAACCGCGCAACCTCGCTACCGGCTTCCTGGAACCTGGCCTGCAATACCTCATTCACCAGCCGGTCAGGCATGGCTAGGTTATGAAATGCATTTGTCAGGCCCTGGCGCGCTGGGTCCGGTATTTTCGCCCACACAGTAGCTACGGGCTCCAGCGCGTAGCGATCGAGCACGTCGTGGTTGAACCAGAACGTTTTTTCGTTGAAACGCTCCCACGGGTCGTAGTCTATTCCATCGGTTGCGTCCGCCGTCTGAGATTCCGCCCCTGTCACACGGACCGGGGCAACGTCAGAAAGCTCGCGGTCTCGTTCACCGGGTCCCTCTCTTCGCACGCTACATCCCAGAAGAGTAATGCTAGCAACCGCAATGACTACAAGCGCTAGCAATAAACTCGATCTATAGTGAGTATGTGACACAATCGTCTCCTTGTCCGGGACCTCGCCGGAGCGATGAGGGCAGGCTCGTCATAGGGCATTCATGCGGCGTCATGAACCTACGCCGTCTCCATGGCTGAAGAAGCGCCATCCGACCAGGAAAGACACGAGCCCGTATGCAAAAAGGATGAGAAGCTTGGGTGAGACGTCCGCCACGCCCTTGTCGCGAAGAATTACGTCCTGAATGGCAAACATCGACCAGGTGGTCACAGCACCATTGGCGGCGGTTTGCATCCATTTCGGCAGGTCGTAAAGTGGCCAGAAAAGTCCGCCGAGTGCCGCGAGAACGAACACCACAGACAGTCCGACGGGGATAGCCTGCTCTCGCGTGCGCACGAAGCCCGCTACGATGGCGGCAAAACATGTCATCGAGAACACGACCGCGGTCACCACCAGTGACAATGCCAAGGGCGAACGGCCAAGCGTCAGGCCGTATACGAAGTGGCCAAATAGTAAGAGGAGCAATAGCTGTGCGATGCCGACAACGAGACGCGCCATCAGCTTGCCGCCGAGCAACGCCGCGGCCGACACCGGAGCGATTGACAGCCGCCTGTTCGTGCCCCACACTTCTTCCTCCCGCAGATCGAGTGAGACGCTGAAGATGAGAGTGAGCAGAACGAACATCAGGCTAAAGCCGGGAATATTCTGTTCCAAGGAGGAAAACGAGGGCCGGTTTCCAGTGATGCTTTGCTCCCGCACATTGAGTAGTTCTTGGCTGAAGGGATCTCCCAGCGACGCGGTTTCGCGGTCAGCGAGTAACATGATGACCTTGATCGCCTCCAGTTCCCGCCACTGGGCAGGATCTGTTAGCAGCTCGATAGTTGAAGGCTTTTGCGTAAGGTAATGCTTGCTCATTTCCGCCGGCAGAATGAGAGCGGCGGGAGCGTCGTTCTCATCGGCCACCAGGCGCTCGGCATTTTTCCGGGTCACCTCACGCACGTCCAGGTGCTTGCGAAAAACCTTGATCAGCGCGGCAGCTACCGGCCCCTGATCTTCATTGACTATCGGAAAGAGTATGCTTTCGCTCCCGTCGCCGGATTGTGTCGCGCTGGCGACAACCAGAATGACCACCATCGGAACGACGAGTAGTGACGCCAGAGCGAAACGGTCACGACCAATGAGGCGTAGATCCTTGAGCATGATGGCAAATATCTTCATAAGCTAAGCGCCGCCGCCGTTACTGCCGTATTTCCTTTGCATCAGGTTGAGCACATCTTCGACCGACTCCCGGGACAGTAAGTCATTAAGCTGGCTACCCAGATTTGCGGTCAGACTTACGTCTTCGACCATGATCCCGGTCACCTGCCAAAGGTCACCTTCGGGTCTAAGCTGATAGACAACGCTGAATTCATCGCGAGGCGTAATGATTGTGGTGTTGACGATTGCCTCGCCGTCCCGGCGCGTCTCGCCGACGTAGGCAAACCTGGGCTTGTCGAAAAGCAGCAGCTCTTGAACGTAGGTTCGCTGGAAAAGCCTGCGAAAGAGTACGAGGAACTCCTTCTGCTGCTGGGGCGTGAAGCTCGACCAATGCTTGCCGAGCGCCGCGCGGCCCATAGCGTCGGTGTCAAGAAATACAAAGCGGCCAGTTTATCATTGTGATTTTGATCGCTGCTAACGATCGCGCGTGCTTGCTCCAGCGTAGCGCGAGTGTACTCGAGCGGGCTCGCCGCCCATGCCGTAGCGGTCAGGCAGAGCCAAAGAACGCACGCGATTAGCCTGACGCGGGTCAATCGTGAAGCTCCGTGCCGGTCAGGCGAAGAAAGAGATGCTCGAGGCTGATGGGTGCAATTTTCAGACGCACGGGTTGCCTGGATCGGCTGATGATCTTCTGCAGCGGTTCGAGAAGTTGGGTGGCGCTTCTGACAAACAGACGTACTACCCCGTCGGTGCGCTCGACGCGGGACACCCCATCCGCAGCTTGGATCGCGGTGAAGTCAGTTCCGGGCGACAGGCCTCGCACTTCGATGATCTCCCTACACTCCAGATTGGCGAGAAGAGCGTCGAGGGTGCCCATCGCAATGAGCTTTCCCTGGTTCATGATTCCTAGGCGGTCGCACAACTGTTCCGCCTCCTCCATGTAGTGCGTGGTGTAAAGAATAGCCGTGCCGGCTTCGCGCAGACGGCGTACTATTTCGAAAATGTACTCCCGCGATTGCAGATCCACTCCGGCGGTAGGCTCGTCGAGCAGGAGGACTCGGGGACTATGCACCAAAGCCGCCGCGAGATTGAGGCGCCGCTTCATCCCGCCAGAGAAAGTACCCGCGTAATCATTGCGGCGCTTTTCCAATCCGACGAGGTGGAGCAGTTCGCCGATCCGGCTTTCGAGTACTGCTTTGCTTACACCATAGATGCGTCCAAAGAAGCGCAGGTTTTCCGCCGCGGTTAGCATCGGGTAGAGCGCGATGTCCTGGGGCGCGACTCCAATCATGCGGCGAACGACCTTCGGTTCCTTGCGTATGCTGTGATCGAACAGCGTCGCATCACCGCCCGACGGCGCTCGTTCCGTGGCAATTATCGAGATTACGGTAGTCTTGCCCGCGCCATTGGGACCGAGCAGGCCGAGGACTTCTCCCTCACGGAGGTCGAAACTGACCCCCGCCACGGCGTCGATTTCGCCGTAGCGCTTTTGAAGCGAGGCGACTCGTAGCACAACGGGTTTCAGCGGTTGGGACCTCAGCGGAGGTACGGCCGACACCGGGGGCAAGCGGATAGGAGCGCGAGGCGAGGATCGCCCGCCGGTGGGTACGTCTCGTAATCTTGCTTTCGGTGTCATCTCAAACTCCGATGCATCTGCCTGACCTCGCCGGCGCGAGAGAAGCCTGCACAGGCTTTCGGGCACGCCGAAGCTACACAGCAATTAGGCGTGAAAAATGGGGGCACATTGTGTGCCCGCGTACTTCACAGGCAGTCCGCACTGAAAATCGTCGTTTTCGCGGCGAAAAAAAGAGGCGACTGCCGGCTGGATTGCGCGACGCAGGCGGCCGAGGGAGTTCTTCGAGTTGCTGCGAGTCAAAGAATCAAGTTGAGAACCCGGGATCAGCCTCTAAGAATTTTCTTTCTCGCCGCGCCGTAATGATCGCTTGGTTCGTAAGGGTGCCAAGAACGCGCGGTTGCACATCACCTTTGAAACGTGAGCAAGTCGCGTTCCACAACGGCAGCCTCGCAGATATGGGACAAATCTGTTCGGAATCTCAGTTAAGTCCTCGCGCACTGCGAATAGCGTAGCGAAATGCGAGGGCCCTGCGATCAGGCATCTCGCGGGTCACATTCTCAGATGGGATCTCCAAGAAAAAGACGCCGACCCTGCGTAAACAGGGCCGGCGCTTAGCGCAACCTTCGCGTTGCGGCTCAGGCTACGTTCTTTGCGATGGACATCCCAGTCTGCACCGGAGACTACCGGCCGAGACGCTCCAGGGCCTCTATCGAACAGAAGTCGCCGAACAGTCGGGCGTCGTCGACAGTGGCGTGGTACCCACCCGGTACGGTCTGCGCATAGTAAAAGCGCGACATCCGGTTATTCTGGAGATCGTGCGCATGCACGTGGGTCCAGCTCCAGAAGTGTTCTGGCACGCCCTCGATCCACTTCATTCCGGGCTTGCGCTCGTAGTAGTCGAAGCCACCTTCCCACTGCTTCCATACTTTGCCCTGACGGTCATAGCTGATCATCGTGAGCGGAGTCAGCGTGCGAGCATCGTACCAAATCCGCTTCTTCCCAATCGGCGCACGAGGATACGCAACCGGCTCTAGTTCAACCACGTAGGCTTCCGGCACCAGTTCCATGCGCGTACGCCAATACTTAACGCTGCTCTTGCCACCGCAGGTCTTGTGTAACCAGTTAGGCTGGTCGAGGTCGGCGCAGTGATGGGCGCCGGCGAGCATCGGGCCCTTGCCGACGAGTTTGAAGTTACCCCAGGTCAGCAGGGGATCGCCGGTGCTCCAGTATTCCGTGACGAAGAACGTGTTGCCCGGAAACTGCGGCTCGAAGCGTTGATCGACAGGGTAGGTACGCACGCGCTTGGTGGTCGGCTGGTATACATAGTAGCCGGGCAACTGATGCTGGTCGTAGGCCCAGACCTGGAGGATGCCGGTGCCGTTGACGTCGGCGGGGGCAACTACGGTTCCACCCAGGAAACGGATCTGGTTCTCGTGGCCCTCCATATAAGGATGCGAGTCGAGAGTCAGACGCCCGACCGTCTGCCATTCCACGTAGTAAGACGCGTACTGATACTCGACGTTGCCGTCGGCGTCTGTGTCCCAATCGAGCGTGGCGTGAGCCTGGGTGTCGTGTTTGCCCCAGCTCAGCGTGTTCGCCATCAATACTTCCTGCGCAGCTTGCGGCTGCGGGAAGGGATTGCCACCGATCCACGGTTTGCCTTCGAGTGTATAAAGATTGCCGTCGGGGAAGATTTTATGCCTGCCCTTGTTGCTCAGGGTGGCCTGCAGGTACGGCACCGGCGTCAACCGGGTAACGTCAGTCTCGGTCGGGGCGAGATCGACCAGCCGACCGTCGTGCTTGATCTGGTAGTAGGCGCCCGGGTCGAGCAGATCCTTGACGATATCGACGTTCTCGGCGTTGAGCACGTCGCCAGGCTTGAGTTCGCCCTTGGTGTAGGCCTCGATCGAAAGCAACTCGGGCGGGTAAGCGGCCTCGACGGACCCGTGCCTCCCGATCACATCAATCAACGGCGACAAAACCCCGGCGGCAAATACTCCTCTGCCGACCTGGTCGAGAAAATGGCGCCGCGTCCATCCCTCATTGTACTTCATCAGACGCATATCTCATCACTCCTTTTCGGACGCCCGCGCGGACGTAAGTTCCGTCACGTTAGCAAGTCGCCTGCAAACATCCTGAAGCCACTATGCAATGTGTCCAACTGACTCGGTCGCGAAAACATCGCTCTACGGAACACAACCAAGTCAAAGGGTCAATGGTTCCATTGAATGACGGTGAAGTGCTGCTCGATCCGAAAAAAAGCATCTCCACGCCTGGCATCAGCGTCCCAGGTGCGTATCAAGAGCTTTACTAATGTACTCAGCAAACAACTCATCGAACGAAGTCATCGAACCGTGACGGTGTCATGCTTCAGGACGGCGCTATTATGCGGCGTAACAGGTGATACTTCGGTAGGCGGAACATTTAGCCCTAAGACCCGGTTTATCAGGTAGTCGACACTCACCCACCCCGGCCCTGAAATTAATAGCCAGAGATACGCCAGCGCGTATAAGGGCTCGTCGAGTTCGACAAAGTCATCGAGATTGTGGACGCTCTTCAAATTAACTTGGAGAATCGCCACCAGCATGTTGATTATCATAGGTATCGACACCAGCCGGGTGCCGATTCCGAAGATCGTAAGGAAACCCCCAATAAACTCGGTATATGCCGACAAGGCGGCGTTAAAATGGGGCCACGGGATGCCCCAGCCGGCAAAGCGCTGAGCGAATCCGTCGAGATTGTGGAGCTTGCCCCATCCCGTCTCCATGAAGAAGTAGCCGACGAACACCCGAACCAGGAGTTGCACTATCCATTGCTGTTCGTTCAACAGATGGATGGCCCCTTCAATCCGCCTTCTTGCAAACAACGGAATTACGTAGTCCACTGTTTCGACATCAGCCCCGAGCGTGCGTGCAGCCGCGGCCCCGTGATAGAAGAGTTCTGGTCCGTTATCGCGCACCGCCGTGAAATCGTGTTCGAACTCGAGTGTCCCGCCTTCGATGAAGGGTTCGTCAGAGCCACCGGCGTCGAGTGTGAAGCCCGGTGGACGACCGAGACCGACCTGGCAAAAAAAGTTGCCCGAAACGCGAGCGCCGGCTCCGGAATCGTAGGGACCTACGACAATCGCCGCGGCGCCGTCTCCCATCATCACGAGATTGACCAGTTGGCAGAAGTCTTCACCAGCACGCTGCGGGTCGAAGTACACCGAACCAGTCTTGGAACCAATGATCGCGACAGCTTTGACTCCGGCTACGGAGGCGAGTCCCTGGGCGATCACCAACGCGTTTGCAAAACCAGTGCAAGCTTGACGCAGCTCCATGTATGGGCCGGTAAAGCCGAGACGGTCGGCGACGAGTGCGATGTTTGGGGGCACCAGGCGAGCCGGACTGGTCGTATGACCAATGAGATAGGTCAGGTCGCCGACCTCGAGATGCGCTTCGTACAGTGCCGCGCGCAACGCGGCCGCCGCCAGATCCGGGTTGGAATGTCCCTGGCGCGGAGCTTCCCGGCGCGCCGCAAAATCTCGGCAGATGTGTCGCGAGGCGATCCCGAGTCGCCTGGCCAATCTGCATCCGTGCCGCGACACGGCGACGCCGAAGCGCTTCTCCACCCGGGTTAACAACTCAGTAATTGATACCGGCGGACCGGGCAAAGCCGTGCCCATGCCTAAAACCTTCAGCTTCCGTGAATCGTGCCAGAATCGCGCTGAAGGAAAAGTGCCGACACCATCCGGAGCAATACTCACTTGTCCACGGCTTTCTTCGGATACAGCGGCCAATTCTGATCGGCAGACGCGATGTTCCCGCTCTTGTTCAGCGCCCAGAGATCTTGAGCGAGATAGCCATTGTTTAAATAGAGTTTTCCTCCCACGATAGCCCATCGGTAAGGATCTATATCGGCGATGCGGTCGAGAGACATCGCGTAGGCACAGTAACCGCCATACCGTGGGACATACTTTTCAGGGTCAGCCTTGAAGCGCTGAAGGTTGTCTGCGGAAGCAAACCGATACGTCACGCCCTGCCATCGATAGGTATACTGGTCCACGCCTTTAGTCGGCTGCCCGACGGTGAAATATGCGACGGGGTCATAGCCTTTAAGGGCGAAACCGTCCTTGGTGTTCACCGCAAGTACGGGAGAGGCCGACGAGCCGGCCTCGGCCGAGCCGAGCCAGCTTGCAGACACCACGCCGGCTATAACCAAGAAGACTAGGAACTTAGAAGGCGCCATCACTTTCTCCTTTCCATCGCATCGATTCAAAGCAAGGCGCCGGCCGATATGCGAGAAATTACCGACGAATCCGAATGCCTTCGGCTTGGCCGCTGAGGACGCCGAATCCCGGCTCTCCTTTTGGAGGCTCGGTCGGCGCTTGCCTTTTTGTTAGATGCCAGCCGGGGGCGGACGTTTCAGAGAGCAAGAGTGGCTCAATCCGCGGCGTCAGCGGGCGAGGCTGATCGGCACCCCGAGTCGACTGTCAAATCGGGCCGCATCGGGCGCGGACCGACGGTTATGAGCGCTTTGGCTGCGCGGCTACGCCACGCGCTCTATCCTGGCGAGCACATGCTTGTGGAAGGGCGTGCCCGCGAACCAGTCGCGATCCTCGCTCGCAGTGAGTTCATTGGGCGCGACCCCGTGCTGGAATTCCTGACCTTCGCGATCGGGGTACCAGAGGCCTGCTCCGTTCGGCAGCGCGACGTGACCCGGAAGCATTGTATCGGTGACCTCGACAACAGCTTCCGCGTTTGCACGCTTCGTGATCACGCGCACGCGGCCGCCACTTTGGACTCCAAGCCCGGACGCGTCAGCGGGATTCATCCAGAGCGCGCCCGCTGGATCCTTGGGGCGCCATTGCGGATCGCGAATGATGGTGTTGGCGGTGGAGGAGCGGCGTTGGCCTGCCGACAGCACGAAAGGGAACTCCGGGTTGCGAGACAAATGTTCGTCGCGAAGTGACTTAAGTTCGGGCAGCAGCTCTGAAATCGTGAGATTAATCCTTCCGTTCCTAATCCGCCGCCAGGTCTCTTCGTATGGATCGACGCTAACGACGACTCCGGAGCGGTTCTTCAATATCGCGTCAAACAACGCCTCGCCGAGTTCATCGCCTTCGCCGCTGAAACCTGCGCGGCGGAGCGATTCCGGATACCTGCGCGCGAAGTTGCGCGCCACGGCCCAGACCGATGCGGCGTTTTCGTTGCCCGCTCCCAGTGTCGGACCGAGGGTCTCATACAAAAGGACGGTCATGACG
>WNFC01004647.1_pt1 | contig 22054 bp, 13 predicted proteins | sample 5400541 | NCBI WGS metagenome assembly WNFC01 (sample SAMN13153342, study PRJNA577476) | soil metagenome | isolation source: 120 cm saprolite under Douglas fir tree site 2 hole 2 replicate 1 | place: USA:California | collected 2015-04-18
ACTGAAGAGCGGTAATGGCCTGCTGATAATTTTTCTCGGCTGAATAGACTTTGCCGAGCTTGCCGTATCCTTCGGCCAGAACAGCCGTGTATTCCTTCTCTGCTACGGCAAAGTTTCCCGCGCGCCTCTGCGCTTCCGCGGCATCAGAATGTTGACGAAGCGAAATCGGGGGTGATTGGAAAACGAAGACCAGCAGAAGAAGAGGAACCAAGGTCGAAGGTAAGTAAAGCAAGTGAAACTTCTCTGACCCCTACAAAAAAATAAGACGGAGGGCTGAGGTAGAACTTAATTAGCCCTCCGTCTTTATTTCAGCCGTGCGTACTATATCAGAAGTTGAACTTGATCCCGAACTGGATTTCGCGCGGTCTTCGCGTGCCACCCAGTACGCCAAAGTTTCCATTGTTACGGGTAAATGTCCCGGTGAATTTATGGTTGGCGTCGCGACCGAGGCTGAGCCCCAGGCCAGGATCGAACCCATTGAATTCCGCGTGGTTGAAAAGATTAAACATCTCCGCGCGGAACTGAATGCCGTACTTCTCCTTCACCTTCCAATTCTTGGCCACCGAAAAGTCAACGTTGGCAAGGCCCGGTTGGCGCACGAATCCGCGCCGAAGATTACCGAACGTCCCGGGAGCGGGTAACGTGAACGCGGCCGGATTCAGGAATATCCTCTTGTCAGGGCCGTTAAGATAGATGGGTACGCCCGGAACCAGGTCGGGGCGGAAGCCGCCAGGGGCGCTAGCAGCCAGGCCAAAATAGTTTCCACTGATGCCGGTCGTAACGTCGAGAGGGGCACCACTCAGCAGCGTGACAATCCCATTGAGTTGCCAATTTCCCAGGAGGTTACTCGCTAACGAGCCCCATTTTTTGAAAGTGGGCAACGCATAGATCGCGTTGGAAACGAGCATATGCCGGCGGTCGAGATCGGAATCACCCTGGTCGATAGCAAAGTTGAAGGGATCGGTCGTGGCACTCGTAAACGACGTCAAAGGAACGTTGGAGGTGGCGTGCGACCAGGTGTAAGCAACTTGCCAGGACAGCCGATTGGTAAAGCGGCGGTTAACCCAAACCTGTAACGCCTTGTAGTCTGACGTCCCGTTCGACTCACTCATCGTAATGGGCCCAAGATTTGGGAACCGGCGATTACTATTCGCGATGGCTTGGCTGGTCTGATCATTATTGAGGAACGCCTGGACTACAGCAGCCCTTTTCTCCGGCGAGACGTCGTTGACGTTCACCCCACGCCGCCAAATGCGCGAACCATGGTTTCCGATGTATGAAACCTCGGCTACCGTGTTTTTCAGGATTTCACGAGAGACCGTTATATTCCACTGCCAACTCTCAGGCGGTCTGAAGTTCTCGTCCACGGCGTTGAAGCCGGTGCTGTTGCTGACGCCGGCCAGTGCATTTTTGAGGCCGGGATTTATGGTATCAAGACTACGGAAGGTTGGGTCGCTGGAAAGATCTGCCGTACCGCCACCCCAATTAGAGTTTACCACCGCGGTCCACGGAGGATTGCCGGCCAACCGCAGGACATCTTCGATCACGTTCGAACGGCTCATGAAGCGGCCGAATCCCACCCGCACCGCGGTCTTGCCATCACCTTTGACGTCCCAGGCCAGACCTACGCGTGGCTGGAAGCCCTTGTTATATGAGTGCCACAGTGAGCGGCCGAATCCAGCCTGACTAGGTTTTACTAAACCGCTGAGAGGATTCGTCCCGTCGTACAATCGGGGAATATAGTTACTGATGTGATCGTTGTTTGAATAGGCCGCCGAATATCTGGACCAGCGCATTCCCAAAGTGAGCGTAACTCGCGGACGAATTTTGTAAGTATCGTTCCCGTAAAATTCAAAGTCATGCCAGCGACCCAGTGAAGCTTCGTCATGGTCGATCTCGGTATAGCATCCGAGCGGCAAGTCTTTGTACAACAACTCGGCGATAGCATTGCCCGTGCGGGTGTTGGTGCCGCAAAACTGAGCAATGCCGTTGGCCCCCTGGGCCAGTTCATTCTTGATGTTATGACTAACCAAACCGCCGATTTTGAAATCGTGTGAACCCGAGACCTTGGAAAAGTCGTCTTTCCAAATGAAGAGGTCTTCGTGATTTTGCCACGGTGCCTGGTGCCAAAGAGCAGGATACCCATCCGCGCCCCAGAAGGTGGGCAGCCCCTGGCCTGCGGCCTTCGGGAAAACGGTGGGAAACTTAGAGGCAATGTCGTTATTGAGGGCCACGCCCGCTGCATTCGTCGTAATTATAATGTCGTTTCCAGCGCGCGAGAACTGGAACTCGTTGACCGATGTAGAACTCAGGGTCGTCGCCAGCTTAACGGCGAAACTGTGGCTGGGCTGATCCCAATCCGAGGCCAGGGTTGGGAACGGAGAATCGCCCCAGAAGTTACCGGACGCACTCGCGTGCGTCCATGTCTCATTCGTATATTTGACCAGCAGATTCATTTTTTTGCTGATGTTCACGTCGCCCCGAATACTGTCCTGCCGGGTCTTGATCGGCTCCACGAACGACGAGACCCAGTTGGTTGAACCGCTCGTATTGGGAAGCGGAAACACCTGCAAGATTGCCAGACCGGCTGGGCTAAGTTTGTTCGTCGGGATCTTGTTGCCGGGGAAAGCCAGCCCGGTGAAAGGATCGTGTGGCAACGAATCCGTTAGAGCTCCGCTGAAATCTCCCACCCTCTCGGCGGCGGTCGGAACCTTGCCTTGAAGAGCGAAACCGCGCTGATCGCTACGCCACTCTTCACTCCAGAAAAAGAAGGCCCGGTTCTTCTTGATTGGGCCACTCAAGTTGAAACCATAGTTGTCATATTTCAACTGTGGCCTTGGCTGGCCCCCTCGGTTGAGCTGTAAATAGTTAGCATTCAATTTGTCCCTGCGAAGAAACTCAAAGCCAGCGCCATGAAACTGGTTACTGCCACCCTTAGTGATGAGATTGATCACGGCGCCCTGCGCCTGACCGTACTCCGCGCTGAAGCTGTTACGATCGACGCGGAACTCCTGAATTGAGTCAATCGACGGAAAGATTAGCAGAGTCGCATTTGAACCCACGTCCATATTGTTGACGCCGTCGACCGTCCACATGTTGGCATTTGATTGGTTGCCGTTGACCGACATATCCACGTGAGAGTCAAGTCCGGTGCCGGCTGTGCTAAAACTGTCTGTGGTCGACGCCGAAACACCTGGGACCATCAGCGCCAGTTGCGCGTAGTTGCGGCCGTTCAGCGGCAACTCAGTTACTTGCTTCTCGGTGATAAGACTGCTCACTTCTCCGCTGCGCGTTTCGACCGGCGCGGCATCGGACGAGACGGTTACCGTTTCACTCATCTGGCCCACTTGTAAATCCAGGTTGACGACTTTGTTTTCCGTCACATGCAGATCGACTGACTGGGCGACCGTCTTCTTGAAGCCGCTAGGCGCCGTGCTAACCGTATAGCGCCCGGCCGGCAAACTTTCCACTAGATAGAATCCGTTGTCGTCGGAATGAACGGAACGCACTATTCCAGTTCTCTCATCCTGAATAGAAACTTCGGCCCGGGGAACCACGGCTCCCTTTTGATCTCGAACGGTGCCGCTGATTGTTCCTACCGTAGTCGTCTGCGCATTGGCACTAAAAAACAACGCGCCGGCCAGGACCACCACCACTTGCAAGCCAAGCTTCTTCAGCATACGAGCCTCCTGCGGATTTAGCGCTCGCAGGTAATCACGTGCGAGCGAACTTTTTGGAAAGTCAAAGCGCTGAACTCAACTGATTCTCTACGAAGCCCCGGAAGCACTCCAGGGTAACCTCTCACTACTCCCCTAATTGATCGCTGCTTAATTCAGAAAAAAGCAAACTTTGTGGACCAAGCTTCTAAAGAACAACCTGCTCGCTTTATCACTAAAGCGCTGCCAGGGCGAAACTCACTTGGGAACCGGTCAAATTTGCTCTTACAGGACTTTGTTGCACTACCGCGCAAAAGTATTTACTCCTAATGAGAAACGTTGTCAAGAACTTTTTGGGCGGTGATGAAACAAAGTCAGAATAGCCCCAATTCATGCGAGTGAAACGAAGGGGGTTGTCCCAGGACTCTTTGTTGTTTAGGCAAACGAAGATTGCAGATTGAGATTGTCTAAGCAACTGAGGCAGAGGCAAACTTACTGGCCAACACCAGACTTAGGGCGCCCATTAAGGTAGGCTGGGGTCCCAGCGTTGAGTCCATGATTGGCGTTGACGGAAACCCCCGACAGATGCTGGAGTCCACAGATGCTTTGAGATCCTCGACAATCACCGGCCACACGCGAGCAATGGGACCAGCAACAATTACCGCTTCGGGAGCCAGGCCCTGAATCAAATTCGCAATGCCTATTCCAAGGCAACGCGCCGTCTCTTTTAAGGCAGTCCTCGCATTTCGTTCCCCCCTCAGCGCCAGATCCATAAGACTTGCGAAATTGACCTCGTTGCTGCCATTGGAACGTGATAGCTTTTGATAACGCGCGAGGGCTGCTCGTTCGGAGGCAAATGCTTCCCAGCATTCCCTACTACCGACGGCACATTCCACGGGGGCTCCCGATCCAATCGTCATGTGACCGAACTCACCTGCGGTTCCTCCTTCTCCGCGATAGACTTGCCCATTAATGACGATACCCGTACCGACTCCTTCTTCCACCAGAACCAGAATAAAATCGCGAACTTCGCGGATCTCCGGTCGGCCAAACCACAACTCCGCAAGCGCCGCAGCATTGGCATCGTTGTCAATGCTGACGGGAAGCGAAGTGGCCCGGGTCAGCGTTTCGGCTATGGGTTCGTTGCGCCAGCCAAAATGCGGTACATACAGGTTTCCTGTTTCCGGATCCACTACTCCGGGCAAGCTGATGCCTATTCCTTCAATCGTGCCGCTGTTTTTTCCAATCAATCGTTGCGCGCGATGAACAATCGCCGCAAGTGTTTTCTTCACATCATTTTCAGTGGGGAACTCTTCCTGCTCCAGTACTCTACCGGCAAGGTCGCTGCTGGCCATCACCGTTTTAACTGTTCCCAGATCCACGCCGATTGCAACCGCGTCGGCAGTTCGCAACGAGAGCAGACTGGGAGGACGCCCGCCGGTGGATTCGCCGCTCACTTCCTCTACCAGGCCATCCACGCGAAGCTCGTCGACAATGAGCGAAATAGTCGAGCGTTGTAATGCAGTTTCGCGCGCGATGTCAGCGCGAGAGATGGGTCCCAACTCGCGAACGTAATTCAGCACGATCTGGCGGTTTATGTCCCGGATGGTGTTCGAGCGCGCAGCATTAGCTTTCTTTAGATCTATTCTTCGCACAGACTCCCCCGGATGGTAGGTCGATCTTATTGGGTGGATTTAGACAAGACTTTTGTTAACAAGTGCTATTAAGTAGTATAACTGCCTCCCGCAGTCAACTCTTTTCGGCATCATGAGAAATAAAACTTTTTTATCGACACCTTAATCGCGGTTAATGGACCAGCGGGACAATTCATTCATGAACTTTGCTTGAAGTGTGTTTCAACCGTGGTACGAACATGGACTGTTCGAGTCTGCTCAGGTCTCGCTCGGCCAGTTCAAAATCAGGCCTCGGCCAAAAGAAAACGATTTGTGCCGAGTTTGGCACAGGCCTATACTATGGCCAAGTCAACGACATTCTGGAGGCGCCGATGGAACTGCATGGAGTCAAAGCGAACGTTCGGCCCTGGGGCATGTTCATAGTTGCAATTGTCTGCTCGATCGCCTTATACACCCCAGTCGCAGGTCAGAGTGGTGGCGACCCGGCGAAGGCTCAGATGGAAGAGATGAACCGGCGTGAGTTGCAACTGAACAACCTTGGCGGAGACAAGGGGCACTCGAATGATCCCAAACGCTCTCAAGCCATGATGGACCAGGTGAGCGAGGATTTTCAGCGAATCCTAACCCGGCACAATGAGATAGTTCGCGCCATCGCCGCGAACCAATCCCTAAGTTACCAGTTCATTTCCGATGCGACCGGTGAGATTAGAAAGCGGTCGGCTCGATTGCAATCTTCTTTAAAGCTACAGAAGCCTGAGTCCACCACCGAAAATCGAGGAGCGGAAACTGAGCTCAAGGTCGTGGCGATGAAAGATGAACTGATCATGCTCTGCAAACAGATCGAGAGCTTTGTAAGAAACCCAATTATCGAAAAACCGGGCACAGTTGACCCTCAGCAATTAGGAAAGGCTCGCAAGGATCTTCAGAGTATCGTGGAACTGAGCGATGCGATAAAGAAGCAGGCGGACAAACAGAAACCTTAGTCAGACGAACTCTTTGTCTTTGTGGCCCACCCGGGCTTGCCTCTTGCGCGGCAACGTTTACGTTCTTGTTGCTGGGACCACACGCGCTGCCGCCGCCTCCCTACCTTATCTCCCTCCGCACCACAAACTGCATTAGCGTGATCTCACATACCAATATTCTTGAGATGGTAGCGGTTGATGTCGTAATTGCGATCGACGTCTACGAGACTAATTTTGCCCAGCGCTATCGAGATGTCCACCAGAGAGAGTTCACACGCTGGTGCAATTCCCCGAGCTGAGACCATCTTTCCGAACTTATTTTCAGCCACGGCTTCGGCGGCACGGGCTCCGAACATCAACCCCATGATGCGATCGATTGCGCTCGGTGGGCCGCCGCGTTGCGGATGACCCAATATTGCCGCGCGGGATTCGTATGGAGTTTCGCTGGCAATTCTTTGCGCCAACACATCTCCGATGCCCCCCAACCGCACGTGCCCAAAGGTGTCATGACGGTCATCAATAGTAATCATCTCACCGTCCTCGGCGCGGGCTCCCTCGGCGACGACGATCACCGCGTAGCGTGGGCGTTGTGACGGCCCTCTGCTAAGTCCCGGCTTGCCAAGTCGTTCTTTCAGCAGATAAAAAATCCGTTCGTATCGAAAGGGATGTTCCGGGATGAGGATAATGTGCGCCTGGCCGGCAACGCCTGACCACAACGCCAGGTGCCCCGCGTGACGTCCCATCACTTCCACAATCTGCACCCAGCCATGCGAGCCGGCAGGCGTGCGGGATCGCTCGATCACTTCAGATATGTTGCGGAGGGCGGTGTCAAACCCCAGGGTATAGTCGGTGCCGGCGATGTCCTTGTCGATTGTCTTCGGAATTCCAACTGTACGCACGCCGGATTGAGCGAGTCTCGCGGCCACACCGAGGGTGTCCTCTCCTCCGCAGACCACGACTGCCTCAAGTCCGAGCTTTTCAATGTTTGCAATCACTTCCCCGGAGCGATCTTGAAAGGCGCCCTCGTCCATTAACTGCCGGAACGGATTGGTCCGCGAAGAACCGAGATTCGTTCCGCCATCACGGTCCCACCGCCGGACGGTTTCGCGGTTTAAGGGCAAAACATCCGGCAGAGGATTCAACAAGCTTCTCCAGCCATCGAATAAGCCGAAGACCTCCAGGCCAAGTTCCGACCCACGATAAACCAAGCCCTTGACCGCCGGATTCAATCCGGGCGCATCCCCACCACCTGTCAGTACGCCAACACGCATCGTCGTCGACCTCAGATTAACTGCTTACAAACCAGGGTAAATCGATTGGCCTCACATATTCTCATTGCCGGACCTTACTGTCTATCAGTGATTGCAGCCGGTTAGAGAATCTGTTTAGAGTTCGAGCTTGGGCGTACTCGAAAAAACACATCCTGAGGATTGAACTCTGAAACCGAAACTAGATTGCGCGGGCAATCGATCCAGACAAGGGGAATGGTTTTGATCCAGGTCATAGCGAAATGTTTCCTCGATCCGAAGGTGCTGTTTATCCGGGGCGGCTCTTTTAGATGGATTGGAGATTCGGATTGAAGGCCAGATGCGCGGCGCCGAGCAAACCCGCATCGTCACCACATTCACCGGGCACAACCTTTACTTCCCTAGCGGGCACGGGAAAAGCCCGTTCGGCGATCTCACGGTGCATGTGCTTTTCAAACAGTTCCCACGCACTCGCGACTCCGCCGCCAATCACAATCATTTCGGGATTCAGAATATTGATTAGATTTGCCAGACCAACACCGAGATAGACCCCCATCCGCCGAAAGACTTCCAGTGCAAGTTCATCACCCTTCATCCCCGCCCCGTAAATTTCTTCCGCAGTCAAATTTTCGCTGGGGCGAAGCAGAGAGTCCGGGTAGCGCGGTCTTGCTTCGCGGGCCATGCGAACAATTGCCGTCGCCGAGGCGTAGACCTCCAGACATCCGCGGCTACCGCACAGACATGCCACTCCGCCGAATGGATCGACACACATGTGCCCGATCTCTGCGGCTGAGTCGTTAACCCCACGCCACAGTTTGCCGTCCAGAATTATGCCGCCGCCAACGCCTGTTCCCAGCGTCACACATACGATTGTTCGCCGCCCACGCGCTGCACCCTGCCACATCTCGCCCGCCGCGGCGGCATTCGCGTCGTTTTCGATGATCGCGGGCAGATTCAGTTCCCTTTTCAAAACAGCCGTCAGGCAAAACCCATCCAGACTTGCGACGTTTGGCGCTTTCATCACGACGCCGCGTAAGACGTTCACGGTGCCGGGTACGACAACCGACACTGCGCGAATGCAGTCTCCGGCGGCTTTACTTTGCTCTTGGCATTGGGCGACAGCGCTCACCAGCGCGCGCAGAATGTCATCCGGCTTTTCCGCTTGCGGCGTATTCTGCTTGAGGCGAAAATGGATCTTTCCGTTTCCATCGACAGTCGCAGCACGCAGGTTTGTCCCGCCAAGATCAGCAGCAAATACTACTTCGGTAGCCGTTCGCCCAGCTCGTGAATCCGGGCCTGAATCAATCATTGTTTTTGCGGCCTTCTGAGATCAGCGTCGAGCCTTAGTTTGAAGGTTTTTGATTCTTGAACCTCCGCACATAATCGACCAGGCGGCGAATCTGAGCGCGTGTCAATTTCCTGCCAAATGCCGGCATCCCCCCTTTGCCGTGGCTCACGATTGAAACCAGGCTGCCAGCGCTCGTGATGTTGGAATGTTTTCGCCACCACTCAGGATCGGTGAAATCAGGTGTGTTATACGTGTGTCCAAGCGGCGTGTCACCGGCGCCATCCGCGCCATGACAACGCGCACAATTCTTCCTGAAAAGATCGCCAGCCTGGGTGCCACGCGATCTTGCTGCGGGCCGTCCTTGCGGCGGCGTAGCTCTGGTAACCGTTAAGTCAACAAGAAAAAGTGCAAGTGCAATTAGAACCAGACTGATGAAGACCAGCCGCGTCACGCTTTGATTCATTCCGGGCGCTCATTGCTCCTTTACTATTCTCCGGGCATCCGGCTCAATTCGTGAACGTGCCAGTAGACGCTTTCATTGCTCATCTCTGGGTGCCTGCGCAGAAACTGATTGGCTAGAGACAACGCACCGGGATCGTCCTTCAGGTCCGCGAAGATTTTCGCCTCGCGCTTCGCGTCTTCAATTCGTCCCAGCTTGCGATAGACCAGCATCAGATTGTAATGCGCCCCGAGATCCTCCGGATCGATCGCCAGAATCCTGCCAAAGCATTCAAGCGCACCCTGGTAATCCCGCTTGATCTTACAGAGTTCACCAAGCTGCTGGAGCGATATGCGGTCGCGGGGAAAAGCCGTCAGCACCTGCCTGATATTGCTTTCGGCCTGGTCCAGCAGACCTCGCTTCATAAAAATTCGTGCCTGCTGAAAGAGCGCGCGCATATTTGACGGGTTGGCCTTCACCACCGCATCGAGTATGTTTGCCGCCTCGTCATATTGTTCAAGCTCGATGTGCGCCATCGCGCGATTAACCTGTGCCATTGGGCGATATTTTTCGTCGAGCTCCGCCGCCCGCGTAAAGGCATCAATGGCCAGCGGGTACTGTCTCTGGTCAAACAGCGCGATCCCATAGTTATTCCACCGCCGCCAATCAGGCACGGCGGTTTTGTCGTTGGGATTCGGCGGAACTGCCTGGTTATCGCCAATTCGCAATACGTATTCAGTGGACGCCATAGTCACAATCGGATAATCGACGGACTTGCCCAGCACATAATCACTGAACACCCGCGTGAACCGGCGATAGCGCACGCGCGCAGTTAGGCGCAGGGCGCCGGTGGCGTTATTGGGGACTTGAAACTGGTAGCGCGCAACGTCAGAGCGCCCGGAATTGATCTGGTTGTTCTGGGCAAAGACGCGCGTGCGCCAGATATGATGTTTGTCGTTATAAGTGCCGTCAGCTTTGACCAGGTAGGTTTTGTAATTGTGTGCGGCCTCATCCAGATAACCGTCGGGCTTGAGGAAACCGGACCGGTAAAGCGCCTTACCCGCATCGTCGCTGACGATGAATTCAACATACGCCTCGTAAAAGTCACGCAACTCCGGCGGAAAAGAATGGCCAATGTTCTTGTTGGTGATCACTACCTCGGCAGAGACGCGATCGCCGCCGGCAATTTTGAAGCTGTTTCGGTTCACGGGCGCGACGAATTCCTCCTGACTGGCACCCGGTGATTTGCGGCGGATCGCAAAAATATCGATGCCCAGCGCGTCGTTTTCCAGGAACTTCGTGACCGCATTGAGCTGATCAGGCCACTTATAGAAGGTCGGAATTGCCGTATTGGCCGTGGCCCAGCGATGCGAGACCAGCGTGCCTTTCTTGGCAGAGACGTCAAAGAGCGGCGCCGGCTCGCGCTTCATGTGACAGGAGTTACAGGTCTCCTTGTCGCGCACGTAGAAAGGATGCGGAGACTCTTTTGAAAAGGACGATTGCTGCAACTCATCGGCGACCATGAACGCGCGCAGGAATTTGTAGTCGTTCAGCTCGCGTGGGACCTGCGACTTGTGACAAGCGCCGCAGAACTCAGGCTGCTTCAAAAGCGGGCGCATCATGGCGCGGCGGTGCGAGGGAATATCATCGAGAATCTGCTGATCCGAAACGCCGGCGAGCATCCGCGTGCCGTCCTCTTTTACCAACAAAGCGGGTTCTCCCATCACGTAACCGCCGATGCCGCGCCCGTTGGCCGACTGAATCGAATGACACGCAATACACGACACTCCGTCGTCGTCGAATGGCCGTTTGACATGCGAATTCTTCGTCAGCGCGCCAGTGAAAAGCGCCGCCGGGTTATGACACGATTCGCAGTGACGAGTGAATTCAATTCCCTTCTGGGATTGCAAATCTTTGACATTCTTCTGATAGAACGGCTCGCGAAACGCGTTGCCGTGCGCCGATTGCCGCCACTGCGCGTGAGCATCTGTGTGACAGGTTCCACATCGCTTTGCCGGAACGAACATTTCTCCCGGAATGAACGTGCCGGTTGTAGTCGTAGCATTGCCGGGCGAGAAAGGATTCGGCCCGAATTTGAAGTCATACGTTTTCGCTATCTCGCTCGCATAGATATTTTGGTTGCCGTCGTTGTCGGGATTCGCCGCAACCTGCCGGCCTCTCATGAACACAGTTACAGCCAGGCCGATGAGAATCAGACAAGCGAGCCTGACTATCAATTGCTTACGTTGAGGCGCGACAGATTGTGAGTTATTTCTTTCGGCGGACAACATTTGTGATTCCTTTCGGCCGTCCGCGGACGTTCCGGAGAATCAGTTTGTACAGATCACGAACAAACCAGAACAATTCAAATACCAAAGAGTGCCTATGCCAGTCAATACCCTGGGGTGGATTCAGAACTCAACCTTTAGGTTGAGATCAGGAGGCAAGCTGAAGTTTGTAAAGTAAACTACTCCAGTTTTCTTCGAGACACTCACTACCTGGGTCATGAGGTCATCAGTACCGAGAGCGGTAGCGACCGGGTAACAATCCTGACAGTCACGATTCTTGCTATCGGCTTGGACATGGTCGCTACCGCTCTCGGTACTGACTCCATAACTAAACCCTACTTCGCGATGCCTTTGCCCTCAATCACGGTCAGTTTACGATCTACGCCCTGAACGTTTACTGATTCGATCGTGCCGTCGGGCCACTTAATCTCCACCTTGTCGACACTGGTCGCCGCGCCCAAACCAAAGTGCAGTGTCATATCATTTTGCGATGCATAACTTCCACCGCTAATCACATCCCGCCGCTGGCGGATTTTTCCAGTGGTCACGTAGACAATAGCACCTATGGCATCGCGAGGAGACTTTTTCGAAACGTCTCCAATTAAATGAAGCGCCAGCCAGTGTCCACTCGGAGTGGTGACATTCTTCAAAACGCTCGGCCTCGAGTCGGCGTTGTTGATCACTACATCCAACCGGCCGTCCGCATCCAGATCGGCAACCGCCAGACCACGCCCGCACCAGGCGTAAGCCAGGCCGCTGCCGGGCGCGGCCCCGACGCGCTCGAACTTTCCGTTCTTCAGATTACGAAAAAGCAAGGGTTGCTGAGCATAGCTCGTGCCCCACTGGTTATTGTCGACGACGGGGTAAACATGTCCGTTCGCGACGATCAGATCCAACCAACCATCGTTGTCATAATCTATAAAGCTGGTGCCCCAGCCAAGGAACGGGAGCGTGACTTCGCCAAGCCCGGCGAGATATGTCACGTCCGTGAAATTCGCATCGCCGTCGTTGTGATAGAGCACATTTGAATCATCAGAGAAATTCGTGATCTGAAAACTGAGCCGGCCAGAGTTGTCATAATCACCGATGGCAATTCCCATTCCCGCTTGCTCGCGCCCGTTTTCGTTGAGAGCAACACCCGAAGGATAACCAACTTCCTCGAACGTCCCATCGCCTTTATTGATATACAACTGCTTCGGTGTCGAGTCGTTCACCACAATCAGATCCAGACGGTTGTCCTCGTTCGCCTGCACGAAGGCGGAAGAGAACCCGTAATATTTTTGCGGATCATTGACTCCGGCCTTGACGCTGACATCTTCGAAAGTTCCGTCGGCCTTTTGGTGATAGAGCGTGTCGCTCTCGCCGGTCAAACCCCGCGGTCCGCACATCACCGGGGCGCCGCGAAATTGGCAGAAGTTTTGGCCCACACCCGCTGGCTTGCTGGCCTCGGCGGGACTGCGAGGCAAATTGTTGAGATCTATTTCCAGATAGCCGGGCACGAAGAGATCCAATCTGCCGTCTCCGTCATAGTCGCCCCACGTGGCGCCTGTGCTCCAGCCTTTGCGCGCGACCCCGAGCTTTTCCGCCACGTCGGTAAACGTGCCGTCGCCATTGTTGTGATACAGACGCGAGACACCGAAATTCGTGACATAGAGATCAGGCCGGCCATCGTTATCGTAATCGCCGACCGCCACACCCATTCCCCAACGCTCGTTGGCTACGCCGGCTTTATCGGTCACGTCTTCGAACTTCCAATTTCCCAGATTGTGATACAGCGCGGCGCGCGGCGGCTTCTCTTTCCCCAGCAAAGCCGGCAAGGTCGATCCGTTCAGCAGATAAATGTCCGGCAAACCGTCTCCGTCATAATCAAAGATTGCCACGCCACCCGAAGGCACTTCGAAGATGTAGTCCTTGGCCGCCGTGCCAGAACGATGTTTGAAATTTGAGAGGGCTGTCTTGTCCGTGACGTCTTCAAAGATCACGGGAGCTTTTGAATCCGTAATCCCCACGGTTCGTCTTGAGGTGTAGTTGACCGGGGTTCCGGTCACCACCCCGCCCGTGCCTTGTGGTTCAGGCTTTGGCGGCGTCTGACCAAAGAGAGCAAAGCAACTCAAGAGGCAGAAAATCATAATTGGGCCGGCGGCTTTGCGGAGATGATGGAACTTCATACTATTAGTTTGAATCACCCGGTGTCTTGACGCGAACGGAGAGACTATTCTCGCCACGGTCCTGGCTGCTTGCCTGACGCGGAGACATGCCGAAAATACGCATCCGATGCAGGCGTGTCAAACTAAAGGCATGCCAATCGATGCCCTGAATTGTTTCGTGCTTCTTTTCGCTTCGACCAGAACGATCCACGAAATAACACTAAAATCGCGCCAATATGCGGCTTGCTTTCGTGTGTTTTCGTGAATCGCCCCTGCTTCTTCGATCTCTCAAAATACTTCATTCGACGAAATCGGATTCCTTCAGACGCTTCTTTGCCTCATCAATCAATCGATTATTTCGTTCATAAGAAAGCTGCCCGCTCTCGTCCCCAATCTGCGACGGATACTGGTGTCGCCCATAAACCGGGTACGCTTCCGTGCGCAGATGCGACAGCATGTGATGTCCGCGACGCGAGGCGCGTTCGTGCCGCAGCGCTGAAATATCTATGGGTGCAACGACGATTCGTTCGCCCGGGCCGGGCGATGCTTCCGCCAACACTCGGCCGTCGTAATCCACTACCTGACTGCCGCCCGGCCATGAATAAGGAGGGTAGTGTTTCAAGCTTGCGCCCTGGTTCGCCGCGGCAACGTAGGCGATGTTCTCAATTGCGCGAGCGCGGTTGATTACCGTCCACCAGGCCATCGGTTCGGTCGCGCCCCAGGGATCCATATATGCTGAAGCGCGAACCAGAACTTCCGCGCCATTCGCGGCGAGTTGGCGCATCGCTTCCGGAAACAACCAGTCGTAACAGACAGCACAACCGATGCGGCCAATTGGCGTATCAGCTACTGGAAACAGCGGCTCCTCATATCCTTCCAGATCGTGCGGGCTGGTATGTACTTCGTAAGGAATCCAGGTGTTTACCTTTCGATATTTATACAAAATGCCTTCGCGACCGATCAGACAGGTCGTGTTGAAAATGTGCCCGGGCCACGCGGGATCGATCTCGAGCATTGTGCCGCTTTGAATATAGATGTCATGCTCGCGGGCTTTTAGTTCCAAACGTTCGGTGTGCTCGTTTGGAATTTGAATGGCAAGTTTGTCGAGCAGCTCTTTCGCGGTTTCGAAAACCGGCGCTGAATGAGCGAACTCCGGAAAGACTACCAGCCGTACTGGCAGGAACGGCGCCGCTCCGGCGACTGCCGAGTCGATCATCGAGAGCATGCGGTCGGTATTCGCGCGCATCGCCTTTCGTTCGATCGGATTCGGCATGTCTGTTTGGCAACACGCCACCGAATATCTTCGGCTCAAGGTTCGCTCGAACTTGGAACTTGAAACTTGGAACCTGAAACCAGGAGTCTTGGCACCGGCGAAGTCACTATCCGAGTGTTGTATTTCTCAATATATCTGCGCCGCTCGTCGGTCAGTGGATAATGTTCGGTTGACGGATAGGGATAACGGCTCATCCCATGAAACGGCAAAGGCGCGAGTTGATCGGGACTCGCGGAATTGATGTCCATCTCTTTGCTGTAGCCGTCGGCATAGAGCAGGAACGTGCGCGTCCAACCGGCAGGCAACGGCGGCAGCGCCGTAGCGTCGAACGAGAGACTGATCTCGTCTCCCGGACGGCTGACTACAAACAGGTCGTCGCTTTTCAATAGCAATTCACGCACATCACCTTCGCGTGTGTATCGTCCGGTCATTACTTTCCAGGGCGAAGTGAATGATACCTGGCGGTAATCATAGCCAAATGGTTCGCGGCCGTCGGGTGTCACCTCTGCCGAAAAACCTCGCCAATGCAAATCGGCGCGAGCCGGATCGAGCCGGGCGGTTTGCACCGGCGATTTTCCATCCGACGTGTCGACCAGAATCTGGTCCAAATAAATACGCATGTTTGTCACGATGCGCACTTCGCGACTAGGGCCGAGAAACTTTCCCGTGAGATCGACCGTCACAGTTTGCGGCCGCCCGACCGGAATTCCGAGGTCTTCGATCACTGTGTGCCAGATTCCCTTTTTATCCTTCACCTGTAGAGCCGGTGGCTTCATGGCCTTGCCGGCTTGCGCCGCGGCAACGTTATCGCTGGACCAGGCATAGTCGGTCCACCCGGTTAGCAACAAGACGATTCGATCTGTCTTGCCGTCTCTCGCCATTGAGTAAGTGCGGTCACTCTTATTAGCGGCTTTGCCGCCCTGATGTGCGGAAAGGCTCCGCCTTTCCGGCGGAGTGTTTTTGATTTCCGAGAGGCTGCGTCTCGTGGATGCGGACGGGACGTCCGCGCTCCCAGCAGCGGCAAGTTTCATCGTCAGCGAATGCTCATCCGCATAGCCTCGGATCCGATCGAGTTTGAAATCATCAGGCCAGCGGCGATCCAGTCTCGAGATTAGATCAAGCACATCGTGCCCGTGGTCATCAATCGCACTCAACGGCGGCCGCGGGTTGCGTGTCACGAAAAGCTTAAACGGCTTCGGCGGGTCGCTCATGCCTTCGTTCGGATACACCTCCGTGCCATCAGGATGGGCCACCGCGATTAGTTGAAGCCGATCGACGAACATCGCTTCCTCAAGTTCGTTGGTCACGCGCAATTCGTAGCGTCCATCTTTCTCTTTTAGCTGATCCCCGCGGATGCGCACATATTCTTCCGGGTCGGGCTTATTGTACCGGCCGGGTTCTTCGAGGTAGCCCATCTCGCCGCCGCCCATGAAATCAGTGACGAACTCAAAACGTTCGCCGTTCCATGTGTAAAGATAGGGACACGACGACGGCTTGCGATCGAGTTCGGTGAGGTTCAGCGAGATGAAACCAAGTGGTCCCTTTCCCGTCGGGAATTCAGTTTCGGCCTGGACAATTCCGGCCGGCCAGAGCACGCGCACGGCATCCGGCTTTTCCCGCTTGCCCAAACCAAAAATCAAATCAGCAGGCGCGGGCGCTGGGCAAGCCGAGTAGGTTTCGAGCTTCTGATACAAGCTGCCTGCACGCATTTCGACTTTCGCTTCGACCGCGCTCTTGTTGCTGATTCGGCCGTGCAGGTTCACGGCAACCGAGTGATTACGATTGCCGCCGTCGTTGCGCAGGATCTTTAACTGGCCACCGGGCCCGCGCAAAACCAGGTCCGTGTCGCCGTCACCGTCCAGATCCCCCGACGCTAGAGCAATTTGGCCTGAAAACATTCCGCGGTAACCGAAGGTTGCATCCAGGTTTCGAAAAGCAGCAGGCAAGGCTTGCTCGCTGACATCGACGAAGTCGTTACCGACACTGCGCCATAAACGCAGGCCCTTAGTAGTAACGGCGACAAAATCGAGCAGGCCATCATTATCGTAATCCAGGAACTGTGCAGCCATTGTTTCCCTGGTCTCTGCGGGCGCCGGCGTTAGTTTGAAGTGCTCATGTCCGTCGCTCAGCGCGAAAAATCCGCGTCTGTCAACGCCCAAAAAGAAATCCGTAAATCCATCTTTATTGATATCGCCTGCCGCCGCGCACCAGAACGCGCCCTGGCTGTCGAGTCCGGCTCCTTTCGCCACGTCCCGAAATGTTCCATCGCGAAGATTGCTGAAGAGTCTTGGCGGGTCCGCGTTCGGAAGTAAGAAGAGATCGACGTCGCGGCGATTGTCGTAGTCGGTGGGTATGATTGCGGACGCAGATGAAAATGAATTCCGCGCCGTTACTTTTGCGGCTTCCGTAATATCGGTAAAGGTGCCATTGCCGTTGTTTCGAAAGAGGATATTTGTTGGACCGGCTATGAAAATATCCAGATCACCATCATGGTCCACATCTACGAAAGCCGCCGAACGATACGGCGCTCCCTTCGGCGAAGGCACTCGAATCCCGGACTTGTCGGTCACGTCTGAAAAGTGTCCGTTGCCATCGTTGTGGTAAAGAATGAATCGATTATCAGCGAATCGCACAACAAACAGGTCAGGCTTGCCATCGTTGTCGTAATCGCCGGCGACGGCGGCGAAGCCATACTGACTTTCGGTGATCGACAATCCCGATCCTGCCGTCACATCGGTAAACTTTCCGCCATCGTTACGGAGCAATCGCTGCGAACCCGAGGCATCGAAGATGTCCAAATCACCGTCCCCGTCATAGTCAAAGAGTACGATCGCCTCTGATCGAGCGTTAGTTTCCAGCATCGCAGACTGGAAACGAGAAGCGCCTTTGCGTCGAGTGCCCGTCGCTCTTGTATCTCTCGGCAGAAACTCTTCAGTGGCGTCAGTGAACAGAACGTCCGGAGTATTATGATCGACCAGTTCCGGCTCGATTCCGGTTGAAACTACGGCCTCCGCGTAATGTCCGCCTTCGAGATAATTCGTTCCGATCGTCGTTCCGGCGCCGCTTTGCTTAAACTCCTTAAACTTCTGCAAGACGCGTTGGCCTTCCTCTTTATGACCTGTACGCGTCAGCAGAATCCCGAGGTTGTAAAGCGCAGTTTCGTTGTAAGGCTCAGACTCGACGCTACGGCGAAAAGCGGCAATCGCCTGGACGTAATTCTTCTGTTGGGCGAATATCTGTCCGACGTTAATATTTGACCCGACGTCATCGGGATCCGTCTTGAGAACTTTTTGAAACTCGGCGATTGCTTCTTCGAATCGATTCTGTGAGCGGGCAATTAGTCCGAGGATGTAGTGTGGCTGCGGCGCGTTTGCATCCCGGTTCAGCGCTTTTTCTGCTTCACGTTTAGCGCCGTCCGCATCCGGCAAGTAATAAAGCGCAATGCTGAGATTCATCCGGGCGACTAAGAGGTCCGGTTTGATTTCCAACGCGCGAGCGAATGATTCCACCGCATCTTTTGCTTTGTACTGTTCCAAAAGCGCGACGCCAATGTTGTTGGCGCGATAAGCGGCTTCACCTCTTTCAAATGCTGACTGCTTAGACGCGGCGGCGGCCTGCGGCGAGGACATCGCAGCCGATGATTCGATCAATGTCGGGCCGGCAATGGCAAGGGACAGGAACAGGGCCAGCAGAATGAAGGCGAGCGGCGATTTCATATTCGCGTTAGGATGACATGAACCAGCCGAAACAATCTAATAGACTCCGGTAGAAGTGCTGTCATGTTTTGAGGTGTCCCTGTCAGGTGAAAGGATGCACGAAACACTCGGGGCGAGCTGGTCTTGTTCGTGCGTTTCGTGTGATTTCGTGGATCGTTCGGGTCTCGGACTACCAAACCAAAGCGCCGTCGCCGCTGCGCTCTGCCGGCGCACTCCAAATTATGAACCTGGCTGGTTAACCGCTCGTCCTTATTTTGCGGTAACAGTCACGTAGTCTTTGCCGCTGTAGAATCGGATTCCATCTCCGGCCTTTGTCATCATCAATGGACGCGGCCTTTTCAATTCGCGGTCCCTGGTTGTTGTGACTGAAAGAATCTGATTCCCCGCCAGATCCAGAATTTGCATCTTGCCGTCATTAGTGAACCCAAAGCCATAGGCTCCGGTAACAAGGTCGGAGCCATTGATCGTAATCGGCGAATCCGTTATCAGGAAGCCTTCATATTTTGCGCGCACATCGGCGGCATATCCGGACGTATCAACCAGACCGGCGACGACGAAACGTTTCGTTCCAAAACGAGCCGCTGCAGAGTTGCGCATCTGTGTCGGCGCGCTTAGGCCCTGAAAATAAAATCCGGGCGGCACGACCCGCGTGAGCTCCGCGCCCACGAGTACCGTTGCGGAATCTTGACCGATTACGAACACCGGCAAGCAACAAATGACCGACAGTAGCAGTGAGCCCCTAAGCAAAAAGCGTTTGAGATTCATCATTGCGGTTCCTTTCGCGGCCAGCGCTAAAAGCATTGTCAAGGCGGCACCATCTTACACCGATGAGGCCAGGATTGGGGGACGGTTTTGTCGCATGAGATTTTCGATCGAATCGCAGTCCTGATCCAGGTGCCCTTAGCGGCGCTTTGTGATAAGGTGAAACGCTCAATGCTTAACCATTCGCGCCGATGAAGTCTTTTTATTTTGAGGGACAGCGTAAGCTCCAGTCAGTAATGCGAGGCGGAGCGTGGCGACGCGGGCTGGTGGCCGCCAGTACTCTCGCGTGTTTGTTCTCGCTGACGGTCAGCGCACAGCAGGCTGAGCAACAGCAGGCTGATCGAGGGACGCCGGTCGTGGTGCAGCCTGGTGCGCCGGGCCAGCCGACCCGGACACTGCCGCCATCGACGAATGCCACACTTCCGCCAAGTTCGGCGAAGGATGTGGAGTTCATGCAGGGCATGATCATGCATCACGCGCAGGCCGTTGAGATGACGGCACTCATCGAATCAAGCACTCAGAACAAGGAGCTGCGCCTGCTGGGCGCGCGAATCAGCAGCTCGCAATCCAACGAAATAGAGTTTATGAAACGGTGGCTGACCGCCAGGGGAGAGCCGGTTTCGCTGGCGATGCCGGAAATGCCAGGCATGGATATGTCTAAGCAACCGATGCTTATGCCCGGAATGCTTACGCCAAAGCAGATGGAGGCTCTCAAAAAAGCAAAGGGCGCGGAGTTCGACCAACTGTTTTTGACGGGAATGATTCAGCACCATGGGGACTTGTTCGACACCGCGGGCGCAGGCCAGGATGCTGAACTGTTCAATTTCACCACCGATATCGACAGCGGTCAACGCGCCGAGATTAGAATTATGCAGAACATGTTGAAGGAATAACCCTTGGAGGAGAAACGATGAATCGGGTACACAGGATCGCTTTCCGCATGCTATTAGCTTCGCTCGTTTTGTGCTGTTGGTTTTCAATGAGGACTCAGGCGCAAACATCTTCGCCGTCGCCTGCTCCGTCGGCGACACCGGCCGCTCCGCAAAACGCGAATCCGTTTGCTCCTCAACCGGCGCCGCCGCTACCGGCCGGCATGGTGGGCTCGGACATCAATGATCCGCGCGCGAAATTGTCGCCGGGAATGTACGACGCCGGCGAAGCAGCGATGGGCATCAAGCATCTCGTGCTGCTCAAAAAGCCTGACGCGTTCGAACTTGGCTCCAACGATCCTAATGATCCGAAAGTGAACAAGACACTGAGTACGGTACTCGGCGTAGCCGACCCTTCGAAGATGCCAAACGCGATGAAGGTGGTGTTGGCCGGGCTGGCCTTTGCGAACTCGGACATCGCGTTCCAGGGCAGTCACCTGTTTCTGGGAAATTTCTACGGCGTGAATATCTATGACATCTCCAATCCGGCGAAGACGAGTCTATTGACCTCGATGATTTGTCCTGGCGGGCAGGGCGACGTATCGGTTTATAAGAACCTAATGTTTATGTCGGTTGAAATGCCGAACGGCCGCCTGGATTGCGGCACGCAGGGATTTTCGCCGAACCCGCCGCCACCCGCTGGACAAGAGAACAAGCCGAGCTTACCGGCTGCGCAAAAAGATCGGTTCCGCGGCGTGAGAATTTTCGATATTGCCGATGTCAAGAATCCGAAGCAGTTGGCCGCGGTGCAGACTTGCCGCGGCTCGCACACGCATACGCTGGTCGTCGATCCGAATGATAAAGACAACGTCTACATCTATGTATCCGGCACCTCTTTTGTCCGTCAAAGCGAAGAGTTGGCCGGGTGCTCGGGCGAAGCACCAGACAAAGACCCGAATACATCTCTGTTTCGCATTGACGTGATTAAGGTGCCGCTGGCGGCGCCGCAGAATGCGCAAGTAGTCTCCAGTCCTCGGATATTTAGCGATCCACAGACGGGAGTCCTAAACGCCCTGAATAACGCGGGCACCCATGGCAAGGACGGACTGCAAAAGCCATCCGACACCAATCAGTGCCACGACATCACCGTGTACTCAGCGCTTGGGTTGGCGGCAGGCGCGTGCTCCGGAAATGGAATCCTGCTGGACATCAAAGATCCGGTGCACCCAAAGCGTCTGGACGCGGTAAACGATCCGAACTATTCGTATTGGCACTCGGCCTCGTTTTCGAATGATGGGAAGAAAGTCGTGTTCACCGATGAGTGGGGCGGCGGACTGGGCGCGCGATGCCGGGCAAACGATCCGAACAAATGGGGTGCTGATGCGGTTTTCCGCCTGAAGGATAACAAGCTGAGCTTTGCGAGCTACTACAAGTTGCCGGCTGCCCAGACCGACAGCGAGAACTGTGTGGCGCACAACGGCTCGCTCGTTCCGGTTCCCGGCCGCGACATCGAGGTGCAAGCCTGGTACCAGGGCGGCATCTCCATCATGGACTTCACCGACGCAGAGCATCCGGTTGAAATCGGCTATTTCGATCGCGGGCCGATTGATCCAAAGATGCTTGTGCTCGGCGGCGACTGGTCTGCCTACTGGTACAACGGTCATATTTACGCTTCGGAGATAGCGCGCGGCTTGGATCTCTTTGAGCTGACGCCGACGAAATTCCTGACCCAGAGCGAGATCGACGCCGCGAAAGCGGTTCGCGTGGCTGAGT
>WNFC01011801.1_pt1 | contig 22052 bp, 17 predicted proteins | sample 5400541 | NCBI WGS metagenome assembly WNFC01 (sample SAMN13153342, study PRJNA577476) | soil metagenome | isolation source: 120 cm saprolite under Douglas fir tree site 2 hole 2 replicate 1 | place: USA:California | collected 2015-04-18
CCTTCACGTGCGTGCGCGTGACCGTGATCTCGGCCGGAATGTCCGTGCCGTCGCCGCGGCGGGCCGTGATCTCCATGCGCTGGCCGAGGAGGGGACCGCCGCCGGTGGCGAGGTGGCGGGCCAGGGCGCGGCGCCGCGGATGCTCGTCCGAGGGCGGGGCGAAGGTCTCCGCGATGGTCTTGCCCGTCATCTGCGCGCGGCTGTAGCCGAGCGTCCGCTCCGCCGCCCGGTTCACCTCCACGATGCGGCCCTCGTGGTTCATGATGAGGACGGCGTCCGGCGCCGACTCCAGCATGGCCGCCTTGAGGGCCTCGCTCTCGCGTAACGCGGCTTCCCACTCCGTCCCTTCCGACGAGGGCGTGCTCGAGCGCATGGAAACGCCGGGCCGCGATCCCGCCGCCGCGCCCGATTCGACGAAGGCCCGGATCGCCTCCCGCGCTTCCCCGCGCAGGACCAGGAACTTGATACCGCTCCGCGGCCGGCCTTCCTGTCGCACCACCTCGCCCAGGGCCTGCAGCTCGCCTTCGTAGTTCGGCAAGCGGAAGCGGAGGTCGAGCTTGGTGCCCACCTCGAGCGGGACCGGCGATTCGAAGAGCAGCCCGTTGACGCTGATGTTGAGGGCGTTGCCCTCGACGACGTCGCCCCCCTCGGAGACCCGTGACCAGGTCTCGAGTCGCACCGGGATGCGTGCGTCGCGCCGTCGTGGCACCTTCAGGAGCTCGTCGAGTCGGGCATCCCAGAGGGTCGCGTCCGCCTGGAGCGGGATCACCACGTTGGCCCCCGCCGCGCGCAGGACGTCCGCATCGGCCAGGAAGGGGTGACGGCTCACGGCCGCGATCGCGGCCGGCCGCGTGTCGGGGTCCTCGCGCAGCCGGCGGATCGCCCCCGGCGCGTCCGGGGGGGCGGCGTCGATGACGACGAGGTTCGGGACCTGCGTGCGCATGATCCCGATCGCGCTGTCGATGTCGGGCGCGAAGTCGCGCTCGATGTCGCTACGCCAGAGGACGGTGTTCCCCAGGTCGGCGCGCAGGTCGAAGGCAGAGATGATGAGAACCTTGGGCATGGAGGGCGCGCTTGAGGCGCGAGTCTAGCATCACTCACTCGTAACGAAGGGCCTCGATGGGATCCTTCCGGGAAGCGCGCCGGGCTGGGTAGTAGCCGAAGGCGACGCCGGTCGCGACGGACGCGGTCACCGCGGCCAGGACCGCGGTCGGCGAGAGCAGCAGGGGCCAGCTCAGTGTCTCCGCGATGCCGCGCGAGAGGAGCACGCCGGCCAGGACACCCAGCGCGCATCCGCCCAGGCACAGGACCACCGCCTCCGCGAGGAACTGGCGCCGGATGTCGCGCTCGCGCGCCCCCACCGCCATGCGCAGCCCGATCTCCCGCGTGCGCTCGCTGACGGACACGAGCATGATGTTCATGATCCCGACTCCGCCCACGAGGAGCGAGATCGCGGCCACGCTGGCCAGGAGCGCGGTGAGGGTCCGCGCCGTCTCCTCCTGGGCCTTGACGAGGTCCTCGGGCCGGCGGACGTTGAAGTCGTCCGCCTGGCCGGCACCGACGTGGTGGCGCACGCGGAGCAGCGCCGTCGCCTCGGCAATGATGGCGGGGATGTCCTCCGCCGACGCCGCGGAGCACATGACGTCGTCGAACCAGTTGACGCCCTTCAGCTTCCGCTGCGCGGTGGTGTACGGCAGCATGATGAAGTCGTCCTGGTCCTGCCCCATCGCGTTGTTGCCCTTGGCCGCGAGCGTGCCCACGACCTTGAAGGGCATGTTGCGGATGCGGACGGTCTGACCCACGGGATCCTCGTCCGCGAACAGCTTTCCGATCACGGTCTGTCCGAGCAGGCACACGTTCGCCGCGGAGACGACCTGCTCGGGCGTGAAGATCTCGCCGCTGGCCACCGTCCAGCGGCGGATGTCCACGTACTCCGGCGCCACTCCGCGATACCCGGTGTGCCAGTTCTGGTTCCCGTGGATGATCTGCACCGTGGAGTCCACCTGGGGCGAGCAGCTCTTCAGCGCGGGCGCCGCCTGGAGCATGGCCTGCATGTCGGCGAAGACGAGCGTGGGGGTCTGGCCCGAACCGGTACGGAGGCCGTTGACGGTGCGTCCGCCCGCCTCGATCCAGACGAGGTTGTCCCCGAGGAGGAGGAACTGCTCGTGGATCTGGGCCGCGCCGCCCTGGCCGATGGCGACGGTCGAGATGACGGCCATGGTGCCGATGGCGATCCCGACGCCGGTGAGCGCGGTGCGCAGCCGGTTGCGCGCGAGCGCGCTCCCCGCGATGCGCAGCGCCACGACGGCGCGGCGAAGAGCCCTGACCATCCGCGGCGCGAGCCCGACCCTACTTGTGCCGCGGCGGGAGGCGCGGCTTCGCGTGCTCCAGGTCGTCGAGGACGGCGCGTACCGCGATGGAGGCCTGGCTCATCGCCGCCTCCAGGTTGCGCAGGGCGACGCCCAGCCGCTCGTGCTGCCGCGCCGGGTCGTCGCCGCGGGCCGCGTCCCCGGCCGCCTCGACGACGGGGCCCGCGGCGGCGGCAACTTCTGCGATCGTTCCCGTGATGGCGGCCAGGAGCGCCGGCGGCACGCGCCGCGGCAGTCCCCGGCGCCCGGGTGCGGTCATGGCCTCGACGAGATCCGCGGCCGTCTCCGGATTACGCCGGCGGCTGGACTTGAGGCGCCGTTCCTGCATGAGATGAGCTTAGCATCGCTCAGTGGCCCTTCTCGATGATCACTTCCACGCGTCGATTCCGCTGCCGGCCCTCCGCCGTCCCGTTGTCCGCAACGGGCTTCGCCTCCCCGAAGCCGCGGGGCGTCAGCCGGCCCCCTTCTACGCCCTTCCCCGCCAGCCAGGCCCGCACCGAGGCCGCCCGCCTCTCGGAAAGCTTCTGGTTGTAGTCGTCCGAGGCCACGGAGTCGGTGTGACCCTCGATGCGCACGGGACGCTTCGCGTACCCCTTGATCACCTCCGCCACCTCGGCCAGCGTCCGCTCCGCATCCGGACGGATCTGCGCGGAATCGAAGTCGAACAGGACCGAGCCGGGCAGGCGAATGGTGACCTCGGTGCCCGTGACCTCCGCGCCCAGCCGGGTGAGGCGCTCGTCCAGCGTGGTCGCGGTGGGAGCGACGGCGCTCCGGAAGCCCTGCAGACCCGTCTTCGTGTCCACGAGAGTGGTGATGCTCATCGTGAGCTGCGTGACCTTGTCCTGATTCCAGGGGGCGGACACGACCTGTTCCGCGATCTCCTGCGCCCCCGGTGGCTCCGGGTCAACCCAGGGCGCGGCCCCGCCGGCGCCGGCGCCGCCGGCACCGGCAGGGGGGCCCGACGGGACGGGCGCGACGCGGCCCGAACCCTGGACCCCGGAGCCCGCCGACGTGCCGCGCGCCTCCTCTTTCCGGCCCAGCCATCCGCAGGCAGCGAGGGCGGCCGCGGCCATCACCAGCGCGAACCGGTCGCGCATGCTATTTGTCCGCGATCGCGACCGACTCGAAGGGCTCCACCTTGGAGAGGAAGATGCTGATGGCCTTCACCGCCGGCGGAGGCGCGGGCAGCTTCATCCAGTAGCGGCCCGTCGCCCCCGGCTCGACGTTGTCCTCGATCCCATAGGTGTCGCCGCCCACGTAGACGTGTTCCGAGGCCAGCGCGTGCTTCTCCTTGTCCGTGAGGACGTAGTACTTCGTCCCGCTGTCCTCGTCGACCGCGTAGGTCGTCTGGTCTCGGCCGACCAGGCCGAACTTCAGGTCGGCGCGCTTGCTCGCCGTGTTCCGCACCGCCCACTTCACGGTCAGGATGCTGCCCTTCCGCTCGACGGACATGAGGTCGGCCACCACGCCCTCGCCCCAGTTCGTGGTGTTCGTGGCCATCGGCTTGACCGGCGCCGGCGCTTGCGCCCGCACCATGGGCACGGGCGTTCCCAGCATGGCCGCGCACAGGGCGGCCCGAATGGCTACATTCTTCATCCCTACCCCCCGATCAGATGCGGAAGAGTCTAGTCCAAAGAGCGCATCTACAATCCGGGGATCGATGCGACGCCCGGTCGGGTGCCTCTTTGCCGCGTCCATCCTGCTGGCGCGTTCCGCGCTTGCGGCCGCGACGCCGGAAGTGCCATTCCGGGTCCCGTTCGCGGACGTCAAAGGCGCGATCGCGCAGAGCCGTGGCTACGACATCCTCGCCACCACCAACGGTGGGCGGGTGCAGGCGGAGGCGCTGATCCATCTGGCCCGGTCGGCGCAGGAGACACGGCCCGATGGCCCTCCCCTGCTCGTCGGGCACGACGAGTGGTTCCGGGCCCTGCTCCAGGTGGCGGGCGTTCCCGCCGAGCGTGCTCCGACCTACGCAAGGCTGGCCTGGCAGCACCGGCAGGACATCCTCGTGGAGTACCGCCCCTCACACGTGATCCGCGAGGTGATCCAGGGACCGCCACCGCGCATGGCCCTGGACGTGACGATCTCCTGGCCGTCCGAGGCCGGTCCCTCCGAGTATTCGTACGAGGACACGATCTCCACTCCGCACCTCAAGGTCACCAACAAGCGGGTGATCCGATACCGCCTCCTCGACTTCGGGGACCTGATCGTCTTCGATCGAATGGAAGGCCTCACCGGGCGGCCCACGACGGGAGCCCTCGGCCTCCTCTTCTCCGTCCTCGGCGAAGGCCGCATCGTCGAGTACCGGATGGCGATCGCGCCGGACGGCACGCAGGTCTCGCGCGGGCGCGCGCGCAAGGCGTTCTTCGAGGTGGCCACCACGCTGACCGTACATCCCGACGGCCGCTCGGAGAAGGGTGTCCCCCCGGACCCGCGGCTGCGCGCCCTCGAGCAGCGGCTGAGCGTCCCCCTCGAGATCCGCTATGTGAACTGAGGCGATCGCGTATAGTGCCGCGGGAACCCGTGACGCACTCCACAGGCGATCCCGTCGACGACACTCGGGTGAGCACGGTCGAGCTCATCCGGCCGCGCAGCGCGAGTGATTCCTCCCTGGGAGCGCTCATCGCGGCCCGCGGCATGCCTCCGGACCTCCTCCGCGAGGCGGGGCGGCGCCTGGAGCTCTTCAGTCTCGTCGTGGCCGCGGCGTTCGCCTTCGCGCTCGCCATCAACCCGATCGGCCGCCTGGCCGGATGGTATGCGCTTCCGCGGCCACGGACCCATGCGGGCGTGAGCGTCGTCATGATCGTCGTCTCGCTGATGGTGGCCTGGACCGCGCGCAAGGGTCTCCTCACTCCCGTCCGCCTCATCGACCTCGGCCTCGTCTACGAGGTCATCGTCGCCTTCGGCATCGCGATCGGCGACAACCTCACGCCCCTCTCCGCGGAGCGCCCCCTGGAGACGATCTCCTGGCTCTGCGTCGTGATCGCGATGTTCCCGCTCGTCGTCCCCGCCCGGCCCGCCCGGACGATCGTGGCCGGCCTGGCCGCCGCGTCGACGTGGCCGCTGGCGTACGCGATCGGCGTGCGGATGGGGAATCCTCCGGCCGCGGTCTCGACCGTGGTCCTCAACAGCCTCGAGAACTATCTGGCCGCGATCCTCGCCCTCCTGGCCAGCCTCGTCCTGGGCCGGCTGGGGGCGGCGGTGCAGAAGGCGCGGGAGATGGGCAGTTACGAGCTCGTGGAGCGCCTCGACAGCGGCGGCATGGGAGAGGTCTGGCGGGCGCGTCACCGGATGCTCGCGCGCCCGGCCGCGATCAAGCTCATCCGGCCGGATCGTCTCGGCGTCGCCCGAGGGCGCGCCGCGGAGAACCTCGTCCTGCGTTTCGAGCGCGAGGCCCAGGCCACCGCGGCCCTCCACTCGCCTCACACCGTGGACCTGTACGACTTCGGAGTGACCCGGGAGGGAACGTTCTATTACGTGATGGAGATCCTCGACGGCCTGGACCTGGAGTCCCTCGTGCGTCGGTTCGGACCCATCCCCGCGGAACGGGCCGCACACCTTCTCGTCCACGCCTGCGACTCCCTCGACGACGCGCACTTCGCGGGGCTCATCCACCGCGACATCAAGCCCGCCAACCTCTACGCCTGCCGCCGCGGCCGGCAGCACGACTTCTTGAAGGTCCTCGACTTCGGCCTCGTCAAGTCGAGCTGGGCCGACGCCACGTCGGACCCTGCGCTCAGCCGCGAGAGCGCCATCACGGGCACGCCCGCCTACCTCGCGCCCGAGATCGTCCTGGGCGAAAGGGCGATCGACGGGCGCGTGGACATCTACGGTCTCGGCTGCGTGGCCTACTGGCTGGTGTCGGGCCAGCGGGTCTTCGAAGGCACGACATCCATGGAGCTCGTCCTCCACCACGTCCAGACGCCGCCCGTGCCGCCGTCGCGGCGCGCCGGGATCGCGGTGCCGCGCGAGCTGGAGGACCTCATCCTCGCCTGCCTCGAGAAGGACCCGGCGCGCCGTCCGGCCAGCGCCCGCGAGCTGGCCCGGCTGCTCGAAGCCACCGGACTGCCCCGCCGCTGGACGCCGGAGAGGGCGCACGAGTGGTGGGACGCGCACGTGCCGCCGGCGCACGCCGCCGCGCGCTGACGGCCGCTACCAGGTCGCGGACTGGAAGACGGCGGGGACGAGGGGCTCCACGGCCACGCGCGGAGGAGGCGCGGGAGTCAAGGGAAGATCGAGCGGATCACCCGGCCGGATGGCCAGATGGGTGGGCGGCGGAACGAGACCGCGACGGCGCACGGCTCTGAGCTGCGTGACCGCGTCCGGAAGGGCGTACTGCTCGCCGTCGAAGCCGGCCACGAAGCGGCCGCCGCGGATGTCGCCGCGCGCTTCCATCTGGCGGCAGGCGCGCACGACGTCGCGCCACGGCACGGGCAGGCGCTCTCGGGCCGCCGTCTTCCGGAAGACGACGCCGGTGCGGCGCAGGAGCTGTCGGGCCACGAACTCGGCCGGGCTCGCGTCCGCGGCCGGCTCCACGCGGAGCACGCTCCAGCGGCCCGCACTCGGGTGCACGGCACGGCGGCGCGAAGCGGGGACCAGGAGCCAGCGCAGTCCGCCGTAGGAATCACAGGTGGCGCGGCCGAGCGCGACCAGCTCGCCCAGCGCGATCTCGACGGAGGCGGCGGGCAGGCGCGCCGCCCGCCCGAGCTCCTGCGCGAACATGGCGCCCCGCATGGACAGCGCGTCGAGCACGGTCTGGGCTTCCGCGCGCAGCTCCGGGCGGACGGTGGTGGCGGCCAGCGCGGCCCAGGCCTCGAGGTCCTGCCGCAGGACGAGGCTGATCGGCGTGCGCCGCGGCACGGCCAGGCCCGCGCCCCACAGCCGTCCCCAGGTGACTTCGCCCGAGAGGGTGAGCTGATCGAGCCACTCGCGCTTGTAGCCACGCACGCGGGCGGGGAGGATGCTGCCTTCCCAGGCGGGGGCGAGGGCCTCGAACCCCGCGAGCTGCTCGACGACGGCGGCCACTCCGCGCGGGCCCTCGAGCTTGTGGGCGGGATCGACGTGCTGCCAGCCGGCCAGGAAATGCAGGAACTGGGCCGCGGTGACCGGCTCGATCTCCTTGCGCAGACGATCCAGCGTGTAGCGATGGATGCGCGCGAGGAGGCGGCGGTCGCACCAGGCCGGACGCCCGTCGATGCGCACGCGCAGCACGACGCCCTCGGCCTCGAGGTGCACGAGCAGCGGGTCGTCGCTGAAGATCGGGCCGAGCGCTTCCATCCGGCCCTTGAGGACAGCCTTCGGCTCGCGCGTCGCCTCCGTCGCGAACCACCGGTCGCCTTCGCGGGAGACGCGGCCCTCCGCGGCGAGGGCGTCGAGCCACTCCTGCCAGGGTTGTCCCTCTTCGACGGTCACGTAGCCCATCCAGAGAAGGGCCTCGTGCACCTCCTCCGCGTTCGCGGGCTGCGGCCAGGCTTCCTCGCGCACGCGCGCGATGGCGTCCGGGTCGAGCGCGCCCAGCGTGTCCGCGGTCTTGGCGTCGAGCGTGCGCCGCGCCATCACGGCCTGGGTGCGCCGCTCTTCGAGAGGCGCGTCGTCCAGGAAGGTGTAGGGCTGGGCGGAGAGGATGCCGCGCGCGAACGCGGACGGCTCGACGGTGTCGACGGCCCGGCGCTCGATGCGGCCGTCCTGCAGGGCCTGGATGACCTCGAGGAACCCGTCCACGTCCATCGCTTCGGTGAGGCAGTCCTCGACGGTCTGGCGCACGATCGGGTGCTCCATCGGCACTTCGATCGGGCCGCCGGGCAGCGTCTCCGGGCAGGCCAGGACCTGCGGGAACGCGCCCGCGAGCAGATCGCCCGCGCGCATGCGCAGGAGCGCGGCCGGGACCTTCTTGCCGTTGCGCGAGCGCTCCAGCATGAGCGAGCGCTGCGCGTTCCAGCGCCAGCGCGTCTCGAACATCGGCGCGGGCAGGAGCGCCTGGATCAGCGTCTCGCGCGCCGTGGCCGGCTGCAGGTAGTCGAAGACCTCGCCCAGCTCGAAGCTGTGCTGCGGGCCCAGGGAGAGCACGATGGCTTCCTCGTTCGCCGCCGCCTGCAGCTCGAAGCCGAAGCCCACGCAGAGCTTCTTGCGCAGGGCCAATCCCCAGGCGCGGTTGATCTTGGATCCGAAGGGGGCGTGCACCACGAGCTGCATGCCGCCGCTCTCGTCGAAGAAGCGCTCCAGCACGACCCGCTGCTGCGTGGGGACGGTGCCCAGCGCCCTTCTTCCCGCCTCGACGTATTCCGCGACCTGCAGGGCCGCCCCCTCCGGCAGGGCCGGCCCGCAGGCGGCCCGGAGGAAAGCCGCGGGCCAGTCCTGGCCTCCCGCCTCCTCGCGCAGGGTCGCGATCTCCGCCGCCAGCTCGCGCGTACGGCCGGGCGCTTCCCCGAGCCAGAACGGCAGCGTGGGCGGCTGGCCCTTGGCATCGGCCACGCGCACCACTCCCGTCTCCACGCGTAGGATGCGCCACGACGTGTTGCCGAGCTGGAAGATGTCGCCTCCGTTGGATTCGATCGCCCAGTCCTCGTTGACCGTCCCCACGAGCGTCCCTTCCGGCTCCTGCCGGACCTGGTAGTCCGCGGTGTCGGGGATCGCGCCGCCGGAGAGGAGCGCGGCCATCCGTGCGCGCTTGGTGGCGAGGAGCCGGCCGCCGACCCCGTCGCGATGGAGGAGCGCGCGCCGGCCCTGGCTGTGAATGGCGACGACCTGGTCCAGGTCTTCTTTAGTAAGGTCGCGATAGGGCCAGGCCTTGCGCGCCATCTCGAGGAGCTGCTCTTCCGGCCACTCGTGGGGCACGCAGGCCGCCACCACTTGTTGGGCGAGGATGTCGAGAGCGGCCGGCGCCGCGGGCGTCCGATCGAGGATGCCCTTCCCCACGCCACGGAGGAGCGCGGCCGCCTCGACCAGCTCGTCCAGCGTCAGCGGGAACAGCCGGCCCTTCGGGGTCTTGCGGAGCGCGTGACCGGAGCGCCCGACGCGCTGGAGGAAGGTCGCGATGGACCGGGTGGCGCCGACCTGGATCACGAGGTCCACGTCGCCGATGTCGATGCCGAGCTCGAGGGAGGCCGTGGCCACGATCGCGCGCAGGCGCCCGGCCTTGAGCCGCTCTTCCGCGTCGAGACGCCGCTCGCGCGAGAGGCTGCCGTGGTGGCTGGCCACCGCGTCGTCGCCCAGCAGCTTCGAGAGCTGGGCGGCGATGCGTTCCGCCATCTTGCGCGTGTTCACGAACACGAGCGTGGTGCGATGGCCGCGCACCAGCTCCGCGATCCGCTCGTAGATCTCGGCCCATTGCTCGTGCGAGCACACCGTGGCCAGCGGGTGGCGGAGAGCCCGACCCGCTGCAAGGGACGTCCGGCCAGGGCCTCCAATCGCTCCAGCGAGAGGGCCAGGTGCGACCCGCGCTTGTCCCGCACCAGGGCGTGGATCTCGTCCACGATCACCGTGCGCACGGTGGCCAGCATCCGGCGTCCGCTGTCGCTGGTCAGGAGGAGGTACAGCGACTCCGGTGTCGTCACCAGGATGTGCGGAGGCCGCTTGGCCATGGCCGTGCGCTGGCCCTGTGGCGTGTCGCCCGTGCGCACCTGCACGCGCACCTCGGGCAGGCTCTCGTCGGCGGCCCGGATCTCGGCCAGCGGTCCCTGCAGGTTCTTCTGGACGTCGTTGGACAGGGCGCGCAGCGGCGAGACGTACAGGACACTCGTCTCGTCCGTCAGGTCGCTTCCCTTTTGCAGGAGCGAGTCGATCGCGGAGAGGAAGGCGGCCAGGGTCTTACCCGATCCCGTGGGGGCCGCGATCAGGACGTTGCGCCCCTGCCGTATGAGGGGCCAGCCCTCGCGCTGGGGCGCGGTCGGCTCGCCGAGGCGCTCGGCGAACCAGCGTTGCACGGCCGGGTGGAAATCAGCCAAAGGGGACATTGGACCGGAGACCCGAAGCGAACGAACTCGAAGTTTACTACGCTGGCCGGCGGTCTCGGGTCCAACCTTTCTTGGGCATCACGCCGAGAGCGCCGCATCCTCCGCCGCGTAGTCGAACTTTCCCGGGTCGATCGGGGGCGGATGAGTGCGCTCCCATTCGATCGTCCGACGAAGCGCTTCCTCCGGCGCGACCGGCTCGCGATATCCGAGCTCCTCCCGAATGCGCTTCGAGCTGGCGACCCAGTCCTGTCGCGTGTTGCCGGGAAGGATCAAATGCTTGGGCGTTCTCTCTCGCGGGAGGGTCACGAAGCGGCCCTGCCAACTCGTGGCCGAGGCGACGCGCTCGGCCCATTCGCGCTCGGTGGGCGTGTCGGGTTCGGCCACGTTGTAGATCCGGCCGGCGGCCTTCTCGCTGACCGCGGCCAGCGCAATTGCTGCCCCCACGTTCTCGACGTAGCCCTTCGAGCCCCGCCACTCGGCGAAGTCGTCCGCGAACAGGATCGCCGGCCGCCCGTCGTCGATGCGCTTGAGCAGCGGAAAGAAGCGGTGCAGCGGATCGCCGGGACCGTAGACCATGGGCAGGCGGAGCACGGTGCCAGAGAGGTGGGCATCACCGAGCACGGCCCGCTCGACCGGGATCTTGTCGTACTCGTCGTCGAGCCAGCCGAAGACGGACTGCAAGGCCTTGATGTTGGCCGGCGGGTACGTGCGCAGCACCGTCCTCACGGGCGACTCCTCCGTGAGCGGAAGCGGCTCCAGGCCGCCCGGCTCGGATCCATGGAGGACGCCACACGCGCGATAGACGTCCATGCTGCTGACCGCGACCACTCGCCGGGCCCGTCCGCGGAAGAGGTCCATGAGCGTCGCCGCCTGCCGGCCCGAGCTCAGGATGACGTCGAGGACGACCTCGGGCGCGAACGTGTCGAAATCGCCTCGGTGCGCGTCGAGCTCACGGCGATCGCCCTGGATATCCTGGACGCCTTCAGGGAGTTGAACGACGTGAGCGCCGCGATGGAACACCGCGACCTGGTGGCCGGCCGCCAGCAGGGTACGGACGACGTGCGGTCCGATGAATCCTGTCCCGCCGATGATAAGAATTTTCATCTCTGGCTCTGACTCGCATGATAGCGTCCGCGCGGGGGCGAGGACGTCGCGAGGTGAACATGCGTCCACGCATCGGCCGCTCCCCCGGTCGCGGCGTCTTGAGGACCGGTCCCGGACCGACGGAGGTGCTTTGTGCAGCTTGACTCTCGATCGCATGCCGCAGGCGCCCTTGCATTGATAGGTTCCCTTTTCGCGGGTGCCGCCATCAGTGCGGGCGGGTCGTCGGTCGACGAGGAACTGCTTGCAGCTCAGCGCTCGCTGATCAACGCAAACAACCGGGCTGATCTAGAGACGATCAATCAGCTAACGGCTGATGAGTGGATCGGCGTCAACGCATCCGGCATCCTTCGGACGAAGGCGGACCTGGCGGGAGACATCGCCAAGCGTGGCCCGGCCAAGGTCCAAGCCACGCCGGAGCTGCTGTTGGAGCGCCAGAAGGAGTGGAAGGTTCGGGCATACGAGGACGCTGGTGTGGTGACTCGCCTGACGGCGGGCGATCACGGTTCCCGTTCTTGGATCAGCACCGTCTGGATACGGCGCGACGCGCGGTGGCAACGCATCCTAAGTCAGGAGACGACCGCTGCGGCTACCCAACGATGAGATGCTGACCACACCGGAGCACGCGATGGAGCTTCGCTCCATACTGTCTGATCTCTGAGTGAACGAAGGTGCCAACAGATCCCGAGACCGGTCGCTCTGTGATCGCCGCCTGGCGAACGAACAATCGCGTGACGATGTTTCTCATCGAGAACCTGCCGCCCGCGATGTGGTCGAAAGCCGTTCCCGGCGTTCCACGCCGGACGGTGCGGATGATCGCGGCCCACATCCACAACGCCCGATGCATGTGGATCAAGATGATGGGCGCGAGGCATGGTATCGCCGTGCCTCGGACCGTCGATCCGCGCCGCGTTCGCGCGTCGGAGCTATTGCGCGCGCTGCCGCGGAGTAGCGACGGCATCATCAAATTGCTCCAACTGGGCATTGCCGAAGGTGGCTTCGTTCCTCGGGCCGCATGGCAGAACTTCCCTACCGATCTCGTGCACTTTCTCAGCTACTTCGTGGCGCACGAGGCCCACCATCGCGGCCAGTTGTGCATGCTCGCGCGCCAGATGGGACAGCGGCTACCAGTGAGCGTTACGGCAGGCCTGTGGCAATGGTCGAAGCGAGCACGAGAATGAGGCGATGCCGAACAAGACATCACGTTTCGCACCAACGTGACCTTCTTGGTCGGGGAAAATGGTAGCGGCAAGTCCACCCTCCTGGAAGCGCTCGCCGAGTGCTGCGGGTTCAATCCGGAGGGTGGCAACCGCGATCATCATCCGGAGAACCTCGCGGAGCGCTCGGAGCTGGCGCAGGCGCTACGGCTCTCCTGGTTGCCAAAGGTGGCCGAGGGCTTCTTCATGCGGGCGGAGAGCTTCTACAATTTCGCGACCTACATCGAGCAGGTGTCCGACCTGCGGGCCTACGGGGCAGATCCCTGCACCAGCAGTCCCACGGTGAGTCCTTTCTGTCTCTCTTCACCAATCGATTCGAGCAGGGGATTTACATCCTCGATGAGCCGGAGGCCGCGCTCTCGCCGCAACGGCAGCTTTCGTTTCTGAGGATCATTCACGAGCTTGAGGCGCCCGCTCAGGCCCAGTTCCTCATTGCGACGCACTCTCCCATCATCCTCAGCTATCCGGGGGCCGTTCTCTTGAGCCTGGACAGTGATTCGATCCGAGAGATCGCCTACCTCGAGACGGAACACTACCGTGTCACTCGTGACTTCCTGAATGCGCCGGAGAGGTATTTCAAGCATCTGTTCCGCGATGACTCGCAGTCCGAGTAGTTGGTCTCGGGTCCTGTCCCTCTTTGGCACGCCGACACACCCTCGGCGGGGCTGGGACGGCGAGCAGCTGTGGTCGTCTCCTACAGACTGGGACCACCTGGACCTCCGTCTCCCGCGCAAGACCTCGCTCCTCCTGGTCTGTCCAAAGGTCCAGCATGTCGACTGGTGGCAGGCCCAAGGCAGCCTTCCGCTAGACGTTGCCGTTCTGTGTGCGCCCCTCCCCGCCGACCGCCGCGCTCTACCCGTTCTTGAAGTTCTTTGCCGCCAGGCGTCCGCGGCGATCTTTGTCGGCGATATGGATCCCTACTCGATCGTTCAGTATGTGGAGACACGACGGATGCTCGCCGGCGTGGGTGCTCGTCTCCTCCACGGCGGCGTCAATGACGCATGGCTCGACGCGATGGAGCGCGCATTGAGCCAGGTGGGGCGGCTGGAGCGTCTCCGAATACCTCTCGAGAAGCACGAGGTCAGACTCCTGAAGAAGCTCGACCGAGCCGTTGATCTCGAGAAGCTCATCGGCGCCCGAGGGTCTGCGATGCTTCACAGCGGGTACAAGATCGAGATCGAGGGCGCCACCAATCCGGCCATTTATCGTCGCAGCCATTCCCGCTGGGTCTTCAAGTATCTTCGTTCCCGAACCAAGGAGGAGTGATGGTCGAGACCCGGCGCTCGCACTTCCCGATCGCGGTGCTGCTGTGCCTGTTGAGCGTCTCTGCCGGTGCGGCGGACAAGAAGGACTTCGACGCCCGCTGGAAGGAGGCGCAGCAGACCATCGGCGGAGGCGCAGGAGAGCAGTACTTCACTGTCCTGTTCGTCAAAGAGTTTTTCGGCAAGTATGCGGTGCACATGACGAAGTGCTCGCAGCGCACGGGTCAGATCATGAAGGGGGACCTCACCGCGGCGATCGAGCTTGGGGCGCGTGGGCAGGTGCTGGCCGTCATGGTCCGGCCTGAGTCGAAGTTGACGAAGTGTTTTGCGGATCTGGTGAAGCGAGACACCTTCTCCCCACCACCCTCCGCGCACTTCTGGCTTCCGGTGACCATCCGCTTGACCGGGTCATAGCCCAGGAGAACAACACGGTGCAGGTTGCCGAACTGAGCCCGTTCCTGAGGCACGCGATCAGGCTGGCACGCGAAGCCGGGTTGACGGAGTCGGCAACCGAACTGGAAGAGCGTGTGTTCGCCGCGTACACCGCCTCGTCGGAATGGCTCGGCGAGGTCGGCGAGGCGATTCTGCACTTCCGCGCGCGCGAGGGCAGAAGGATCCCCGCGGATGTGGCCGAGCTGTTGAACCAATGCCTCAGGGAGGTCGGCAAGGTCTGGCCCAAGTACGGGCCAGAGTTGGAGGGCGTTGGTTTCTGGAAGCGCGTTCTCGCGCGGGGATTAGACCTTCTGAAATAGTGTATTTGCCGTGACACGCTCCATGCCTCAGCACATCGGCATCGTTGCCTGCTCCGCCGAAGGCGCGGCCCTCTGCTATCGGACCATCTGCGTGGAAGGCGCGCAGTTTCTCGGCGCGCACGACCATCCCGAGGTCTCGATGCACACGTACCCGCTGGCCGAGTACATGAAACGCATCTACCGCGGCGATTGGCCGGGCGTGGGCGAGCTGATGCTCTCCTCCGCGACCAAGCTCGCGAAGATCGGTGTCGATTTCCTGATCTGCCCCGACAACACCGTCCACCAGGCGCTTCCCTACTTCGAATCACGATCGCCGCGGCCGTGGCTGCACATCGCGGAGGTCGTCGCGGCGGAGGCCGTCGAGCGCGGGTTCCGGCGCCTTGCCCTGACCGGCACTCGCTATCTGGTCGAGAGCGAGGTCTATCCCGAGAAGCTCACCGCGCGCGGCCTGGAATATCGGCGCCCGGACACGGCCGAGCGCGAAGAGATGAATCGCATCATCATGGACGAGCTCGTTTACGGCGTGTTCAAGCCGGAGGCGGTCGCGTATTTCCAGCGGGTCATCGAACGAATGAAAGACGAGAGGTGCGACGCCGTCGTGCTCGGCTGCACCGAGATCCCGCTGATCATGAACGACGCGAACTCGCCGCTGCCGACGCTCGACTCCACCCGCTTGCTCGCCCGCGCGGCGCTCCGCCGGGCGATACCGGCCGATGCCGGGGACAGCCAGGGGCGGGCCGACAGATAGGCGGGCCGCGTGTACCATCATCGGCCTGTGACCTCGAACCCTCGCCCGAAGAGGAATTGGACCAGGAGACTGATCCCTCTCGCCGCCGCGGGAGCGCTCGTGCACGCCGTGGCCACGCCTCCCGCTCACGCGCAGGCAACCACGCGGCGGACGCTGCCGGCCGCCATCGAAGCGCCGGCCGCGCCGGACCTCATCCGGCTGAGCGGCACCATCGAGCGGCTCGTGGCCCGCGTGCGTCCCGCGGTCGTGCAGGTGATCACGACCGCGTACCTGCCCGGCGAGACGGCCGCGCCCGGCGCGCTGCTGGCGACGCAGCACGCGACCGGATCCGGCGTGCTCGTCAGCGCGGACGGCTACATCGTGACCAACGCGCACGTCGTGGAGGGAGCGCGGCGGGTGCAGGTGGTGCTGGCCCCGCCCGGCCCCGAGCCATCCGCCCCCCGGTCCATCCTGAAGCCGCCCGGCCGGGCCCTGGGCGCGCAGGTGGTCGGCCTCGATCATGAGAGCGATCTCGCGCTGCTCAAGGTCGCGGAGACCGGGCTCCCCTTCCTCACCCTCGGCGACTCCGAGGCGCTGAGACAGGGTCAGATCGTCATCGCGCTCGGCAGCCCGATGGGGTTGGAAGGCTCGGTGACGCTCGGCGTGGTGAGCGCGGTGGCGCGCCAGGTGAAGCCCGACGATCGGATGGTCTACATCCAGACGGACGCGCCCATCAACCCCGGCAACAGCGGGGGCCCGCTCCTGGATGCGGAAGGGCAGGTGGTGGGCATCAACTCCTTCATCCTGCGAGATCGGAATCGTCGCCCAGACCATCACTCCGACGCTGGCGGCGGGCCTCGGCCTCGGCCAGGGCTGGGGCGTGGTGCTGGCCGACGTCCTTCCCGACGGCCCGGGGGCGCGCGCGGGACTGCGCGTCGGCGACATCGTGCTCAGCCTCGACGGCAAGGTGACGGAGAACGCGCGGCAGTTCCTCGTCAACCTCTACCCGCACACGGTGGGCGACACCGTGATCATCGAGGTGCTGCGGGGGACGGAGAGGCGGAAGGTCCCGGTGGCGGTGGTGGAGCGGCCTTCCGATCCCGCGCGCCTCGCCGACCTCGTGACGCCGGAGCGAAACGTGATCGCGCGGCTGGGCATCCTGGGGCTCGATCTCGACGACGCCCTGCTCCGCATGCTGGGGCCGTTGCGCGCCCAGGCCGGGGTGGTGGTCGCGGCGGCCGCGCCCGACAGCGGATCCGTGCAGGACCCGCTGCGCCCCGGGGACGTCATCTACACGCTCAACCAGCAGTCGGTGACCAACGTGGAAACCCTGCGCGGACTGCTGGCGAAGCTCTCCGTCGGCGAGCCCGTCGTGCTGCACGTGGAGCGCGGGGGCGAGCTGCGCTTCATCGGCTTCGAGATTTCCGAGGCGTCGCCGGCCTCGCCCTAGGAGCGCAGTGGCGATTGAAGAGGACCGCGCCTTCCTCCAGGACCGCCTGGCCTTCCTGGGCAAGGTGGCGTTCTTGCTCGGCCTGGCCCTCGGCACGTCCGTCGCCGTGCGGTCGACGGCCATGCGTGGGGCAATCGCCTTCCCGATCGCCACCGACGTGCTCTATCTCGCGATGTGGCTCGGGTGCCGGCGCGGGCGCCTCTCGCGTCCGGCGCTGGGCCTCGTCGACGCCGCCTTCCCGATCGTGTCCACCACCGCGGTTGCCCTGCCCCTCCTGCTCTGGCCGGGCGCGATTCCGGGGTTGGAATGGGCGGTCCTGCTCGTCCTGACCCACGTCCAGATCGGGCGGGCCGTCTTCGTGCCGAGCCCTCCGCTACGCACAATGGTCATCGGCCTCCTGGCCGCGGTGCCGGTGGCCGCCGGCCTGTGGCTGGACCAGGCGGCGCGGGCCACGCCCGCCAGCCTCGCCGTTGTCATCCACCGCGCGACCTGGGTGGCCCTGTCCATCGCCACCGCCGCCGTCACCTCCAACGTCGTCTACGGCCTGCGCCGCCAGGTGCGCGAGGCGCGCCACCTCGGCCAGTACACGCTGCAGGAAAAGCTCGGCGAGGGCGGCATGGGCGTGGTCTACCGGGCCGAGCACGCCATGCTGCGCCGTCCGACCGCGATCAAGCTGCTGCGGCCGGACAAGGCGGGCGCGCAGAGCCTGGCCCGCTTCGAGCGCGAGGTGCAGCTCACCGCGCAGCTCAGCCATCCGAACACGGTGTCCGTGTTCGACTACGGGCGCACCCCGGACGGCGTCTTCTACTACGCGATGGAGTACCTGGAGGGGATCGACCTCGAGACGCTGGTGCGCGAGTTCGGCCCGCAGGACCCCGGCCGCGTCGTGAACATCCTGCGGCAGGTGGCGGGCTCGCTGGCGGAGGCGCACGGTGTCGGCCTCGTGCACCGTGACGTCAAGCCCGCGAACATCATCCTGTGCCAGCGGGGCGGCGTGCCCGACATCGCCAAGGTGGTCGACTTCGGACTGGCCAAGGACCTGGAAAAAGCCTCCAGCACGGCGCTCACGCAGGCCAACGACATCACGGGCACGCCGATGTACCTGGCGCCGGAAGCGATCAGCGATCCGGAGACCGTCGACGGCCGCAGCGACCTGTATGCGCTGGGCGCGGTCGGGTACTACCTGCTCGCGGGCGGGCACGTCTTCGAGGGCGCGACCCTGATGGAAGTCTGCAGCCACCACCTGCGCACGCCGCCGGTCGCGCCCTCCACACGCCTGGGACAGCCGCTGCCCCTGGACCTCGAGTCCGTCATCCTCGCCTGTCTCGAGAAGGACCCCGCGCGGCGGCCGCCCACCGCGGATGCGCTGTCCGCGCACCTCGCGATGTGCGTGGGCGTGGACGAGTGGGGCGAAGCGCGGGCGCGCGAATGGTGGGAGCGCCACGGCGAGCGCCTGCGCGGCCTGCGGGCGGGCAGTGGACGCGCAACCCTCGTCTCCGGCCAGACCCTGTCGATGGAGCTCTCGGCGCGCGCGGTGGGGAGAAAGTAGACAGGCCTCAGCGCCGGACGGCGGGCGCGTTCCAGGCTTCGGCCTCGATCACGGGCGTGCCCGTCCCGCCCGCCGGATACGACACCGCGAGCTCGCGCGACTCGCCGGGCAGCAGGGCCAGGTAGTTGTCGTCCCAGAAGACGGGCAGGGGCTCGCGTCCGCCCGCCCCGTCGGTCAGCTTGAGGCGCACCTGGAACGCGAGCGCCGCGCCCGTGTTGGAGACGCGCACGCGGGCAGCGCCGGAATCGCCCACGCGTTCGAGGGCGAGAGTGGTGGCGGGCAGTCGGGAGAGCGCCGTCAGATCGGCGTGCTGCGTGACCGGGGTGTAGAACCACTTGGTCTTGCCCCAGTCCAGGACGTCGTCCCGCGTGGCCAGCCAGTAGGTGTTCGTGCTCACCAGCGCGCCGCCCGCGTCCCGGAGGTCGAGGCGGACGAAGTACATGGGAGAGGCGGCGGCGAGGACCGGGATCTCGAACGCACGGACGACGCCGTCGGCGGGAACGTCGACCACGGCCTCACGCGAGAACGAAGGGCGCAGGCCGAGGTCCAGCACTCGTGCCATCACCTTCAGGCCCTTCACTTCCTCCGGTCGGTCGTTGACGATCACGACCGACCGGTCGTCGTAGGAGTACTGGACGTGGACCGGCTCGCAGGCCTTCTTCGTCCCGTAGTAGCCGCCGCCCGGCCGCAGGTAGTAGTCGTAGAGGTGCCAGATCATCGAGGGCCAGGCGTTGTTGAGCATCCACTGGATGACGCCCGTGGCCGTGTACTTGTTGCGCGCGAAGGCCTCGAACATCGCGCGCTGCCCTTCGTAGGTGAGGGCCTGGGCCTTGCGCGCGTAGTCTTCCGCGCTGGTCGCCTTCCCGTAGCGTCCCTCGAGCGCGCTCGTGAAGAGCTCGAGCGTCGCGAACTCCTGGCCCCCGGCATGGAACATCCAGAAGGCGTCCATCGGCCAGAGGTGCTCGGCGGGCAGCATCTCCTTCAGGCTCTCGATCGGGGGCACGGCCGCGCCCGGGCTGACCTCGGTGTCGAAGCCGAAGGCGCCACCGTTCTTCGCGTCGAGCAGCCAGTACGACGGGGGCACGTATTCATAGGGCCCGCGCATCTTCACGCCCGAGGGGCCGCCCACGCCCGGCTTGTCCGCCGCGTTCGAGAGCACGGGGGCCGCCCACTCGACGCGCTCGAGCTCGTCCAGATAGGACTTCTCGATCGCGGGAGGCGGCGGCCCGTCGCTGCCGTTGAGCCACACGAAGACGCTCGGATGATTGCGGAGCCGCCGGGTCTGGTCCGCGAGCGAGGCCACCGCGACGCGACGGTCCTCCGCGTCCCACTTGTCCCACTTCTCCCACTGGTCGCAGCAGCACCAGCCGATCATCACCAGGATGCCCTGCTCGTCCGCGAGTTCGAAGAACTCGTCGCTCTCGAACTTGCCCTCGGAGCGGATGGTGTTGAGCCCCATCTCGCGCACGTAGCGCATCTCCGCGCGCATCCGTTCGCGGGACCGCCGCAGCATCATGTCCGAGGCCCAGCCCCCGCCGCGGATGAGGATGGGCCGGCCGTTCACGCGGAAGAGGCGATGGCCCTTGTCCGTGAGCTCGGACGTGACCTCGCGGATGCCGAAGCGGACCTGCTGGCGGTCGGAGAGGCCGCCGTCCGCCTCTGCCTCCAGGGCCAGCGTGTAGAGGCTCGGCTCTCCCATTCGGTACGGCCACCAGAGCCGCGGGCGGCGGACGTCGAGGGCGGGAGTCGTCTCCGGCGTGAAGCGCACGACCTTCCTCTCGCGCGGACCCAGGCCGATCTCCTGCGCGAACCGCACGTCGCCGATCGCGCCGCGCACGGTGCCGCGCACCGGGCGGTCGGTGGTGTTGAAGGCTTCCGTGGTGACGGTCAGGTGGGCCACGTCGAGCGACGGGAGGTCGAGCTTGGTGAGGACGTGCGCGTTGCGCAGGGCGATGGCCCCGCTGTCCGTCATGTAGACGTCGCTCCAGAGGCCCATGTTCTTGTCCGGCGGCATGGGACTCCAGTCCACCCAGGTGACGGCGAGATCGGTCGGCTCGGGGGCGAACACCTCGACCGCGATGGCGTTGCGCGCGCCCGGCCGCGCCCAGCGGGTCACGTCGAGGTCGTAGCGGCGGAACGCGCCCGCGGCTTCGCGTGCGTCCGCGAGCCGCTGCCCGTTGAGCCACACGTTGGCCCGATAGTTGATCCCGTCGAGATGCAGGAAGGCCGCGCGCCCTCCGAGCGACGTCGGGAGGTCGAACTCCTTGCGATACCACCACGAGCGTGCGAACGGGCTCTCGGGCGACATCGGCAGCAGCGAGAAGTTCTTCGCGACCGGGTACGTCATCCCCGGCAGCGACCGGAGGTTCATCCCGAAGAACGGATCGGGGTAGGTGCCGTTCTCCACGAGCGCGCCCACGACCGTGTTCGGCACCGTGATCGCGTACCAGCCCTCGGCCGCGAAGCCGGGCTGCGAGAGGACCTCGCCGCCGGTGGAGGCCTTCTCCGAGGACTGCAACCTCCAGCCCTCATGCAAGGCCAGGCGACTCGCGGGCTGCGCCTGGAGCGCAGAAGCGGACGCCCACAACCCGACGGCGACCACGGCGGCGCGCAGGGACATCTTCGATCTCCTCAGGGCGCCCCCGACGCCGCGGGCGGAGCGAACGGCCAGGTGGCGGACACCCGCGCGCGCAGCAGGAATGCGACCACCCCCGCGCCCAGGGTGGCGAGTCCCACCAAGCGCCGTGATCACCTGGTCGAGCGTGAAGAACGAGGCCACGATCGACACCACCCCCAGCGTGTAGAGCGACACCTGGGGGAAGTTGCCCTTCGGGTGCAGCTTGGCGAAGACGCGGAAGAAGTCGCCCTGGACGGCCGCAGCGTACGGGATGCGCGAGTAGCCGAGCAGCAGGGCGAAGACGGAGCCGAAGGCCGTCCACAGGATCATCAGGGTGACCGCCACCGCCGCTCCCCGCCCGTGCAGGTGCTCCATGAACTCGGAGACGACGAACTTCGAGTTGAGCATCTGCCGCCACGGCAGCACGCCCAGCATGGTGAGGTGCAGGAGGAAATAGGCGACGGCACAGCCGAGGATCGAGTAGAGGATGGAGCGCGGGATGACGCGCGCCGGGTCCCGCACCTCGTCCCCGATGTAGCAGATGTCGTAGTACCCGAGGTAGTCGTAGATCGCGATCAGGGCCGCGCTCCCGAGCCCGAGGACGAACCCGCGGTTGAAGTCGAAGGCGCCGGGCGGGAAATCGAAGGCGCGGGCGGCGTCGAAATGCGGCAGCCCGGAGATGAGCACGGCGGCCAGGGTGGCCACCGTGCCCAGCCAGAGCGTGACCGTGAGCCGGCTGAGGAAGGTGATCCGCCGCGCGAGCAGGATCATGGCCAGGATGCCGACCCCGGCGCCGACGAAGCGGTTCCCCCCGTTGGCCAGGCCCGGCCAGAGATAGGTCGCGTACTGGCTGAAGCCGATGAGTCCGGACGCGATCTCCAGGGGGCCGCTGAGCACGAAGGACCAGATGAAGAGGAAGGCCATGAACCGGCCCCACTTCAGGGGGCCATAGGCCTCGCGCAGGAACCGGTAGCTGCCCCCGGATCCGGGCAGGGCGGCGCCCAGCGCGCTCCACACCTGGCCGTCGCACACGACGATCAGCGCCCCGACGAGCCA
>WNFC01003554.1_pt1 | contig 22049 bp, 17 predicted proteins | sample 5400541 | NCBI WGS metagenome assembly WNFC01 (sample SAMN13153342, study PRJNA577476) | soil metagenome | isolation source: 120 cm saprolite under Douglas fir tree site 2 hole 2 replicate 1 | place: USA:California | collected 2015-04-18
CCGTTAAGTCGTCGAGCGAAAATGCTGCACTCACTACGAACATGACTACGATATACAGCGCGACGACACTACGCGTACAAAGGCCCTTGCCTGTTGCCCTTTCAAATTTCAACTGTTTTTCGAGCATTGAGAATATCTCCTCCATTGGGTTGGTTATGCGTTTTTTCAGATCTTCAATTTTGTGCTGATGAACTGCTGATTACGCAGCCGCATTGGACGAGACCTGCTTTCTACCTTCTCCTGATGCCGGAATGTAGTTGCGTCCGAAGGATGGAAACAACAGCCCCTTAAACCAGGCTTCATCCACCCTGCTGAGGGTGTACTCCTCCGGGTGTTCCCGGAGAAATTTGGTGATGCCGCTCTCAGTAACTCGGTCCTGTTGTAGCCTCAACCATCCCGATTTGATCCATTTACGGACGCTTCGAGCCCCGACACCTAGAAGGAACTCCACGTCGGCGCGACTATAGCCACTGCTTAGCCGAGCACTGATATTTTGCTTTGCGCATTGTGCCTTCACCGAACAATAAGATCGTCCGAGCTTGCGCGCGATAGCCGATTTGCTCTGGCTGCCAGCCAGATCGCAGAGAATGTCAATTTCGGTTTGTGTCCAGCGCCGTGATGGCGAGCTGAGACCAAGTTCCGCAGCTCTTGCCAGGATTACTACTCTGGTAAACCGAGCTCGCCTCTGAAAGGCATTGATCCCCTCTGTCAGTTCCACTCGATTCCGCGATTCTTGATAGACGAGCTTCAACTCCTGATCGAGCTGCGCAGTCCAGGAAAATTTCTTGTTGGGATTGGGGCGGTTTCTGATTCGGCAACCGTGGCAGAGCTGGTCTGCGGGAGAGCCTTTCAGTTCGCCGCAGGAACGGCAAGCCACCGGATTGTTAGGAATTCCGCGCACCTTTAGTATGCACCCCGCGTATGCGCAGGGTAGCTAAAAGCTTAGGAGAACAACCTGAAAATATGCTGAAAAAGAAAGTCATTTCGGCAACGACTCCAAATGTGTTTGGGAAAAGACCCTGAATGAGATCCTGAATAGAGAGCCTTTGCCATCCAGGCTTTCTGCTTCGATGTCGGCGTGGTGTGCATTGGCGATCGCTTTGGCGATGGCCAAACCAAGACCGAATCCTCCATCGCTGCGTGTTCGGGCCGTGTCTGCCCGGTAGAAACGCTCAAAAATGTGGGGCAGCGCATCGGGAGGAATTCCGATTCCTGAGTCGGTTATTGCAAATACTGCTGCATCGTTGCAGACCGCGAAGCCCGCCTTTACCTGACCGCCCGTCGGCGTATATTTCACAGCGTTTTCGAATAGCGCGAGAAACATACGCGAGAGCGCATCCGGATCACCATCTAAAAAGACATCTCGACTACTGATGTCCAGCGATAGAGAGATTTGCCGTTCTGCGGCCAGATGTTTTGCTTTGATATAGGCTTGCTCGGCAACGTCGGCAACGTTTACAGATCGCCTCACTGCTAGCACGGCGGGTGAGTCGGTTTTTGCCAAAGTCAGAAGATCGTCAATCAAAAAGCCGGTGCGCTCAGCCTCATCTAATATGTCCTGCAGCGATTGCTTATACTCGCTTTCATCTCTCTTGTGACGTAAAGCCAGCTCTGCCGTTGTTCGGATAATAGCGACAGGGGTCCGTAACTCATGTGAGGCGTCTGCGGTGAAACGCGTGATTCGACTGAAGCTGGTTTCAATGCGCTGAAGCATCTCATTTAGAGTTTCTGCCAGTAACCGCATTTCATCTGAGGCCTTCGGCAACTCAAGACGCAGCGAAAGCTCTTCAGCATTGATCAATCTCGCCCTTTCCGCGATCTGTTTCACTGGTTTTAAGGCGCGCCCGCTCAACCAGTAACCTCCAACCAGTGCCAGCGCTATGGCAAATGGCGTGGAGATCAGTAGCAGCCACTTCAACTGACGTAAAAGCAGATTGAACTTGCTGACGTCGGTTGCAATTTGGACGTAATAGAATTTCCTGTTGAGGAGTGTTGCTCCAGAGATCACACGCAACGAACCGAGAGTCTGGAACTCAACCTTCGGCTGGTCGCTATCGGGCTTCGCTGGAATAAGCGGCTTGATGTTGTATTTCTGAATCGATGGCGATTGAAAAATCCAACTGCGTGAATCGTCGCTGATCTGGAGCAGCTCGCCACCCGGCTGACTGGCAGAGTACTCCTGAAATTCATCCTGTAAGTCCTTGCCCAGTTCAATTGGAATCTGTTGAGCCATGAAAAGTTTGGCGGCGCGGAGCCGGTCCTGCAGATCGCTGTCAATGATTGTGGCAACGCTCTTCTGAACACCTACAAAAATGACGAAACCCAGAACCGCCAGAGTCGCGCAGAGAACGGCGAGATACCACACGCTCAAACGAAGACGAATCGACAATGACATCACGGTTTTCCGATTCTATAGCCGAATCCACGGACCGTCTGGATCAGCTTGGTGGAATGGCCATCATCAACCTTCTTTCGCAGGAGTTTGATAAATGCTTCTAGAGTGTTGTTCTCAGTGGTTCCGTCAAAACCCCAAACAGACTGAATGATCGTGTCCCGGGAGAGTACGTGTCCGGAATTGCGCATCAGGAGTTCCAGCAACGAATACTCTTTCTTAGTTAACACGATTGGCTTGTTGTTGCGCGCCACTTCATGCGTGCTCGTGTTCAAGCTGAGGTCGTCCACTTGTAACCGCACCTGCTGAAGAAGTGGTCCACGTCGGACCAGGGCAAGGAGTCTGGCAATGAGTTCAGCGAATGAGAACGGCTTCTTCAAATAGTCGTCCGCTCCGGAAGAAAGACCTTGTACTATGTCGCCAACGCCATTGCGGGCCGTGAGCATCAAGACAGGCGTTTTCAGTCCGGCAGTCCGCATGCGACGGGTCAATTCGAAGCCGTCAAAGCCTGGCAACATCAAATCAAGTACAACGACATCGAACGATTCGGATTTGGCCAAAGACAATCCATCGGCGGCCGTATTTGCAACCAATACGGAGTGGCCTTCTTCTCGCAGCCCTGATTCCAGCAGGGCTGCCATTCTTTCTTCATCTTCGACTATCAAAATCCGCACGTGTTCCTCAATGGAAGAAATATAACCGTCTTTTGACGCCTGCGAACCTCTTTTGTTCCGGAGGGAATGTGAGCCATTTTTTCAGCAGATTTTCAGGAAGTTTCAATAAGCTGGGGAGCTTTGTCGCTGCTCATTCAATCAATCAGCGACTCAGCAGCGAAGCGACAATGAGCAAAGCCTGGCAGCTAGCCGAAGATGATTTTGTTCAAGGCTGTGTGGTGCCCACTGACGATCCCTGGCGGATGCCAGTATGTGCTGAGTGCGGTAAAGTGGCATACAGAGTGATGGTTGTTGGGCGGCCCGGAAGCGACAATCGACAGGTGCCACTTTGCGGCGGGCATTTTACCAGCGCGTGTCTGAAGAATCCGGAGCTGAACAAATATAACCGGGGCGGAAAAATCGGATAGAAGCGGCCGTTCGATCACACTGAGCGCGATGACGCCAGGCCGCCAACTTTCAATCATCGAATGCTGAAGGGCCGGGCGATAAGAGCGAAGGGCTTACGAGCACCAGGGATGCCGGGTGCCCAAGCTTTCCCGCCTTTTCTGTCTCTCACATAAACGCCGGGGTGCCACTCTTTCGCGGAAGCCGGATCTTGTTCTTCAGGTCCCGGCAAGGGGTGGGAGACGAATCAGCTCGGGCCTAACGGTTTCGTCCGCGTCTATAGTGGTGAGTGTGATCAAAGATCATTGGCTCAGTACACTGTGCTTTGGGACGGTTGCTGTTGTCTGTAGCGGTAGAACCAAAGAAAAAACTGTGCCTGATCTGCCGGGTTCCGCTGATGTGCGCATAAAAATCTTGCCACCATGTTTCTGTACGATTCCTTTACTCACCCACAAACCCAGCCCATTGCCGCGTGCACCCTTGGTGCTCACAAAGGGCTCGAACAACCGCTGCCTGGTTTCCATGGGAACACCATGACCGGTGTCAGCCACTGATACGCGCAGGCGTCGAGCGTGAGTTGAGATTGGGTCCTCTACGTCAACTCTTACCACGATTCTCCCGCCATCCGGTACTGCGTCAATTGCGTTCAGCAACAAGTTCGCCAGGACCTGGCGTATCTCAGAAGCGTAACCAGTCAGAGGTTCGGAGCGCCTGTAATCTCTGATCAATTCAATCCGCCGTCTCTCAATCGCTGGGCGGTTCAATTTGATGACGTTGTCCAATAGATCGCGAACATCGAACTCTGAAGGTTTACCTGAATCCCGATAGAAAGCCAGTGTTTGTTTCGTAATCTCACTGGCCCGGGCGATCTCATCGAGCATTATCTTGGCGTATGAGCGTCCCACTTCGCTCAAGGTCGGGTCCATGCTTATGAGGTATGCAAGATTGGTTACCGCCTCAAGAGGATTATTGACCTCGTGAGCGATCGCCGCTGCCATTCTTCCCGTGGCGGCAAGCTTCTCCGACTGCACCAGGGCTTCCTGCACCCGCCTGCGTTCTGATATGTCACGGGCTATCTTTGAAGCACCGATAATGTTGCCCGAGAGGTCTCTGACCGGGGATATCGTGAGGGCGACTTCCACCCTTCTGCCGTCCCTGCGCAGCCGCTCAGTTTCATAATGATCGATCTTTTCACCGGCGCTCAGCTTGGCCAGAATAAGAGGTTCTTCATTGTGCAGTTCAGGTGGAATGATGGCAAGAATTGATCTGCCTATCATGTAGTCCGCCTTGTAACCAAACAGGCGCTCGGCAGCGGCATTCCAGCTGGTCACAATTCCGTGCAGGTCCTTGCTTATGATTGCGTCATCGGACGAGTCCACGATTGCGGCCAGACGAAAGCGCGCCTCTTCGGAGCGATTCCTGAATGATGCGTCTGGATTCTGAAGCGCGAATCCGACGGGCGCGGATCCAATGAAATCAGAAAAGATATTATGCGCGCGTAACTCTCGCGACCGGGCGTTTCGAAGCTGGTAAACCAGTGCGCAAGCCAGACTCGCAACCACAACAAATAGGCCAGTCTTAACCAGCACAATACCCGAAAGCGAAAACCTGGAATTTGGCCCGGAGAGAAAATAGTTCACCCCCAGCGCCGAAATGACCATTGCAGTTACCACTGACCTTAGGTTCCCGAAAAGCGCTGCGCCGGCCACGGCACAGGCCTGACGGGGAGAGTCTTTACTGAAACCGCGTGAAGCTTGTGTCTTTGGATGCCGACGGCGTTGACCAGATTTGCTCCGGAATCAAAGAATTTGATAGATCCCGGAAGTGATAGATCCCGGAGGTATAGTATAGAGCCCCAGGCTTTAATCACTCGATCGACGCAGCGTGACCCGGCCTTTCTCGGCTTTTCTGCCCCCCTCGTAACGCGAGGGGGCGCCCCATCCTTTCGCGGAACTTGGCTGTTGGTTTTCAGCTTCCGGGAAAGCGTGGGAGATAATTAATCAAATTGCAAATTTCACATTTGAAATTGCACATTTTAAATTTCCATGCCCGAACTGCCTGACATCACGGTTTATATCGAAGCGTTGGAACAGCGTATCGGCGGGCATATGCTGGAGCGCGTCCAGATTGCCGGACCATTTCTTCTCCGCACCGCCTCGCCGCCGATTGATTCCTTACAGGGTCGCAAAGTGACCGCGCTGCGGCGAATCGGCAAGCGCATTGCCATTGGCTTCGACAACGACATATGGCTGGTCTTCCATCTGATGATTGCCGGACGGCTGCATTGGAGCGAGAAGCGCAAAGTTCCCGACGGTCGCCGCACGCTGGCCGCGCTGGACTTTGATTCCGGCACGCTCACATTGACCGAAGCTGGCGCAAGAAAGCGCGCTTCACTGCATGTAGTCGAGGGCGAGGCGGCGTTGCAGAAGCTGGATCCCGGCGGGATCGATGTGATGGCTGCCACTCGCGATGAGTTCAGTGCTGCTCTCACGCAGGAGAACCACACCCTGAAACGATCGCTCACCGATCCGCATTTCTTCAGCGGCATCGGCAATGCCTACTCGGACGAGATTCTGCATCGCGCACAGCTTTCTCCGGTGGCCCTGACGCAGCGCCTGAAGCCCGACGAGATCACGCGTCTCTACGAAGCAACGCGGGCCTCGCTGGCGGAATGGATTGGTCGGCTGCGCGATGACGCAGCCGGAAAATTTCCGGAAAAAGTCACGGCGTTTCGTCCCGAGATGGCGGTGCATGGCCGCTATGGTGCTCCTTGTCCGCGCTGCGGAGCCAGGGTACAGAAGATCCAGTATGCGTCCAATGAGACGAATTACTGCGCCAAATGCCAGACCGGCGGCAAGTTGCTGGCCGACCGGTCATTGAGCCGGTTATTGCGCGAAGACTGGCCGCGAACCCTGGAAGAGCTGGAAGAGAGAAAAGCAGGGAAGGCTTAGCTTTGCCGCAGATGCACGCAGATCAACGCAGATAAAAAAGCAAAAAAAGAAGTAACCGGGATTTTTCGGGTTCCTTTGGTGTCTTGTTCGTTATGGTTTTGTTCGTACTGCTTTGAAATCTGCGTTTATCTGCGTGCATCTGCGGCAAGCCTGGTTTTTCAATTACTCAATTACCAGATTTCCCGATTACCCGATCTCTACTGATTACCCGATCTAAAGATCCGCGACTATCCGCGTTAATCCGCGGTAGAACCGCGCCGCTCATACAAAATGAACTCCGTACTTGCTGCAGATTTTGCTGATCACCTTAGAATCAGGAGCGCCGGGCGGCAGCGCATTCAGTTCGCGAAACATTTTCTCGGTCCCAGCAGGCTGAAGCATGATCAGCGTCCTCGCGCCTTTGCTGGTGACTTTAAAGGAATGAGGTACACCCTTTGGCAAAAACACAGTCGTGCCCGGGGCGGCAAGAATCTTTTCTTTGCTGACTGTGAATTCCATTTCACCTTCCAGCACGTAGAAGATTTCGTCTTCCTGAGTGTGAAAGTGCTCCGGCACTGAGGTGCCCGGTTCGTTGTTTTGTTCAATCAGCGCGAAAGCGCCGTGGGTATGCGAGCCATCGAGCTTGATTGTCTGCCGATCGCCGATCACGCTAAGCCTCTCACCTGCGTCCGGAAGCACAAGAGTAGCCTGAGAGTGAAGCTGAGTCTTCATCACTTCTCCTTACGTATTCAGTTTTTCCGATTTTTGTGCGGCAGAGGAGTACTGCGAAGCCCGTGGGGAACTACGAGACCTGAACTGCTGCCAGCTTGCCACAAACGTCCGCCGATGAGCGCCGGCCGTAACGGACCAGTTTTAAACCCTGGTTCCGTAAGCGCTATCTGTGTGACGCCGGGGCTTTGTATCCAGTTCACGCCCGGAAGCGTAAAGTCGCGTTCTGGCGACAACCGCGATTGTGCCGCGGCAAGCCTTGCTGGTTTTTAAAAACTAACGACTTTCCAAACTAACGACTTTCCAAAGCAACAGTCTTGCAAAGTAACGGTATTGCAAACTAACAGAGTTGCACAGTAACGCTTTTGCAACGTAACAGTCTAGCAGGATTATTTCCGTTTGCGCTCGTCGCTCGCAATTACTCCGTCACGAATGTGGATCACCCGGTGCGCATGTTCAGCAATATCATTCTCGTGTGTAACCAGGACAATGGTATTGCCTTTTCCGTGCAGTGTCTCGAACAGGTTCATAATCTCGTTTCCGGTCTGCGAATCCAGGTTTCCCGTGGGTTCATCAGCCAGAATAATGGAGGGATTATTCACCAGCGCGCGGGCAATGGCCACGCGCTGTCTTTGTCCGCCGGAAAGCTCGTTCGGCTTGTGGTTCATGCGTTCGCCCAGATCAACGGATTCAAGCGCCTGTTTGGCGCGCTGCAACCGCTCTTCTGACGGTGTTCCGCTGTAAATCAGCGGCAATTCCACATTGTGCAGTGCTGTGGCCCGGGCCAGAAGATTAAATGTCTGGAAGACAAAGCCAATTTCTTTGTTGCGGATGCGCGCCAGCTCGTCATCGTCCAGCTCGCTGACCAGGTTGCTGTTCAGCCAGTAGTTTCCTTTGGTCGGAGTGTCCAGGCAGCCGATCAGGTTCATCAGCGTGGATTTACCGGAGCCCGAAGGTCCCATAATGGCAACGTATTCGCCGCGATTGATGCGCAGATTTACGCCCCGCAGCGCGTGCACCTGTTCCGTGCCCATCACGTATGTCTTCCACAGTTCTCCCGTGCAGATGATGCAATCCTGTGGCGGAGCAATGCCCGCGGTCTGTGTAACGTCAACGGTCTGGGTTGCCATTCTTTTCTCCTGCTCCACTTTTTCCCCGCGCGCTGTTGCCTATCTTAGACGGTGTACTCCGCCAGAGGTTACGATTCAGTTTTTACCGCCAGCGTATTGTCCACCTTAACGCCGGCGCCATTCTTCAGCGTCTTGAGCACCTTAAAGCTGCCGGTAATGATTTCTTCATTCTCTTTCAGGCCGCTCTTGATCTGGATCTCAGTGGTGCCGGTAAGGCCCGTTTCCACATGGCGGAACTCAGCTTTTTTGCCCGGCGTGACCACAAATACACCTTGTATCTCTTGTGATTCCTTCTTTTCCATCGGAGCTGTAGGGTCTTTTTTGGCGACACCCTTTTTTGCCTGCGCTTCCAGATCATTTTTATCGCGCATGATCAGCGCCTGGATCGGAATGGCCACGGTAGCCTTCTCATATCCGGTGGTAATTTTTGCCGTGGCAGAAAGTCCAGGACGCAGATTGGCTGGTGGAGCATCCAGCGTGACCACCACCTTGAAGTCCTTCGCTTCCTGGCTGCCGGACGTGCTTTGCGACGTTGAAACGCCGGTGGAGCGGATGATGGCGTTATCGCCGATCTCAGTGACTTTGCCCTTAAAGGTCTGGCCGGGAATCGCGTCAATGGTTACGTCAGCAGATTGGCCAAGCTTCAGATTCACGATGTCGGTTTCATCTACACGGACTTCAGCGGTGATCACGTTCATGTCAGCCACAGTCATCAGCGTGCTGCCGGGTGAGTTCTGAATGCCGACTACAACGGTCTCGCCTTCGTGAACGGGAAGGCTGGTTACGGTTCCATCAAAGGGAGCGACGTAAACGGTTTTACTTAACAAGTCTTGTTGATGAGTAAGCTGAGCGCGCGCAGAGCGAATGTGTCCTTGCGAACTATCGAGCTGTGCCTTTGCCTGCGCTATGCGTGCCTGATCTTGTGCCTGGACGGCCTGTGCCACTTCGTACGCGGCTTTCTTGGTATCGTAATCAGCCTTGGAGATCAGGTTATTTTTGTAGAGGTTTTCCGCGCGATCATAATCCAGCTTGGTGCGGGATAGATCGGCCGTGCTGCTTTTGAGCTGTGCTGACGCGGTGTTGAGCGCGGCATCGGAAGCAATGGCGTCTGTCTGGCTGCTGGCCAGGGAAGCCATCATATTCTCCACGTCAGCCGCTGACTGCACATTTTCCAGTTGTGCCAGCAACTGGCCACGCTTCACCTTTTCGCCTTCTTTCACGTAAAGCCTGGTAATGCGGCCAAAAGCGTTGGCGCCAACATTCACAAAAGTCTTAGGCTTGATCTCACCAGAGGCGGTGACAAGCGAGGTTATATCCTGCTTCATGACCTTACCCGTCTGCACGGTGACCACATTCTTCTGGGTCTGCGTCACGGTAAAGCCGACGATCGCACCCACAAGGATAATGATGCCCACAACAATTAATATCTTTTTTGCTTTCATGGTCCTTCCGTCCGCACCGCAGGGATATTCTCAGTTGATATACGCCAGTGAGACGTGGAAAGTTCCTCGCGGAAAGCAGCCAATTTCACACTGCCAGTTTCAAACTGAAAGTTTTGTGGTGGCGGGAGCCTGACCTTGATTATAGCCAGAGGAGTCATCCGGGAACCAGAGCTAAGTCAGGAACACGGGTAAAAAACCTATTAAAATCTTGAGTTTATAAACGCAAGATCGTGCCTGGTTGAGCGTTCCTGTCTTGCTTCATACGCCGTAAAAGCCTAAAATTCAAGCTAACTGCTTCGTCATAAGGAGGGTGCGGCCAATGATACATGGCAAGCCCCAGATCGCCCGTTTTTTTATTGTTTTCTTACTTGTCATCTCCGGTAGTTTTCTTCTCCAGGCCCAGGATGGAACTCAGAATGGAGATTCTGACGTAAAGGCCAAAAGTTCAAACGACCAAAAGACGTCGAGCTCAGGTAAAAAAGCGAAGGCAGCCGCGACTGATGCCGAGCAGCAGGGCGACCAGGATCCACTGAATCGTCCCAAGCCACAGACGCCATCCGGCAAACGCGAAAAATTAGGTTCCGTGTACAAGAAGTGGCTGGATGAAGACGTCCGCTGGATCATTACTTCAGAAGAAGAGAGCGCGTTCAAAAAGCTCTCCAATGATGCAGAAAGAGATACTTTCATTGAAGGTTTCTGGCTGCGTCGTGATCCCACGCCCGACACGGCCGAGAATGAATATAAGGAAGAGCACTATCGGCGCATAGCGTATACCAATGAGCATTTCGCTGCCGGTGTTCCGGGATGGAGAACAGATCGCGGACGCATCTACATCATGTTTGGCCCGCCGGACAGCATTGACAGCCATCCCATGGGCGGTCCTTACCAGCGTTCCGCGGAAGAAGGCGGCGGCCAGACGGAAACTTTCCCATTTGAAGTCTGGCGATATCGTTACCTGGAAGCTTTGGGCCAGCAGGAAGTGGAAATCGAATTTGTGGATGATTGCGGTTGCGGCGCCTATCAGATGACCATTGACCGGTCTAAGAAAGACGCTCTTCTCCACGTACCGAACGCTGGTCTGACCACCATGGAAGAAATGGGGCAGGCGAACAAGGCAGACCGTTTCCGCGGAGGCCTTGAGCAACTTGGTGCAGGCCCATTTAACGGGAATAATCAGACCAAACAGTTTGACAGGTTAGAGCAATTTTCCAAGCTGAATACTCCGCCTCCGGTTAAGTTCAAGGACCTGGCGGAAGTTGTCACCACCAAGATTCGTTACAACTTACTGCCGTTTGACGTCCGTGTGGACTTCGTTAAACTCACCTCCGACACCGTCCTGGTCCCAATCACTCTTCAGGTTCCATTGCGTGGACTCACGTTTGCCAACAAAGACGGGGTACAACGCGCCGTGGTCAACATCTTCGGCAAGATGAGCACGCTCTCCGGCAAAACCGTTCAGGTGTTTGAAGATACTGTCCGTCGTGACATTCCTGCAGAGCTGCTGGAAAAGGAACTCTCCACCGTGGCCCTCTGGTGGAAGGCCATCCCGATGCGTCCGGGACTTTACCGGCTTGACGTGGTCCTGAAGGACGTAAATGGTGACAGGCTCGGTACTTACAGCAAGGGCTGGACTGTGCCGGATCTGGGCGGCGATGATAGACTTGCGAATTCTACTCTGATCCTGGCGGACCAGGTGGATGCCGTCCCTGCCCGCGAGATCGGCACGGGTAACTTTGTGATTGGCCAAAGCCGTGTGCGGCCAAGGGTACAGCCTTCTGACGGTAAACCTGCATCATTCAAGAAGGGGGAAAACGTTAACTTCTGGATGCAGGTTTATAACCTGGGAGTGGACGAAAAAACCAAGAAGCCGTCAGCTACTGTGGAATATCAAGTAATCAATACCGCCACGAATCAGTCCGTGCTAAACTTTACGGAATCAACGGCGCAGATGGGCAATATTGGCGAGCAGATCACGTTGGAAAGAAAACTGCCATTGGCCAAGCTCGATCCGGGTGTATACCAGGTAACGATCAAAGTCAGCGATCTGGTTTCTAAACAAACCATTTCGCCCACGGCAAAATTCGCGGTCCAGTAATCCGGCGAATCCACTTCATTGAGGTGGTGGATATGACCCGTAAACTCGGATGTGTTCTGATAGTTCTCCTGGCGGCCTCGCCTGTCTTCGCGGCACGCGTGGGGGAAATCTCGGGATATATCAGAGACGGTTCGGGTTCACCGCAAATGGGCGCCGTGGTGGATATCTATACCACTGCCACTACCGTTGGTTTCACCGTTTACACAGACGGGCAGGGCTTCTACTCAGCCAATAACCTGCCTCCGGGCAAGTACCAGGTCAAAGTCACTGCCGCATCGTTCCTCCCTTCACTCCGGGAGAATGTAAAGCTGAACTCCGGTGCTCACGTCCTGGTGAATCTCACCCTGAACACTCTGGCAGACGCCCTCAAACTCCTTCCGCCCAGCCGCTCACAACAATCTGAACCGGATGACTGGCACTGGACGCTGCGATCATCTGCCAACCGCCCCGTGCTTCGTGCCCTCGAAGAAGACAAAACAGATAAAGGCGGTCTGGTAGTTGTTTCCCGAGCCACTGGAGCAGAACAAAACCCTGATCGTCTCAAGGGTCGCGTGGCATTTATTGCCGGCTCCCAGGCGGATGGTTTCGGCAGTGCCGGCGACATGACCACTGCGTTCACCCTGGAAAAGTCACTCTTCAGCTCCGGCACTCTGATGCTGAACGGGAACATTGGAGCGTCAGCGGGCGATCCGAGCGGCGTTGTCCGTGCCTCGTACGCACATGATTTTGGTGACAACTCCAGACCCACCGTGACCCTAACCTATCGTCACTTCGCAATTCCTGGAGTTGCGGTTGAGAATTCCCCCTACTCGGCAATGCAGATCAGCACCTCTGACAGAATGACTGTGGCGGGTGTGATTGATCTTCAATATGGCGCCGACCTTCAGTCACTGGAATTCGCCAAACGCGTTACTGCCATTCGCCCCTACGGCTCGGTGCAGGTACATCTCTCGCCGGACATGATTGTGGAATATCGCTACGCCACATCAGAGCCAGACGGCCGCGCCGCCAAAGGTTTTGACAGCGCTCCCGCGGACTTGAGCGAGTCCGGTCCACGCATGGCACTGACGAACGGTATGCCGGATGTGGAGCGCGCGATGCATCAGGAACTTGCAATATCGCGGCGCATGGGTAAAACCAGTGTTCAGGTTGCTGCCTTTACTGATCGAGTACGCAATCTGGTGCTGACTGGAGCCGGCGATCCCACCAGCTATTCTGAGGATGTGCTTCCCGATGTTTACTCAGGCACATTCTCGTATGCGCTGAACGGTGCTCTCAGCACTACCGGCATGCGGCTGGTGATCGAACGGAAAATCTCTGACGATCTTTCCGCCACGTTTGATTATTCCAATGGTGGCGCTGTTACAGCCGACGCGCTCACAACCTGGCAGAATCTGTCCCAGGCTCTGGGGCAGAGCCGCCAGCAATCCGTGGCAACCAAGGTTTCAGGCTACGTGCCGGCCTCCGGCACACGCTGGATTGCTTCCTACAAGTGGACCAGCGGAAACACGCTCTCGATAGTGGACGCCTTCAACGCATCTCCAGGACAAGCCGATCCTTATCTGAGCATCTTCATCCGCCAGCCACTGCCTGGCAGCTCATTGATTCCCGGCAAAATGGACGCCCTGCTTGATCTTCGCAACCTCATGGCCCAGGGATATCTGCCTGTTGGCGGCCAGGACGGCCGCAACGTTTATATGGTCCAGTCCGCGCGCTCCATGCGCGGCGGCCTCGCATTCACCTTCTAAACCAATTTGTTCTTCCGTCCGTAGCGTAGGCGATTATTCTCTCTGTCATTCCGTGCGCAGGCGGAGTTCCGCAGCGCGGAACGATGCCGAAGAGAGGAACCCCGAGAATGCTCACCAGAACATGCTGATTCAGGGAATTTCCTCGATGATCTCGCCTTTCAGCTTCATGACGACGCGAAAAGAAAGCACATCGTCAATCATGTCTACTCATCCTCGTCCCAGAATCTTTGCCACCAATTCCTCTTAGGTTTTACAACCGGATCTTCTTCAAACACCAGCTCATCGCGCGTGCCGAGTATTCCGCCTGCTCTGACCACGGGAGGCTTCTGTCTCACAAACGGCAAATCCGCTTCCGGTTTTCGCGACGGCGTTTGTGCGGGTGACGTATCCACCTTCGGCACCGCGGGTGTGGGCGCGGATGGCGCCGGCGCGACTACTTTCCACGCCGATGTCGGTCCGGGCTTTTGCACCAGGATTGGCGTTGGCGTAAGTGCAGGTGTCTTCTTCGCGGCTGGTTGTCGAAACACCGCAATAGCCACCTCACCGCTCGAACCAGTCGGCAAGAGCGTCACCAGGTCCCGATTGGAATCCGACGCATATTCCACGGCGCTGCGGGCGCCATGTTCAAACACCTGTTCACGGGGGAGCTGCTTGCGCAGTGTAGAGGCAGTGTTCCTGTCAAAGGTTAACCAGCGAGCCATGGGCACATCCGTAAATAATCGTTTTGACTGGTGGCAGAGACTTAGATGCAGGGCAGCTCATAAACGTTTGACGGCTTGAGCAGCTTGATTTACTCTCCGCTATCCATTCAAGGAGCTAACGGATGCCTAAGTTTTCCCCGGAGCGCCGCAATTTCACGCTGGCGGCGGCTGCTGCTGCAACCGCCGCAGTCTTCAATCCAACGGACACGTTCGCCGGCCTTTCCCAATCTGGCACCCCTGCCGGCCAGCAAACCAATCCCTCTGCTGCTCCTTCTCTTGATCAGAAGATCCAGACCGCAATGGACAAACTATCTCCGTCCGCCAGGGCGGAAGTGGAGATGAAGTTCGCCTCCATCGTCCGCAAATACGGCAGTAGGCTGAATGACGACCAGAAAAAGGACATCCATCGTTCGCTCGCCGAAACTCAGGAAGGTCTGGAAAAAATGCGCGCGTTTGTGCTCGACAATGGCGACCAACCTGCCACCGTGTTTCAGCTCTATCACAACGAAGGGACAAAGTAGATGCTGAGTGAAGACATTCTCTATCTACCGGTCTCTGAACTTTCCCGCCGCATACGCGCCCGTCAGCTTTCTCCGGTTGAGCTTACAGAGAGCTATCTGGAACGGAGCCGCCAGATTGGACCGAAACTGAATGCCTATATAACGCTTACGCCAGAATTGGCGAAGCAGCAGGCACAGGCGGCTGAAAAGGAAATCGCCGCAGGTAAATACCGTGGTGTTCTGCACGGCATTCCGTATGCGGCAAAAGATCTTCTCGCGGTAAAAGGCTATCCCACCACATGGGGAGCGCGTCCTTACGAAGATCAGCACTTTGATCAAGACGCCACGGTGATTCGCAAGCTGAAAGCCGCCGGCGCTGTCTTGATTGGCAAGGCCTCCATGATCGAGCTGGCTGGAGGGATGGGATACCGTTTCGCGTCGGCCTCCGCTCCCGGCGCGACAAAGAATCCCTGGAACACGGAACACTGGACGTGCGGATCGTCGAGCGGAAGCGGTGCGATCATGGCCGCCGGACTGGCCGCCTTCGCTCTCGGAACTGAGACATGGGGATCCATCATCTGTCCTTCAGGCTTCTGCGGCATTTCCGGTTTGCGTCCCACATTTGGACGCGTAAGCCGCGCTGGTGCCATGGCGCTTTCCTATTCAATGGACAAGATCGGGCCCATGTGCCGGACTGCGGAAGATTGTGACTCGGTGTTAAGAGCCATCTCCGGCCACGATCCACAAGATGCGGGATCACTGCCCAATGTCACCGCCAGATACACCGGCGCTGCCACCAGCCCGCATCTGCGTTTGGGGTGGATGATTAATCAATGGAAGGACATTTCTCCCGACGTGAACGCGCCAGTCGCGGCTGCACGGAAGGTGCTGGAAAATAATCATGCCGTGAGCGTAAAAGACGTATCGCTGCCGGATGGCCCTTGGGAGCCGGCCGCAGGCACCATAGTGTCAGTGGAAGGTGCTGCCGCCTTTCGCGACCTGATCCACTCCGGGAAAGTTGGCGAACTCAGCGATCCCGCGGGAAAAGTCGGTGGTTACGTCAATGAAGAGATCAGCGCCACAGATTTCATCACTGCGCAGCGCATCCGTGGAATCCTGCAAAGGAAAATGGACGAGCTGTTTACTCAGGTTGACGTGCTGGTGGCGGCTTCACTTCCAGTCCTCGCCAGCCGTCTTGACGCCAATCTCGACAATGAACTGAGCTTTGCCGATCCCATCGGAGGCATCGGCAATATCTGCGGTCTGCCGGCCATCAGTGTTCCTTGCGGTTTCGGTGCGCACGGTTTGCCCGTAGGCCTCCAGTTCATCGGCCGGCCGCTGGATGATGCCAGAATCATACAGGCGGCCAGGCTATTCCAGTCCGCCACGGATTGGCACACTAAGCATCCAAAGCTATGAACACACAAGTGTTACACCTTAGTGTCACGCGGCGGCGCGCTATGCAATACTAGAAACAGCTCTCACGGGTAAGAGTGTTTGCTGAAACCTGCTCGGTGCATATTCACCACCATCGCGGCTGGCCCGGCAATTCACATTTTGGTTTTCTCACCCGGGACAGCGCTGCATCTAATGCGTCGGAAAAAACATGTCTGCTGACCAGCTTACCGGTAGAGCTTTTCATCCCGATTCCTTGCGGGATTCCGTATTGCGTCACGTGCGCTATACGTTGGCTCGTCCTGAGAACGTCCTTGTACCGCGTGAGCTGTTCAAGCCCATCTCGCTCGCCATTCGCGACATCATGGTTGACCACCTGCTCGAAACCGAGCAGCGCTATCGCGATCAGGATTCCAAGCGCCTCTACTATCTCTCCATGGAATTCCTCATGGGCCGCTGGCTGAGTGACAATCTCTGCAATCTCGGTCTAATGGACGAGTGCCGCGCCGTGGCATCTGAGCTGAATATCCACCTGGAGCACGTGCTGGAGGTGGAACCGGACGCCGGCCTTGGCAATGGCGGACTTGGCCGTCTGGCAGCATGCTTTCTTGAATCGCTTGCCACCATGAACATGCCCGGATTCGGTTATGGCATTGATTACGAATACGGCATGTTCAAGCAGGAGATTGTCGGCGGTCATCAGCGGGAAAAACCGGATCGCTGGAAGGCGGAAGGCACTCCCTTTTACATTGACCGGCCGCATGAGTTCTGTGCCATCCCGCTGTACGGACGCGTAGAGGCGTCACGTGACTCGCAGGGCAATCGCCGCCAGCGCTGGGTGGACGCAAAGATCGTGGTGGGCGTACCCAATGACATGCCTGTAGCCGGCTTTGGCGGCAAGACCGTAAATTACCTGCGGCTTTTTACGGCGCGCGCTTCAGAAGATTTCGACATTGAGATATTCAATCGCGGCGACTACATTCGCGCCGTCGAGCAGAAGATCGCCTCGGAAAACATTTCGCGTGTGCTTTACCCCTCTGATTCGGTTCGTTCCGGCAAAGAGCTTCGCCTGTTGCAGGAATATTTCCTGGTTGCTTGTTCCTTGCGTGACATCATGCGGCGTTACCGCGCTACGCATAACGGCTTTGAGCAGTTTCCGCAGAAAGTCGCTGTGCAGATGAATGATACGCATCCCAGCCTCTGCGTGGCGGAGCTGATGCGCCTGCTGGTGGATGAATATAAGGTAGATTGGGACCACGCCTGGGAAATCACGGAAGCCACCCTCGGTTACACCAACCACACACTCCTGCCGGAAGCTCTGGAGCGCTGGCCGGTTTCCCTGATGGAGCATGTACTCCCCCGGCACATGGAAATCATCTTCGGTATCAATCATCAGTTCCTGCGCGTGGTCTCACGCGTGTGGCCCGGTGACGTTGACCGCCAGAATCGTATGTCCATTATCGAAGAAGGTCCGGAGAAGCAGGTGCGCATGGCGCATCTCGCTATTGTTGGCAGTCACGCCATCAACGGAGTTTCCAGGCTGCATTCCGAGCTGCTCAAAACCTCGCTGGTGCCTGACTTTGCCAAACTGTGGCTGGAGCGTTTCAGCAACAAAACTAACGGCGTGGCCCCGCGGCGCTGGATCTTGAAGGCGAACCCGGGATTGTCCGCCCTGCTCACGCGCACCGTCGGTGAAGGCTGGATCACTGACCTTGAACAGATCCACGGTATTGAGAAATTCGCTGGAGACGCGGCTTTCCAGAATGAGTTTCTGGCAATCAAGCGTCGCTGCAAAGAACGCATGGCCCGCGAAATTCTTGACAGCACCGCCGTGCAGGTTGATCCCGATTCGCTGTTTGATGTTCAGGTGAAGCGCATACATGAATACAAACGCCAGCTCCTGAACGTGATGCGGATCATCCATGAATATCTGGCGATCATTGAAGATGGTGAGCACCCAAAAGTCCCGCGTACGTATTTGTTTGCCGGCAAAGCAGCCCCTGGATATTGGGCGGCCAAACAGATCATCAAGCTGATCAACAACGTTGCCAATGTGGTCAATCAGGACGAGCGCATTGGCGGCATGATGAAGGTCGTGTTCGTGCCCGACTATCGCGTCTCTCTGGCCGAACTTATCATGCCTGCGGCTGATCTAAGCCAGCAGATTTCCACTGCCGGCATGGAGGCTTCCGGCACCGGCAACATGAAGCTGTCAATGAATGGTGCACTCACGCTTGGCACCATGGATGGCGCCAATATTGAGATCGCTGAAGCCGTTGGCATGGAAAATATCTACACTTTTGGTCTCAGTCCCGAGGAAGTGAAGTGGTATCAGGAGCACGGCACTTACAATCCTCGCGAGCTTTGTTACGCCGATCCAATGTTGCGCCGGGTCATGGAATCGCTGGCCACTGATCGCTTCTCCGCAGGCGAGCCGGGACTGTTCCGCTGGATTGTGGATGAAATTCTGGATCGCGGTGACCGCTACTTCCTGATGGCTGATCTTCCTTCGTACCTTGAAGCCAGCCGCCGGGCTGACGCCGACTATCAGAACGCCGACGTCTGGGCCAGAAGGGCCATCCTGAACGTGGCGCGTGTCGGAATCTTTTCCAGTGATCGCACCATCGCCGAATATGCCCGCGACATCTGGCATATTCAACCTGCTATCGGCACCATGGCAGACCTGCCTTTCAGCAAGGAACAGGTGAGCACGGAAGTCTCGCGGTGATAGGGTTTCATCCCGAGTAGAACGAGGGATCCCTACTGTCTGCCGGACTGCCTGTTTCGAATACATTTTGACGTAGAGACGAGGCATGCCGCGTCTTGCATGTGCCTCCTCACCAAATGAACAAACACAAGGTCTCTCCGTCCTGCTCACGCGCTGAAGAAGGCGCGCGTTCGCTTACGGTCGTCGGGATGACGATGTTTTAGGATTAGCCACGGTCGGTCCCTCATGGGCGCAACTAAAAAGAGCGCCCGATCCAATCGAGCGCCCATCCTAATTACAACAACCTATTCGTTCACCCGTGGATGCACTTTGAATTCGCGCGGAACTGCGAATCCAATTTCCTGGGCAATCCATTCCGGCTCGGCGCTGCCCTGGCAAGTTCCCCAGATTGACATTGGCTCATTGCCGTAGCGCAGCATACCGCTGTGCTTTGACTTGTCTTTGTCGATCTCAGGGTTGGGATCGGCAAATCCGAGCTTATGACGCAGGAAATCCACGTCGTCGGGTTTGCCGGTGAGAAACGTCCAGTTCTTATCTGTGAGGTGGTGCATCTTTGCGTATTCCCTCAGCTTGGCCGGTGAGTCTTCTTCCGGCTTCAATGTCAGGGAGTAAATGAAAATGTCGTGCTTTATCTGTTCGCGCAGATATTTCTGCACAACCTTCAAGTTCGCGGTGATGGTCGGGCATATGCCTTCGCAGTTTGCATACATCAGGTTGATCACGACGATTTTATCTTTCAAAAGGTCATCGTAAAATTTAACCTGCTTTCCTTCACTGGTGACCAGATCAACATTGGGGAAATAGCGTTGACGGACGACTTCACGTCCGGGCAGCCGAGGGGCGAACTTATGCGCTGCCGTCGGTGCATCGTCCCCGCTGGCCGCAATCGCTCCCATTACTGGGGCCATCGCCAACCCGGCAAATAGCTTTCTTCTGCTAACGTCTGACATTTTGCACTCCTTTTTATTTAAGTTGGGTCAGAGTTGGCTGAGGCGGCAGTTGTCTTTGCCGCCGCAGGCCGGGTTATGGATTCGTGTTGGTATCGCCAGTAGCAGCCACGTCAAACCGCAGCATCATCGCATGGTCTTCGTGGATCACGTTGTGGCAATGCATCACGTAGCGGCCCATCCAGTCGCGGAAGCGCATCTTGATGCTGGCATTGCTGCGCGGAACCAGTCGCACGGTGTCTTTGCGCGAGAGATTCACGCCAGTTTCGCCGCTGCTGTTACATCCGGACCAGCAGTACTGACTGCCCCATTGGCTGTAATTGCTGGAGTCGTCGCTGCTGCTGCCGTAGAGCCCGGGAGCTCCCTGGATCACCTGGTGCTCTTCCAGGTGCACGTGGATTGGGTGTGACCAGCCCCAGCCATTCTGCAAATTCCACTGCTCCAGACTGTTCTGCTGGACCGTGAATCGGGCGGTATTGCAACTGAACATGCCTCCGTTGATCGTCCACTGCCCGTTGCGACCTTGGTCGAAGTTGAAGTTGCGTGTGACGCGCGGCGTAGCGCTGACGCTGGGAAGCGTGTAGTAGCTGGTGTTGGCGGAAGGCGCCACGCTGTTGTCGGCCACCGTAGGCTGGTCCACGATGATCTTCAACATGAGGAAGCCCTGGCCGCCGGCGGAAACGCTGCCGCTGGGACCGCCCTGTCCGTTCGGTTGGATCAGCCGGTTCTCGATGTAGATGGTCTTTCCCGCATATTGTGAGAAGTCGATGATCACATCCGACCGCTCGGCCACACCGAGAGCCACCGCTGGTACCTGAATCGGATGCGGTAACAGGTTGCCGTCGTTTGAAATCTGCCAGAACGGCTGTGACGCTGTCGGGTTGTTGAGATCGGTCAAGTAAAGCTGCAGGAAGCGCGACGGGCCGGTATTGATCCAGCGGAAGCGATAGCGCCGCGGGCTCACGTGCAGCACGGGCTGAATCACTCCATTCACCAGGAACTTGTCGCCCAGAATTCCATCAATGTTGAAGGTGTCGAATACCAGATCTCCAGTGTGGGAATCGAAACAACGGTCGGCGAACATCATGGGAATGTCGTAGTTCGGGAACGAAGGCAAACGGAACCCGGTGGTTTCATCTCCTGTGTCGCTATTGTTGAATAGGATGTAATGACCCACCAGCCCTTTGTAGACATTTTGCGCCGTGTATCCCTCGCGATGATCGTGGTACCACAGAGTGCTCAGTGCTTCACTGGGATCACCGTTCGTGGAAATGTGATCGGAAAGGAAGCCGGCGAGCTGGTTGGGATAATACTGGTCATAGTACTGGCCCGAAGCAAAGTAATCGCACGGGAAGCCGTCACTTTCGGAGGGCGTGTGGCCATTGTGCAAGTGCGTTGAAACGGAATTGATACCGAAGCCGCCGTTATCCGCCGGCAGATTGTTGTTGTTGCGGATCAAAATCGGCTCGCCGTAATGCGCCACATAGGTAGGGCCGGGACTTACGCCGTCGAACGTCCACATTCTCTGCAACGGCAGATCGCTCGACATGTTCACATTAGCCACTTGTTGTGACACCTGGTAAACCTTGGTAGCAGGGAACGGAAGATTGCTGTTGCTCCCGATCGGCGTCTGGTGGGCGCCTGTGCGGCCTTCATAAGCAATGCCGGTTGCCGGATTGATGGCATTGTTGGGTGCGATGGTAGGTGCAGGGCCGGTCAGCGAATTCACCGCAATCGGCTGCTTCACTGCCGGAATCGGCATGTTCATCACCCACGGTGTGGTGTAAGGGCTGGCACAGTTCCCGCACCCGCTGGTTCCGGAAGAACAGTTTCCGCTGCCCCAGGTATCCGCAAATGCCCTGGAACTCAGACCATTTTTGGCGACCAGCATGCCAGCGCTGGTCAGCAGGCCCATTTTGAGGAGTTCACGGCGGCCCAGCCCGGCCTTTACCAGTTCTTGTCTATTTTTGAAAGCGTTGTACATCTCTTTCCAACGTGCTCGGGATATTTTTTCCCCATTTGCGTTGAAGTACATACGTGTCCCTTTCAGCCCATCAGGTGGGTTATGGTTGGTCAGCTGGTCTCAGCCGTAGGCCGCCATTGCCGCATGCGACACGGCACATCGCGAGCTTCGCCCATCAGCGCCTTTCATGATGAGCAGGCACACGAATGCGCTCTCCGGAAACGGCCGGATTCGCTGGTATCTATTTGGAATTTTGCCCTGGTCTGCAAGTCCGTCGTTTGCAGCAATTAA
>WNFC01006588.1_pt1 | contig 22046 bp, 23 predicted proteins | sample 5400541 | NCBI WGS metagenome assembly WNFC01 (sample SAMN13153342, study PRJNA577476) | soil metagenome | isolation source: 120 cm saprolite under Douglas fir tree site 2 hole 2 replicate 1 | place: USA:California | collected 2015-04-18
CCCGCGAGCATCGCGTCGTTGATGACGTTGCCGCCGTCGAGCATGCGCCAGGTGACTTTGACTCCAAGCCCGGCGGCCTTCGCATGCTTCTCAATCAGCCCGCGCTGCTCCATCACATAGAGCGGCAGGTAGAGGATGCCGTAGCCTCTGGAGAGTCGTACTTCCGATGCTTCCCCTCGCGCCGACCGGGAAGGGATCGCGACCGCGAGGGCAATCGTCGCGACGGATGCGATCCAGCGAGCCATGGACGAGCCTCCGCGCGGCCTCCTCGGCCGCCTTTGGGGTGCGGAAGAACGCTACGCTCGCTTACTTACGTCAAGCTGTCGTTCTGACTCAAGGACACTGCCAATGCGCCGGATGCCAGTGCCCACGCGGACCGTAGTGCCCTTCCACCCAAACGGCTCCGGGGCAAGGCGCTGCTACCACAACCCTCTCGCGGACCACGCATCCGCCGAGAAGGCCGGCGGCGATGACCACGGCAACGAACAGTTTAGACATACGTTGGAACATCGAGCTCTCCTCGACTGCAAGTGTTTCCCGATTCGACCCGCGTGGTGCGCACCCGTTACTTCAGTGTCTCATTTTCACTCGAGCCCGTGCTATCGGGTCTCCGGCGTGAATAAACGCTGGGTGTGGACGTTTCTGCCGAATCCGCTGACCCGATCTCACTTTTGTACCAATCGAACTTGGCTCGGGGACTGCCTTATCCTTCGTTACCCCCGTGAAGGAGAGCGCCATGGTCAGCCGAGCTGCTTGTATTGTCGCATTTCTTCTTGCCGCGCCGGTTTTCGGTGCGTCGCCTGGAATCGAGCGGTGGAATCGCAATCACCCCGAGGCCGCAGCCGAGCTTGGGCAATGGGTGAAGAATCATCCGGAAGCAGCGGAGAGGTTTTTCGAATGGGATGGCCGACACCCGGAACGCTCCCGTGAGTTCGTCACCTGGACGATCAGTCACCCAGGCCAAAGCATCGACATCTTCGTGAAGACGCATCCCGGATGGCCGCTGTTCGACGTGATCATGGAAAGGCATCGCCCGGCCGCCGAGACCTTCATGGAATGGTCACGGCGCCACCCGAGAGCGGCGGAGACACTGATGATGCACCCTCGCGGTCTGGAGTGGGCCGGACATCATCTGTGGGCGGCGTATTGGGTCGAGCATGCGCGCCGATAGTTCGGCGTAAATTCGGCGCAATCCAGCGAACCGAGGTTCGTACGTTTACAATCCAGGCTTTCAGTCGATCCAACATGGAAAGTCGACTGCGGCAGCCGTTGAGTCTTTCGCGCTGAGGAAAAAACTGCGCTCAGGGAGTCCTCACGCAGAGAGGAAAGTCTCGGACATCCCAGCTGCGTTGAGAAAATCTGCGCTTAGCAAGTCGGGTGAATCAAAGACGGCGACGGTCGCTCGTGTCGACGCTGTTTCGCGGAAAACCCCGGACTTCCACCGCGAGGTTGAGCACGCTGGCGCCAAACTCCGGATCGACCCGGCGTTCGGCTGCCCGTCCAAGCTTGCGCACAAGACTCACCATCGGCCGGTTCGTTCTCAGCACGTGGAAGTGCAACTCGCGGATCCCCCGTTCCGCCGCCGCCGAGACCAGCCGTCTTGCGAGCAGGTAACCCAATCCGTTGTGCTGGCGGGCGTCGACCACGGTGACCGCAGCCTCTGCCGCGACAGGGCGATGCGGCAATCGCACGAACCTCGCCACCCCCGCGCCCTCTTCGCTCCCGTCGGGCCGCACCACCACCGCCCCGATCGCGAAATGATTGATCCCGTCGCAGTCGCTGAAGTAGCGGACCTCGGCCGACGAAAGGACATTTTTCGCACCGAGGAAACGGCGGTACCGCGATTCGGGAGAGAGTCGTTCGAAGCCATCGACGAGCAGTGCGGAATCGCTGGGCCGCACCACGCGAAGCGTGACGCGGGTTCCATCCGCGAGTGCCTTGCGCTCCATGTACTGCGGCCCAAAGCGCAGGGGTTTCACCTCTGTTCTCGACATCGCTGCCCCGGCTTTACAACTCGCTCTGCGGCGCGGGAATCGCCCAGCGCTTACCGCCCTGAAGCACAAGCACGTGGGCGCAATCGCTGCAGCGAAGGAATGCGACATTCTGTTGGAAGCCGAGATGCTCCGTCGCTGAATGGTCGCAAACGCGAGAGGCGTTTTTCTTTCCCTTCAATCGGAGTTCGTCTGCTCTTCGGTCATCTGGTCTTCGCATGATGGATTCAGTAGTACGGCTCGACCGATCGGAGTGCAACTCTCCAGGCGAGCCGCCGTGCAGCAATTCATACCGGATCGATAAGCGTGGTCACTCGCACCCCGGGAACACCCCAAATCCAACAACAATTTTGTCGGAGCTGCGGAGATTCTCGGCAATTTTGAAACAGCCTTGTCGGACAAGGGCTTATACAGTTGGGGCGAAATGACTTCCGCACTCGAGGCGCGAGGGCTCGTGGTGGTGCGCGAGGGCCGCAGGATTCTCGACGGCGCGTCGATCCTGGTGGCCCCCGGCGAGGCCGTCGCGATCCAGGGCCCGTCCGGCAGCGGCAAAAGCACCCTTGCCCGGGCTCTGGCCACGCTGGTCGAGCCGGACGGAGGCAGCGTGCTTCTCGACGGCAAGGATGCGCGTGAGATTGAGCCGACGCGATTTCGTACTCGCGTCGCGTTCCTCGCGCAGCAGCCGGCGATGTTCGCCGGGACGGTGCGAGACAACCTCGGGGCCGGCCCGTCGCTGCACGGCAAATCGCTCGGCGATGCGCAGGCGCGCGAGCTGATCCTCGCCGTCGGGCTCGATCCGTCGATTCTCCCCCGCGAGGCGCCCACGCTCTCGGGCGGCGAGAAGCAGCGGGTCGCCCTCGCGCGCGCTCTGGCCAATGGGCCCGAGGTATTGCTCCTCGACGAGCCCACCGCGGCGCTCGACCCCGACGCCGGTGAGCGCATCGTCGCTCTGCTCCGCGCTCTTTCCGCGCGGGGCCTGTCGATGGTGATGGTCACCCACGTCGAGGAGCACGCCCGGGCCCTGGGTGGAACGCGCTACCGCTGCGAGCGGGGACGTCTGGCGGTGGATGAATGAGCTACGTGGACATCTCCTTACCCCGCCTGCTCCTCTCGCTCGGCCTGATCGCGGTGGCGGTCGCGCTCTCCCGGCGCAGCCGCCTCGACCTCGAGGGCGACCTGATCTGGGGCGCCATACGCGGCGCGGCGCAGCTCATCGCCATCGGATACGTCCTGCTCTTGCTCTTCAACCACCAGCGCCCGGCCTGGGTGCTGCTGCTGCTCGCGGTGATGCTCGTCGTCGCCGCGGCGACCGCGTCCCGGCGGGTCGAGCACGGTCCGCCGAGCAGGGTGCTCTTTCCGCGAGCGCTCGCGGCGATCGGCGCGGGCGCCCTGGTAGCGCTGGTGCCCGTCTTCGCCGCGGTGGTGCCGCTGCATCCGTGGTACGAGGCGCGCTACCTCGTTCCGATCAGCGGAATGATGCTCTCCAACGCGATGAACGTCGTCGCCCAGGTCTTCGAGCGGATCTTCGGATCCACCCGCACCGAGGCGGATCAGGTCGAAGCGCTGCTCGCCCTCGGCGCGACTCCGCGGCAGGCACTCCAGCGCCAGATTCGTGCCGCCCTCCGCGCCGCGCTCCTGCCAACGATCAACGGCCTGCTCACCGTCGGCCTGGTCGCGCTCCCGGGGATGATGACCGGACAGATCGTCAGCGGCACGCCACCCGAGCAGGCGGTTCGTTACCAGATCGTGATCCTTTATCAGTTGGTGGCGGTGGCCGCGGTGGCTGGCCTCGTCGCGGTGGCTTTCGCCCGCCGCCTTCTCTTCACCGCACGGGCGCAGCTGGTGCTGCCCCCGAAGTAGGCAAGCTGTAGGCGCTCGCCGGCGGGCTAGAGCGGGTCTGCCGGATCGGGATCTCCACGATCGTTCGCGTCCCCGATGCCGAAGTCTCGAGCCGGAAGCTCGCTTTTTCGGCGTAATGCAACGCGAGCCGGCGCTGCACGGAGGCGAGGCCGAACCCGCCCGGGGGCGGCTTCCCCTCCGGCATCCCCAGTCCATTGTCCTCGACGGTGCAGACGAGCTTCTGGGCATCCACTACCTCGGTGCGAACGTCGATCCTGCCGCCGTTCTTGCGGGCCAGGGCGCCGTGTTTCACCGCGTTCTCGACCAGCGGCTGAAGTAAAAGCCGCGGCAGAAGCGCCGCACGCGTCTCTGCCGCCACCTTCCAGCTGAAAGCGAGATGGCCGGCGTGCCGCTCCTCGAGAATCTGCGCGTAATGCCGCAGCCAATCGATCTGCTCGCCCAGCGTCTGCATCTCCCCCTCGTCGCGGAGTGCGGCGCGAAGAAGCTCGCCGAGCGAGGCGAGCAGGCGCCGTGCGGCGCGCGGGTCCTCGGTCACCAGCGCGGCAATGGCGCTTAAGGTGTTGAGCAAAAAGTGTGGCTCGAGATGCGAACGGAGCCGGGCCAGCTCCGCGGCGGTGCGAAGCTGCTGCACCTCCAGCGCACAGAAGCGCGCATCCTCCAGCGCGAAGGGGAAGACGAAGGCGAGCGCCCAGAGGCCGAAGTTGGTCAATCCCATCGCGATCCCGATCCGCAGTGCTGCGAGGGTTGCCCACTGTCCTGTTGCTGGCCGCAAGACCGGAATCGAGAAGCTCGCAACGTGGACCGCGTAGAAGAGCAGGGTGTAGAGCGTTGCCGCCGAGAGCACTCCAGCAATCAGCAGCACAGGCGGTCCCACCCGCCGGCGCGCCGCCCAACGAAGTCCGGCCGACGACCCCCAGACGAGGATCGGCAGGCCGATGATCGACACCGCGAGCTTGGAGAGGGTCCGCCCCAGGTCGCCGGTTCCCAGGTATTCGGTGCCGATGTGCAGCAACGGAACGATCGCCATTACGCAGATGCCGAGCAGGGTGCGGCGCGGGGTGATCTCGGGGACGATGTTCATGCCCGAAGTGTAGTTGCCTCGCGCGCCGAAGGCTGTAACGCCCGTCTGGGGAAAAGGGCCTCTCGTCGGCTTTTGCCGGGCCTGGCGCTCGTCGGCGCGGAACGGCCATTGGTCGGATCACGGGCGCTTCGCTCCAACCTGGCTCCTAATCTCCGGAGGGTGAACGGTCACGGTGACCTACGAACAAGGAGAATGTCATTGAGACAGGATCAATCGAATGCCGCAGCGAAGCTCGTGGTTCCCCAAGCGCACGATGGCGCCGAGGGCCCACGATTCAATCATCCAGGAACCTGGGAGATCCGTCCGCCGAGTACTCAGCACCATTTGTCGCCGCAGGAGGAGTGTGCCGTCCGTCTCGGTGAGCTCGGTCACGATCTGCGCGTGCCGCTGAGCGCGATCTCGATGGGCATTCAACTGGTGCAGCGGGACGTCCCGACGAAGGCGGAGCTCCTGTCATCGATGCTCTTCATGGTGAAGCGAATCAATCGCCTGATCGACCAGGTCCTGCGTTCCGCCCACAGCGGCTCGAGCGAGTTGGTGCTCAATCGCGAACCGGCCTCCCTGGCGGCGATTTGCCGGGAGGCCGTCGAGGAAGCGACGCTCGCATACCCCGGCCATCCGATTGAATTCGAACGCTATGACGATGCCCCGGGAGAGTGGGATCGCGACCGTCTGCTTCAAGTCTTGCGAAATCTCCTCTCGAACGCGCTCCGCCACGGCGCAGCGCGCGAACCGGTGATCATCTCGGTCATCAACTTGAGGGATGAAGCGGTGCTCGCCGTGGCCAACCGGGGTCAGCCGATCCCGGATCGGTTTCGCGAGCAGCTGCTCGATCCGACGCCTCGTGGGGCACGGTCGAGCGGACACCTGGGGTTGAACATCGTGAAGGAGATCGTCCGCGCCCACGGCGGGCGGCTCGAGCTGACCAGCGACGATAGCGCCACGGTATTTCACGTCTGGCTCCCGAAGAAGCGCGAGAACAACGTGTCTCGGGACCGGGCGATCGAGGCACGACCATGAACCGCTTCGCAGCCATCTCGATGCTTCTGTGTCTGGGCTCCTATTCCGAGGCCGCGCCGGCAGCTCAGACACCCGCGCAGATCCCGCAGCTCACCGCGCCGTTTGCCTTGCAACAAGGTTCGCCAGGCCTCGGGATCTCCAGCCAATCGAACGCGGTGTTGGAAGGCCCCCGGATGCCGCAGCATTCGAGTCTGAACCTACGGCTCGCGCCAGAGGTCCACGCAGAGCCATGGGATCCGGGTCCGAGAGCGCTCACGGAATTTCCCTCGGCGACAGAGCTGGACGAGGCCCTCGGCCCCGAAGTCCCCAACCTGCCTGCCTACGATCTCTGGCACCTCGAAGTTCCGCCGCTGTTGGCTGAACCGGGCTGGATGCCAATCGAAGGAACGCTCGTTGGCCCGGGAATTTCGTTCGGGATCGGCTTTCCGATCCACTACCTTGGCCAGAGGTGATTTCGATCGAGGGTCAGGTTTTGCGCAGGCCGGTCGTGTTCTCCAGCAGCACGTCCCTCAGCGCCTTGGCGCGGTCCTGTGAAACCGGCGCGTGGATGCTCGGTCCTTCGGGATCGAGATCGCTGCCCACCGTCACCGTCAATCCTCCGATGTCGCGATCCAATTCCTTGACGTAGAGCAGGTTCACCAGCCAGTTTCGGTGCACCCGGAAAAGCGCGCGGCCAAACGACGCCTCGATCGCGGCCAGGGACAGATCGATGTCGAACTTGCCGTCCGATGAGTGCACGAAGGTGAGTCGGTCCGCCGCCTCGAACGCCCAGATCTTCTCCGGGTCGAGGAACACCAGGCTCTTCTTGCGGCGAGCTACCACCCGGCGAACGGCGTGTGGTCGCGGGGCGCGGCGCTCGAGGAGGCGATGCAGGCACTGCTCGACGCGCTCTTCGGTGAACGGTTTGAGGATGTAGTCGACGACTCCGAGGTCGAAGGCTTCCAGGGTGTGCTCCGAGAAGGCGGTCGCAAGCACGAACATCGGCGCCGTCGGCTCACCGGCCATCGAGCGAATCAGGTCGAGACCGGTGCGCGAATCTCCGGTGGCGGCCAGTTGAATGTCGGCGAAGAGGACGTCCACCGGCGACCCGGCCAGCGCCTCGCGAGCCTCCTCGATGGTGGCCACGGCGCCGACCACTTCCGCGCAATGGGTGCCCTCGATCAGCTTGACCAGATAGTTGCGCGTCGGCCATTCGTCCTCGAGCACCAGCGCCTTGAGCAGACTTGCTTCGGTCATCATCGACTCCCTTGCTCGAGCGGCAGCTCGACGACGGATCGCGTCCCGGCCGGAGAAGACTCGAGCCGCAGGGTGGCCGCATCCGAGTACCGCAGCGCCAGCCGGCGGCGCACCGAGACCAGCCCGAAGGCTCCGGGCCGCGTCGCCCCGTTCGGTGGGCCAGGTCCGTTGTCCTCGACAGTGCAGAGGAGCTTCGAACCGTCGACCAGCTCGGTTCGCACGGTGATCTCGCCGCCGCCCGCGCGCATCAGCGCACCGTGCTTCACTGCGTTCTCGACCAGGGGTTGTAGCAAAAGCCGTGGCAAGAGCACCCGGCGCGTGCCGTCGCCGACCTCCCAGTGGAAGGCGAGGTGGCCCGCGTGGCGCACCTCCAGGATCTGCGCGTAGCGGCGCAGCCATTCGATCTGCTCGTCCAGCGTCTCCATCTCGCCGGCGCCGGTCATCGAATCGCGTAATAGATCTCCCAGGGCGCCGAGCAGCTGGCGCGCCTGCCGCGGATCCTCGGTCACCAGCCCGGAGACGGCATTGAGCGTGTTGAGGAGGAAGTGCGGCTCGAGGTGCGCGCGCAGTTGGGCGAACTCCGCCTCGGTGCGAAGCTTGTCCGCCTCGAGGGCGCGAACGCGCGCGTCCTCCGCCGCGAAGGGGAAGACGAACGCCAGCGCCCAGATGGCGAAGCTGGTCAGCCCCATCGCGAATCCGACCCGGAGCACATCGATCCCACCCCACGGCCCGTAGTGCGGCCGTATCGGCGCAATCGAGTCACTCGCCGCCCGCGTCACCCAGAGCAGTCCGGCGAAGAATAGCCCGGAGACGACAGCGCCCACGAGCAGCGGCCCAATCGCGCCGAAGCGCTTTCGGGACGACCAGCGGAAGACGGTGAACGCCCAGACGATGAGCAGAGGCAACCCGACCAGCAAAGTGATGGCCTTGGAGAGGAAGCGGCCCGAGTCGTGAGTTCCAAGGTATTCGGTCGAAAGTTGGAGCAGCGCGATCCCGGCCATCACCAGGACACCCAGCCGGTCCCTCCGCTTCGGATCCGTTGTTTCGAACGCGCCGTCCACGGGGCGGATTGTAATAAATTTGGACCCCCCGCGCTTGCCGTTGGTTGTAAGGTAGATCCTCCACGTCTCACGAGGGGAGGACTGATGAAACGCGCCTTGACCGCCTTGCCAAGCGTCCCGCTGTTCGCCTTGCTTTCGTTGACCGCGTTATTCCCGGCGAGGGCGCGAGCGGCCACGCCCGACAAAGCGATCGCCTCGCGCACCTCGGAAGTCGAGGGCGTCAAACTGCACTATCTGACCGCTGGCCACGGCACTCCCCTCGTCCTGCTGCACGGTTACGCGGAAAACTCGCGGATGTGGAGACCGATCATCCCCATGCTGGCGGAGAAGTTTACGGTCATCGCGCCGGACCTCCCTGGAATCGGAGACTCAGCGATTCCGGCGGACGGTCTGGATATGAAGACTGCCGCCATCCGTATTCATGCGCTCGCCCGTTCACTCAAGGTCGAGAAGGCCAGGGTGGTGGGGCACGACATCGGCCTGATGGTCGCCTACGCCTATGCGGCGCAGTTCCCCACCGAAGTGGAGAAGCTGGTGGTGATGGACGCCTTCCTCCCGGGAGTGGGTGAATGGCAGGCCATCTACAACAACCCGGGTTTCTGGCATTTCCGCTTCAACGGGCCGACGCCCGAAGCCTTGGTGAAAGGCCGCGAGCGCATCTACTTCGAACACTTCTGGAACGATTTCGCTGCCGACAAGACGCGCTCGATTCCGGAAGCGGACCGAAAAGCCTACGCGGCAGCTTACGCGCAACCGGGACGCATGCGCGCAGGCTGGGCCTACTTCGTTTCGTTCCAGAAGGCGGCGAAGGATTTCGCCCAACTCTCACAGACCCAGCTGGCGATGCCGGTCCTGGTGATCGGTGGCGAGAAGGCATTGGGCGAAGCGCTTGGGCAACAGATGAAGCTGGTGGCTTCGAATGTGGAGATTGTCATCCTCAAGGACACTGGACATTGGGTCCTCGAGGAATCTCCCAAGGAGACGACCGCCGCGCTGGTCAAGTTTCTGTAACGCTTCGCCGCCACTGGCTGTGATAAATCAATCTACGGCAATTGACGAATGATCGTCCGCTCTACGGCAATTGACGGATGACCGTCGCTCCGGTCTCGGTGGAGACGTGCAGGGCAGGCGGCGTGACCATCGTATCGAGCTCCATTCGCTGCACATTGTCGTCGGCGAGCCAGGTCGGCGCGCGCAGGCTCTGATGGCTGCCGCTCGCCGGATCCCAGAGGACCAGACCGCTGTGGGGACCGGCGAGGACGATTCGCCCATCCGGCAGTGCGATCAAGTCACGGACGTTTCGCTCTGCCATCCCGATCTGGGTCACCGGGTCGTAGACCCGGAAGGTCTGGCCATTCCAGACCGCCACCCCGTAAGGGATATCCGCGCCTGAATAGACGGGCCCACTGCTAAACCAGACACGCCCATCGCTCGCGACCGACACCGCGCTGAGCGACACGGGGTCGCCCTCCAATGGCGGACGGAAGACCGGCTCGTTGACGAAGGCGCCGGTCGCGGGGCTTGGGTACGGGTTGCCGAAGGCGGCTTCGAAGGCGAGATGGCCGGGCCGAAGGGACCAATCAAACAGATCGGCGTCCCAGCGGATCTTCCCCGCGGTCCAGCGCCCGGCGACCCACAGATTGCCGTCCGGGGCGAGCGCCAGGCCGCGCCAGTCGCCGAGCAGCTGATTGCTGCCATTCGATGGACAGGTCTGGTGGTAGCAGACCGACGGATGCAGATGATCGGACATCCATTCTTTGTTTGCATCGTTGAACCACTCGCCCGCCCTGGGCTGTCGGAATTTGTCCGGGCGAATGAGGTCCACGCCGTGATTGGTGCCGATGTACAGCTCGTGGGGATGGACCGAGTGATCGTAGATCATCCGCTGCACCGTCCGGTTGTGCCAGAACTCGACGGTCACGCCCAGAACGAGATCGAATCGATCGACTTGCAGTTGTTGGTTGGACTGGAGCCGCACCCGGTCGACCTTGCCGCTGTGCCGGCCGGGATCGGACCAGTCCCCGCTTCCGCGTTCATCGCCGTAATAGCCGACGAACACTTCGTTCGGGCCACCCCCCACGATCTCGCTGATGCCCGGATCCGCCGCCGCCCCATAGATCGGACAGGCGCGATCCCCGCCCGCCAGATCTCGATCGCAGTACCTCACCGGATTGCCCGCAAGATGCAGGCCTTCGCTGGCTGAAAAGCGACGAAACCTCGTCTCGCCCACCCGGAGGAGGTAGAGCGCTTGATGAGTCGCGACCCAGAGGTTCTGACTTTCATCGGTGGTGGTTCCGACGATCGGCGATTCCAGAATGCCGTTCGCCGCGCCGTAGGTGACGTTGGCAATGGGCCACACGCCCGGGCCGCCCAAGCCGTCCGGGTTAGTCGCCGACGTTTTGCCGCCGCACCCGACCACGGCGATGCCGACGAACACGACGAACCCGACCCAGCCAACGCTGAACCTCGATCGCCCCGTCTCCAATTGCATTCGAGTCTCCTTGACAGAAACGCTCGGCGGGGGGTCGGGCAAGGAAGGGACCCTCGCCACCGGGCAAAACATCACCTGCTTGCGAGGAGCGCGCCAAAACAAACGGGAGCGTGCGATCGGATTAGCTTCGAATTTCAGGGGCTTTCCAACGCTCGCGGCGCGTCGTGACCGGTAGGACTGCCCGAGGCGGAATTATGTACCGCCTTGCCGCCGGGGTGGCCTCTGCTCGCCGGCCTGGGAAGACGAAACCTGGATCAAGCCAGCGCAGCGCGATGAGACTCGAAGACTGCGACGGCGTCGCTCAAGGGAGGCTCCTCGCGGAGTCGGATGCCGGCTTCGATCTACCCAAGCTGCGCGGACGCGACACATCACGTTTCGGCGCTCTACCCGGTCTTTGTCTTCGAGGCCCTCATGACCAACAACACGTCACACCTCGGCGGCAACACCATGCGGCTCTTCGTGCTGGGAGCGACCGGCCGTACCGGGGTCGAGCTCCTCGACCTCGCGCTCGCGCGCGGGCACGCGGTCACCGCCTTCGTGCGATCGCCTCGCAAGATCATGCGACGTGACGAGCGTCTCGCCGTCGTCGAGGGGCGCGTGGACGAAACTCGCCCCATGGCGGCCGCGATGACGAGACACGATGCCGTCGTCTCGGTGCTCGGTCCCACGCCGTGGCAGGCGATCGGTGGCGGGACCACCCTGATGCGCGATTCGACGACGACCGTGCTCTCGGCCATGGAGCAGGCGGGGGTGAAGCGTTTTCTGGTGGTGTCTTCGGCGCTCCTGTTTCCGGGAGGCGGGCCGGGAGTGGCCTTCTTCCGTTCGCTGATCAGCCACCACGTGCGCGATCTTCGCGCCATGGAGCTAGCCATCGAGAAGAGCGCGGTCGACTGGACCATCGCGCGCCCTCCGCGACTCGTGATGACGCGCAACGAGGCGTTCGCCGCGGCGGAAAGTTCCTTTCCCGGACGCCTGACGGCCGGCATCTCGATGTCGTGGCGCGCGGTTGCCGCCTATCTTGTCAACGCGCTGGAGCAACGCCTGCACTCGCACCGAGTCATCGGGCTGTCACGCGTTCTAGATGACAGCAAGAATCGGGTCGCGGCGCCTGGGCTTCAGGGCCACATTGGTCCTGTGCGGAGGTGATGGCCGCATTCCGCTCTGAGCGGCAACCGTTGCCAAAAGGAGACCGAAATCATGAATTCTTTTGAGGTTGTGTCTTTACCGGAAGCAGTCGCTGATCGCGTTCGACGCCTGAGAAGCGACGACCATGGGAATAGGGAGATTGATGTCACGGTGGCAGACAGAAATTCCGGGTTTCCCTGCCGCGTATGCCTGGACGATGCAAAGCCTGGTGAACTGATGCTGCTGTTTTCATACAGCCCCTTTAATCGCCCGCGTCCCTACCGGAACGTCGGTCCGATCTTCATCCACAGCGAGCGGTGTAGCCCCTACCGCGACACCGGGATCGTCCCCAAGCAGCTTCGTCACCGCCTCCTGGCTCTGCGAGCTTATGATGAGAGCGACCGGATGCTGGGTTCGGAGGTCGTGAACGGCAGTGAAATCGAAGCCCTTATCCAACGCTTGTTTGAGGACCCTCGGGCAAAATACATCCACGTTCACAACGCGCGTCCAGGCTGTTTCGCCTGTCAGATAGATAGGGTGTGAGGTAACGCCGTCAAGCGGCGGCGCAGCTCTCCCTGCGAATGCCCCGTTTGCGAAGCGCGGCGTCGACGGCGCAGCAAACTGGCCCCCATTGCCAGCGAGTCTCGTCAATTGAGTGGACCCAGATGACGCAAGCGCGCCGGGTCTGCCTGGATGAACACATGCTGGATCTTGCCGTCCGCTACCGAGAGAAGCAGGGCCGAAATCACGCGTCCCTCGCGGAGGGTGACGATTGCCGGCTGACCGTTCAGGTCGCGTTCGTGCCTCTCCAGGCTTGCTTCTCCCTTGCGCGCAACCGCGGTAAGGAAGACGGCGATCTTCTTCGCGCCGTGGAGTGGTTTGGGAAGGTTGCGAACGCCCGCGAAGCGTCACGGCTTGCAAGAAAGCGCGCAAGAGGCGTCGATGCTCTTCGGGCGTCGCAGTGAGGACTCGCCGTGCCGTCGCCACGTTCCCCCGGGCGCGCCGCAGAAGCTGTCGGCAGGCGGGCTCACTCTTCCCGAGCAACGCCGCGATCTCCCCGTGATCGAAATCGAAAACGTCGTGGAGGAGGAGGGCGGCGCGCTCCGCATGCGTCAGCCGCTGAAGCGCGACGACGAACGCCATCGAAACCTGGTCCAGGACGTCGACCTGCCTGATTCCGCCTTCTTTCAGGTCCAGCGGTTCCGGCAGTCGGTCGCTGCGGCTCTCCTCGCGTCGTGCGCGGGCGGAATCGAGCTCGTTGAGGCAAAGCCGGGTGACGACCTTGACCAGGTAGGGCTTCGGCGCGTCGACCTCCACGCCGCGCTCCTGCCAGCGCAGCCACGCATCCTGCACGACGTCCTCCGCGCGGCCCACATCGCCGAGCATCCGATAGGCGAGCGTCATCAGCGCCGGCCGGTGCATTTCGAAGAGCTTGGCGTCGTCAGTCACGAGATCTCCATCGCGTTCACCTAAGGGCTCGCCCGAGCCATGCGGTCGGGGAGCCCGGATGCTGGCTCAACCCTCTCGCGTTCGTATCGCCGGCGCCGCGACTCGATGATCAGGGCAGCGCCGAGTAGCAGGAGAAAGATCGCTGCCACGAGCAGCAGCTTCAGGCTCTCCACGCCGGCGCCATCGACGAGGATGCCGAAGAACCTCACCGCGGTGGCGACGCCAAGGACGGTGGTGACGAGCTGAAGCCCATCGAGAAGCCTGCGCCTGAGGCAAGACAAAGTGAGAATCGCGAACGCGAGCGGAAATGCGCCGAAACCAATCCGGGCGGTGCTGATCGCATCAGGAGAGGCGAGGGTGATCTGCCGTGTGGCTGCTTCCTGAATTGGATTGGCCATGTATTTCGCCGCGATCATGAAGAATACAACGGTGGGTAGAAGCAGGACGAGTCGGCTGAACCAGGGTGCGATGCGCCAGAAAGCTTTCATTTTTCCTCTCTCTTTCCGAGTTCTCTACCCCACTGGACCGGACAGGGCGTTGTTTCGTGACGCCGTGTCGTGACGGGTCCGAATGGCACTGTGCGCTTCAATCTTTGCGGCTTGATCGCGTCTTCGCAGCGGCGCCGCGCGACACGGCGCGGCGGAGGAAGTACGAGGTCAGCACGAGCGCGAGGCTAAGGACGGCGGGCGCGGCGTGCAGAACCTGATCACCGCTCAGGAGGTGCGAGGCGATGGCCGCGCTCATGTCAAAGGTGAAGCCTGCATACGCCCACTCTCGGAGTACCCGAGCACCAGGCGCAAAGAGGGCGGCGACGCCCAAAAGCTTGGCGATCCCCAATAGCGTTCGGAAGTAGTCCGGGTACCCGAGGCGGTGAATATTCTCGACGATGGCCGTCGGCCCCGCGATATACAGAATGCCCGAGAAGGTCATCAATACGCCGAAGATGCCGGTGGCGATCCATGCTGAGATCCTCAGCCGCTCCATCCGGCGCGTGGAATCGAATGATGATCCGGTCGCGATAACTCCTGCTTGCGTATTCATGCGTCACGGATTCCGTTGGAAAGGCCGTCGGGAAGCGCCACGCGATCGCGATGCCATTCGCCGATGGAGGTCGCCACCAGCTCCGGGTCGTCGCACATTGGGAAATGATTGCCTTTGGCCACGACGACCTGACGAGCATCATTGAACAATTGTTTCCATCTTGGCTGAAATCCAAGCGGATCGTTGCGCTCGCCGAAAATCGTGAGCAGTGGCAGCCGTCGAAATGGGCCGCTGAACGCGCGATCCAGTTGCTCGTAGATTGCCTCGGATTTGCGAGCGTCGCGCAGATAGCCATGGAACGCGCAGACGCCTCGGCGCCCGACGCCTGCGCGAAACGCCTCTCGGCTGGATGCGTCGAGATGAAGCCCAACGCCGAATGGGCTCGCGGCCACTCGCGTCAGGATTCCCGGTCCACGCACTGAATTCCCTGACTCCAGTGCTTCCCATCACTGCGAGCATCCCGCGAAACAACTTGCCGGAGGGCTCCCAGGCGAAGGCATTCACCACACAGAGTCCGCGAATTCGCTCGGCTACGCGAGCCGCCCCCGCGATACCCGATGGGCCACCGAGATCGTGGACCACCAGGGTGATGTCCTCAAGGTTGAGACTCTGGATGACCGCGGTGAGTGCTCGCGAAGCCTTTTCCAGGCTGACACTCGCTGTGGGTAGGCGATCGCTTTGACCCGTCCCCGGCGCGTCGAAACAGATGCAACGAAAATCCGGAACGAGACGCAACATCACGTCGCGCCAGATGAAGGACCAGAAGCCCGTATGAACGAACAGTAGAACGGGGCCCTGCCCAACATCGGTAATGGCGATGTTAGAGCCGTCTACTTCGAGGGCCGAGGTTTGAAATGGCCACACACTCTGCGGGAGCCATTGCGGCCGCCGAAGGGCAACCAATGGAGCCGCCGATGTGGAGGGGGGAATTTGCTCAACGGCGGTCAGCAGTTTCTTGGCTCTGCCCGTTGCGATGCCGGAATCAACTGCGCTCAAGACTTGCATTTTGTCTCCTTTGAGAGGTCTCGCTTCCGAATGGGAAGACCGGACAGCGCTCGAAGATGTGACAGGGTGGATCGCGGCGGCAGGCGCTCGTGACGAGCACGTCGGATCGTTTTACGAGGAGCTCTCGACGAAGGCGGTGACGCGGATTCCGGGAACCAGCCCACCTGGGTCATCCAGCAGCAGCAGCACCTCGAGGATCTTGACGTCCAGGCGCTCGACCGGGTCATCGGTACGCACGTTCTTGCGGCCCATGCGCCGTCCGATCTCGACCACCTTTCCGCCAAAGCGGCGACCGGGGTACGCGCTGAGGGCGACGTAGCACGGCGCCCCGAGCTTGACTTTAGCGACGTCGCGCTCGTCGACGTCGACGCGGACCCGGAACGCCCGGGTCTCGCCCATCACCACCAGCGGATCGGCCGTCGCGGCATTCGCGCTCGCTGGGTTGTAGTACTCACCGTTGCGATACTTGATCTGTAGAACGGTGCCGGAGAGAGGTGCGCGAACGGTAAGCCGCTCGAGCGCCGCGCGGGCCTGTTCGCGATGGGCGATGGCGGCGCGCAGCTGCGCCCGGGCGATGAGCACATCCTCGCGTCGCGAACCGTTCTGCCCAGCCTGACGCCGCGCCTCCGCGGCGTGGAAGGAGCTTGCGTCGACTTCGGCCTGACGACGGGCGCGATCGAGATCCGCGGGCGAGATCGAACCCCCATCGGCCAGCTGCTCGGTGCGGGCGAGAATCTCAGCCGACATCCGAGCCCGCGCCCGGGCTGCTCCCGCCTCGCCGGCCAGAGCTTCCACGTCCTCTGTGCGCAGACCGCGCGCGGTACGGGACAGCGTCTCCTGGGCGACCGCGACGTCTGCCTCGGCGGCGCTCAGAGCCGCTTTTTCGGGCTCGCTTTCCAGCTCGACGAGCACCGTTCCCTGCTCGACCGTTTCCCCTTCGCTCACCCGGATCGCCGCCACCCGTCCAGCCGTCGCTCCGGCGACCTTCGTTTCTCGATCTGCCGGCTCCACGATTCCGTTCCCGCTCACAAAACCGCGCGGCGCCAGCGGAGAGCGATCGTCCCCGCCGGCAACGGTCGGGACCTCCCGCTGGGCAGCCTTGAGCTCGCTCGGCCGCACCAGATTCGCCGGCCCGGCGTAAAGGTTCTTCACCAAGAGTCCGCCGAGCGCGACAAACGCTCCGACCGCCAAAAGTCCGCTCCAGGGGATTCGCTTCTTCATGCCGCCAGCTCTCCAATTATTCCGTCCTCGATGTGCACCACGCGATCGGCAAGGCTGGTGATCCGGTTGTCGTGCGTCACCACCACCACCGTGTGCCCGTGCTCCTTGGCGAGCATTCGCAAAAGGTCGGTCACGTTGCGCCCGTTCGTTGCGTCCAAAGCGGCGGTGGGCTCGTCGGCGAGAATCAGCGGCGGGCTGCCCGCGAGCGCGCGCCCGATCGCCACCCGCTGTCGTTCGCCGCCCGAGAGATCGGCGGGCCGGTGCTCCAGCCGATGCCCGAGTCCGACCCGCGCGAGCAGCCTCTCCGCTTCGGTTCGAGCCTCTCGCGCCGACCAGCCGCGCAGCTCGAGCGGCAGCGCGATATTCTCCCGCGCAGTCAGCGATGCGAGCAGCTTGTGGCCCTGAAAGACGAAGCCGATGTAGGAGAGCCGAAGGGCAGGGAGCTCCGATTCCTTTCGACGGCTCACGTCTTCCCCGAAGAGGTGGACCGAGCCGGTGGTTGGAGACAAGACGCAGCCGATGATCGACAGGAGCGTCGTCTTGCCGCTGCCCGACGGCCCGGAAAGCATCACGAACTCGCCCGGGCGAGCCGTGAAGTCGAGGCCACGCAGCGCCTGGTACGCGGCCGCCCCGGTTCCGTAGACCTTGGTGACCGACCGCAGCTCGATGCCGCTCATCGGAACACCATTGCCGGCTCGACCGAGCGGACCCGCAGTACGGCAAGCGAGGAGGCGGCGATGCACATCGCGATCGCGACCACCAGCGTGCCGAAGAGCAGAGCCGGCGGCAACTGCATCGCCAGCTGCGCGGATCGCGCCGCGCTCGCCGCTTGCGAAACGAGCGCCACGCCAACGAACGCCCCCAGCGCGCCGTAGATGGCCGCCTGGGTCCAGAGCAGGCGCACTAGGTCGAACAACATCGTCAGTGCCACCATGATGAAACCGACAAGAAGGCCCACCGCCGAAGACGATCCGAGCACGATGCCGATCGGCGTCTTGAAGATGGTGTAGTTGAGCAGCGACCGTTTGAATTCGGCGCGGGTTGCCACGCGCTCGGAGGACATCCGGCGCTGAAGCTCACGCTTGATCGCCTGCAGATCGGCGCCCGGTTGCGCGCCGACGAGAATGAAGCTGAACTGATCGGCGTCGCTGTGCATCAGCTCGCGCGCCAGATCGAACTCGGCGAACGCGTACGATGCCGGCCCGAGAGGGACCAGACCCCAGGTGAAGCCGACCACGTGGGTGCGGCGTCCGTTCACTTCGCGAATGCTTCCCAGATTGAGGCCGCCGAGCTTGCCGCGATCCGAGTCCTCGAAAATCATCGCGTCGGGCTGGGTCAGGGCATCTGCGCTACCCGCTACCAGGTTGAACGGACCGCCCCGCCACGAGGGAGCTCGCGTCCCAATCAGGGTGACCTGCTCCGAGCCGCCTTGCGGGAGCGAGACCGTGGCGCTGCCAAAGAGAATCGGCTCGGCCCAGGCGACGCCCGGCGTTCCCCGCGCTTGATCGAGCGGCGAGGTGGAGAGGAACTTGCCGGGCTGTAATATCTCGGTCGCTCCGGGCATGATCCAGATGTCCGCGCCGGCATTGTCGACGAACATGATGTTGCGATTCACCAGGCCGAGAAACGTCGCCGCCTGTTGATTCGACAGCAGCACCGCGAAGACGACGCCGACCATCGCTCCGGCGAACTTCATCTTCTCGTGCAGCGCCATCCGAAGCGCGATGCGCATCATCGTGCGCCAGCGCATCACCGGCGACGCCCGCGTGCGAATTGGAGTGGGCGAGAGGTCTTCGAATCGGCGAGCGCCACGCGCTGGTGCCGGCCTCGACGCGATGCTCGCGATGACAGCAGTTCCGTCGTTCATGCCGAATAGACAGGGCACCGGGAGCGCGCGTGACACGTCAATCCACTTTCACATCGGTCGCGAGCGCATGAGTACGGTTCTGTGCGTTGTTTTCATCGAGCGAAAGCCCTATTTTGCGGACCGGACGTGATTCAAACCTACCCGAAACCTCTCGTCGAACGCTTTTACTCCGAGGTGTGGAATCACGCCGATGAGAAGGTAGCTCGCGAAATCCTCGACCCGGCGCTGAGCTTTCGCGGATCGCTCGGCCCTTCGCGCCGGGGCGTGGATGGCTTCATCGAGTACATGCGCTCGATCCACTCCGCGCTCGGCGACTACCGCTGCATCATCGAGGACTTCATCGCCACCGAACAGCGCGCAGCGGCTCGGATGAGGTTCACAGGGGTGCACCGCGGCGCCTTCGTCGGCGTTCCAGCCACAGGCCGACCGATCACCTGGGTTGGGAGCGCCTTCTTCACCATGGCCTCGGATCGTTGGCAAGATGCGCAACCCTTCGAGTGCCAGACTCGAGGGTCATGCGGTGCCCGGAACTCCCCGCGAGGGCAAACACGTGGCCGTCGGCTTGGCACAGCAGTCGAGAAGGGCAGCTACGGAATACAAGCATGGTGTACACTAACGCGGCGTTGGTCGGGGAGCGGTTTCCCCTCGTTTGCCTAGTGGCTTCCGTTACTGCGGATTCACCTGCTGACCAGATGAAAGCACGTCCATGAGAGACTTTTACAAGATCCTCAAGAGACACCGCTTGACGCAAGATACTGTTCTCACACGTGTGAGATCGGAAATGTCCGTTGCTGAAATCCTCGCCTTGACGAACGAACTCGCGACCGCCATCCCCACTGTGGAAAGTGTTGATGTTCAGCCCGCCGGTTTCGCGTTCTTGCCAGATTCGGACAGTTCAGCACTTGGAGGATGTGCTGAAACCTTACACCGGCGCGAAAGGGCGATGGAACTCGCAAGATTTGCCGCGCTCTATAGCGACGTCGTTTATATCCCCAACTATTTTTCTCGATATCCTACGGAAGCACCATCTCTAGATAACCAGTCCGAACTATTTCTGAGAGAACGATTGGTTGGCGATATCACAATCGCGCTCGATCTCAAGCCGTGCCTGACAGCAAAGATCATGAGGTTTGTACAAACGCGCTTTCATTTTTGCGAGAGATGCGCGGCTGACCTTGCCGTTGATGAAAAGCGAGTTGCAATCGAACGTGCCGTTCGCAATGCCGTTGCACGCTACTCTCGACGTAGCCACGGTACGGCCACCATCTACGATGGCTTCTATATGCTCAAGGTAGATGGACCAAGAGAGGTCTTTCCTCATCCTTGGTCGACCATTCACACTGGTAAACTTGGGAAACAGACAAGGGGCCTACACCACCAAAGCAGAATGCCAGCCACCGTCCAACAGGTTGAGAGCGAGGTGCGCCGGATTATTGGGCAGGCGGCCTTCGACGTAGAGCTCCAGACGATTCTTTCACGGCTTCTCGGCACCACGTATCTGACTGGCCGATCAATAGATGTCGGCTTGCTGCGCGCCGTTAGCGGAGAAGCTCAGATTGACGTCACAGACAAGCTTGCGCGGGACCTGGCTTGTGAGCTTCCATTTCTTGTAGACGCACCCCTGGATGCCCTGGTTTCACTGAGGTCGTCCGAGGCAGAGTCCTTCGCGGTATGCCGAAGCGCGATTCGCAAAGCAGCCGCTACTGTTGTCGGCTCACCGGCAATATCGAGGAAGGATGTACATAAAATCTATCGAGACGGCATTGAACCTGAACTGAATCGTCTTGACCTGATCGTCAAGCGCGCCAGGAATAGCCGGCTGACTTCTGGATTAAAGGATGCTGTGATCACCTCCGGTCTGCTTCTGGCTGGCGTTTACGCCGGATTCTTGCCCTCGCACATCTCCGAGATCCTAAAAGTGACAGGGGGGCTAAAGATGGCGAGCGACCTGGTGAAGGCTGTCACCGAGCGTTTCACGATCGCTACTCAAATCAAGGAAAATGAGTTCTACTTTCTCTGGAAAGTCCGACATCGTCAACGTAAAGAGCGACGACGCGGGCCGAGCGCATTGCGGCCAAAACGGGCGATTTAGCCGCGGTCTACAATTGAGACCTAACTGCGCGAATCGCCGCGAGATAGGTCCGGTGGTTTAGCCGCACGCCGCGAGGAACCCGCAGTACGCGCTCGGGGATATTAAACGCACGGGCGCCTTTCATTACACCTCCAGTCCTCGTGCTAAGGATCTGGCCGACCGTGGCCCGGGGCATCTTCAACGCCACCGCAATTCGTCGAATACTGCGGCCCTCGGTCTTCAGCGCGGGAACATTCGTGCAGTTTTCTTCGGAGGGCAACACAATGATCGGTGCTACAGAGTCGAAGATCGAGACAGCCGTCCCCGTCAGTAGCAAAAGCCAGGACACAGCAATGCAGCGATTGCCCATCGAACGCGGCTCGATTGGTACTTTCGAGACAGATCAGCAGACTGACCTGTCTGACGCAATCAGAGTCGGCGGGCGGAGCGGACGCTTTTCGAGCTTTGCGCTCGGGTTATTTTTTCTCGTGTACTAGCGATTCCCTCGGCTCACCGGCGGGCTGGGTCAGTGGCGTCGTCATGCTGCTTTTTGGAAGGCTACCAGGCGCAGGGCGCCCCAAGATTTTCTGTGCGGCGTTGTCGACGAATTCGGACATAACTCACCTTGAAAAAATCGAGGAAGGATCGGAGCGCGACCAGCGCGGCTCTACGCCGACTTCGTGGTCGAAAACGAGCGGAAGCGAGAAACGTAGCACGGCGCATGTGGAACTGCCAAGCTGCCGGCGATGGAGAAGCTGGCGAGTTGTCGGAGGCGCCGGCCCAGTCCCGACCCCCGGGGTATGCGACCACGCCGGGGATTTTCCCGCCTTCGCCGGCCAGAGCTTCCACGTCCTCTTTGCGCAGACCGCGCGGTGCGGGACAGCGTCTCCTGGGCGATCGCGACTTCTGCCTCCGCGACGCTCAGAGCTGCTTTTTCGGGGTCGCTCTCCAGCTAAACGAGCACCGCTCCCTGCTCGACCGTTTCCCCTTCGCTCACCCGGATTGCCACAACCGTCCGGCCATCGCTCCGGCGATTCGTTTCTCGATCTGTGGGCTCCAGGATTCCGTTACCGCTCACAAAACCGCAGGGAGCCAGCGGAGCGCGATGGACCGCCTCGCCACCAGGGAGGTGCTCGGGGCCATAGGCAGCGTGAAGCAGAAATTGGGCGTTGCCGATACTGCCGCCTTTTGAGAGATTGCGAAAAATCCGCCGTCGGCCGCATTTCAAAGGATGAAGCTTGAACCTGACCCTGATCGACGGCGTGATCATCGTTGCCTACCTGATCTTCACCGTGTCGGTCGGCTGGGTGCTCAAGCGCTACACCCGGACCAGCAAGGACTTCTTCCAAGCAGGGCGCGCGCTTCCCGCCTGGGTCTGCGGCTTGGCGTTCATCTCCGCGAACCTGGGCGCGCAGGAAGTGGTGGGAATGGCCGCATCCGGCGCGAAGTACGGGATCGCCACCAGTCACTTTTATTGGATCGGCGCGGTCCCGGCGATGGTCTTCGTCGGGTTGTTCATGATGCCGT
>WNFC01003442.1_pt1 | contig 22043 bp, 19 predicted proteins | sample 5400541 | NCBI WGS metagenome assembly WNFC01 (sample SAMN13153342, study PRJNA577476) | soil metagenome | isolation source: 120 cm saprolite under Douglas fir tree site 2 hole 2 replicate 1 | place: USA:California | collected 2015-04-18
CAAGTCGTGATCACCATCAGGTGCGCCGCCCAACGATGCATGTTCCTGAGCAGCTTGCCAAAAGGAACGTCGTGCTCGAGATAAAGAATGTCGCGGAACGCGTCAACCTTCGTCGGGTGGTAGTAAAACATCAAAAGCACGCCGGTGAATGTCAGCACAATGAAGAGATAAAACGTGATGCCGCCCATGCCCCAGGTGAACTGATAGCGCACTGCGTCGCGATTGATCTTTGCGGGATGCAGATGCAGGAAGACGTTTGAAAGAACTGCGAGTGAGCGATTGCGCGGATCGGAACGATCGTGCGAGACACGAAAGATCGATTTCCAAAGCTGCGTGTCCTGCGGGTCGGCGTAACCCTTTACCTCCTCGATCGCACGCTGCTTAATCTCAGTAGTACTCTCCTTCACTCGTGCGACCAGACTTGCGCTGCCGGGCTTTTCGCCGGTGGTCAGCTCTTTAGTTGCCTTCTTGTCAGGATTCTCTTCCATAATTCTCTTTTAGAGCGGAATGTAAGCGCCGGGATCGTTGAATTCGTTTTTCTCGCCCTTGGGCCACTTGTAGAGCCTGCTGATGTCAACAACTATTTGTCCCTCTGCATCCATCTCAACGTGCGCGCGATCCATGGGTCGCGGCGCTGGTCCTTCGAAGTTGATGCCCTCGCTGTCGTAGCCGCTGCCATGGCAGGGACACTTGAATTTGTTTTCGCTGGCCTTCCAGTCAGGTGTGCAACCCAGATGCGTGCAGCGTGCATAGATCACAAACATGCGGTCCGAAGTTTTATCGACCCAGATGCGATATTGTTGTTGCCACTTGGTATCGACGCCCAGCGCGTAGTCCGCAGGAAAGCCGACACGAAATGTGCTCGACGGCTCGAGAATTGAGCGCGGCAGAAAGAACCGCAGAAACATAAGGAAGCACGTGGTAAGAAAGCCTACGATGCTTGCCCAAACTATGCGGCGCCGCATCTTGTTAACCGGAGGGTCGGGCGTGCTTTCAACTACGGCGCCTACGGGCTTTGCGGCGCTGGCGGTCACTGCGCGAGCGGGCGGCGCCGCCGAGGGAGGTGGACCAGGCGCAGCAGGCCCCGCACCCGCTGGCGCCTGGGCCATGGGCATGCTTGGCACTTCGCCCGCGGATGACTGCGGATCATTCCGAGTATCCACTACGCTCGACCTCCGTTAATTGAGTTCCGAAGATACACTTCAACCAAAGTCGCAGAGTCGAGTATACAACTCCCCGCAAAGCAGGGATCACCCTCTGCGCACGAACACGATATTCGTCTATACATGAAGAGCCCGTGCCAATTAATGTCTTATGAATCGCGGCGCGGTGCCGTATTTATAACCTGATTCACGAATTACTGGCAAGAAGTTTTCTGATTTGCATGCGTCTCAGCGCGGACAACGGATGCGCAGCGCGCGCGGAACGATCTGAAAAGTCGCGGGCAGAAACCCCGGAAGTTCCCCATCAAGCTCAAGTCCGATGCGCTGATTTTTATCAATCGGACTGGCCATAATCCTGACCGCCAACGCATGTTGAACTTCAGACATACTTAAATGAGCACCTAAATATAATCTCGGCGCATTAGAAAGTATTCGAGTTAAGCCGAGGTCGCCAATACTAACGACATCAAACTTTCCGTCTGTCAGTTTTGCGTTGGGCGCTATCTTCATGCCACTTCCGAAATAGCGCGCATTCGCTATGCAGAGATTGGTCACCGTGGTGGGCTGTGCCGGTTTATCGTCAAGCTGAACCGACACCCGCGTTGGCTTCATCCTGGCAGCGCTTTGCAGCATGGCGGCGCCGAAAGAAACGCGTCCACTCAGCCAGCGAGGTGCCTTCGCCGGCAACCATTCGGCGCCCCCTGCTTTTACGCGCGCGATGACATCCGCACTCATTCCAAATGAAGCGACGCCGAGAAAATAGCGCGTCTCCTGTTCGACCAGGTCAGTTGCATACGAGGCTCGACCGACATCAATGCGGTGCGTTTGGCCGTCGCGCAGAATGATGGCCGCGTCGCGCGCGCGAGTCGGGATCTTAATGCTGCGGCGAAAATCGCCGCCGGTGCCACTCGGTAAGATTCCCAGCTCCGCATCGCGTCCGGAAGCGAGGATCCCGTTAGCGACTTCAGAAATTGTGCCGTCACCGCCGCATGCGATGATCAACCTACTTCCCTTGCGCGCGGCTTCAGCTGCAATCTCAATGGCTTCGGACCGCCTGGTGGTAAAGGCTGGTTGAAAAGCCCCGAAGTGAGTCCGCAAGTCGCTGGCAATCTTCGGCCATGCGTCGCCGGTTGCGCCACCGGCGGAAGCGGGATTGATGATTACTAATGGAAGCAACATTTTTCTACGCGCTAAGAGCGGGGGCAAGCCGCCCTTCCCAACCTGTGAGACTCTTTACTCGCTTGCTTGATTTCGTCTTGAAGGACTTTCCATCACGGATAAGAAAATTTCAACTCTGATCAGCTCTAGGTCGGGAAGGTGGGCTTGCCCCCGCTCTTAATTACTTCCGCTTGTGAGTTCAGCCGCCGATCTTCTTCACCCAGCTCTGCAATTTTGCTCATCGCGAATCTGGAGATCTCCAGGTAGGTTCTCGCCTGGTCTTTCCGCGACAAGTAATCCGTCAGATCAAGTGCTGCTCCAAAATGAATGCGAATCTTTTCTCCGCCCGTCCAGTTGCCCATTACCTGCCTGGGCAAATCGTTCCCCAGTCCAGCAACAAAAACTGGAACCACTTGCGGCGCAGCGTCCTTAATTAGTTTCCCAACACCCGGCTGCGCGGGCAGAAATGAATATGGGTCGGAACTCTTATTGCGCGTTCCTTCGGGGTGAAAGCCAATAACATTGCCCGCGCCCTCGCGGCAAAGGCTCGTTAGCAAAGCAAAGGAATACTTATCAAATGCGCGCCTTTTCAGAAGCGGTTTATCACCCGAAGCAAAGAAAGGCGGATACATGGACCACCAGCCCATCACCAGATTCACAATCAGGCCTAACGGCGATTGATAGAAGAACCGGCCGCGCACTGGAAAGAAAAGTTGTTTACGCCATTTTGTATTGCGGAAAAGTACGGTTGACACGGTATACATGTCGAAAAACGAACGATGATTAGCAACCAGCAGAATCGGGCGTTCGGGAGAGAGAGGGTGAACATTCTCCAAACCGTAAACCCGCATTAGGTTATAGGTAGCAAAATGGATCCAACCAGCGCCAAAGACCTCCTGACACCAGGTCCAAAACCGTTTCCAACTTCCCCGATTCATGCGGCGAACGAAATAAAAAGCTAAACGTTCGAAGAATGATAGGACGGCAAGTTCTTCAGGCGTGGGTTCGGGGAACGGTCCAACGTCCAACTTCCAATGTCCAATGTCCGTGTTCTCCGAGTTCACTTCGCTTTGCGAGGCAACTTTCGGTTCAGGACGTTGGACTTTGGACATTGGACGTTGGACTGTCTTTCAGTCGATCGAAAAGTATTTCGCTTCCGGATGATGGACGATAATAGCGGAAGTTGATTGCTCAGGCTCTAGTTGAAACTCCTCACTTAGTTCCACGCCGATGCGACCCGGTTCCAGGAGCCCGAAAAGTTTGGCCTGATCTTCGAGATCGGGACAAGCCGGATAACCAAAACTGAAACGAGAACCCTGATATTGCTGCCGAAACAGCTTGTTGATATCTGCGGCATCATCGCCGGCAATACCAAGCTCCTCACGAATGCGCTTGTGCCAAAACTCCGCCAGTGCTTCGGCGCCTTCCACGCTCAAGCCGTGGAAATAAAGATAGTCGGCATAGTTGTCGCCTTTGAACAGCTCATGTGCGTACTCGCTGGCACGGCGTCCCATCGTCACGAGATGAAACGCAACCACATCCATGCGCCCCGATTGTACCGAAGCAAAAAAGTCGGTAAGACAAAGGTGCTTTGATGCCGGCTGGCGCGGAAAACTAAAACGAAGACGTTCAGTCTTCTGATCCTCCTGATAAATAATTAGATCGTTGCCTGATGATTGCGCCGGAAAATAACCGTAAACAACTTTCGGCAGCAGCAGGCGCTCGCGCTTACTGCGTTCTTTGAGTTCTTCATAAATAGGACGCACCGTATCGCGCACAAATGACTGATATTGTTCCGCGGGTCTTCGTCCCTGCTTAAACTGCCATTGTCCTTTGAACAGCGCAGTTTCGTTTACGAACGAGAAAATATCATCCAGGGAAATCTCTTCAACAACTCGCGAGCCATAAAACGGAACCTGCGGAATGGGCACATCCGTGCTTACATTTGAGCGGTTTGTGTTGGCCGTATCCCCAAAAGTTCTAACAGCGCCGCGCGGCTTAAGAGATTTGCGAATGCCGAGCTTCGCTTCCTCGCCAACCAGATCTTCCGCGTCTTCCAGAATCTCCAAATCGCCGCCGGTGAGTGCGGCCTTTGCAAGATCCCCGCCGATCACCTCAGCACCGTTCCCGCTCGCCAGTTTGTCCATCGTGTGCAATCCGGCAAACGCGTCGCGAGCATAGAAGAGCTGTCCTTTATAGAGCGGCTTGAGATCGTCATCGACATAACGACGATTGAGCGCAGCGCCGCCAAGCACCACTGGCACATTAATGCCGCGCTCATTCATCAACTCCAAATTCTCTTTCATGACGAGCGTCGATTTGACCAGCAATCCGCTCATGCCAATGGCGTCCGCATTATGTTCTTCATGCGCCTGAAGAATGCTCTCGATCGGCTGCTTGATGCCAAGATTAATCACCTTGTAACCGTTGTTGGTCAGGATGATGTCAACGAGATTCTTGCCAATGTCGTGCACGTCGCCCTTCACCGTCGCCAGCACCATTGTGCCTTTCGCAGTAGCGCCGCCTTTCTTCTCCATGAATGGTTCGAGAAAACGCACGGCAGCCTTCATCGCTTCGGCCGACTGCAGCACAAACGGCAGCTGCATTTGACCGCTGCCGAAAAGATCGCCAACCACCTTCATGCCTTCGAGTAGAATATTGTTGACGATGTCGAGTGCCGGATAACTTTCGAGCGCGGTCCTTAATTCATCTTCCAGGCCAATCTTTTCGCCGTCGATAATGTGGTTCTTCAGACGCGCTTCAACGGTTTCGCCTTTCGAAGCTTTCTTTTTGGACTTCGCAGTTACACCTTCGAAAAGTTTGGTGAACTCGGTCAACGGATCATAGGTGCAGACGTCGCCGTCAAATTTGCGCTGGTCGTAGATCAACTCGCGCGCCACCTGAAGCTCCTTTTCCCCGATGCGATTCAGCGGTTCGATCTTGCTCGCATTGACGATCGCCGCATCGAGTCCTGCCTCGACAGCGTCATGCAGAAACACGGAGTTGAGCACAACTCGCGACGCCGGGTTCAACCCGAATGAAATGTTCGAGACGCCAAGAACTGTAAAACAACCCGGCAACTCTTTCTTTATGCGACGAATTCCCTCGATCGTTTCCAGTGCATTCCGCCGATCCTCTTCAATGCCGGTTGAAATTGGCAGCGCGAGCGGATCGAAAAAGATGTCCGCCGCCGGGAGATCAAGTTCGCCTGTCGCTTGTTCGAAAGCGCGCTGCGCAATTGTGAATTTTCCTTCCGACGTGCGCGCCATGCCTTCTTCATCAATCGTGCCGATGACGACGCTGGCGCCATAGCGTTTTGCTAGTTCGATCACTTTGGCAAAACGCGGCACGCCGTCTTCGTAGTTTGTCGAATTCAGAATGCTCTTGCCGCCGGCGTGCTGTAGGCCCGCTTCCATCTTCTGCCATTCAGTCGAATCGAACATCAGCGGGATTTTGATGTTGGTCGCCAGACGCGCTGCCAGCTCATGCATGTCAGCTTCGCCGTTGCGACCGACGAAGTCCACGTTCACATCCAGCACGTGCGCGCCTTCGCGTTCTTGTTCCTTTGCTAAAGAAACGAGACCATCCCAGTCTTCGGCGCCTAACAGATCGCGCATCTTTCTTGAGCCGCTTGCATTCACGCGTTCGCCGATGATCAGGAACGAAGTGTCCTGCCGATAAGGCTGCTGAATGAAATTGGAAGAGGCGGCCGGCAGTCGTTCGTTGTTTCGTTTTGCTGGAGTGATGTCCTTAACTGCGTCCACCACCGCACGCAAATGCGCGGGCGTAGTTCCGCAGCAGCCGCCGACAATATTTACGCCAAGGTCGCGCGCGAAGTGCGCTAGATCTCCAGCGAGAGACTCAGGTGTCTCTTTATAATGAGCGTGGCCACCGACATTTTCAGGAATGCCCGCGTTGGGAATAACCGAAACGGGCAATGTCGCGTTCTGGCAGAGATAACGAACGTTTTCGCTCATCTGCTTGGGACCAGTCGCGCAGTTCATTCCGATCACATCAATAGGAAATGGCTCGAGCGCTGTTAAGGCAGCGCCGATCTCCGTGCCCATCAACATCGTGCCGAAAGCCTCAATGGTGACTTGTGCGATTACCGGCACGCGGCGTTTGATCTCTTCAAAGTAAGCAAAAATTGCAGACAGCGCAGACTTGGTTTGCAACAAGTCCTGGCAGGTCTCGACAATCAGAAGATCCGCGCCGCCATCTATCAGCCCGCGCACCTGATCGTAGTAGGACTGCTTCATGTCGAGGAACGAGATGTGACCAAGCGAAGGGAGCTTCGTGGTGGGACCCATCGAACCTGCAACCCAGCGCGGCTTTTCGTTAGTTGAAAAATCAGCTGCCACTCGTTTTGCAAGCTGCGCAGCTTTGAGGTTCAACTCGTAAGCTTTGTCGGCAATGTCGTATTCCGCCAAGACAATAGAGGCCGCACCAAAAGTGTCAGTCTCAATGACATCGCAACCAACTTCCAAAAATCCGGCGTGCACCTTTTCGACAGCTTCGGGTTTAGTCGCGACCAGATATTCATTGCAGCCGTCGAGTCCGCCGAAATCTTCAGGCGTCAGGTTTTGCACTTGAATATTCGTGCCCATCGCGCCGTCAAAGACGACGATCCGGTCTTTTAATGTGTCGAGAAAGCTATTCATTTTCGATTGCCGATTGCCAATTGCCGATTTGCCGTTTGCTAATTGCCAGTTCAATCATAGCCATGCCATTAACTGTCGCCGCCGTTGCCTTTTCAATCGGCACTCGGAAATTGGCAATCGGCAATGACAAAGCCCCGCGCCAAACAACGCGGGGCTTGCCAAAGCCTTTTCGTCAGTCTTGTTAAGAAAGACTCGCCGAGCTGTTTAGCCGATTGTTTTACGTGGCCGCAAGTCGCCTTAACTCACCACGTTTGGTCCGGCAGTTATTGAAGCATCGCGCGGTTATGCTGTCAAGCTCAATGCCCCCTGAATGTTGCGCGCAATTGAGATTTTCATTTCCAATTTTGCGGTTTAGCCTTTACCATTTGCCACCATGCGACGCGCAATCTATCCGGGCTCGTTTGATCCAGTCACAAACGGACATCTCGACATCATCGAGCGTGGTTGCAAACTCTTTGACGAAATCATCGTGGCCATCCTGGTCCATCCCGAAAAGCAGCCCTTCTTTACCATCGATGAACGGCGCGAAATGCTGTCGCAGGTTCTGCAGCAAATCAACCGCGGCTCGTGTGCTGTTCGCGTTGATCATTTTGAGGGCTTGCTGGTGCAGTATGCGGTTGCGCAGCAGGCGAACGCGATCGTGCGCGGTATTCGCGCGATTTCAGATTACGAATACGAGTTACAAATGGCGTTGATGAACCGGCGGCTGGAGCCGTCCATTGAAACCGTTTTCATGATGCCCGCGGAAACTTACTCGTACGTGAGCTCGCGGCTCGTGAAAGAGGTTTTTCAATTAGGCGGCACGTTGGATGGATTGGTGCCGCATGCAGTCGAAGTGCGAATGAAACAGAAAGTAAAACGGAGTCACGAATGAGTAAGCCAGCCTCTTCCCTATTTCCGGTTTCCGAAAACGTCGCCAGGATGCAGGCGTCGTCCACATTGGCGGCAATGCAAGCCGCGGAAGCGTTGCGTGCTCAGGGCGTCAGCGTTGTCGACTTTGGCGCGGGCGAGCCGGACTTTGATACTCCGGAGAACATTAAACAAGCTGCCGATCGAGCCATGGTCGCGGGCCGCACGAAGTACACGGCGACCGCGGGCACGCGCGAACTACAGCAAGCAATCATCGACTTTTATCAACGCGAGTTTGGGACGGTCTATGAACGCTCGGAGGTGATGGGCACTTCGGGCGGCAAGCAAGCAGTATTCAATGCGGTCGTGACACTGGTAAATCCAGGCGACGAAGTGTTGTTGCCAAAACCCTACTGGGTAACGTTTCCAGAAATCGTGACGTTCGCTCGCGCGACGCCGGTATTTATTGACACAGTAGACACTGATTTCCTGCTAACGGCCGCGCAAGTCGAAAAGGCCATAACACCGCGCACCAAGCTGATAATTCTCAACTCCCCAAACAATCCTACCGGCCGCGTGATCCCGCCCGGTGAATTCGAGCGAATAATGGAAGCGCTGGCCGATCGCGGAATCTATGTGATTTCCGACGAATGCTACCTGCGTTTCGTTTACCCACCAGCTGAAGTTTTCAGTGCGGCTCGTTTGCCCGAAAGGCTGCGTCAACGTCTTTGCATCGCCGGCTCTTTTTCAAAGACATATGCAATGACCGGTTGGCGTATGGGGTACGCGCTGGCGCCCCGCGAATGGACCGGCGCGATGCTGAAGGTCCAGGGACACTCGACCAGCAACCCCAACTCCATTGCGCAAAGCGCCGCGGTCGAGGCCTTGAATGGACCACAAGATTCTGTCGCCGCCATGCTTAAAGAATACACGGCGCGGCGCGCGTGGCTGCTCGATGCGCTGAAGGGGATCCCGCGCCTCAGCTGCGCTGAGCCCGAAGGCGCATTTTACGTTTTTCCCGACGTGCGTAACTGCTTGAACGCGGAAGTCACCAGTTCCGCGGAATTTGCGACGCGCTTGCTGGCAGAAGAGCAGACGGTGGTAACGGATGGCGTCGGCTTTGGCGCTGACGGTTGTGTTCGTATTTCTTATGCTACTTCGATGGAGCAGTTGCGCGAAGGCGTGAAACGAATCAAGCGATTTGTCGAGCGGTTAGGGGCTTAACAACAGAGTATTTGGGCCGCGGATTAACGCAGATTCCCGCGGATGAGAATCGGGGAAAATAATAGTCACTTATCCGAGCCTTCACCTTTTTGTCTTTGATCTTGTTGTCTTATCCGCGCGTATCCGCGTTAATCCGCGGCTAAAGTAAAGAAGGGCGGCGACTGAATCCAGTCGCCGCCCTTTTTGTAATTCAAGAGTCCAAACTCAATAAAGATTGAAGTTGTATTCCAATTGGATGTACATGGAAACGGCATGTCCGTCTTTTGTAGCGGGCACAAACTTAATTTGCCGAGCTGCGGCAATTGCTCGCTCAGTCAAACCATACGGTAACCCGGATCGAGCGCTGATGTTTGTTACCTGTCCGCCTGATGTAAACACTGCACGCAGGACCACGGTCCCGGTTATTTGGTTCTTACGGGCCTCTTCTGTGTACTGGGGCTCGGGCTTGGCTAAGACGCGGGCCTTAGTATTCACGTCCTTGCCGCTAAAAATCTTGTTATAGTCAGTACCACCGCCTCCGCCACCCGGACCACCACCACCTTCATGGTAGTCGCCTCCGCCGATATTGCCGCCCCGTCCTGGTCCAATACCGCCGCCTTCACCTGATCCAATGCCGCCGCCTCTGCCAGTGCCGATACCGTTGCCGGTACCCGGACCTGAAGAGGGATCAGTGCTCTTGGATTTGAAGTCGCCGTACGGAAGATTTCGCGCGTCAGGTGGAACTAACATCGGATCTACGACCAATGTCGCCGCCACCGGCAGGGCGGGATTCTTTATTGTTGGTGGGTGCGGGTCTGGCGCGACAACCTGTGGCACAGTCAGCGAGACTTGGGGAGTCTTACCAAATGACGCCGGCTTCTGCTCTTCCCGACCACCGCCACCACCACCGCCTGGCTTGTCCTGTTTTGGTTTGCTGCCGCCACCGTTACCTTTGTTTAGTCCCGCCGTACCAACATCCGGAGTCGGTTGTTCGTTTGGAATATCGATGAACTGTTCGACAACGTCCTGTTCGGCAGCCTGTTGCTGTTGCTGTTCGACTCTTTTCTGCCACGCACTGAATAGAACGCCGCCGCCTATAAGTAAGAGGAAGACTGAAAACGCTGCCACCATACCAAGTACAGCATTATTCGATTGTGTATCTGGCGCTCCAAGTACGGCGCCGCTCTGGCTCTTGCGCAGCCAGGTAGTGAAAATCGTTGCCAGGATCACAGCTGCCAGCAGGCCGAATCCAAGAACACCAGTTCTAGAAATGCCCCCCGGCTGAGCGCGATCCAGCAACCTGATAATGCCCACTAGGCCCAACATCGTTAAGAGTGCCACCAACAGACCGATGACGACGTAACGGTTGGCAAAAAACTTGCTGGCCATTTGCCCATAACCGACGATTGTCCTCTTTGTAAAACCAAACGGATCGCGCTTGAATTCCGGCCAAGTGAGCCGGTACTCGTGCGAAACATCGCTTATTTCTTTTGCCAGCCGACCAAGCAAACCGGCGTCGTCTATCATTGTCAGGTGAAATTCGGCACGAGGCAGAGTACCCCCAGCTGCTGCGCCGGCGAACGCTGGCGTCGCGGCGTGATTAGTAATCGCCGGGGCGCTGGCAATCTTCTGTTCAGGTTCGACGACAGGCACAGTTAATGGAGTACCATCGACGGGACAAAAACTGAATTTGTCAGCAAACTCTTCCTTGCAAGTGGAACAAAACTTCATCGCACGTACCTCTTTTTGGCTTTGGGGGAGCAGTACTGAATTGGCAGCAGCATCTGCACTTCCAAACTCCCTATAATAGCTGTTTGCTACCCGCTGATCGAGTTCTTTAGAAGGATTTGGCGCATTCCATTGATCCAGCAAAGCCTTCAAATCATCTTCCGAGATAAAGCTGTCTCCCGGTTCCATGCTGCTCATTTCAAGCCTTCTCCAAAGTAACAATTTCCCTGTTGCTATTCAAATAAGGTTGCAGCGTCTTCCTTAATCGTTCGCGGGCCCGATGCAATCGTGCCTTTACTGCGCCCACATCGCTGCCCACCATGCACGCAATCTCGTTTAGCGAGAGACCCTCATACTCAAAAAGAACTAACGCCTCCCGCTGTAAAGGAGGCAAGGCTGCAACCGCCTCCCCGACTTTCAGAGACATTTCGTTATCAAGCAATCTGCCGAGGGGCGCCTTACTAACAGCGACGAAACCATTCTCATCAAACTCATCCAACGCCGACTCTCGATCGAGGGTTCGCAACTGCTTTAACCAAAGGTTCCTGGTGGCCGCCAATAGATAAGTACGCAATGACGCGCGCCCGGGATCGAAACTTTCAACCCTTTTCATAAAACTCAGGAAACAATCATGGGTTAAGTCTTCGGCGTTTTCCACGGTTCCCGACAAGCGATAGGCAAAACGAAAAACTGCATTTCGGTGCCGCTCATACAACTGTTGGAAAGCCGCCCCGTCGCCAGCGCCTGCGGATTCAAGCAAAAGTTCGTCTGTTTTTCTCTCGGGCAATCGCCACTCGATTCTGCAGGAATCGCTTCCTACTAGTATTACCGGCAAACAGGTAAAGGATACGGCCTTCCGTCAACTTTCGTCCGCGCGGGCGCCATTTCAAATACCGAACTGACAAAACTCGGGCAGCGGTACCGTATTTGTGAGCTTGTTCATGCTTGACAGCTGGCCAATACTGTTCAACCCGAGGCTTTGGATGCATTTAGAAGGCAAACGGTTGACGGCTAAATATCGTGCCTCTAAGATGTTTTTTGCCTCCCTTTTTTGGCCTAAATCCTGGACTGAGTTGGCTCTTATTCAACCTGGAACCTTATGAACCTTCCTGTATTTGATGGTTTTCTTAAGAAGCTTGCGCTGCTGCTGGCGCTTGCGGCGGCTTCTCAATCGCCCATTTTTGGGCAGCTCTCAGCGCCTCCCGAACGGTTCCAGCTTTTGAATGGGCTGCGCGTCCTATTGCTTTCGCGACCGGGTGACCAGGATGTCTTGCTAAAGTTGCGCATCCACAGCGGCGCTGTCTTCGATCTTGCAGGCAAGGGTGGCAGTATCGCGCTGCTTGGCGATCTACTCTTTCCGGACCCGGCCACGCGAGAATACTTTACCGAGGAAATGCAGGGTCGGCTCAACGTTGTCACTGATTACGACTCAATCACCATAACCATGCAGGGCCGAGCGCACGAATTTGAAAAAATAGCCGAGATCCTGCGCACGGCGCTGGTTACCACCCAACTGACTCCGGAAAATATTTCCAGAGCCCGTGACGGCCGTATCAAGATCATAAAGGACACCAGCATTTCGCCAACCATTTTAGCTGACCGGGCGATTGCCGCTAGGCTCTTTGGCGATTTTCCCTATGGACGTCCTTATTCCGGCACCGCTGAATCGCTCGAGCGCATCCAGCGTGGCGATGTGATGCTCGCGCGCGAGCGCTTTTTAAATCCCAACAACGCCACGTTAGTGATTATCGGCGGCGTCGAACGAGCGCGCGCCAATCGCACCTTGCGACAACTGCTGGGAGGTTGGCGCAAGAGTGAAAAGATTGTGCCGGCCACCTTTCAGCAGCCCGCGGTTCCCGATCCGCGCATTCTCATTATGAATGCGCCGGCGGGTCAAAGCGCCGAAATCAGATTAGCCGTCCGCGGCTTTGCCCGCAGCGATCCGGATTCGCAGGCAGCGTCGTTGCTCGCACTGGTGGCGCTCAAGCGTTGGGAAACGCTTGTTCCGGATTTGGCACATAACCCGATTTTTGTCCGGCATGACGCTTTTACGTTGCCCGGCGTGTTCCTGATGGGGGCGACGGTGGACAATTTGTTGGCTACCAAAACTCTCTCGACTGCGCACGAGGTACTAAAGTCATTAGTCAGCCAGCCCGTAACTGAAGCCGAGCTTGAGGCTGCGAGGAGTCAGGCTATCGCCGCGCTGAGCAAACAACTGGGCACGAACGATGGCAGCGCCGACGCCTGGCTCGACGTTGATACTTACGCTGTCAAATCTGGAGACGACCGGTTGCGTGACCTGGAGAAAATCTCTTCAAGTGATCTAAAGCGAGCGGCCAACAGGTTGTTTTGGGATGTTCCGGTTGCATCAGCAGTGATTGGAAACTCGGAAGTTCTGAAGCCACAACTTGAGCGCTATGGAAAGATAGAACTTTTTGGTGAACTTCCAGCCGGACCTAACGTCACAACAGATTCCAAGTCTTCCAAACAGCCAATGAAACCAACACGTAAACCTGAGTAATCACAAATCATTCGCAATCTGCCTGCAACCAAATCGACAGCAACTTTCGCTTAACTGTGTCTGACGAAGAAAGCGCAACGAAACGTGAGCAAGCGCAGGGCGTCCGCGAGATGTTTGCGGCGATCGCTACTCGTTACGATCTTTTAAATCATCTGCTTTCCGGAAACGTCGATCGGCGCTGGCGACGTTTGGTAGTAAAGAGGGTAGTCGCAAATCTTCCGGTTGGAAACGCGCGGGTTCTGGATGTAGCGTGCGGCACGGGCGATCTTTCACTGGCGTTAGTGGCCGGGACACAGGCTCAAGTTGTGGGATTGGACTTCTGCCGGCCCATGCTCGATATCGCCGCCGCCAAGTCAGCACAACGCGGCCTGGCAATTCCTTTTGTGGAGGGCGATGCGCTGAGGCTTCCCTTTCGCGAGCAGTTGTTCGACGGAGCGTCCATCGCGTTTGGTCTGCGCAATCTTGCGAGTGTTGAAGGTGGCTTAAGGGAGTTATTGAGAATTTTGCGTCCGGGCGGCACGGTCGCGGTGTTGGAGTTTTCAAAGCCGCAGACACCAATTTTGCGAACGTTTTTCCGCCTTTACTTTACGAAGCTGTTGCCGTTGTTTGGTGGTTTAATAAGCGGTTCGAAAAGCGCGTATGAGTATTTGCCGGATTCGGTGTCGCGTTTCCCGGATCAAATGTCACTGGCTGCCTTGATGAGAGAGGTTGGCTTTACGGAGGTCACTTTTCAGAATCTTACGGGGGGGATTGCGGCCCTGCACCTTGGCAGGCGGCCAAAAAAGTAGGACAGGCATTCTTGCCTATCTAGATCTGAATATACGAAAGAGGACAGACAGTAATGCCTGTCCTACTTTCAGGATTGGTTCCAAGCACCCTGTGCTTGCAACCATAAGAGCGTAGCCTGGAGGAATTTCCTGGCGAGAGCGCGGTTGTCGGGGCCACGCACTCATTTCGGTTTCCTCGCGGGCTACGTTCTTATTTTTTGCAACAGGGGTTTTCTCACTGAATAGACAGGAATGTCTGTTCTACTCGTATGCTATCATCCTCACGAATTTGATCCTTCCTTTAATCGAGACACGCCAGAGTGCGTTCAGTTTTCAAGCATAAAGTTTTTTCGGCGCTGCGGCGGTTCGCAATCTTTCTGCTCGTTGTTTGGACCGTAGTCTCTTTAGTGACACTTCTGATTGAACTAGTTCCGGGCGATCCGGCGGTCGCTGTTCTGGGTGAACAAGCGACGCCGGAACAGTTTGAGCAGTTTCGTCGACTACATGGTCTTGACCGGCCACCATTCTTTTTTTCTTTTCCCCGCGACGCTCAAAACAATCGACACTTTCAATGGCACGGAGCCCACAATCGCTATACTGATTATTGGGTCCGTTTGCTTCACGGGGACATGGGCCGCTCCTTTCGGAGCGATCGACCAGTGATCGAACTAATACTTGAGCGCTATCCAGCAACCATTCAACTGGCGCTGTCGGCACTGTTGATTGCCATACTAATCGCCATTCCACTGGGCGTAATCGCCGGAAAGAATCGTGGCACCTGGATCGATAATCTCGCTTCGATTGTCGCGCTCATAGGGATCAGTCTGCCCGGATTCGTTATTGGACCGATGCTGGTTTACGTTTTCGCGGTCAAACTTGGCTGGCTGGCGCCGTCGGGCCGTTTTGACTGGACTGATTTCATCTTGCCATCGTTCACGTTGGGCGCAGCCCTGGCGGCCATCCTTACGCGCATGGTCCGCTCGTCGGTAATTGAGGAGATGGGCGAAGACTACGTTCGCACCGCCCGCGCAAAAGGATTAAGCGAAACAAAAGTTGTCTACAAACACGTCTTGAAAAATGGTTTGATCCCGGTGGTGACAATTCTTGGTTTGCAGCTTGGTATTTTGCTGGCAGGCGCAATCATTACTGAAAAAATATTCGGCTGGCCCGGCCTGGGGCTGCTGCTTGTAGAAGACGGCATTGGCAAACGCGATTATCGTGTGGTGCAGGGATGTGTGCTCGTGATCAGCGTGACCTACATCATCGCTAACATGCTTACCGACATGATCTATCGCTGGTTGGATCCCCGTATTCGGGTTTCGTGAGTTATGAACCGTCTAACTATCGTCGGCCTTGTCATCGTTGCGGTACTCGTGATCGTCGCCATCTTCGCACCCTGGATCGCCACGCACGACGTAGGCGCAACCAACCTCTCGCTTCGCTACCTACCGCCGTCGGCACAATATTTCTTCGGCACTGATTCGACCGGTCGCGATATTTTCTCGCGAGTCGTTTTTGGGGCACGGATCTCGCTGGAAGTTGGCATCGTCGTGGTATCTGTTTCGGCTTTCGTGGGAACAACGCTAGGAGCGCTCGCCGGCTACTATGGCGGTTGGATTGATCGCATCGTCTCGGGTTATGTCTTCAACGTCTTTCTCGCCTTCCCTGGTTTACTTTTGGCGATCGCGATGGTCGCGTTTTTGGGCGCCGGTCTAAATAAACTGATCTTTGCGCTGTGCATTATTGGCTGGGTGGGCTACGCGCGTTTGATTCGCGGCCAGGTTTTGAAAGTGCGCGAGTATGATTTTGTGCAAGCGGCGCGCGCGCTTGGAGCGAGTGACACGCGCATACTGCTGGTACACATACTGCCGAATGCCATTCAGCCATTAATCGTTCAGGCAAGCCTCGGCATGGCCGGTGCAGTCTTAGCGGAAGCGTCGCTCTCTTTCCTGGGGCTGGGTGTTCCTCCTCCCGCGCCTTCCTGGGGAGTGATGATTGAAGAAGCGCGCGATCTTTCTACACTTCAAGCGGCGCCACACGCCTTGATATTTCCCGGCATTGCCATCGCGCTTACCGTACTCGCCTTCAACTTCATCGGCGATGGACTGCGCGAATATCTTGATCCGCGCCAACGCTCTCGCTGAACATGCGCAAAATAATCAAGGTCACATTCCTGGTTCTGCTGGGCCTGTTAGTTGGCTTCATTGCCTTTCAGGTGATCATGTTCATCCGCATTGCGCGTTTGCAGACAGAGTTTCCCCTCACTACTTCCCTCATTGAAGCGCGAGCAGGCGAAGCGCGCGCACAAGGTCAGTCGCCTAAGCGCGAACAAATCTGGGTTGCGCTCGATCGAATCTCACCAAACCTGCAACGCGCCGTGTTAGCCGGCGAAGATACAAACTTTGTGACGCATCATGGTTTTGACTACGGCGCGATTCAGAAAGTTTGGGACCAGGGAATGCGCGAAGCAGCAAAGGAAGCCAAGAAGGAAGGTGAAAATGACGACTGGCTGCCGAACCTTCCCGACTTCAAACGCGGGGCATCAACAATCACGCAGCAGTTAGCCAAGAATCTTTATCTCTCTTCGCAAAAATCATTTTTTCGCAAAGGAGAAGAAGCGATTCTGACCATTTTTCTGGAACGCGAACTAAACAAGCGTCGCATCCTGGAGCTCTATCTGAACGTGATTGAATGGGGCGATGGCATTTATGGAGCCGAAGCTGCCGCCGAACACTACTTTCACAAGTCTGCATCGGCATTGAGCGCGAATGAAGCCGCATTTCTTTCGGCGATGATTCCCAACCCGCGCACCGTTTTCAATCCGCAGGTCAATCCCCGGCGCGTTGCGCGCCGGCAAAGAATTATTTTGCGCGGCATGCCCTACGTTCGCTTGCCGTAATCAATTCTGGATTCCAACCATCCTCAGCAAAACAAAAGCCGCCTCCAAAGAAGCGGCTTCTTGTTAGCGGGGGATGTGAATTAGGTTACATCGCAAACTCACCGGCGATTTGTAACTCCGCTTTGCGTAACTCGAAGCGAGCACGGCCCAGATTGCCCTCCGGACTAATTGCTTTGCCGGCCTTCTGTGCACTTCGTACCAGCGAAGTAAACTCCGCGGCAGCGACATCCAGGTTTGCTTCCTGGCCCGCCTGTTTTAACGATCGCTCCACGGCGATGCCATCGATCCCCATAATGAGTGCACCGAGGCTTCCCTCGGTGCGCTCAATTATTGTTTCCAATACTTCCTTAAACATGGCTTCTACCCTTATGGACGTTGACCACCCAGGCTACCGGGACGTGCACTGGGCGTGTTTGCCGGCGCAGCGTTTGGCGCCGGGGCGTTCAGGCCCTGTGGCGCTGACTGCGGAGTCTGCTGCTGCTGTTGCAACTGCGTCGGTGTCGGTGTGTTGCTCTGTGGATTGCCCAACGGCACTGGCTGCGAGATGGTTGTCGTTCGCGGTCCATTGCTGATGGCTCCGGCAGTTGGCCGACCCTGGTAATCAGGCCGATAAATATGCGGCGTGATGAAGAACAGGATTTCGCTGCTCTGGCGCGTGGTCAGTTTGCGCTTGAACATGTTGCCAACAATCGGAATTGAAGCGAGGCCAGGCGTGCGCTGTCGCGTTTCCCCTTCGGTGTCGGCTAATACGCCACCCATAACGGTGGTGCCGCCATCTGGCACGAGCACTTCAGACTGCATGCGCTGCGTGTCGATACCCGGTACGCCACCCACGGCGATGCCCGTGTTGATAGTGTTGTTCTCAATAGTAACGCGAAGAATCACAGTGCCTACATCAGTAATTTGCGGTGTAATCGAAAGGCGCAAAGGAACTGAAACGAAGGTCGTAGTGACAACGGCCGTGCCGCTGGCTGCCTGTGTAGTTTGCACAGGAATCTGCGAGCCGCTTTCAATCTGCGCCGGCCGGTTATTCAAGGCAGTGACGCGTGGCGTAGCAACTGTCTTCGCTTCGCCGCGTGACTCTGCAAGAGTTATCAGCGCGCTGATTTGCGCCGTCCCAAAGAGACCAGTGGTCAAACCGATGACAGTATTCGCGGCCGCCGCGCCCAGAGAACCTAGCGGTTGATTGGTGCCGGTTAACCCGCCGAAAACACCGAAGGGGTTAGGACCACTCTTTACTCCTTGAGTGCCCGTCCCTGATCCGCTGCCCGATCCCGAACCGGATCCCGAGCCTGAACCGCTACCCGAAGCGCTGGTTGAGACGGCCGGAAGCGAAGAAATATTAGCCAGGCCTCTGCTGCCCAAATTAACAACACCTGCTGAAAGTTGGGCGCCGAGATCGCGGCTGAAGTTGTGCTGCGCGATAACAATTCGTGTTTCGATCTCAACTTGCGGTTCCGGTTGATCCAGAATCGCGGCCAGTTGACGAATCGCGTCGATGTTTTCCTTAACGTCGGTAATGATCAGCGTATTGCTGCGACCATCAACTTCGATCGAGCCGCGGCGCGAGAGTCTGCGCGAAATGATCGGCAGTAAACCCTGATCGCCGCTGCCCCCGGTAGCGTCCCCACCTGCTCCACCGCTGAAGCTGAGGTTGGTTGAACCACCAGAGAATGCACCGGTTGAACCGGCGGCCTGGGCCAGCGTGCCCGAAGCGCGCGCATAGTTTAGGCGAATAAACTCAGTTACTAACGGTGATGCGTCAAGACGCGAGTCATTGATCACTCGCTGCGTTTCTGATTCTTTCGCGAGCACTTCCGTAGTAGCCACGCGCAGAATGTTGCCACTCGATTCGACACCCAAACGGTTCGCCTTTAGTACTGCATCCAGCGCGACGTTCCAGGGCACATCCTGAACGTTGACAGTCACCGGAACAGCACCGACTGAAGAGTCGATCACAAAATTCACGCCATACTGTTCGGTGATGTAGTTGAGGATGTCGCGAATGTCTGCATTGACGACGTTCAGATTGATCGGTTCGCCGACAAAGCCGGGCTGACCATACTGCCTGCCCTGTTGGGACTGCGTCGCTTGATTCGACGCCGGCGAAATGCTTGTGCTCGGCGGCACGACTGGCGATGGCGACGGTTTTTGTTGTGCGGCCGTTTCATCAATCGTCGCCGTGGCGTCGATAGAAGTTGCAGTTGGCACTGCCGCCGCATCGCCGGCAGCAAAATACTGAACGCTGCACAGACAAATGAAGACAAGGACGAGCGTGGTCCTCTTAGTTGCTTTTTGAATTAGAGGCAGATAAAGCATCTTTCCCTCCTGGGGAATTGCGGGACGGGGGCCGCCACACGCTACGCTCTGGCTGCCTTCAGCTTGAAGCGCGCGCCGCACACGCGGCTCGTCCGGGGTTAGTTGTCAAACTGCGTAGCAGAAGGTAATGATGGGTAACTACGCGGGAATGGTTTCGATCTTGTAGAAACGATCTAAACCAGGGAAACTACCAGGGCTTGTCCACAACTGGCTTCTTCTCGTCGGCAGCAGCGGAATTGGCAGGGGCCGTCTTCACGGCCGCAAGAGCATCAACCGTGCTCGGTTGGCGCAACGGCTTCATTTCGACCGAACGCTCGTGTCTGCCGTCGGCAAAAACAACTTCGCGACGGAATACCAAACGATTGTCTTCAATCGCCACTAACTGGCCATCGTAAAAACGTTCGCCTGGATAAATGACGTAAGCGAGTTTGATCGGCGATGCTTCAACGATCGCCGCATAACCGCGCGGCGAGTGGGAAATACCAACTACCTGGATTTCGCTAAGCAGGAAAGCCGTCGTCGGTTTCGGCGCCGCAATATGAGCACTCATAGCCGCAAGTTTCTGGGCCCGGTACTCTTGAATTCTTTCCTGAACGGAAGGCGCCATAAGCGGTCCCGTTTTCTTCACAACGACGCGCGGTGGTTCATATTTCCTGAACGGATCGCGGCCGCCGGAGTTCGTTCGCGATGTCTTAATCTCACTCTTATCCTGCGCTTTTGCCGAAACCGCCGCATTGAATGCCAGCGTGCCGGCGCATAGGAACATCACTAACGCGCTTTGAAAGGTTTTCGTTTGATATTTCATGATCATTTGTTTTCCTGATTAGCGTTGAGCATGAGGCTTACTTCTTGGCGGGGGGAGCGGCGGCTGGAACCTGGCCAGAGCCGCTAGGCTGCGCGGCGGCTGGCTTCAGTTTTTCCGCAGAGACGTAGTAGGCAGTCAGGTCAAACGTGGCATCGACGGTCTTTATAGATGTCTGCTTGTCGACCTGAGTAAGTTGGAAGTTCGTGATGGAAACGATGCGCTGGTAGTGGGCCAACTGTTCAAAGAAAGCGCGGAGTGAAGCGAACGAACTGGTAACACTCACTTCGATCTTCTTGCCGCTGTAGTTACCTTCCTGCACATCGTCCTTCGGCGAAAATTTCTTGAGCACTAAACCGTTGCCACGAGCTCGATCCTGAACGCCCTGCAACACCATGGTTATCTCGCGCTGCTCGGGCAGCAACGCCTTTAGCTCTTCATATTCTTCCGCGCGCGCTTTGTACACGGCACGAAATTCGTTTAATCGTTGAGAGGCGATTTGCGCTTGCGCATTCTTTGGCAGCAGCTGAGCAATCTCGTTGTTGAATTGCTGCGTTTCCGCGCGCGTCGGCCGCGTGACGAGATACCAGAAGCCGGCATACAAGACCGCACCGACCGCGACGAACATTACCAGTCGCAGGTACCAGGGCAGCGCTTTTAGATTACCTATTTTCATCTGTTTAAGTTCCTTCCCCGATTATTAACGGGATTACCTCTTGGTAGTTACTTCTTGAGTGCCACCTGGTTGGAGCCTGCCGGTGCAGATGATTGCGCTTGAGCTTTTGCGCCGTAACTGCACTTCACGGTGAATGATACAACTTCAACAGGGGCCACGCTGGCATCGGGTGTTACAGCAACGGCGCCGCTCGATTGCACGGCCTCACGCTGAGTCTCAATATTCAGATTGGTAAACAAACCTGACGAGAACTCGAGGCTCTGGCCAAAGCGAGTTACAGACGATTCGTTTGGTGAAAGGCCCTTGATGGTAAGTTCGCCATCCTTCTGTTCCAAACTCTTCAGATACAGCCCAGGCACGCCATCGAAGCGAGCTTTGATCTCGCGCAGCACGGCGCTTGGGCCCTGTTGCGACTCGCGCAGGCTCTTAATGGCGTCGATGCGGCTCTGAATTTCCTGTGCCTTCTTTTCCAGCTCCGCCTGTTCCTTGTTCACCGCGAGCATCTGCAAGTTGATGGCTCGCTGCTTTTCAAGTTCCACTCGCGCGCTTTCATGATTCGACTTCGAACTGACATAGTCGTATCCGACGCCGAGGATCAAAAGACCCAGTACGGTGAGAGCCAGCAGGAGCGTCTGCATGCGCGGGCTAGCTACCCGTGCCTCAACCATAGCGGCCCCAGTGGGGCGGTCCGTAATTGACTCAAGTAAATTGATCTTGATCATGCCGCTTCTACTCCTCTCAAGGCGAGACCCACGGCGATTGCCATGTTCGGGACGATTTCTTTCATGTAATCCGGATCAAACTTTCTACCGTCAACCTGGATCTCGCGGAAGGGATCAAATAATTCGACCGGAATCTCGAACCGCTTCGCAAGATATTCAGGCAAACCAGGAAGCTTTGAACCGCCTCCCGATACCAGAATCTTCTGGATAGCTTCTTCGCTCTCTTCCGCTGTGGCTCGATAAAAATCCATGGTCTTGCGAATTTCCAGCGCCAGGATGTCGGAGACGGTTTCAATAATCGGCTGTATCGGACGCGGCTCGATGCCTTCTGGCACCGGATAACCACGCTTGACAGCTTCCGCCTGCTCAAACGTCAGGCCTAACTCTTTTTGCAGCAAGCTGGTGTACTGGCTGCCACCCACTGAAGCGTCGCGCGCAAACACCGAGCGCGTGCCGTTCAAGATGTTGATGTTCATCGTTGAAGCGCCAATGTTGAGCAATGCCACAACTTCGCCGGCCTTCGGTTGATAGTTGAGCTCGTAACAGTTTTGCAGCGCGAACGAATCAACATCGAT
>WNFC01001944.1_pt1 | contig 22037 bp, 18 predicted proteins | sample 5400541 | NCBI WGS metagenome assembly WNFC01 (sample SAMN13153342, study PRJNA577476) | soil metagenome | isolation source: 120 cm saprolite under Douglas fir tree site 2 hole 2 replicate 1 | place: USA:California | collected 2015-04-18
AGAGGCCCTGCACCGTCACATTGGTGCGGGTCGCCTCGCCGACCGCCTCGCCGGCGATCTTGGTCGACTGCGTGACCTGGCGGCCGATCTCGGCGACCGACGAGGAGAGCTCCTCGGTCGCCGTCGCCACCGTCTGCACATTGGCCGAGGCCTCCTCCGCTGCCGTCGACACGACGGTCGCCTGACGGCTGGTCTCCTCGGCGGTCGCCGACATGCTCTGCGAGGTCGCCCGCATCTCGCGGGCCGCCGCCGCCAGCGTGTCGAGCGGCGTGCGCACGCCGTTCTCGAACTCGTCGGCCAGCTTGTTCAGCAGGGCTTTGGAGTCGGCCTCGCTCTGGCGCTTCAGATCCTCCTGCTCGCGCCGCAGGCGCTCGCCGTCGACCATGCTGGCCTTGAAAACCTCGACAGTCCGTGCGATCTCGCCGGTTTCGTGGCGCCACTCGGTGAAGGGAACGACGATGCCGGTGTCGCCGCCCGCCAGAGTCTGCATCGTCGCGCGGAGCACGGCGATGGGGCGGCTGATGCTGCGTCCGATATAGAGGGCGAGGCCGGCAGCGGCGATCGCCGCCAGAGCCGCGAGACCCGCCACCCAGGCCAGGCGTCGCCAGACAACGGCGTCGATATCGTCGATATAGGCCCCGCAAGAGACCGCCCATTGCCACGGGTCATAGCCGGCAACGTAGACGACTTTCGCCACGGGAACCGTCTCGCCGGCACGCGGCACCGAAATATAGGAATAGCCGCCGCCGGCTTTGGCCTGGTTGATAGTCGCCTCGACCACGCGAACACCGGTGCCGTCGACGAAATTCATCCGATTGACGTTTTCGTATTTCGGATTGCCGTGCACCAGGGTCACGCCGTCATATTGGTAGACGCCATAGTAGTCGCCGGCCCCCCACCGCATCGCCCGTATAGCCGTCCGCACCGCCTCCTTCGCCTCGGCGAGGCTGAGACGGCCGGCGGCGACCAGCTCGTCATAGCGTTTCTCCATCGCGACGACGCTGTTGGCCATGTCGCGTATCTTCTCGCGGCGCTCCTGAATCATCGATTCGCGGAACGACAGCGACTCGACGGTGACGATCCCGACGATGGCGAGCACGAGCAGGCCGACGATCAGCGCGAGACGCTGGGTGATGCTGAGGAACTTCATCGCAATGGCTCATCTAACGGGAACGGACTGCCCATGATGCGCTCACGCGGGTTAAGATTTTGGCAGCGGCCCGGCGAATGGCATCCCGGCCGGCCGCATCGAGCGGTTGTTCGTCGCTTACGCCGCGCGGATCTTGGCGAGGAAGCTGTCGACGTCGCTGCGCAAGGTCTCTGCCTGACGGCCGAGTTCCTCCGCCGCGGTCAGCACGTGCTCCGAAGCCGCCCCGGTCTCAGCCGCCGCCTGGTTGACACCGATGATGTTGGCGGAGACCTGGTGGGTACCTTCCGCCGCGCCCTGCACGTTGCGGGCGATCTCCTGCGTCGCGGCGCCCTGCTCCTCGACCGCCGAGGCGATCGTCGTCGCGATCTCGTTGATCGTGCCGATCGTGCCGCCGATGCTGCCGATCGCCTGCACCGCCCGGCTCGTCGCGCTCTGCATGGCGGTGACCTGAGCGGTGATCTCCTCGGTCGCGCTCGCCGTCTGGTTGGCGAGCGACTTGACCTCCGATGCCACCACGGCGAAGCCCTTGCCGGCTTCGCCGGCGCGTGCCGCCTCGATCGTCGCGTTCAAGGCCAGGAGATTGGTCTGGCTGGCGATGTCGCTGATCAATTTCACCACGTCGCCGATCTTCTGCGCGGCCTCGGACAGGCCGTTCACCGTGGCGTTGGTGCGGCTCGCCTCGTTGACCGCCTCGCCGGCGATCTTGGTCGACTGCGTGACCTGGCGGCCGATCTCGGTGACCGACGAGGACAGCTCCTCGGTCGCGGCGGCGACGGTCTGCACATTGACCGAGGCCTCCTCGGCCGCCGCCGCCACCGTGGTCGCCTGACGGCTCGCCTCCTCGGCGGTTGCCGCCATGCTCTGCGAGGTCGCCCGCATCTCGGTCGCCGCGGAAGCCAGCGTGTCGAGCGAGCCTGACACCGCCCCTTCGAAGGCGGCGATATGCTGCTCGATGGCGGCCTGACGGCGCTCCTTGAGCGCCTGCTCCGCCTGCTTCTCGGCCTCGAGGCGCCGGGTCGCGATGGCGTTCTGCTTGAAGACTTCGAGCGAGCGCGCCAGCGCGCCGACCTCGTCGCGCCGCTCGGCGCCGACGATCTCGATCTCGAGATCGCCCTTGGCGAGCCGCTCCATCTCGGCGGTCATGCCGAAGAGCGGGCGGGCAATCTGGAAGAGGGCGATCCAGCCGAGCAGCAGAAAGGCGACGACCAGCCCAGCCAGAGCGCTGGCGACGAGGATGCTGCGGGTCTGCGCGGCGAGCGCAGCGGCTTCGAGCCGCGCGGTCTCGAGCGACGTGCGGTTGAGCGCGATGAGCTTGTCGACCGCATCGATCGCAATCTTGCGGAACTTGGCGGCTTCGCCGACGGAAACGGCAAAGGCCTCGGCCTCCTTGTGCTGCAGCGCGAGCTCGAAGACGCGTGCGCTGGCCTTGCGGCGGTCGCCGACGGCGGCGCGAAAGACCTCGATGAGGGCGCGCTGATCGGCCGCTTCGGTGATCGTCGCCAGCCGATCGAGGGTCTGCAGGACGGCGGTGCTGATCTTGTCGTAATTTCCCATGTTCAGCCGCTTCGCGTCTTCCTCCTGGAAGAGGATGACGTTCTTCTCGCTGACCGCCGCGCTGTTGAAGAGCGCTTCCGCCTCGAGGGCGAGCTCTACCCGCTTGGCCTCTTTGGTGACGACGGAATCCGTCGTCTCCGCCAGCGTACCGAGGCTGTGCGTCGAATAGGCGACGATGCCTGTCGCGACCGCCGCGATGACGACAGCCGGGATCGAGATCTTGGTGAGGATCTTGATGTTCTTCAAAAGGCCGAGCATGTCGTCTCCAGTTCGATACGGCTGAGCACACCAAGAGTCCCGCCGCCGGCGAGAACGCGACGGCCATATGCCGAGGGCAATCGCGGCTATACGGACATGTTGACGAGAAATGATTAAATAAAATCTAAAAAATGGGTGCCGTCAGCCCGGGCCACCGCTCGGCGATGATGCCGACCGCTCGCGACGATGACGGAATGACGATGAGGACGGGGCGGAGGGCCGGGGCGCGTGGTTCCGGATTACCTCGTCTGCGTCAGCTCGACTGCAGCAGGAAACGGCGGTGCAACTCCTGGACCGGACGCGCATTGTTCGGGAAGAGCGCGGCGAATTGGCGGATTTGCGCCGGCGACGCCTCGATCGCGTTCTTGAATACCGTCCAGGTCAGCCCTTCCGAGCAGGGCGGCGTGGTCAGCGACCCCATATAGCGGAAGAAACCGTTGCCGCGCGGCAGAAGATCGGCGGGGTTGAGCGGCGTCGCGACATAACGCTCGCGGCTTTCCTCGGTCGGCATGGCATCGAAGATCGGCTTGAGCGTGGCATTGTCCGCTCCGGGCGTAACGAAGACGCCGAGCACGGCCAGCTTGCCGCTGGCGGCGCGATGGACGAAGTGACACTCGAGGTCAAATCCCTTTCCCGCCAGCAGATGCTCGCTCGGATGGTGAAAATGATATTGCAGCAGCTCGTATTGCTCGCCGCCGATCACGCAATGCGAGCCCGGCTCGACATTGACCTGAATGGTGTGGCCGTTGTTGAGGATGCGAAATCGCCGCGACTGGTAGGCGACATCGACCGCCTTGCCAAGCTCGGCCGTGATCGGAGTCCTGAGGTCGATCGGCGTCTGCTCGACCCCGAGCTGGCACGCCTTGAAGTCGGGCGCCAGCTCGCCCCAACGGGCAGGTCCCGCCTCGCCCTCATAGCTCCAATGCGGCGGACGGGCCGAGGCGGCGGCATGGCCGTCGCCGGCTGCCGCCGCCATCGCGCGGATCGGCGACGAGCAAACGGCGCATCCGGCGGCGACGCCGGCGCCGAGCGAGAGGAGTGCCGATCGCCGGGTCCGGTTGGGCGATCGATCGGCGGAATGATGGGTCATCTTGGCCCCCTGACCACAGCGGCAAAGGGCTAGTCCTACCTGACTTGCGCTAATAAAAAATAAAGCCGCCGGGATTGGCTGGCGAAAAACTCCCGCGCGGCTCGCGCAGGAAGAGCGCCAGCTCAGGCGGCGCGGATCTTGGCGAGGAAGCTGTCGACGTCGGCGCGCAGGATCTCCGCCTGCTTGCCGAGCTCCACGGCCGGACGCTGCTACTTGTCGCCCTCGCGCCGCTGCTTCTTGCGCTCGTACATGGCGCGGTCGGCGGCATCGAGCGCCTCGGCCGCGTTCTCATTGCCGTGGAAGGAATGGGCGCCATAGGCCGCCGACAGGGTGATCTCCTTGCCCTGCCAGAGCAGCGGGCGGGCGCGGATCGTCTCGGCCAGCGAATCCGCCTTGCGGCTCGCCGTCTCCTCGTCGGTCTGCACCAAGAGGACGCCGAACTCGTCGCCGCCGAGCCGGCCGACGACATCGGTGTTGCGCACGCTGTCGACGAGGATCTGGGCGATGTGCTGCAGGGCGGCGTCGCCGGCGGCGTGGCCGTGCTGGTCGTTGACCGCCTTCAGCCCGTCGAGGTCGAAATAGATCACGCTCGCCGGCGTGCCGTAGCGCTGGGCGAAGGCCATCATGCGCGACAGCTCGCGCACGAAGGCCCGCCGGTTGGCGATCGGCATCAGCGAATCCTCGTCGGCGAGACGCTCGAGGAAGGCGATGCGGTTGCGCGAATCGTCAAGCTCGCGGCGCAGCCGATCGACCTCGCCGAGCAGGCCCATCAGCGCCTGGCGCACGCGCGGCGTCATCTCGCTCTCCGGCACGCCGGCAAGCGAGACCGCTTCCTCGATGGCGGCCGGCGTGGCGGCGCTGGCCGCTTCGGCCGGCGCCGCTTTCCTCAGCGGGGCGGCGCGGGATACCGGTTTGGTGTCGCGGATTTCCATCGTGATCTTCGGGTCGAAACGAGCTTCCGGCGACGCCACCGGGCGATTGCCGCACGCGTAGATACCAGCCGTCCGACGGCGCGATCATTACTGTAATTCAATAACGGACGGTAAAGCAAAAACCGTTATTGCCAAGCTTGCCGGCGGGCCGGCTGCCCCTATAATGCCGCCTCTCTTGCGGCAACCGGGCGCAACGCATGGCTTCGGCCTCACCACTCGTCGGCATCATCATGGGCAGTCGCTCGGACTGGGAGACGATGCGGCATGCCGCGGAAACCCTCGATCGGTTGGGTGTCGCGCACGAGACCCGCATCGTCTCGGCGCACCGCACGCCGCATCGTCTGGTCGCCTATGCCGAAGCGGCGCGCGGGCGCGGCCTCAAGATCATCATTGCCGGCGCCGGCGGCGCCGCGCATCTCCCGGGCATGGTGGCGGCGCTGACGCCGCTGCCGGTGCTTGGCGTGCCGGTCGAGTCGAAGGCCCTGAAGGGGCTCGACAGTCTGTTATCGATCGTGCAGATGCCAGGCGGCGTGCCGGTCGGCACGCTGGCGATCGGCAAGCCGGGGGCGATCAATGCCGCCCTGCTCGCCGCCGGCATCCTGGCGCTCGGCGGCGGCGCGGTAGCCGAGGCGCTCGATGCCTGGCGCCAGGCGCAGACCGCTTCGGTCGGCGAGCACCCCGAAACCGGACATCCCGCCGGCGAATGATGATCGCGCCGGGGGCGACAATCGGGATTCTCGGCGGCGGGCAGCTCGGGCGGATGATCGCCGCCGCAGCTGCCCGGCTCGGCTATCGCAGCCATGTCTTCACGCCGGAGAGCGACAGCCCGGCCGGGCAGGTGACGCCGCTCGTCACCACCGCCGCATTCGACGACGAGGCAGCGCTGGCACGCTTCGCCGATGCCGTCGACGTCGTTACCTTCGAGTTCGAGAACGTGCCGGCCGAGACGGCCGAGTTCGTCGCCGCGCGCGGCCGCAAGATGCATCCCGGCCCGGCGGTGCTGCGGGTGACGCAGGATCGCTTGCGCGAGAAGGATTTCCTGCGCTCGATCGCCGTCGGCACGACGGCTTATCGCGAGGTGACGAGCCTCGCGGGGCTGCGCCGCGCGGTGCGCGACATCGGTCCGCACGGCGTGCTCAAGACCGTCCGCCTCGGCTATGACGGCAAGGGCCAGGTGATGCTCAGCGCCGATGCCGATCTCGCTGCCGCCTGGCGCCGGATCGGCGGCGAGATCGCCATCCTCGAGGGCTTCGTCGATTTCGCCTGCGAGGTGTCGGTCATCGTCGCGCGCAACGGCCAAGGCGCCACCGCGGCCTACCCGCCGGTGGAGAACCAGCACGTCAACCACATTCTCGACACGACGATCGCGCCAGCCCGCATCGCGGCGGAGAAGGCGATGCGCGCCGAGGCGATCGCGCGCCACGTCGCCGACAAGCTCGCCATCGTCGGGCTCCTCGCCGTCGAGATGTTCGTGACGCCCGCGGGCGAGCTCCTGGTCAACGAGCTGGCGCCGCGGCCGCACAATTCCGGCCACTGGACGATCGACGCCTGCCACACCAGCCAGTTCGAGCAGCTCGTGCGCGCGATCTGCGGCCTGCCGCTCGGCTCCGCCGACTATCATTCCGAAGCGGTCATGAAGAACCTGATCGGCACCGATGTCGAGAAATGGCGGGAGATCGTCGCCGACCCGGCGGCGAAGCTGCATCTCTACGGCAAGGGCGAGGCGCGGCCGGGCCGCAAGATGGGCCATGTGACGAGATTGCTGACGCGGCGTTGAGCGCGCGCCCGGCCCGACGGCCGGTTTTCACCGCCGCTGTGCGGCGTGCAGGAAGCGCCAGGGGTTGGGCAGACGGTCGACGGCCGCGCGCAGGCGCTCCACCACCTTCGGGACAGCCATCGCCTCGTCGAGACGGCGGGCGAGAAACGCCTCGGTGACGCTGCCGTCCGGCGAGTGGTCCTCGAGCCAGCACAGCATGGTGGTGCTATAGACGGCGGCAAGCAGGGCGCGCTTGGTATAGAAGTTGAAGTCGGTCGCGGTATCGCCCGCGGCATACCAGATCGCGTCGACGGTGCGATAGATGAGCTTGAGCGCCAGCGCCGCGTTCTGCGGCTGCGCCAACACGGCGAGGGCACGCCGCGCCGCCTCGCGATGGGGCAGCAGGGTGGCAAGCCGCGCCCGCACACCCTCGGCCACCCGCTCGCGCACCTTCATGGCGGCGAGATCGGCGGCCGCGAGGCGATCGAGCATGGCACGGTCGGCCCAGGCGCTGAACCATTCGACCATCTCGACGGCGCCGCGCGGAAAGAGCGCCGACGCTGCCGCCTCGTCCATCCCGGCGGCGCGCGCACCGGCGCGCAGGGCGGCAATCGACCAGCCATCGAACGGCACGTCGGCCAAGGTGGCGAGAAGCAGAGCGTCCTTCTTGGCGATGTCGTCCATCGGATTGCTCCTATGCGTCTTCCGCCAGCGCAGCGAGGTCGATGGGATTGCGCTGCCACTCCTCGAGGAACATCAGCAGCCCGTGGTCGGTCATGCGCTGCGGATAGAGGATGCCGTCGAGATGGTCGCATTCATGCTGCACGACGCGGGCATGGAAGCCCTCGACCTCGCGATCGATTGCGCTGCCGTCGAGCGCCAAGCCGCGATAGCGGATGCGGCCGGGCCGCGGCACGGCGCCGCGCAGGCCGGGGATCGACAGGCAGCCCTCCCAACCGAGCTCGACGGGCCCGTCGAGCGGCGCGATCTCGGGATTGATGAGCACCGTAAGGTCGAGCGGCGTATCGTCCGGCCGGCCGGTGGTACGCTCGGCGGCGACCTTGAAGATGACGACGCGGCGAGCGACGTGGACCTGCGGCGCGGCAAGGCCGGCGCCGCCGACATCGATCAGCGTCTCGATCATGTCGGCGACCAGCGCCTTGACGTCCGGAGCGGTCGGATCGGCGACCGGCGCCGCGATGCCGCGCAGGATCGGGTGCCCCATGCGGGCTATCTTGAGGATCGACATGGCCTCAATATGGCCGCCCGACCGGGCGCGGTAAAGCCGCTGACCCCTCTCTTTGACGACCACCGGGCTTCACAAGCGCGATGCGGCGTGCTAGTCAACGCGAATTAGGCTGCAGGTTGCGGCCCGTTTCTGTTCGTTCCGATCCGCTTAGGAGTGGCCCACCCGTGGAAGTTCTCGTTCGCGACAACAACGTCGACCAGGCGCTGCGCGTCCTCAAAAAGAAGCTGCAGCGCGAAGGCGTCTTCCGGGAGATGAAGCTGCGACGCAGCTACGAGAAGCCCTGCGAGCGCCGCGCCCGCGAGAAAGCCGAGGCGGTCCGCCGCTACCGCAAGCTGCTGCGCAAGCGGCTCGACCGCGAAGGCTATTAGTCGCCGCCGAACGAACGGCCGCGGGCCGGTGAACGAGCCCGCTGGCGATTGCCAGCGGGCTCTTTCGTTAGCCCCCCCTTGCGGGAAGATATTTCAGTTGGTCGGCTGCTCGACCACGCGCAGATAGGGCTTCAGCGTCTTCCATCCGTTGGGGAATTTCGCCTTCGCCTGCTCGTCGCTGACCGAGGGCGGGATTATGACATCCTCGCCGGGCCGCCAGTTAACCGGCGTGGCGACGTTGTGCTTGCCCGTCAATTGGCAGGAATCCAGAAGACGCAGAACCTCGTCGAAGTTGCGGCCTGTGCTCATCGGATAGGTCAACATGGCTTTGACCTTCTTGTCGGGTCCGATGATGAAGACCGAACGCACCGTGGCGTTGTCAGCGGGCGTGCGGCCCTCCGAGCTGGTCCCGGCCTCGGCGGGCAGCATGTCATAGAGCTTGGCCACCTTGAGCTCGGGATCGCCGATCAGCGGGTAGTTGACCGCATGACCCTGCGTTTCCTCGATATCCTTCGCCCATTTGGCATGGTTGCCGACGGGATCGACGCTGAGGCCGATGATCTTGCAATTGCGCTTCTCGAACTCGGGCTTCAAACCCGCCATGTAGCCGAGTTCGGTGGTGCAGACAGGTGTAAAATCCTTTGGATGCGAGAAGAGAATGGCCCAGCCATTCCCGGTCCAGTCGTGAAAATTCAGCGTTCCTTGGGTGGTCTCCGCCGTGAAGTTCGGGGCTTCGGAATTGATCCTGAGCGACATCGCTAGCTCCTCCTCCTGTTGACGACGGTCTAGCCGTCTCTACAGCATCGGCGGACCGCGTCCTTCGTTGTCGGAATACTCAGCCCGCTCGACGAGGCCGAGGTCCCGGACGCTATGCTAGCGCTTTTACGATCTCCTCGCACATCTTCTTGGCGTCGCCGAACAGCATCATCGTGTTGTCGCGGTAGAACAGCTCGTTCTCGACCCCGGCATAGCCCGAGGCCATCGAGCGCTTGACGAAGAGCACCGTCTTGGCCTTCTCGACATCGAGGATCGGCATGCCGTAGATCGGCGAGCTCGGATCGGTTTTCGCCGCCGGGTTGGTGACGTCGTTGGCACCGATCACGAAGGCGACGTCGGTCGAGGCGAAATCGCGGTTGACCTCGTCGAGCTCGAGCACCTCCTCGTAGGGCACGTTGGCCTCGGCGAGGAGCACGTTCATGTGGCCGGGCATGCGGCCGGCGACCGGGTGGATGGCGTATTTCACCGTCACCCCCTCCTTCTTCAGCGTATCGGCCATTTCACGCAGCGCGTGCTGCGCCTGGGCGACCGCCATGCCGTAGCCCGGTACGATGATCACCGAGGAGGCGTTCTTCATGATGAAGGCGGCGTCCTCGGCGCTGCCCGCCTTGACCGAGCGGTCGCCGGCGCCGGGGCCGGTCGGCATCGCGCCCTCGCTGCCGAAGCCGCCGAGGATGACGTTGAAGATCGAGCGGTTCATCCCCTTGCACATGATGTAGCTGAGAATGGCGCCCGACGAGCCGACCAGCGCGCCGGTGACGATGAGGGCGCTGTTGCCGAGGGTGAAGCCGATGCCGCAGGCCGCCCACCCCGAGTAGGAGTTGAGCATCGAGATGACGACCGGCATGTCGGCGCCGCCGATGGGCAGGATGAGCAGGAAGCCGAGCGCCAGCGAGATCAGCACGAGGAGCACGAAGGCGGCGGCCGAGCCGCCGGTGACGAACCACACCAGCACGGCGAGCAGGGCGACGCCGAGCGCGGCGTTGAAGAGATGCTGGCCGATGAAGACCAGCGGCTTGCCCGAGACCAGGCCCTGCAGCTTGGCGAAGGCGACGATCGAGCCGGTGAAGGTGATGGCGCCGATCGCCGTCCCCAGCCCCATCTCGACAAGGCTGCCCCAGGGGATCGCGCCCGGCGTGCCGATGCCGTATTCCTGCGGCGCGGCGAAGGCGGCGGCGGCGACGCAGACGGCGGCGAGGCCGACCAGGCTGTGGAAGGCGGCGACGAGCTGCGGCAGCGCCGTCATCTGGATCTTGATGGCGATATAGGTGCCAATCGCGCCGCCGATCAGGATGCCGAGCAGGATGATCGGATAAGAGACGACGTGCGGCATCGCCAGAGTCGTCGCGATGGCGATCACCATGCCGACGATGCCGTAGAGATTGCCGGCGCGCGAGGTCAGCGGCGAGGAGAGGCCGCGCAGCGCCATGATGAAGCACACCGAGGCGACGAGATAGAGGAAGGCCGAGAGGTTTTCGCTCACTGTTGCGTCCTCACTTTGCCGATTTCTTCTTGAACATCTGCAGCATGCGCTGTGTGACGATGAAGCCGCCGAAGATGTTCACCGAGGCGAGGATGACGGCGAGGAAGCCCATCACCTTGGGAAAGCTGAACCCGGCCGGCCCGGCAGCGATCAGGGCGCCGACGATGATGACGCTCGACACCGCGTTGGTGACGCTCATCAGCGGCGAGTGGAGCGCCGGGGTGACGCGCCAGACGACGTAGTAGCCGACGAAGCAGGCGAGGACGAAGATCGTCAGCTCGAAGACGAAGAGCGAGCCGCCATGCGTGGTGGCCGCCTGCTGCGCCAGCTGGCCGACCTGGTCGGCGAGCCGGTCGAGATTGCCGGAAAGGGCGCGTGCGTCGCCGGCAAGCTCGCCGGCACGTTGCGCAAGGGCGGTGCTATCCATGGATTCTCAAGCTCCGGGTTTCGGCGCGAGGGCGGGATGGACGACGGCGCCGTCTATGGTCAGCAGCGTCCCCTTGATGATCTCGTCGGCGGCATCGATCTTCAGTGCCTTGTCCTTGTCGATGATGAGGACGAGGAAGTTCAAGAGGTTCTTGGCATAGAGCTGGCTGGCATCGACGGCAATGCGCGACGGCACGTTGGCGTGGCCGACGATCTTGACGCCGTTCGCCGTGGTCACCACCTCGCCCGACCGGCTGCCTTCGCAATTGCCACCCTGCTCGACCGCGAGATCGACGATCACCGAGCCCGGCCTCATATCGGCGACCATCGGCGCGGTGATCAGCACCGGCGCCTTGCGACCCGGGATCAACGCGGTACAGATGACGACGTCGATCTTCTTCAGCGCCTCGTGGACATGCTCGCGCTGGCGGCGCTGGAAATCCTCGCTCATCTCCTTGGCGTAACCGGTCGTCGTCTCGGCAGCCTTCATCGCCTCGAGATCGACGGTGAGGAAGCTGGCGCCGAGACTCTCCACCTGCTCCTTGGCGGCGGCGCGGACATCGGTAGCGGAGACGATGGCGCCCAGCCGGCGTGCCGTGGCGATCGCCTGCAGCCCGGCGACCCCCGCCCCCATCACCAGGACTCGGGTCGGCGGGATAGTGCCGGCCGCCGTCATCATCATCGGAAAGGCGCGGCCGAACTCGCTGGCGGCGTCGAGCACGGCGCGATAGCCGGCGAGATTGGCCTGGGAGGACAGCACATCCATAGACTGGGCCCGGGTGATGCGCGGAATGAGCTCCATGGCGAAGGCGGTGACCCCCGCTTTGGCATAGGCGGCGACGTCCTCGGCATGCTGGAGCGGCTGCAGCATGCCGATCAGCACGGCGCCCTGCTTCATGCCGGCGAGCTCGTCGACGCCACCCTCGAGCAAGGGGCGCTGCACCTTGAGGACGATATCGGCGCCGGCAAGCACCGAGGCTCGGTCGGGAGCGATGGTGGCGCCGACCGCCTGGTAGGCGCTGTCGGGAAACGCCGAGCCGGCGCCGGCGCCGGTTTCCACGGCCACCTCGAGCCCCATGGCGACCATGCGCTTCGCCGTGTCGGGCGAGGCCGCGACGCGGGCTTCCTGCGGGCGGCGCTCTCTCGGGATGGCGATCTTCATCGGCAGTGTCTCTCCCCAACCTGAACCTATACCCGGCCGGCCTGTTGGCGGCCAATGGACGCCCCCGCACCACCAAAGGGGGTGGCGGGCCGCCACAATGCCAAGCCGATGCCGTTTTGGGAAGCGTCCGGCGGGAAACAAGCGCAAAAGAAAAGGCGTCTGTAGAAAAGGCGTCTGTCCGGTCGCATGACCGAATTGTCCGAATTGGTCCCTAACCGGCGGTTTTTGTCATTTTCCGCGCGCCGTGATAGGCTGGGACATGGTGGTCTGGCGTCTCTTCGATCGAGTGCCGATAACGACATAACCGCGGGCAGCCGCGTTAAGGCACATTATGCCCTTTATCCTGGGAATCCGCAGCATTCCGCCGTTCGCCGCCTGTCGATCCGATAATGGAATAAATTTAATAGGTGCCCGTTGTTCTCCCGTAACGCGATACCGGAACCGCCCCCGGATGCCGATGGCGAGGCGATGAGCGCCGGCTTCAGTGACCAACTGATCGCCGTGCTGCCGCGCCTGCGGCGTTTCGCTCGCGGCTTGACCGGGTCGGCGACCGAGGCCGACGACCTCGTGCAGTCGGCATGCGAGCGCGCCCTCTCGCGGATGGAGCAGTTCCAGGAGGGCACGCGGTTCGACAGTTGGATGTTTCGCATCGTGCAGACGATCTGGATCGATCAATTGCGCGCTCGGAAGGTCCGCAAGGAGGATGGCGAGGTCGATGGCGAGAGGCTGGGAAGCGACGAGGCCGTACGGCGGGTCGAATCGCGAATTGCGCTCGTCGAGGTCAGGCGGGCGGTCAGCCGGCTGCCGGCCGAGCAGCGCACCGCGCTGCTCCTCGTGACGGTCGAGGGCATGAGCTACAAGGAGGCGGCCGAAATCGCCAAGGTGCCGGTCGGAACAATCATGAGCCGCCTCGCCAGGGCGCGCGTGGCCTTGCAGGCCCAGCTCGACGCCGGCGGCGGTCTCCGAAGGAGTACGGACGATGCAGAAACCGGGTGATGAACTGCTCGTCGCTTACCTCGACGGTGAGCTCGACGGGCCACGGCGTGCCGAGATCGAGGCCTGGCTCGAGCATGACAGTGCCGGACGCGACCAGGTCGCGCGGCTGAGCGAGAGCGCGGCGCTGCTACGTGCCGCCTTCGACGAGGTGTTGCGCGAGGAAGTTCCGGAGCGCCTGATTACCGCGGCGCGCGGTGGCGATGCCGTGCACGAGGCCGAAATTCTCCCGTTCCGCCCGCGCCGCCGGATCGCCGGCTTTGCCGCGCCGCGCCATTGGTGGATCGCCATCCCGGTCGCCGCCTCGTTCTTCGGGCTTATGATCGGTGGCGGGCTCGGCTATCTCGGCCTCGGCAAGGTGCCCGGCGCGGGTGACGACAAGCAGGTCGCCACGCTGAGCGCCAGCACCAATAACTGGCTCGACAATGTCGCCGGCTATCACAAGCTGTTCGTCAGCGCGGCGCAGGGCGAGAACTCGTTTGCCGACATCCCGGCGGCCGGCGACAGCGGCGAGGTCATCCAGAAGATCAGCCAACGCACCGCGCAGCCCGGTGTCAGGGTGCCCAACCTCAAGCCGTGGGGCCTCGTCTTCCAGGGCACCCGCGTCGTCGTCATCGAGGGCCGCCCGGCGGCACAGTTCATCTACACCGCCGACAACCAGGCGGTGGGCAACGCGATCGGTCCGCTTACCGTGGTGATCGGCTCGTCGAAGCGCCCGGATATCGCGCCGACCTTCGACCGCCGCCAGGACACCAATGTCCTCTATTGGCGCCGCAAGGGCCACGCCTATGCCATCGTCGGCCAGGCCGAGCCCGGCTATATGTGGAACCTGGTCAACGACATCGCCTATCAGCTCGACGCCATCTAGCGTCGGGCTGGGCGGGTAGTCCGCCTATTCAACGGCGGCAAAGAAGCGTGACCGCCGGAAAGCATGCGGCCATTGCGGGATGTCCCACCAGGATACCGCCGGGTCGCGCGAGAACAGGACGCGAGCGGTTCGCCCGATTAGATTCTCCTCCGGCACGAAACCGACACCGCCGGCATCGCTCGGCACTCGACTATCGAGTGACATGTCTCGATTGTCGCCCATCATGAAGAAGCTGCGCGGCGGCACGACGAATTCGCGCGTATTGTCCAGCGGTTGGTCGTCCGAGAGCTTCAGGATCTCATGCTCGCGCCCATTCGGCAGGGTTTCGACGTAGCGAGTGAAGAACCATGTGCGGCCGTCCCATTCGGTCGAATAGACACCGATCGGGCGACGCGAAACGATTTGCCCATTGATATAAAGTCCGCCGCGCCTCATCTGGACGCGATCGCCGGGCAAACCGATCAGCCGCTTTACGTAGGTCGTTGCGGGATCACGCGGCAGGCGAAAGACAACGACGTCGCCCCTTTCCGGCGGCGCACCAAGCACGCGGCCGGCGAAATTGGGCATCAGTCCGATCGGCGACGAGAACTTGCCGTAGCCGTAAGCGTGCTTGTTGGCGATCAGCTCGTCGCCGACCAGCAGCGTCGGTACCATCGAGGGCGACGGGACGACGAAGGGTTCCGCCGCGACGGTGCGCACGATCAACACAAATCCGATTGCCAAGCCGATCGATTTCAAATCGCGGACCCAGCGTGGTATCGTCCGAACCAGCTGCGAAAGTCTTTCCCTCATTCCCCGTCCTCCCGTCCCGCCTGGCCGCAACACGCGATTTAACGCGCGCCTTGAGACTTCTCGGTCATGCCACGCCGCGCGGCTTGTCCTCAGCGCCGAACTGCGTCGTGTTGTAGTAATCGGCGAAGACGCCGCCGCGGCGGATGAGCTCGCCATAGCCGCCCTGCTCGACGATCACCCCATCGCGCAGCACCAGGATGAGATCGCAGGCGCGCACCGTCGACAGGCGGTGCGCGATGATGAACGTCGTCCGCCCCTCAGTGAGGCGCTCGATCCCTTCCATGACGAAGGCCTCGGTCTCGACGTCGAGCGCCGAGGTCGGCTCGTCGAGGATGAGGATCGGGGCGTTGCGCAAGATAGCACGAGCGATGGTCAGGCGCTGCTTCTCGCCTTCCGAGAAGGTCGATCCCGATTCGCCGATCACCGTGTCGTAGCCCTGCGGCAACGCGGCGATGAGGTCGTGGATATGCGCCATGCGGGCCGCCGCCTCGACCTCCTCGAGACTGGCCTCCGAGCGGCCATAGGCGATGTTGTCGCGCACCGAGATGGGAAAGATGAGCGGTGGCTGCAGCACCATCGCGATCTGGCTGCGCAGCGACTTGAGCTGGTACTCGCGGACATCAACACCGTCGATCGTGACCGTTCCGGTGGACGGATCGAAGAAGCGCGGCAGCAGGCTGAGCAGCGTCGATTTGCCGGCGCCCGTCGGACCAACGACGGCGACCTTCATGCCGGCGCGGATCTCGAGGTCGATCGCCCGCAGCACCGGCATTTCCTCGCGATAGCGAAAGCTGATGCCGCGCCAGGCGATATCGCCGCGGGCACCCTCGGGCGGGAAGCTGCGCGGGCCGTCCTGCAAATCGGCCTCGGTATCGAGGATCTCGAAGACGCGCCCGGCGCCGATGCGCGCCCCGGCGATCAGCCCCCAGCTCTGGGTGATCTGGTTGACCGGCACGTAGAGCTGGGCGAGGTAGGAGATGAAGATGATGAGCTGCCCGATGCTGAGCGAGCCGCTCATCACGGCGCGGCCGCCGGCATAGATGACGATCGCGGTGCCGGCGGCGATGACGACGTTGACGGCGCCGGAATAGAAGGTCTGCCAGTTATAGAGCTTGAGCGTCGCGTCGAGGCTGGCGCGGCTCGCCCCCATGAAGCGGCGATACTCGTCCTCCTCGCGGGTGAAGGCCTGCACCACCTTGACCGAGGCGATCGCCCATTGGACGAGCGAATAGACGCGCCCCTCCGTGTCACGCACCTCGCTGGCCACGGTGGTGATCTTGCGGTTGAAGATGGCGATGAGGACGAAGAGCGCCGGCACGATGGTGAGCGACAGCAGGGTCAGCGTCGGGTCGAGCGGCACCAGGATGAAGAGCATGCCGCCGAGCAGCACGAAGGCGGAGACGATCGGCAGCAGCCCGTTCATGATCATCGTCTGTACCGCGAAGCTGTCGGCGGTGACGCGATACATCAGGTCGCCGACCTTCTGCCGGCTGTGAAAGGCGAGCGACAGACGCTGCAGATGGCTGTAGAGGGCGCCGCGCAGATCGTTGACCATGCGCTGGCCGACGCCGATCGTCGTCGCGTTGTGCATCAGCGTCAGCCCGCCGGCGGCGAGCTGCACGACGACGATGCCGACGCAGGCGAGGACGAGCAGCGCGTCGGGCGCCCAGCCGGCGAGCAGCGGGGGCAGCGGCTTGCCGCCGAGCACGTAGTCGATGACGATCTGCAGCGGCCACGGCTTGAGCAGCTCGAAGCCGGCGATCAAGAAGACCTGGAGCAGCGCCCAGGCGAACAGAAGCCGGTACGGCCAGAGATAGGGGAGAAGCTTCCGGCCGAGCTTGGGCACCGATCGCTTCCCGGAACTAGGCGGTGCGCGGCGCGAGAACCGGGATCGCCGGACGTTGCGCCGGCTCGACCGGCGTCAGCTGGGCCTGCCGGGCGACGGCGTCGATGATGCGATGCATCAGGCCGCCGAACGCCCAGGTGCGGTAGGCGATGAAGCCGAGATGGCCGAGCCCGAGCACGCCGACCACCGCGGCGACCGTCGGCGCGTCGAGGATGAGCGCCCCGGCGCCGAGCACCGCATAGCAGCGCAGCATGAAGGCCGAGAGGCGCGACACGCGCATGGCGCAGCGCACGCGCAGCAGCCGCTTCATGCCGCCGTGATTCTCGCCGACGACCATGACATAGGCGCGGCTCCACAATCCGCGGGCGATCTTGAGGTCCCAGTCGCTCCAGCCCTGGTCCGGCATGATGAAATATTTCTGCGGCGCCAGGAACGCCATAAGGCCGCCGAGCAGCAACTCCTTCTCGTCGCCGCGCTCGCTCCAATAAGCGAGGAAGAAGGCGCGCTCGCGCCAATCGATGCGCGCCTTCTGGTCCGTCTCGCTCCCCGGGGCGTCGAGCCGCATCTGATCGTTCGTCTTCATCAGCCGGATGCGCCAGCGCGCCCGCTCCCAGCCGCGCAGGATGGGGCCGAGATAGATCAGGAGGGCGATGAGGGCGCGGGCCTTGAGGCCGCGGAAGCGCTTGTCGACCGGCGCCTTGAGCGCGCCATTGATGCACAGCGTCCAGGTCAGCAGCAGCGGCACCGTCAGCAGCCACAACCAGCCGCCGGCGAGGACGCCCCAGAGCGCCAGCACGATGGCGGTGAGGTTCCACTCGAAGGTCAGCGGCAGGAAGGCGGCGAGCGACGAGGGCGGCTCGTACATGGTCTGGAAGAGGCCGCGCCCGAAGACCCCGGAATAGATCACCGGCCGGCGCGACAGCAGCAGCGAGGCCGAGAGGTCGCCATAGATACGGCCGAGCCATTTGGCCTGGCCGAACAGGTTGAAGCGGAAGGGATGCTTGCCGTAGACCAACGCCTCGGCCTTGCCGTAGCCGCGCTGCTGGTCGAGATAGGCCTTCACCGTGTTGCGGCGGAAATGCCAGACGACGGCGGAGGGGCTGAAGCCGATCGTGTAGCCGGCGTCCTGGAAGCGCCAGCAGATGTCGACGTCGTCGCCGGCCGAGCGATAGAGCGGATCGAAACCGCCGAGGCCGAGCAACACGTCGCGCCGGAAGGCCATGTTGCAGCCGGCGATGTGCTCGGCGACGTCATCGCTCATCAGCACATGGGTCGGGCCGCCGGGCGACACGGCGACGGCGGCCGGGATGAGGCTGTCCTCCGGCGGCGGGAAGTTCGGGCCGCCGCAAGCGGCGAGGTCGGAGGCGACCATCTTGCCGACCAGATAGGTGAGCCAGTCCGGGTCGGCGACGCAGTCGCTGTCGGTATAGGCGACGATCGCGCCGGTCGCCGCCTCGGCGCCGACATTGCGGGCGACGCTCAGCCCCTTATTAGGCTGGCTGATGATCCGGCAATAGGGAAATTTCTGCGAGATCTCCAGCGTGCGATCGGTCGAGCCGTCATTGACGACGATGACCTCGTAGTCGGGATAGTTGAGGTGCTCGAGCGAAGCAAGGCACTGCTCCATCGTGCGCTCGGCGTTGTAGGCGCAGACGACGATCGAGACCTTGGGATTGTCGGGCAGCGGCGGTGGCAGGGCGCCGCGATAGGCGGAAGAGACGGCCTGATAGGCGAGCTTGGGCTTGCGATCGCGGTCGACTAGGCCGAACGCCCAATCCTCGATGAGATGGCCGCCGGTGAACCACTCGTCGGTCCAGGCGAAGACGAAGGTGCCGGCGACGCCCATGGCAAAGGCGGTGCCGACCTGCCAGGACAGGATGGCGCGCTGCCCCTCCTCGCCCTCGCGCATCGAATCGACGCCGAACTCCGTGAGCACGAGCGGCCGATCGACCGCCAGGTTGTGCAGCCGCGAGATATAGCGGCGGAAGGCGTCCTCGTGGTGGAGATAGACGTTGAAGCAGAGAAAATCCGTGAAATCGATCGTCAGATACTCGGTCGAGGGAAAGTTTGCGTAGCTGACCAGCGCCCCGGGCACCTCGTCCTTGACCGCGGCGACCAGGCTCTTGAGGAAGCGGCGCACGCGATCGGCACCGTGCCAGCGCACCATGTCGGGCGGGATCTCATTGCCGATGACATAGGCGAAGACCGCCCGATGCCGCTGGCAGCTGCGCACGCCGGCGAGGACGGAGCGGCGGATCTCGGCCTGCACGGCCGCGCTGTCGAGAAAGGTGATGTGCTGCGACCACGGGATGCCGACCAGCACCTTCAGCCCGTTCTTGCCGGCGATGTCGAGCAGCCAGACCGGCGGCACGGTGAAGACGCGCGCCGTATTCGCCCCCATCTCGGCCATCAGCGCAAAATCCTGCGCGACGCGCTCGGGCGGCGGAAATTGCGTGCCGTCGGCGCCGGGGGCAAAAGGACCGTAGGTCACGCCCTTGACGAAATGCTTCTTGCCGCCGGTGAAGAAGAACTTGCCCTGGACCTCGATCGTCGCCGATCCGCCGGATGACCGATCCATCGGGCTCATTGCGGTCGCGACCGATTGCATGAAATCTTAGCCCCGTGATTGCGCGAGATCACTGCCGCTCCTGAAAAGATGCCTCGGTGGTGCAGGCCGCGAACAACGCGATCCGCGGCAGACCTATTCCCGCCCCCGATGCCGCAGGCGGGGATTAGCACCGCACATCGCCGAAGCTGTCAAGACCGTAACGGCGTCTCGCCCGCCGCCGTCAATCGCCGGCCGCGCGCGCCGCACCATCGGTGGCGACGTGCCAGGCCCAGGCGGTCGCGAGAATGCTGTCGAGATCGGAGAGCCGCGCGCTCCAGCCGAGGAGCTCCTTGGCCCGCGCGACATCGGCGACGAGAACCGGCGGATCGCCGGCCCGGCGCGGCATTTCCCGGCGGGCGATGCGCCGTCCGGTGATGCGCTCGGCGGCATCGATGACCTCGCGCACGCTGTGCCCCGCGCCGGTGCCGAGATTGACTGCCAGGCTGGTGCCGCCGCCGAGCAGGCGGGCGAGCGCCGCGACATGCGCCTCGGCGAGGTCCTGGACGTGGATATAGTCGCGCACCGCGCTGCCGTCCGGCGTCGGATAGTCGGTGCCGTAGATGTCGATCTGCGCCCGCCGGCCGAGCGCCGTCGCCAGCACGAGCGGCACGAGATGCGTCTCGGGATCGTGCGCCTCGCCGATCTCGCCCTCGGGGTCGGCGCCGGAGGCGTTGAAATAGCGCAAGGCGGCGTAGGTCATGCCATGGGCCTCGCCGTACCAGTGGATCGCTCGCTCGCAGATCAGCTTGCTCTCGCCATAGGGATTGACCGGATTCTGCGGCGTATCCTCGGTGATCGGCACGCGCGCCGGCGTGCCGTAGGTGGCGCAGCTCGAGGAAAAGACGATGTGGCGCAGCTTGGCCGCCAGCATGGCGTCGAGCAGGGTCAGGGTGTTAACCACGTTGTTGTGGAAGTAGAGCTGCGGCTTGACCATCGATTCGCCGACATAGGCGAAGGCGGCGAAGTGGATCACCGCCGCCACGTCGAAACGGGACAGCGTGTCGGCCAGCAGCTTGGCGTCGGCAAGATCGCCCTCGACCAGCGGCCCCCAGCGCACCGCCTCGCGGTGGCCGTAGACGAGATTGTCGTAGGCGATCGGCGTATAGCCGGCCTTGGCCAGAGCCTTGCAGGCATGACTGCCGATATAGCCGGCACCGCCGGTAACCAGGATGTTCTTGCCCATCGTATCCACTCAAGCTGATGGCGGGGGAGGCGGCGTAGCGGCAACCATCCTTCGCCACGTCGCTCAAGTCATTATGGTGAACGGCGGCACGCCGCAAGCGTTCCGATGTGATTACTTCAGCAGGAGGCATCTTTCCACCGCCGCAACCGCGTCATTTCGCCACTCTGCTCGCGTTCCTCTAGTTGATATCTCCTTCCAGCCCTACCCCAAATAGAGTAGAAACCCGACGGCATCTTGGCCGATAGGGGCGAGCATCGGCTAGTTCGGGTGAATGACACCCAACCGTGGGCGACGCTTGAGCGAATCGAGCGCCGGGTTCATTCGGCGGAAGCGCGCTTTGGCGCGGTCTTTCCGAGGTCACGGAATAAGCTGTAAGGCAGACCCGTTTGTGATCCGTTGATTGGGGAGTATCCATGCACGTCGCGGTTATCGGCACCGGCTATGTCGGCCTCGTCTCGGGCGCCTGTTTCTCGGAATTCGGCGTCTCCATCGTCTGCGTCGACAAGGACGTCGACAAGATCGCCCGCTTGCAGCGCGGCGAGATGCCGATCTACGAGCCCGGCCTCGACCAGCTCGTCGAGAGCAACGTCAAGGCCGGCCGGCTCTCCTTCTCGACCGACACCAAGGCGGCGATCGCCGGCGCCGACGCCGTCTTCATTGCCGTCGGGACGCCGTCGCGGCGCGGCGACGGTCATGCCGATCTCAGCTATGTCTTTGCCGCGGCTGAGGAAATCGCCGCCTCGCTGACCGGTTATGCGGTCGTCGTCACCAAGTCGACGGTACCGGTGGGCACCGGCCGCAAGGTCGAGGCGATCCTGCGCAAGGCGCGGCCGGCGGGCGGCTTCGACGTCGCCTCCAACCCCGAATTCCTGCGCGAGGGCGCGGCGATCGAGGATTTCATGCGCCCCGACCGCGTCGTCATCGGCACCGAGAGCGAGCGGGCGCGCGAGGTCATGCGGGCGCTCTACCGGCCGCTCTTCCTCATCGAGACGCCGATGCTGTTCACCTCGATCGAGACCGCCGAGCTGATCAAATACGCGGCCAACAGCTTCCTCGCCACCAAGATCACCTTCATCAACGAGGTCGCCGATCTCTGCGAGAAGCTCGGTGCCGACGTCCAGGACGTCGCCAAGGGCATCGGGCTCGACGGCCGTATCGGCCGCAAGTTCCTCCATGCCGGCCCCGGCTATGGCGGCTCGTGCTTCCCCAAGGATTGCCTGGCGCTGGTGCGCACCGCGCAGGAGGCCAAGGCGCCGCTCTCGATCATCGAGACGGTGGTCGGCGTCAACGAGAAGCGCAAGCGCCACATGGCCGACAAGGTCATCCAGGCTTGCGGCGGCTCGGTCAAGGGCAAGACGCTCGCCCTCCTTGGCCTCACCTTCAAGCCGAACACCGACGATATGCGCGACAGTCCCAGCCTCGCCATCGTGCCGGCGCTGCAAGCCGCCGGCGCGCAGATCCGCGCCTTCGATCCCGAAGGCATGGCGGAGGCGAAGAAGCTGATGCCGGATATCGGATACTGCAGCAATTCCTATGAGACGA
>WNFC01001947.1_pt1 | contig 22029 bp, 25 predicted proteins | sample 5400541 | NCBI WGS metagenome assembly WNFC01 (sample SAMN13153342, study PRJNA577476) | soil metagenome | isolation source: 120 cm saprolite under Douglas fir tree site 2 hole 2 replicate 1 | place: USA:California | collected 2015-04-18
GGCGCACGACGCGCTACGACATCGACATGACCAAATGCATCTATTGCGGCTATTGCCAGGAGGCCTGCCCGGTCGATGCGATCGTCGAGGGGCCGAATTTCGAATTCGCCACCGAGACCCGCGAAGAGCTGTTCTACGATAAGGAAAAGCTCTTGGCGAACGGCGACCGCTGGGAGGGTGAGATCGCCCGCGCCCTCGCCCTCGAGGCCCCCTACCGATGAGCGGCAGGCGCACCACATTGCCCTCTCCGCCCTTTAGGAGGGAGAGGGAGGGGACCCGCCGCGAAGCGGTGGGGCGGGTGAGGTGGGTCAGCGCCGGGCGCTCTGGAATCCCCCACCTCACCCCAACCCTCTCCGCCCCCAGCCCCCACCCTTCCCTCCCCCGCAAGCGGGGGAGGGTTAGGGTGGGGGCCCTCTCCGCCCCCGGGGGCGGAGAGGGAGGATGGGGCGCGTGATCCTCCCGACCATCATGTTCTACCTCTTTGCCGTGGTCGCGGTGGCGTCGGGGGTGATGGTCGTCTCGGCGCGCAACCCGGTCCATTCGGTCTTGTTCCTGATCCTCGCCTTCTTCAACTCGGCCGGGCTCTTCGTGCTGCTGGGCGCCGAGTTCCTCGCGATGATCCTGGTCATCGTCTATGTCGGCGCGGTCGCCGTCCTGTTCCTTTTCGTCGTGATGATGCTCGACATCGATTTCGCCGAATTGCGCAGCGGCTTTATGCGCTACCTGCCGATCGGCGCCCTCATTGGGTTCATCCTCTTGGCCGAGCTGATGCTGGTGTTCGGCAGTTGGGTGATCGCGCCCGGAATTGCCGGGATCGAAGCCGCGCCTCTGCCGGCGAACGCGGCCGGGCTGACCAACACCCGCGCGCTCGGCGACCTCCTCTACACCCGCTACATCTTTGCCTTTCAGGCCGCCGGCCTCATTCTCCTCGTCGCGATGATCGGCGCGATCGTCTTGACCCTCCGCCAACGGGTTGGGGTGCGCCGCCAGTCGATCCCGCAGCAGCTCGCGCGCACTCGGGCCGAGGCGATCGCCATCGTCAAGGTGCCGCTCGGCGGCGGCGCGGCAATGGAACAAGTCCGTGGGCCGCAGGCCCACGGGGCGGGAGAGTGAACCCGATGGCGGTCGGCCTGGCACATTACCTGACGGTCGCGGCGATCCTCTTTACGCTGGGCGTGTTCGGCATCTTCCTCAATAGGAAGAACGTCATCATCATCATGATGTCGATCGAATTGATGCTGCTCGCGGTCAACATCAACTTCGTCGCCTTCTCGGTCGTCCTGGGCGATCTGGTCGGCCAGGTCTTCGCGATGTTCGTGCTGACGGTGGCGGCGGCGGAGGCGGCGATCGGGCTCGCCATCCTCGTCGTCTATTTCCGCAATCGCGGGACGATCCAGGTCGAAGACATCCACATGATGCGGGGCTGAGCGGGTGGTCTGTCCGGGCTGTCATTGCGAGGAGCGCAGCGACGAAGCAATCTCGATCGGCCGGAGACCCCGGCGGGACGAGATTGCTTCGCTTCGCTCGCAATGACCGGGTCGTAGATCGTGGCCGTCCTCGTCGTCTTCCTGCCGCTCTTGGCCGCCGCGATCGCCGGGTTCTTCGGCCGGGCGATCGGCGATCGCGGCGCCCAGCTCGTCACCTGCGGCGCGCTCCTTCTCTCGATGGTGCTCGCCATCCCGCTGTTCCGCGAGATCCTCGCCCAGGACGGGGCGCAGGTGGTGCCGATCTCCAGCTGGATCGTCGCCGGCGGGGTCGACGTCGCATGGTCGCTGCGGCTCGACACGCTCTCCGGCGTGATGCTGCTGGTGGTGACGATCGTCTCGGCGATGGTCCACGTCTATTCGATCGGCTACATGGCGCACGATCGGGGCATCCCGCGCTTCATGGCCTTTCTCAGCCTCTTCACCTTTTTCATGCTGATGCTGGTGACGGCCAACGACTTCGTGCAGCTGTTTTTCGGCTGGGAAGGCGTCGGCCTGATGTCCTACCTCTTGATCGGCTTCTGGTACGACCGCAACTCGGCGAACGAGGCGGCGATCAAGGCCTTCATCGTCAACCGGGTCGGCGATTTCGGCTTCGCGCTGGGGATTTTCGCGGTCTTCGTGATCTTCGGCTCGCTCGATTTCACGACCGTGTTCGGCAAGGCGCCGGGCGCGGTCGCCACGACGATCAACTTCCTTGGCTGGCAGGTGCCGTCATTGACGCTGGCCTGCATCCTCTTGTTCGTCGGCGCGATGGGTAAATCGGCGCAGATCGGTCTCCACACCTGGCTGCCCGACGCGATGGAGGGCCCGACCCCGGTCTCGGCCCTCATTCACGCCGCGACGATGGTGACCGCCGGTGTTTTCATGGTGGCGCGCCTCTCGCCGATGTTCGAATACGCCCCCAACGCGCTCGCCTTCGTCGGGGTGATCGGCGGCACCACGGCGATCTTCGCCGCCAGCGTCGGCATGGCGCAGAACGACATCAAGCGGGTCATCGCCTATTCGACCTGCTCGCAGCTCGGCTACATGTTCTTCGCCGCCGGGGTCTCGGCCTACGGTGCGGCGATGTTCCACCTCTTTACCCATGCATTCTTCAAGGCTTTGTTGTTCCTCGGCGCCGGCTCGGTCATCCACGCGATGAGCGCCGAGCAGGACATGCGCCGCATGGGCGGGCTGTGGAACAAGATCCCGATGACCTATGCGGTTATGTGGATCGGCAGCCTGTCCCTTGCCGGCATCCCGTTCTTCGCCGGCTATTACTCGAAGGACATGATCCTCGCCGCGTCCTGGGCGTCGGGCACCGCGGTCGGGCGCTATTCGTTCTGCCTCGGCATCTTCACCGCGTTTCTGACCGCGTTCTACTCGTGGCGCCTCTTGATCATGACATTCCACGGCAAGCCGCGCGCCGATGAGGAGACCATGCACCATGTGCATGAGAGCCCGTGGGTCATGCTGATCCCGCTCTTCGTCCTCGCCGCCGGCGCGGCCGTCGCGGGCTATTTCGCCGAGGAGTATTTCGTCGGCGCCGGGCGCGCGGCGTTCTGGAAGAGCTCGATCCTCGTACTCCCTGCGCACGATTCGATCGGAGCGGCCGAGGAGCTGACCGGGATCATCCAATTCCTGCCGCTGATCGCCGCCGCGCTCGGTATCGCGACCGCCTATCTGTGCTATTCGATCGACCCGGGAATTCCCGCGCGGCTGACCCTGCAATACCGCGCCATCTACCTGTTCCTGCTCAACAAATGGTACTTCGACGAGCTCTACGACCGGCTCTTCGTCAAGAGCGCCTTCTCGCTCGGGGATGGGCTGTGGAAGACCGGCGACGGGATGATCATCGACGGGTTCGGGCCCGACGGCATTGCCACCGCGACGCGCGAATTGGCCCGCGAGGCGAGCCGCCTCCAGACCGGATACGTCTATCACTACGCCTTCGCGATGCTGATCGGCGTCGTCGCGCTGGTCACCTGGTACCTGTTGCCGCGGTGAGGTGCCGGTGAACACTCCCCAAACGCTTCGTCATTCCCGCGAAAGCGGGAATCCAGAGCAACCGCTGTACCGCTTGCCCTGGACCCCCGCTTGCGCGGGGGTGATCCGGATCGCGCAGGTACCGGCGTGAGCCACTGGCCGCTCTTGTCGCTCGTCACGTTTCTGCCGCTGGTCGGCGCCGGGTTCATCATGACCGCGCGCGGCGAGGAGGCGGTCATTGCCAGGAACGCGCGCAACATCGCGCTGTCGACCTCGCTGATCGTCTTCGCTCTGTCGATCCTCTTATGGGTCGAGTTCGATTCCTCGACCGCCGCCTTTCAGTTTGTCGAGCGGGCGCGCTGGGTCACGATCGGCGGGGTCACGATTAACTACCACATGGGGATCGACGGCATCTCGCTGTTCTTTGTCCTGCTGTCGACCCTCTTGACCGTGCTGTGCGTCGCCGCGAGCTGGGTCTCGGTGCACAACCAGGTTCGGGAATACATGATCGCCTTCCTCGTCCTCGAGACGATGATGGTCGGGATTTTCTGTGCCCTCGACTTCGTCCTGTTCTACGTGTTCTTCGAGGGGGTGCTGGTCCCGATGTTTCTGATCATCGGGGTTTGGGGCGGGCCGCGGCGGGTCTACGCCGCGTTCAAGTTCTTTCTCTACACGCTCCTGGGCTCGGTGCTGTCGCTCTTGGCGATCCTCGCGGTTTATTTCCAGACCGGCAGCACCGATATCGAGGTGGCGCTGACCTTCAATTTCCCGCCCGACCTGCAGAAATGGCTGTGGCTGGCGTTCTTTGCCTCGTTCGCGGTCAAGGTGCCGATGTGGCCGGTGCATACCTGGCTGCCCGACGCCCATGTCGAGGCGCCGACCGCCGGGTCGGTGATCCTCGCCGGGGTGCTCTTAAAGATGGGCGGGTACGGGTTCATCCGGTTCTCGTTGCCGATGTTCCCGCTCGCCTCGGCCTATTTCACCCCGCTGATGTTCGCGCTCTCCGCGATTGCGGTGATCTACACCTCGTTCGTCGCGCTCGCCCAGACCGACATGAAGAAACTCGTCGCCTATTCGTCGATCGCCCATATGGGGTTCGTGACGATGGGCCTTTTTGCGCTGACCAGCGAAGCGGTGCAAGGCGCGATGATCCAGATGCTGAGCCACGGCCTCGTTTCGGCCGGCCTCTTCCTGATCGTCGGCGTCGTCTACGACCGGATCCATACCCGCGACATCGACCGCTATGGCGGGCTCGCCGACCGCATGCCGGCCTATGCCTTTGTCTTCATGTGCTTGATGCTGGCCTCGGTCGGGCTGCCCGGCACCAGCGGGTTTGTCGGCGAGTTCCTGATCCTTCTCGGCACGTTCCGGGTCTCGACGCTCGAATGCTTCCTCGCCGCGACCGCGCTGTTTCTCGGCGCGATGTACATGCTCTACCTCTATCGCCGGGTCATCTTCGGCACGATCACCCGCGACGATCTGCGCGGTATCCTCGATTTGAGCCCGCGCGAAAAGCTGGTGTTTGCACCGCTGCTCGTGCTGGTGCTGTGGATGGGCGTCTATCCCAGCTCGTTCCTCACCCCGATCCGCGCCTCGGTCGACCCCCTCGTCGAACGGATCGCCGCCGCGCAAAAGAACGTGCGCCAAGCCGAAATCGCCATCCCGGCGAAGGCCGGGATCCATGCTGCAGCCATCCGAGCGTCGGACGAATGGGTCCCGGCCTTCGCCGGGATGGTCAAAGAGTGAGCGGCTGAATGCCGACCGTCCTCCCTCCCGATCTCTCGCCGGCGCTGCCGGAGATCCTGCTCGCCTGCGGCGCGATGGCGCTGTTGCTGCTCGGCGTGTTCCGCGGCGAGGGCTCGACCCGGCTGATTTCCTGGCTCGCCGTCGCGGTGTTGATCGGCACCCTGGTGCTGTCCGGCCTGGTCGGAGGCCAGCACCGGGTTGGCTTTTACGGGATGTTCGTCACCGACGCCTTCGCGGTCTTCATGAAGGCGCTGGTGTTGGTCGGCTCGGCGGTCAGCATCATCATGGCGCTCAACTACAACGAGGAGCACCGGATCGCGCGCTTCGAGTTCCCGGTCCTCATCCTGCTCGCCACCACCGGCATGATGGTGATGGTCTCGGCCAACGATTTGATCACCCTCTACCTCGGCCTCGAATTGCAGAGCCTGGCGCTTTACGTCGTCGCCAGCTTCGACCGCGATTCGGTGCGCTCGACCGAGGCCGGGCTCAAATATTTCGTCCTCGGCGCGCTGGCCTCGGGCCTCCTGCTCTATGGCGCCTCGTTGATCTACGGCTTCACCGGGACCACCAGCTTCGCCGGGCTCGCCCAATTGTTTGCCGGCGGGGCGAAGCCGTCGAACGGGCTGATCATCGGGCTCGTTCTGGTCGCGATTGGGCTCGCCTTCAAGGTCTCGGCGGTGCCGTTCCACATGTGGACCCCCGATGTCTACGAGGGGGCGCCGACCCCGGTCACCGCGTTCTTCTCGGTCGCACCGAAGATTGCCGCGCTCGCCCTCTTCGTGCGCTTTCTGGTCGAGCCGTTCGGCGGGCTCGTCGTCGAGTGGCGCCAGATCATCGTGTTCCTGTCGGTCGCCTCGATGGTGTTGGGCGCGGTCGCCGCGATCGCCCAGACCAATATCAAGCGGCTGATGGCGTACAGCTCGATCGGCCATGTCGGCTACGCGCTGATCGGGCTCGCGGCGGCGACCCCGGCCGGGATCCGCGGCATCCTCGTCTATATGGCGATCTATTTGTTCATGAACCTCGGCACCTGGACGGTCATCCTGTGCATGCGGCAGAAGGGCCAGATGGTCGAGGGCATCGCCGACCTCTCCGGGCTCGGACGCACCCAGCCGGGCCTCGCTTTGGCCCTCGGCATATTCATGTTCGCGCTCGCCGGAATCCCGCCGACCGCCGGGTTCTTCGGCAAGCTCTACGTCTTTCTCGCAGCGATCGACGCGCATCTAGTGGGGCTCGCCGTGATCGGCGTCGTCACCAGCGTCGTCGGCGCGTTCTATTACCTGCGCATCGTCAAGGTGATGTATTTCGACGAACCGCTCGGTTCGTTCGACCGGCCGATCGCCCCCGAATTGAAATGGGTGCTCGTCGTTACCGCGGTACTGACGATGTTTTTCATCCTGTTGCCCGATCCGATTGTCGGCGGCGCCGAGGCGGCGGCGGCGTCGCTGTTCGCGCGATGAGCAATACGGGGCCCGCTCTACCCGAAGGCTTTCGCCTCCACCATTACGCCACGATCGGCAGCACCAACGACGAGGCAAAGGCGCTGGCCCGCGGCGGCGCCGCGGACGGGACGCTGGTGTGGGCCGACGAGCAGACCGCCGGGCGCGGGCGGCGTGGCCGCATCTGGCGGTCGCCGCCGGGCAATCTCTACCTGTCCTTGGTGCTGCGGCCCGACGCCGCGCCGTCCCGCGCGGCGCAGCTCGGCTTTGTCGCCGCGCTCGGGCTCGGCGACGCGCTCGCATCCGCCCTGAGGCTGCGCTACAAATGGCCCAACGACCTGCTCGCCGACGGCAAGAAGCTCGCCGGAATCCTCCTCGAATCGGAGACGAGCGCGAGCGACAGGGTCGATTTCGTCGTGGTCGGGATCGGCGTCAATATCGTCTCCGCGCCGGAGGATGTCGAATACCCCGCGACCTCGCTTATGGCAAACGGCGTCGCAGGCGTGACCCCGCCGGTGCTGCTCGAAGCCTTTGCCCGGCACTTCGCCGGTTGGGCCCAGCGGTGGCGCGAGGAGGGCTTCGCTCCGGTACGCGCTGCCTGGCTGGCGGCGGCGAGCGGGCTGGGCGAGAATGTCAGCGTGCGCCTCGAGCGCAGCACGCTCTTCGGCCGGTTTCATGATCTCGACGACGACGGCGCGCTCGTGCTCGACGCCGCGGAGGGCCGCCGCCGGATCGCCGCCGGCGACGTCTTTCCGGCACCCGGTTGAGGAGAGGCAATGCTGCTCGCGATCAACGCCAACAACACCAACACCGTCTTTGCGATCTGGGATGGCGCCGATCTCAAGGGCAGCTGGCGCACGGCGACCGAGGGCAAGCGCACGGCCGACGAATATGTCGTCTGGCTCGATCATCTGTTGGCGCTGGAGGGGTTGTCGCGCGGCAATGTCGATGGCGCGGTCATTGCCAGCGTCGTGCCCGAGGTCAATTTCAACCTCCTGACGCTGTGCCGAAAATACTGCAAGACCGATCCGGTCGTGGTCGGCGAGAAGGGCGTCAAGCTCGGCACCAAGGCGCTGGTCGACCGGCCGGAGGAAGTCGGCGCCGACCGTCTCATCAACACCGTCGCGGCGCACGACCGCTACAAGGGGCCGCTGATCGTGGTCGATTTCGGCACCGCGACGACGCTCGACGTGGTCGACCGCGACGGCAATTACTGCGGCGGCGTGATCGCGCCGGGGATCAATCTGTCGCTCGCCGCGTTGCACATGGCGGCGGCAAAGCTGCCCAGCATCCCGATCCGCCGCACCGAGCGCGTCATCGGCAAGGACACCGTGAGCTGCATGCAATCCGGCATCTATTGGGGCTATATCGGCCTCGTTGAGGGGCTGGTCGGCCGCATCAGGACCGAGTTCGGCGCGGCCATGCGGACGATCGCCACGGGTGGGCTGGCGCCGCTCTTCGACGGCGCCACCGAGGCGATCGACACGGTCGACCCCGGCCTAAGCCTGTGGGGTCTCCGCCTGATCTACCAGTACAACAGCAAACGATGAGCCTCACCGCGCCACAAACGCCCGCGGCGATCGGCGAACACGATCCCGATGCGCTCTATTTCCTCCCGCTCGGCGGCGCCGGCGAGATCGGGATGAACCTCAGCCTCTACGGCTATCGCGGCCAGTGGCTGATCGTCGATTGCGGCGTCACCTTCGGCGAGGAGGAACACCAGCCGGGGGTCGATGTGATCATGGCCGACCCCGCCTTCATCGTCGAACGCCGCGACCAGCTCTTGGGGATCGTCGCGACCCACGCGCATGAAGACCATATCGGCGCGATCCCCTATCTGTGGCCGCAGCTACGCTGCCCGGTCTGGGCGACCCCGTTCACCGCCGCGGTACTGCGCGCCAAGCTCGTCGAGGCGCGGCTCGTCGACCAGGTCGCGATCAACACCGTGCCGATGTCCGGCCGCTTTACGATCGGCCCGTTCGAATTGGAGCTGATCACCCTGACGCATTCGATCCCCGAGCCGAACGCGGTGGTGATCCGCACCTCGGCCGGCACCGTCCTGCACACCGGCGATTGGAAGCTCGACCCCGAGCCGCTGATCGGCTCGCCGACCGACGAGGCGCGGCTGCGCGAGGTCGGCGACGAGGGGGTGCTGGCGATCATCTGCGATTCGACCAACGCGCTGAAGCCGGGGAGCTCGGGCTCCGAAGGCGAGCTTCGGCATTCGCTGACCGAGCTGATCGGCCATTATGACGGGCGCGTCGCGGTCGCCTGCTTTGCCTCGAACGTGGCGCGCCTCGCGACGATCGCGCATGCCGCGCGCGCCCATGACCGCGATGTCGCCCTGGTTGGCCGCTCGCTGTGGCGGATCGAGAAGGCGGCGCGCGAGCACGGCTACCTCGCCGACGTGCCGCGCTTTCTGACCGAGGACGAGGCGGGCTACGTCCCGCGCGACAAGATCCTGTTGATCTGCACCGGCAGCCAGGGCGAGCCGCGCGCCGCGCTGGCGCGGATCGCCCGCGAGGATCACCCCAACATTTCCCTCGACGAGGGCGATGTCGTGGTGTTTTCCTCGCGCATCATCCCCGGCAACGAAAAGGCGATCGGCCGGCTGCAGAACGAATTGGTGCGCCTCGGCATCGAGGTGGTGACCGAGGCCGACCATTTCGTCCATGTCTCGGGCCACCCGGCGCAGGACGAGCTGGTGCGCATGTATCAGATGATCCGGCCGCGCATCGCGATCCCGGTGCATGGCGAGGCGCGCCATCTGGCCGCCCACGCCCATCTCGCCCGGGAATGCCAGGTCGAGGAGGCGCTGGTGATCGAGAACGGCGACCTGATCCGGCTCGACCGCGGCGGCGGCGCGGTCGTCGATGAAGTCCCGGTCGGCCGCATCGCGAGCGACGGCAAGAGCCTCCTGCCGATCGGCGGGGCGGTGTTGCAGCAGCGCCGCCGCCTCGCCGGCGACGGCAGCGTCGTCGCGACCCTGGTCGTCGATCGCCGGGGCTGGCTCGCGGCGCCGCCGCAAATCAGCCTGATCGGCCTCGCCGAGGCGAATGCCGAGCCGGCGGCCGCGCTGCGCGACGCGCTGGCCGACGCGATGGAGGGTCTGCCGGCGCCGCTGCGGCATGACGACAATGCGGTGCGCGATCTCGCCCGCCGGGTGCTGCGCCGGGGGCTCAACGAGCGCTTCGGCAAGCGGCCGTTGATCGAAATCCAGCTGGTGCGGCTCTAGATGAGTCATTGCGAGCGAAGCGAAGCAATCTCGATGGGAAGAGCGCGCCGAGGCCGAGATTGCCGCGTCGCTCCGCTCCTCGCAATGACGGGGAAGTGGGGCCAATGATCGGCCGGCTAAATCACGTCGCGATCGTCGTCCCGGACCTCGCCGCCGCAGCCGCCCGGTACCGCGATGCGCTTGACGTCCAGGTCTCGACGCCGCTCGCGCTGCCGGAACACGGCGTCACCGTGGTGTTCGTCGAGCTGCCGAACAGCAAGATCGAGCTGTTGGAGCCGCTCGGCGCGGATTCGCCGGTGCGCGGCTTTCTCGACAAGAACCCGTCCGGCGGGATGCACCATCTGTGCTACGAGGTCGACGACATCATCGCCGCGCGCGACCGCCTGCGCGAGGCGGGCGCCCGCGTGCTGGGCGACGGCGAGCCGAAAATCGGCGCCCACGACAAGCCGGTGCTGTTCCTCCACCCCAAGGATTTCTTCGGCACCCTCATCGAGCTGGAACAGGCGTAAGGCTCACAGTCACGCAACGTTCCGGCGTCTCGCGCCGGCGGCGCCGAGCAGGCGATCAAATTCTACCTTGGTGACGGCATAGCACTCGCAGGCGCGCTCCTCCAGGCCCTTGCGGTCGAGGATCGTGATGCGGCCGCGATGATAGCGGATCAGACCGGCACGCTGCAGCGCGCCCGCCGCCACCGAAACGCCGGCCCGCCGCACGCCGAGCATCATTGCCAGGAACTCGTGGGTCAGCAGAAAGGTATCGGACGGCATCCGATCGTGCGTCATCAGCAGCCATCGGCAGCAGCGCTGTTCGAGCGAATGAAAGTGCGCGCACGCGGCAGTCAAGGCGATGTGATTGAAAAAGACGTGCGTATAGCGGAGCATCACCGCGCGCATTTGCGGGCTCTGCTCAAGTTGCTCGCGAAACGCCGCCGCCCTCATCCGCAAACCCCTGCCCGGCACTTGGACATACATGCTGGACGGTGCTCGGCTGTCGCCCAGGAGCACCGGCAAGCCGATCAGTCCCTCATTGCCGATAGTGCCGACCTCCGCCGCCTGACCATCCGCCATCATGCAGACCAGAGAGCCGACGCCGCTTTCGATGAAATGCACGAACTCGATCCGCTCGTCGGCATTGTAGAGCGGACGCTTGTATGCGAGCTCTACCGGTTCGAGAAATTGAAGAAGGCGTTCTTGGTCTTCTCGTGATAAGTAGGTAAGGAGCCGGTTCGAAGCCCGGTCTTCTAAATTCGTCAATGTCATTCAGGTGCTCCGTTACACTCCGTTGCTGCGCCATTTGGGCGGTTAAACAACTAAGGTCATCCCGTGTCATTTTACTGGAATAAACAGGGATTCCGGATTACTTGCTCCCGGAGCAACGTAAAAAATTGTATCTCAGGCGGGAAGCAACCGCGCGCTTCACGATCATGGAGGCGGTTCGACGTTCGAGGTGGCGTGATCGAAGGATAATCCGGGGTCGCAACCCTCATCAGCATCGGTTGCAAAAAATTACAGCAATGTCCTCTACTGCACAGACGCCCCCGGGGGCGGCTTTTATTGTATCCGTTGAGAGGGGTTGCGGCATTCGTTGACAGGGGCGGTCTGTCCCCTTGGTGCCAACCACCCCGAGGAACGGAGGCGCGTGATGTTTCCGGTCGAGATCCGGATCCCTGAGCGTGATGAAGACGCTCTTACGGCGAGGATGAGCGCGATGCGGGAATGGCTTGACCGCCGCCGCCTCCAGCCATCGACATTCCGTTATACCTTTACCGAGCCCGGCATTCTTTTCCGGGTAGATTTCTCCGTCGAAGCGGCGGCGGTTGCGTTCGCGAGAGAATTCGGCGGGCGCGTGATAAGAGCGCGCGCTGACATGGCTCCACAAGAAGGCGAGCCTCAAGCGGCGGACTAACGCGCCACCCAAACCGGGGATCGGTTCGCATGCACATTTACCGCCGCTTTTTCCTGAACGAAGGCGGTCACATCAAGGCTGCCGAAATCATCGAAGCCGACGCGCTCGGCGAGGTGATCGATAAGGCATGCGTCATGCTGCGCGAACGGCCTCAGCGCCGAACCGTCGAGATATGGGAGGGCGGGCGAAGGCTCTATTGGGGGGATGAACCGGCGCGACCGGATCAGACCGAAAATGCCTGATCTAGCCCGAGCGGTGAGGCTCACGATCCCATTTTTGCGCATGGCCGCGATCGAAGTGCGACGCATCGCCGACGGTGCGCCCGAGGTCGCCGAGCGGCTTCGTATTGTGGCGGATCAGCTCGACGCGGAGGCGGATGATCTGTCACGCCCCGCTAAAGCACCCGACTAAGCGATACGCCGCGACATTCCGTCGAGACCCCCGCCCCTCCACGCTTTTCGCGTCGGATATCGACCTGTATCACCTATGCTTCCGGGGGTGCGCCTGAGATCGACATGAATTGGCTGACCGGCGTCGTCGTCTACATCCTGGTGTGGTGGGTGACGCTGTTCGCGGTCCTGCCGCTCTGGGTCACCCCGGCCGAGCCGAGCGATCCCGGTCACGCCGCTGGCGCGCCGCAGCACCCGTTCCTGGCGCGCAAACTGGCATTGACCAGCGCGGTGGCGGCGGTGATCTGGCTCGGGATCTACATTGTCGTCAGATCGCCCTGGCTCAGCTTTCGCGGCTCGTGAGGTGTCCGCCCGCCACGCGTCAGGTTCCTTGTTTGTTCTTGACAATTCAATAATATTGCTGTATACTCTGTCGAGATGCAAACGGATCGACATTCGATGGCGCCCATTCGAAACCGCGATAGCCGCCCCTGCGGCGCGACGCCCGCCCGCCTCTTTGCAATCAAAGCGGGAATCTCACCTGATCTTCTCCAGCAGGATCAGGAGGCCGGTGCCCTGTTTCTAAACTTGAGGTTGCATCCGCGAGCGCGGGGGGCGCAATGACCTCAGCCTATTGCCTAGCCGCCCCCAGCCATCCGTGGCACGGGCCCTACCACGATCAGGAATACGGCTTCCCCGCCGCGGACGAGGCGGTGCTGTTCGAGCGGCTCACGCTGGAAATCAACCAGGCCGGCCTCTCATGGCTGACCGTCCTGCAAAAGCGCGCCGCGTTTCGCACCGCCTTCGCCGGTTTTGCGGTCGATTCGGTCGCCGGGTTCGGCGTGACCGAGATCGAGCGCCTGATGGCCGATGCCGCCATCGTCCGCAACCGGCAAAAGATCGAGGCAGTCATCGCCAACGCCCGGCATATCCAGGAATTGCGCCGCTCGCACGGCTCGTTCCACGGCTGGCTCGAAGCGCATCATCCCAGGCCGCCGGACGAATGGACGCGGCTCTTCCGGCAGAATTTCCGTTTTACCGGCGGGCTCATCGTCGGCGAGTTTCTGATGAGCCTCGGCTATCTGCCGGGGGCACACGACCCGGACTGCCCGGTCTACGCGCGCATTCTCGCGCTCGGCCCGCCTTGGGCCCGGCCGGGCGGCGGGCAAACCAGCGGGCAAAATTGACGTTGGTGTCGATTGTGGGCTAGGATTCGCCGCGAGGGCCTTGCGGCCGGGCGGGGGAACAATCGAACATTGCCGAGCCAATTCCGCCCAACGGGCGGCGGTGTCTCGTGCGATCCCGATTCCTGGCAGCTAGCCGTCGGCGGATGATGAGGGAGGAAGCGTTGTCGCTCCGGCAGAAATATCGCGGAATCGTCTCGAAGCTCATGACTCCCGGCGCGATCGGCATGGCCGTGCTGCTCGGTTCCGCGGCTCCGGGCGCGGCGACCCAGGAGCCGGCGGGCCGGCAGCCTTCGTCGGCGCAGGGCGAGGGCGTGTCGGAACGCCTCGCCGCGATCCGCGAGGCGGTGTCGGCGGTCGCCGGCGCGCAGGATTCAACGACGGATGCCGCGGGCGAGCACCGTCTCGCCTGGGGCAATTGGGGGGGTGGATTTGGTTTTGGCCTGCCCTGGGGCAATTTCGGCGCCGGCGGGCCGTGGAACAACTGGAACAATTGGCGCAACGGCTGGCACAACTGGCATAACGGCTGGGGCAACTGGTAACTAACGTTCGGCGTGCCGGAAACCGCGCAGCCCATGCCGCGTATCCAGCTGCTGGTCGTGCAGCCGACGCCGTTCTGCAATATCGATTGCCGTTATTGCTATCTGCCGGACCGGACCAACAAGGCGGTGGTCGCGGAAGCGACGCTCGCCAATCTATTTTCCCAGGTCTTTGCCTCCGGTTGGGTCCGCGATGGCGTCACGATCGTGTGGCACGCCGGGGAGCCGATGGTGCTGCCGATCGATTTCTACCGCCGGGCGTTCCGGCTGATCGATGGTCTTAAGCCGACAGACCTGGCGGTGGCGCACTCCTTCCAGACCAACGGCACCCTGATCGACGACGCCTGGTGCGAATTCTTCGCCGCCGAGCAGATCAGCGTCGGCGTCAGCGTCGACGGCCCGCAGCCGCTGCACGACATCAACCGGCGGACGCGCTCCGGGCGCGGCACCTTCGAGCGGACGATTGCCGGCATCCGCCGGCTGCGCCGCCATGGCGTGCCGTTCCATGTGATCTCGGTGCTCTCGCCGGAGAGCCTGGCCGCGCCGCGCGAGATGTTCGAGTTTTATGTGGACGAAGGGATCGAGCGGGTCTGCTTCAACGTCGAGGAGAGCGAGGGGGATCACGTGTCGCGCTCCTTCGGGGAAGCGGGGATCGCCGATTCCTATTACCGCTTCCTGCGCGAATTCTGGCGATTGGCGGCGACATCGCCGGAAAAATTCGCCTTCATTCGCGAAATCGATGAGGCGACGCAGCAGGTCCTGCGCCCCGTGGAGGCCGTGTTCTTCAACCAACTGGTCGAGCCGTTCGCGATCATCAGCATGGACTGGGCCGGCAATCTGGCGACCTTTTCGCCGGAATTGCTCGGGCTGAAAAACCCGGCGTATGACGATTTCATCATCGGCAACATCAATCGCGACCGGCTGATCGACCTGCCGCAGCGGCCGGTGCTGAGGAAAATGCTCGCCGACATCACTGCCGGCGTCGAGCTGTGCCGCCAGAGCTGTGAATATTTCAGCGTCTGCGGCGGCGGCGAGCCCGTGAACAAGCTTGCCGAAAACGGCACCTTCGTCAGCGCCGCCACGACCTATTGCCGGATGTCCAAGATGCGCGCCACCGATCTCGTTCTCGATCTGCTCGACGGGGTCGAACAGCGAGAAGCGCTTCTGTCGGGAAAGGGCATTCGCCAGTTGGGGGCTGCGGTGATCGGGGGCGAGGCGGATGCGGCGGCGGTGCCATTGGCTTGAAATGGGCGGCCGGTCCAGCCGGTGATCTTGAATTGGGAGGGCGGAGAGTGAGACAGATCTACAGGATGTTCGGCGCCGTCATCGCGGCCATCGCGGTGCAGGGCGCTCTCGCCGGGCTCGCCTTCGCGCAGGGCGCCCCGCCTCCGGCGGCAGGTTACGCACAGGAGGGCACCGATCAAGGCGCGGCGGGCCCGTCCGGGGCCACGAGGCCGCTGGAGATGCCGGTCCTCTACGTGACCGGCATCGAGGTGTTGCGCTCGGCGAGCGAGCCAAAATTCGACATCATCCACGTAACCGGGTTGGCCAGCTCGCCAGGCTGGAGCTCGCCGCAGCTCGTGCCGTTCTTCTACGGCAAGCCGGCTGACGACGTGTTCGATCTGCAGCTGATCGCCAGCAGCCCCCAGCAATCACAGAAGCCCGAAGGTTTCGTTCCGATCAGCGCGATGTTCACCCTCGATGCCGGACACCCGTTCAAGGGCGTGCGGGTTCGCGCCGCCGACAACGCGCTCGAGCTGAAGCAGATGCCGGGCGTCGCGAAGGCCGAGATCAAGGCAAACGATTGCAAGGAATGCATCGGCAAGAAATTCGCCGAGAAGGGCAAGTCGCCCGCCAGCGCCGCCAATGTCGTGCGCGAGGAGGACCTGCCGCGCGGCTTCCGCGCGATTACGCCGACGCATGGGGTTGCCGGGATCGTGCATAACCCCAACCGGCTCAACCTGGTCCTCGACGCTAACAGCACGATCGTCATGGCGTTCTGGGAGTAGCCCCGATGCGCGAGGCTTGCCTCGTATCCTGTTAGGGTGGGACGCGCCGCCGCTGGCGGCGCGGCACCACGGAGCACATTATGCCGGTGCCGGCCGAATTGTCACCGCCGCCCGACGCAGGATCCGGCGCTCCTCGGCGGTCGGTCGAGGAAATCGCCCAGATATTGGCGCCGCACCCGATTTTCGCGCGGGTCGATCGCGAGGCGTTGCTGGCCGTGGCGGCGCATTGCGGGTTCGCCGCCTACCCGGCCGGCACGACCATCATGCGCGAAGGCGATCCCGGCAGCTTTGCCTGTGTGATCCTCGAAGGGGAGGCCGAAATTTTCGTCGCGCTCCCCGGCGGACCGATCCATCTGGCGACGATCGGGCCAAATCGGATCATCGGCGAGCTTGGCGTCTTTACCGATCTGCCGCGCACGGCGAGCGTCATCACGCGCACCGATCTCGTCGTGATCCGCATCGAGCACGACAGCTTGATGGGCCTCAGCGCCGACTATCCGTCGATCGGCGTGGCGATCATCCGGGAGCTTGGCGGCCGTCTGGCGACGATGAACCACTCGCTCGCCACCCTGACCTATGCGGCAGAGGCGCTGCGGCGCGACGAATATGATTCGGCATTGCTCGACCAGCTGAGCAACCAGCCGGGCGAATTGGCGACCTTCGCCCGGGTGTTTGCCGGGATGGCGGCAGAGATCCGCGCCAAGCAGCATCGCCGCGAGGAAATGCAGGCAGCCGCGGAGATCCAGCAATCGATCCTGCCGGAACCATGGGTGCGCGACGGCCCGACCGAGCGGATCGATCTCCATGCCGAGATGCACCCGGCGCGCGAGATCGGCGGCGATTTCTACGATTATTTTCTGATCGATGCGAACCGGCTCGCAATCATTGTCGCCGACGTTTCCGGAAAGGGCACGCCAGCCTCGCTGTTCATGGCCGTGTCGCGCACGGTGATGCGCAGCGTCACCAGCGCCGGCGACATGGCCGCCGGCATGGCGGCGGCCAATCGCCTGCTCGCCACCCACAACACCGCCTGCATGTTCGTCACGATCTTTCTCGGCGTGCTGGACCTGTCGAGCGGGGTGTTGCGCTACTGCAATGCCGGCCATAACCCGCCCTATTTGTTGCGTGCCGAAGGCGGGCGCGACATGCTGGGCGGGACCGGCATTCCGTTCGGCATCGACGCCGAGATGCCGTATCGCATCGACGAAACCGTGCTCCGTCCCGGCGACGCCTTGTTCCTGTTCAGCGACGGGATCAGCGAGGCTTTCGACACCGAGGGCGCCGAATTCGGCGCGGCGCGGCTCGAAGCCGCGCTGGAAGCCGCGCGGGGCGGCAGCGCGGCCGAACTCGTCGCCGGCGTCCTCGGCGCAACCGCGGCCTTCGCCGCCGGCGCCGACCAGTCCGACGACATCACCGCCCTCGCGCTCGTTCTGCAACCCTGAGCGGGTTCAGCCTCGGGTCTTCTCCAGCCGTAAAACATTGCTGCCGGCGCTGCGCCGGTAGTGCAGGCGATCCATCATGCCGCGCATCAAATGGATCCCCAGCCCGCCGGGATGGCGCTGCTCGAGCGGCAGCGAGAGATCGGGATCGGGCGCGGATGTCGGGTCGAAGGGCCGGCCGTTGTCGATGATTTCGGCGGTGACCAATCGGGCCGCGATGTCGAGCCGAACCGTGATCGAATGCGGCGGCGGCAGGCCCACAAAGGCATGCGTGATCACGTTGACGACCACTTCTTCAAGCGCAAGCGTCAGCTTGAACGTGACATCCTCGGCCACCCCCTCCGCGGCGCAGCGCGATCCGATCCACTCGATCAGCCGCGGGACCTCGCCGACCTGCGGCGTGACGTCGAGTTCGTGCGAGGCCATCGCGCCTCTTACCGCGGCAATGGCGCCGAGCCAAGCCCGATCATCGCCGCACCGGCGGCGGGCCACCTCTATTGCCTCGGCAATCGGCAGCGTGCTACCCACGTCGCGGACGGGGTGGGAAACGGTGCGAGGCGCGCGATGGAATTTGCCCAGGATCAGGTGGGCGACGTGGCGATCGTAAAGCTTGCGGGCCGCCTCGACAGCAGCACCGCGCAGGCCTCCGAGGAGAACTTCATTTGGGTGCTCGGGAACGGCACGTCGCGCCTCGCCGTCGATTTGTCGCGGCTGGAATACATCAGCAGCGCCGGGCTGCGGGTTCTCTTGGTGGTCGCCAAAAAAGTGCAACAGGCCAAGGGCAAGATGGTGCTGTTCGGGCTCGTCCCCAATGTCCGCGAGGTGTTCTCGGTTAGCGGGTTCGACAAGATCTTCGCGATCCAATCCGACGCCGATGCCGCCGTCGCTTCGGTGCGTTGAGGCGCGCGGGATGCTGGGTTTCGTCGAAGAAATCCTTCTGCTGCAGCTCGACGACAGCCAGGGCAAATTTGTCAATCTGCCAATGTCGGCCGCCGATGTCGTCCTCGCCGGCGCGGCGCTGATGGAGCTTGCGCTCGCCAACCGCGTCGATTCCGATCTCGAACAGCTGATCCTGGTCGACCCCTCGCCGACCGGCGACGACATCCTCGACGATGTGCTGAAGCACCTTGCCGAGGGCGGCGATCTCACCGCCGATGGGGTGCTCGAGCAGATCAGCGTCAATGGCGAGAAATATCAGGAGATGGCGCTGCAGCGTCTGATCGCCAAAGGCGTGTTGCGTGAGGAGAACGGCCGGTTTTTGTGGGTGTTTCGCACCCGCCGCTATCCGGTTGTCGATGACAGCGAACAGCGCGAAGTCAGGGCGCGGCTGCGCCAATTGCTGCTGACCGACGAGATCCCCGATCCGCGCGACGTGGTGCTGATCTGCCTGATCGGCGCCTGCGGCCTGCTCGGCCTCGTTCTCAGCCCTGAGGAGATCGCCCGGACGACTACCCGCGTCGAGCAGCTCGGCCGGCTCGACCTGATCGGGCAGGCAGTGACGAAGGCGGTGGCCAAAATCCGCTTCATCGTCGCGAATGCCAGCTCGGCAATCTACTGAGGTCTTCGCCCCAAGCTGATGCGGCGGGCGGCGGCGCGGCATGCACCTCGCGACCCCCCTTGAGCAGCCAAGGACGGCGATGAGCACATATTTCTGCGACGGAATAAAAGAGGTCACGCTACTCAACGGCGTGGCGCGGCTGGAGTTTTACCGGCTGCAGAAAACCGGTCCTGCCGGGAACAATGCCGACATGCAACCGGTCACCGAGCTGACCATCGGGTTGCCGGTCCAGGGCTTTCTCCAAGCCCTTTCCGTCTTGGAACGGATCCGCGATCAGCTCGCCCGGGAAGGCGTGTTTCAAACGACGGTCGCCGGAGCGGCCGGCCCGGTGCAACCGCCGCCGGTTCCGTGATCCCCGCGCCGGCCGGCGCTGTGGAGCGGTTTTTTGTGTGTTTCCAATATGGTTAACGTCAGCATGCCAATTTGACAGTGCGGTTGGCTCCTCGTAGCATCGCGTTGCGCGACCGGACTTCGTGAGTAACTCGCGTTTCGGTCGTAGGGCGGCGGGGACGCAAGCACAATGAGCATCGATCAAATCCCGAACGTTAAAATCACGGCCCTGGATGCCGGCGGTGATTCACTGGGCTCGCTCACCGACGACTTGTCAGCCGGGCTCGGCATTGGCGTTGCCGACGCCAATAACGGCGTGTCACTAGGAGCCGTCGGCGACGATGGGTCCGCCGGCGCGCTGCAACTCGATCTCGCGGCCGGCGCCCCCTCGCTGGCCGTCGCCGACAACCCGGCGGCGCTGCGCTACTACGCCGGCTCGTCAAAGCCGATCAGCGTCAGCTTCCTGCCGCAATCGCCGACATTCGACGGGAGCGAGCGGTCATCGGGCGCTGCTGTGACGGTCCCGGCCGTGGCGCTCTTCGGCGATTCCGGCGGCGATTTCTCGCAATCGGGCGGGACCGCGATCGACCTGTTTGCGAAAGGCGGCCTTGGCGGCCCCGGTGGCGGTTCCGGCGGGGGCACGCCGCCGCAGCAATATAGGTCCTCGCTCAATGGGATCACCTTCGTCGTCAACTGGGACAGCAGCGTCGGCAGCGCGCCAACGGCCTTCGTGACGGGGTTCGAATCCGCCGTGCAGTATTTCCTCAACAATTTGGGTCCGACGACCACGCCGATTACGATCACCCTCGACGTCGGATGGGGCGAAGTCGCCGGCTCTCGACTCTCGCCGTTTGCCTTGGGGGAAAGTTCGACCAACATCGACCGGACCAGCTATTCCGCGCTGCAGGGGTCGTCGATGGGCAGCTACCTGCCGGCGAGCGGCGATCCGGTCTCCGCTCCGCATACCTATTGGGTGCCGAGCGCCGAGGAAAAGGCCCTAGGGCTGGTGGCCAACAACACCAACCTCGACGGTGCGGTTGGCTTCAGCAGCAAAACCAACTGGAACTACACTTCCACGACGGGTTCCGGCCAGTATGATTTTGTCAGTACCGCCGAGCACGAAATCTCGGAGGTCATGGGGCGCATCGGCCTGGGCGGCGGCACCGTATCGGACAACGGAACCAGCGTTCCGAACAGCTATTCACCGTTCGATCTGTTCCGCTATTCGGCACCCGGGCAATCGGCGCCTGCGGCCAGCAGCACCGCTTATTTCTCGTTCGACAACGGCACCTCGAGCGGCGCCAACAATCTCGTCGGCAGTCCCAAGACCTATTTCAACACCACTGCCGGCGGCGACATCAGCGATTGGGCGAGCAGCGCCGGCGCCGACGCCTACAACGCGTTTTCCGGCACCGGTGCGGCCCACACCAGCACCGTCGACAAACTCGTAATGGACGTGCTCGGGTACGGAACGCCGACGGTATAGCCAATCGGCAATCACCGCCGCAAATCGGCGGGCGGCAAAGACTGGTCGGAGTGAGAGGATTTGAACCTCCGGCCCCTGCCTCCCGAAGGCAATCTCGCGGCTTTGTGGCGGTTTGTAGCAACCAACTGATACCCGAAAATCTCCAAGATAAGAGCCGCTTTCGATTGTGGGCCCTTGCCTTGGTTTGCTATGATTTGCTCGCTCGTGGTTGCTAGGTGGTTGCTAGCAACCACCTAGCAACCACAGGCGGGGCGCAAATGACGGACGAGCGAAAGCGGATCGGCTTGCGGGAAGTGCGGGCGCTCGCCCCCGGCGAAATCGTGTGGGATGCGGCTGTCGTGGGCTTCGGCGCCCGACGCCAGAAGGGGCCGGCGGTCACCTATTTCGTCAAGTACCGCACCGCGGGCGGGCGGCAGCGCTGGCAGGCGATTGCCCGCCATGGGGTCCTGACCCCGGACGAAGCGCGCGATAAGGCTCGGGCGATTCTCGGCAATGTCGTCGATGGCGCCGATCCGGCCTCCGAGAAGATGGCGGCGCGCAAGGCAGTGACCGTTTCCGAGCTTTGCGATCTCTACCTCGCCGACGCGGAGGCCGGGCGGTTGCTGACGCGGCGCCGCGGGGCAAAGAAGCCGAGCACGCTGCTGACCGATCGCGGCCGGATCACGCGCCATATCAAGCCACTGCTCGGCCGCTTGGCGGTTGTCGCGGTTGATCGCGCCGATGTCGAGCGGTTCATGCACGCCGTAGCCGAAGGCAAAACCGCCGGCCGGATCAAAACTGGGCGCTACGGGCTGGCGCGTGTGAAAGGCGGTAAGGGAACCGCGACCCGCACCGTTGGTCTGCTCGGCGCGATCTTCACCTATGCGGTGCGCCAGGGCGTGTGTACGGACAATCCGGTTCACGGCATCGTGCGCTATGCCGATGGCCGGCGGGAGCGGCGGATATCCGATGACGAATATGGCGCGCTGGGCGCTGCGCTGCGCCGGGGCGAGGCAGGAGGGATCTGGCCGGCAGCGATAGCAATGACACGGTTCCTCGCACTGACGGGCTGGCGCAGCGGCGAGGCACAGGCGTTGCGCTGGTCGGAACTCGACCTCGTCCGGCGCACCGCGCGGCTCGCCGACACGAAAACCGGGCTGTCGGTTCGGCCGCTGTCGCACGCAGCTTGCGATGTGCTGAAAGTGAGCCTCCCGCGAATTGGTGGACACCTTTGCTAAGCTCCGAGGAAGAGCGGGAAGGTGTCGAATGGGCCAGGGACGTCGTCAATTTACCGATGAGTTCAAGCGGGAGGCAGTAGCCCTGCTGGCGAGCAGCGGTC
>WNFC01001949.1_pt1 | contig 22022 bp, 26 predicted proteins | sample 5400541 | NCBI WGS metagenome assembly WNFC01 (sample SAMN13153342, study PRJNA577476) | soil metagenome | isolation source: 120 cm saprolite under Douglas fir tree site 2 hole 2 replicate 1 | place: USA:California | collected 2015-04-18
AGGAAGCGCAGGTCCAGATCGGCACTGGTGATCTGTTCATCCATCCATTGGGCGGTGGCCGCGTTCTGCTGGACGCACATAATATCCAGTCCGCGTGGGCCCTGGGGCGCCGCTATTGGACCACCACGGTTACAACGTCTCGCGCCATATTCAGCGATGTGTCTCGAGCGATGGCCGTAACATTTCGTTTCTCAGCGGGGCCGGGAACCTTTAGAAAAGTCGCTCGATAGCTGTTACCGCCAAGTGGCGTGGCGACAACAGTAGCACCGCCAAACGATACGACCACGGAGGTCACTGCCGCGTTATCCGTAGCGGTCACGTCCACGATCAAATTCGCGCCCACTGTCACCAAATCCCGCGTTCCTGGCGAATCGATATGTACATGAGGAGGAATGAGATCGACCGGTGCCTGATTGATCCGTTCATAGTCGGCGACAGTCATTTCATCTTCTGTTCCAGCAAGCCCTGGAACGCCGCGCATCAACGTGTTCCCGACGAGGACACCTCCGTCTACCAAGGACGGCTGCGTCTCGGCTTGTGCCGTCGTACTCATCAAGCAATACAGCACAACCACTGACGCATCCCAGCTCAGCATTCCGCAGATGATAGCTTGGCCAGAGCGAATATCGCTAATCGTGACAAACGCGGGACATGGAAAGAGCGCGGTCGCTTCGTGCGGCGGAAGGGCGAGAAGGGAATCCACATCCTGGCTCCGTTAAGGAGGGTGGCGGAGGATGATGCCGATAGCGACGGCAAGGAACTGCGGCTCGTCGGCTTTAGGCTCGTCAGGGTGTTTGCGGTCGACTAAACGGACGGCAATGCTCTTCCCATGGGAGACTCTCACGGCGCACCGGAGCGCGAAATCTACGGCGAAACCGATGCGGAGGATTTGCGCGAGGCGGTCAATAGCATCTTACCGTCCAATGGTTCCTTGTCTCTGTCAGAGGAGAAATCCAACGCGCGGGGTCCATTAGGGGTCCAAGAGTTCAGCAGTAGCGATGCCAACTCGAGAGAAGACCTAAATTCGGTTGCGACTCTCAGCACTCCGTAGTCGGGGCGAGAGGATTCGAACCTCCGACACCCTGCTCCCAAAATCAGCGGGTTCCCTTTCCAGAGGTCCCTCAACTTGTCCAACCAGTAGCAATCCTTAGAGATGCTGAAGCACGTCCAGTCCAATCGGTCCCAATTCAAGCCGGAATTTCCGATGAGCGGGGTCCATTAGGGGTCCAAGCGCCGGGGTCACCGTTGAGGCTCGAAGCAGCAGCACAGCGCTCGCATCCGGATCCAGTTGGACGGTGTCAATCCGGAAGAAATGAGGCAGATCGTGAACAACCTCCGGCGTGGAACGAGGTAGTGAACGAGCTCCAGAAAGCGATCGCTGCGGCAGATCCCGAACAGCGCGATGCCGCTGTTCGCGTGCTGCGCGCGCTCATCGAGATGCTGGGAGGCCACAGGTGATGAACCTTGTCAGCCAAGACCCCAACTTCCGGGATTGCTCGCGCGCCGGTCACACGGTATTCTAGTGGCACCTAAAAAGGTGCTTCAATGAGAGCTACCGTGCTTGACATCACGAAGGACATCCAGTCGCTGACAACCTTCCGCCGCCGTTCTGGCGACTTGATGAAACAGCTTAAGAAGAGCAAGCGCCCCGTCGTGCTGACCGTGAAAGGGAAGGCAGAGGCCGTCGTGCAGGACGCCCAAGCCTATCAGCGCCTGCTCGACATTGCCGCCCGCGCCGACGCAAAAGAAGGCATCCGTCAAGGGCTTGAGGATTCGAGGAAAGGAAAGGTCCGGCCGGCAAAGGAATTTTTCGAAGAGTTCGAAGCCAAGCATGGCATACGTCGTTAGCATCACTGCCCGCGCCGAGCGTGACCTTGCTGACCTGTATGAGGAAATCAATGCCGAAGATTCTGCTGCCGCTATCAAATGGTACCGGGGGCTGAAGAAGGGCATCCTAAGCCTCAACGAACAGCCGAACCGGTGCCCGGTGACACCTGAGAAGAGAAATCTCAGGAACTTACTGTACGGCCACAAACCTCACATCTACCGCGTGATCTTCCGCGTCCGCGAGAGATTGAAATGTGTTGAAGTGCTTCATATCCGCCACGGTGCACGACGGAAGTTCAAGGCGTCGGATTTGGCATAGATAGCGGCGAGTGCCACCGAGAGGATCTCCTCAAGGCGAAACGAGCCGAGTATAAAAAGCAGGTACTTTTCGCAATGGAGAGGCGAAACGAAGAAATGATTTTGACGAATTCCTCCGCGAGGTAGAGGAAGAAAGCCGGGCCGCCGGAAAGAATGCAACGCAAGCGCTTGAGGCTTCAGTGAGCACTTCCGCCTAGCTCGGCAACTCATCGTCATCCGGAAGCAGCTGGGTTGGACCCAGCAACAGCTCACTAAGGCGTCGGGGATTCAGCAGAGCGAGATAAGCCGGATTGAACGCGCCCAGGGAATCCTCGAGGCGCTTGCGCGTGAAGCGAACATGACGGTGGCTCTGGTTCCACGCCGGCGGCCAACTCGTCAGCCCGTCCGAAGGAGGCGCCGGGAACCACGACTGTCTACCGGCACGTGAGGGGATAGACAGCCCCGTTCCGTGACCTCCGCGACCGCATTTCGGCGGGTTACGACTTGAGCGAAGGGTTTGTGGATGGCTCCTTCCCCGAATGAGGTCAAGCTCTTTGAAGCAGTCCTTGACGAAAGCATTTTGGACGAAGTTCCAGACTGCCTTCTTGGAGACAAAGCGTACGACAGCGACAAGCTCGACGAGAGGCTCCGGAGGGAGCGAGGGCTTCACCTCATCGCTCCTCACCGGGTCGGAAGAAAAGTGCGCACCACTCCGGTTTTATTTTGCGGGTACGGCTGGCAAGCGGTCACTGGTTTAGCCCCGCAGCCTGAATGCAATTTACTGGTTCCGCGGGGACCTGGTGAGGCGCGCCAGGCGGTACTTGAAAGGTGACGTAAATAATGGTTTCGACATCACTAGGATTCTGGGCCTGATGAATGTGCGGGGCCCCCTTGGTCCCATTCTGCTCAACAGCGACTTCGCCTTCCTGGTAAACCACTGTCGGGCAGCCAGGCTCGTCCTGCGTGAGCTGAAGGGTTCCTTGCTTGACCACGATGGTGGCCGGACCCGGATGGTAATGCCAAGGGCCCACGCAGTGCGGCTGCTGCGTAACTTTGACAAGTACGACATCCAATGGTGCGGTGGGGAATGGCGGATTCTCCCACGAACCCCTGGCTAACACTTCTTGGACAGCGCACTGAGCATCAGCAGATGCAGGTGCTATCAGCAGGAGAAATAAGAATGTGAATCCCAACCCAACCAACTTGCAAGTTCGCATGGTGCGGGCAACCATCGTGCAAACTTTGCAAACTTGCTTTTTCATAGGATCTCCTTCTGGTCTTTTCCTGGCGGTGGTTGAAGCGATCCGCCCGCCGGTTGTCGATTGGTGGAATTGGTATCTCGACCAATTGCTTCACGACAAGCTAGGTGGAATCACGAATTTGAATCCAAGTCCAGCGCCGTGTGCGAGAGACTTTCACAACCTGACCGCGGCAGAGGCTCGGAGCAATGGACGCGCATCGCCCATTGAAGTAGCACCCGCGATCCTGCTCGTCAGCCACGCGATTCACCAAACGCGTACCTAACTTCGCGGCCCAGCTGGACTCGGGTCAGCTTTAACCGAAATCGGGGCGAGAGGACTCGAATCTCCGACACCCTGGGGGCGCCGCTATTGGACTGTCACGGGTACAACGTCTCGCGCCATATTCAGCGATGTGTCTCGAGCGATGGCCGTAACATTTCGTTTCTCAGCGGGGCCGGGAACCTTTAGAAAAGTCGCTCGATAGCTGTTACCGCCAAGTGGCATGGCCACAACAGTAGCACCGCCAAACGATACGACCACGGAGGTCACTGCCGCGTTATCCGTAGCGGTCACGTCCACGATCAAATTCGCGCCCACTGTCACCAAATCACCCGTTCCTGGCGAATCGATATGTACATGAGGAGGAATGAGATCGACCGGTGCCTGATTGATCCGTTCATAGTCGGCGACAGTCATTTCTGGAACGCCGCGCATCAACGTGTTCCCGACGAGGACACCTCCGTCTACCAAGGGTGGCTGCGTCTCGGCTTGTGCCGTCGTACTCATCAAGCAATACAGCACAACTACTGACGCATCCCAGCTCAGCATTCCGCAGATGATAGCTTGGCCAGAGCGAATATCGCTAATCGTGACAAACGGGGGACATGGAAAGAGCGCGGTCGCTTCGTGTGGCGGAAGGGCGAGAAGGGCATCCATATCCTGGCTCCGCTGACTTAAGGAGGAAGGTGGCGGAGGATGATGCCGATAGCAACGGCAAGGAATCACGGCTCGTCGGCTTTAGGCTCGTCAGGGTGTTTGCGGTCGACCAAACGGACGGCAATGCTCTTCCCATGGGAGACTCTCACGGCGCACCGGAGCGCGAAATCTACGGCGAAACCGATGCGGAGGATTTGCGCGAGGCGGTCAATAGCATCTTACCGTCCAATGGTTCCTTGTCTCTCTCAGAGGAGAAATCCAACGCGCGGGGTCCATTAGGGGTCCAAGAGTTCAGCAGTAGCGATGCCAACTCGAGAGAAGACCTAAATTCGGTTGCGACTCTCAGCACTGCGTAGTCGGGGCGAGAGGATTCGAACCTCCGACACCCTGCTCCCAAAGCAGGTGCGCTACCAGGCTGCGCTACGCCCCGAGGAAAACGCGCATTCTTGAATCATCCGAGCGGCTTGCGCAAGGCGCACGGACGAGGTTCGGCACGCCGGCGGCGTTTTGGCTCACCGACCTCGTGTGCTCACTTGCTTACCCGCGTCCTTGAAGCCGAGCTCGCGCATCAAGAAGGCATAGCTGTCGGCGCTCTGCTCCACGGTCTGCTTCACCAGATCCGCCCCGCCGTGGCTCGCGTTGCGCTCGATGCGCAGCAAGATCGGCCGGTCGCTCGAAGAGGCCGCCTGCAGGGCCGCGGTCATTTTGCGCGCGTGAACCGGATCGACGCGGTCGTCCGAGTCCGCCGAGAGCATCAGAAGCGCCGGATACGCGGTGCCCGCGGTGACGTGATGATACGGCGAATAGCCGTACAAGGTCTTGAAGTCCGCTTCGGTCTCGGGCGATCCGTACTCGGCAATCCACAGCTTGCCCAGGCCGAACCGGTGGTAGCGGACCATGTCGAGGAGAGGCACCTGGCAGACAACCGCCCTGAACAGATCCGGGCGCTGCGTCATCACCGCGCCCACCAGGAGGCCTCCGTTCGAGCCACCGCGAATGGCCAGGCGTTCGGGCCGGGTGTAGCCCGCCTTCACCAGATGCTCCGCCGCGCCGATGAAATCGTCGAAGACGTTCTGCTTCTTCTCCTTCATCCCCGCCTGGTGCCAAGGCTCTCCAAACTCTCCGCCGCCTCGCATGTTGGCCAAGGCGTAGCCGCCTCCCGCCTCGAGCCAGGGGTAGAGGGAGCCTGCATAGGACGGCAGCGAGGGGAGGTTGAACCCGCCGTAACCGGTGAGCAGGAAGGGCGTGGATCCATCCTTGCGCATATCCTTCCGGTGCACCACGAACATCGGCACCCGGGTCCCGTCCTTGGAGCTGAACCAGAGTTGCTCGATCTCGTAAGGCGTCGGGTCGATCGGAACCTTGAGCGAAAACCAGACCGAGGTTCCGCCCTTCTTGATCGACGTCTTGTAGATGTTGGGCGGGGAGATGAACGAGGAGAAGTTGAAATAGGCGTCGTCCTGCTCGGGATCGCCGAAGATCCCGCTCGATGATCCGATGCCCGGCAGAGGCACCTTGCGGACTGGCGCGCCGTCCAGGGTGCGAAGCTCGATCTCGTTCTTCACGTCTCGCAGGTAGACGAGCGAAAGCTGGTTCCCGACAATCGTCGCGTTTTCCAGCACTGCCTGGCTGTCCTCGGGAACGATCTCCTTCCAACTCGCGCGGTCGGCATGGCGGGGATCCACCTTGTAGACGTGATAGTTGTCGGCGCCCTCGTTGGTGCGCACGTAGAAGCGGTCTTTCCAGGCGGTCACCGCGAACTGCTTCAACGAATCGGAAACCGCGAGCGGAAGCCACCTTCCGCCGGGCTTGCGCATGTCGCGATAGTAGACGTCATTGGCGCTTGTCCCCTTGCCGATGGAAAGAATCAGCCAATGGCCGTCGCGCGACAGGCCGGCGAACATGATCCGCTTCGGGTCCCCGGTCTTTTCGCGAACCACCGGATCCTTTGCCGGATCGGTTCCCAGCTTGTGGAAGCGCACCACCGACTCGCCGAGACGGTCGGCCGCCGACAACCCCTCGCGGGTGGCGAAGTGGCTGTAATAGAAGCCGTCGCCTTTCGGAGTCCACGAGCCCGGGCCGCGGACGTCGTCGATGGCGTCGATCGCGCTCACCTTCCTCGTCGAGACGCTCATCACGTGCAGCGTTCCGTAGTCGGCGTTGTTCTTGTGCAACGAGTACCCGACCGACTTGCCATCCAGCGTCGGGACATAGCCGTGCAGCGAGATGCTGCCGTCCGGGCTCAGGGCGTTCGGATCGATCAGCACCTGCTCCTGCCCTTGCTCGCCCTCGCGGAAGTAGATCACCGCTTTCTCCTGGTCAGCCCGCCGCCGCGAGTAGAAGAACCGGTTGCCCCGACGCGTGGGCGGCGAGACGGTCTCGACGTAGAGCACTTCGCGCAGCCGAGCAGCCAGCGCATCGCGCCCGGGCAGCTTGGCGAGCTCACTGCGGGCGAGCTTGTCCTCGGCTGCCATCCACATTTGTACCTCGAGCGATCTGTCATCTTCGAGCCAGCGGTATGGGTCGCGAACCGTCTGACCAAACAGCTGCTCCTCGACGGCCTGCTCGCGCGCCGACGGATAGGCTTGCGTTGGATCGGTCGTCGGCGCGCCGGAACCGCTGGCCGGCGGAGGCGAAGGCGCCGCCGCTGCGCTCGGGGGAGTCGCGTTCTCCGCGGTGCGCGGTCCGGCGCACGCAAACGAGATGGCGATGGCAAAAAGGGCTGTCAGGCGAAGCTTGTGCATGAAGTGCCTCCGTTGAGCGGGTCAGCTCATACCTCGGAACCCACCGCGCGGCTACGGGGAGATCTTTCCTGAAAGCCTTAGAAACTTCAGCCTGGGCAACATTCGATCCCACGCCTTTCCCCGATGGGAAATTTGCGCCTTTTTCCTCGGCGCAAGCTCGGCCATGGTGCGCCCCATCTCGGGCAGGAAGAAGATCGGATCGTACCCAAAGCCCTGGGTGCCTCGAGGCAGCCGTGCGATTTGACCGCGGCATTGACCCGACTCGGTCACGCTCGAGCCGTCGGGAAGCGCCAGGCACAGAGCGCATTGGAACGCCGCTCCGCGCCTGGGCTCGGGGACGTCGGCCATCTCGGCGAGCAGCTTCTCGATTCGCGCCGCGTCCGGACCCGGCGCGTACCTCGCGGATCGCACCCCCGGACGTCCACCGAGAGCATCGACGCAAAGCCCGGAGTCATCCGCCAGCGCCGCCATTCCGGTGGCCTTCGCGCCCGCCAACGCCTTGAGCGCGGCGTTCCCCTCGAACGTTTCGTCCTTTTCTTCGACCTCAGGCAGCTCCGGAAAATCGTCGAGCGATTGGATCTCGAAAAGCGAGCCCACCAGAGCGCGCAGCTCCCGCAACTTGCCCGCGTTTCGCGTGGCGAAAAAAAGCTTCACTTCGCAAGCGCTGCCTTCTGGATCTCCGCCAGGCGGGCGATCGCGGCGCTGCCCGCGTCGAGCATCGAGTCCAGCTGTTTTCGACTAAAGGACTTCTGCTCCGCCGTCCCCTGGACCTCGATCAGCTGGCCCGTCCCGGTGGCGACCAGATTCAAATCCACCTCGGCGCTGGAGTCCTCCGAGTAGTCGAGATCCACCAGCACCTCCCCTTTCACGATCCCGACCGAAACGGCGGCGATGGGCGTCACGGTGGGCATCGCAAAATTGCGCTTTCCATTGAGCGACTTGAGCGCCATCACCAAGGCGACGTAACCCCCGGTGATCGCCGCGGTGCGCGTCCCCCCGTCGGCCTGCAGCACGTCGCAGTCGAGGGTGAAGGTCCGCTGGCCGATCAGCGCGCAATCCACCGCCGCTCGCATCGACCGCCCGATCAGCCGCTGGATCTCCATCGTCCGTCCACCTTGCTTGCCGCGGGCTGCCTCGCGGGCAGATCGGGTATTGGTCGACCGCGGCAGCATCCCGTACTCCGCGGTGATCCAGCCGCCGGGTTTTCCGAGCAGATGCGGCGGCTGCTTCTCCTCCACCGTGCAGGTGACGTAGACCTTGGTGTTGCCGAACTCGACTTGCGCTGAACCCTCGGCATGAAGCGCAACGCCGGGCTGGATCGTCACCGGCCGCAAATCGAGCGGGCCGCGCCCAAAAGACCGCATGGATTCTCCCTTGAGACCAGATGCCTCTCTAGCAGAAGAACCGGTTTTAAGGCTCGCTCGTCTAGCGTTGGGCGTGGGTCAGGGTGGCTCCGCCGACGACTTTCATCATCTGCTCGAGAAACACCTTGACGCCGTCGGCGATCGCCTGGGCTATGCGCTGCTGATACTCGGGGTCCTGGAGCCGCTTGCCCTCGGCGGGGTGGGAGATGAACCCAACCTCGACCAGGATCGCCGGAACCTCGACGCCGCTGAGCACGTACAGAGGCGCTTGTTGCACGCCGCGGTCGGTCGCCCCGGTGAACGCGACCAGCTTCTGGTGCACGGCATAGGCCAGGCGCGAGGAGTCGGCGTGCGCTTCGGCCCGAGCGAGGTCGGCCAGGATGAAGGTGAGACTGTCGCTTCCGTTCGACCTGGCGCCTCGAGACATTTCCGCGTTTTCACGGGCCGCCGTCCTTCTCGCCTCTTCGCCCGAGGCATCCGCCGAGAGGAAGAATGTCTCCACCCCCTCGATGCGCAGCCGCTGACGTTGGGTGGGCATCGAGTTCGCGTGGATGGAGATGAACAGGTCGGGCTTCTGGCGATTCGCGTAGCTGACGCGCTCGGAGAGCGGAATCAGGCTGTCCGCCGCCCGGGTCATCGACACTTTCGCGCCCAGCCCCTTTTGGAGCGCTTCCTTGAGGTGGCGCGCAATCCGCAGGCAGAGCTCTTTCTCCGCCATTCCGTACGCGCTGACCGCCCCCTCCTGGAAGCCGCCGTGTCCCGGGTCGACGACGATGTGGGGCACCGACCCGGCAACTGCGGCAGGAGCGGCAAGGCACGCGAGTGCGGCGAGGAAGGTACCGCGCGAGCTCTTGAGCATTCAGCGCCGGATGCTAACAATCGAAAGAGGCGGCGAATAGGATCCACTCTACCTGCATCCGGGGTCGGGCGCGGGAAATACGCCGACAGCTCCCACCGGCTACTTCAGCACGTCAATACCCGAGCCGCGTTTCACTTCGCCGATCACCGCCGCCTTCACCCCGACGCGGGCGAGCGCGCGCATCGCCGCCGCCGACTCCTTCGAAGGTACCGAGGCGAGCAGTCCGCCGTTGGTCTGCGCATCGGCGAGCAGCCAGCGCAAGGGTTGCGGCAGCTCGTCGGCGAATCGGACCTTGCCCTGCACGAAGTCGAGGTTTGCCTTCGACCCACCCGGGATCACCTCCTGCTCGGCGAGCTCGCGAATGCCGTCGAGCACCGGCACCTGACCGAAATGAATCTCGGCGCGCGTCTTGGAGCCGGTCATCATCTCGAGCAGATGCCCGAGCAGTCCGAAGCCGGTCACGTCGGTCAGCGCGTTCACCTTGAACTTTCGCGAGCTGAAGACGAGCCCTGCCTTCTGATTGAGCTGCGACATCACCGCGACGACCTGCCGGGTCAATTCCTTCGATGCGCTGCCGCGCTTGATCGCCGTGGTCGCGATTCCCGAGCCCAGCGGTTTGGTGAGGATGAGGTGATCGCCGGGCTTGGAGCCAAAGTTTCTCAAGATCTCTTTTGGATGAACGATTCCGGTGACCGCCATTCCGTACTTTGGCTCGGGGTCCTGGATCGAGTGCCCGCCGAGGATGGGGATGCCCGCCTCCGCCGCCTTGCTCCGACCGCCGGCGAGGATCTTGGAGAGCATCTCGAGGGGAAGCCCGGGCGGAAAGCCCACCAGATTCAGCGCGAAGAGCGGACGCGCTCCCATCGCCCAGATGTCCGAGAGCGCATTGGCGGCGGCGATCTCGCCGAACTGAAAAGGATCGTCGACTACAGGAGGAAAGAAATCGACCGTCTCCACCACCGCGAGCGACGGGGTGAGGCGATACACCGCGGCGTCATCGCTGGTACCGAATCCCACCAGCGCTCGCGCGTCCTTGATCGGAGCCAGGTGGCGCAGAACCTGCGCCAAGTCCGCGGGGCGGATCTTCCCGGCTCAACCCGCGCAGTGGCTAAGCTCGGTGAGCCTGGGAAGCGGCGCTACCGGAATCTGTGATTGGGAATCGTTCATGGTCGTATGGATAGCCGGCCCAATAGCCGGACGCGATCTATTTCAGCGTAGTTGAAAAACTGCTGCGCAGCCCACCTGCTTTGTTGCGGTCCCCTGCAGCTAGCCTGCTCGAACGAAGTCTCGCTTGAGCAACTTGAGGATGACCTGCGCGGCGAGCACATCGTCCTTCTCGCAGTGATCGAGCACGCCCTTGAGACTGCCGTAGTTGTGCACCAGCTGGAGGATGTCCAGCTCCTCCGCGGAAAGCTCGCGCAGCGGGCTGGTCAGCGGCATCGAGAGCATTAACACCGAATTGAGCGGCGGCAAATCGTTCTGAATGCGCCGAAACTCGTCGAGCAGCCTCATCCCTTCCATGAGCAGCACTTCGGTGGACTGCTCCAGCACCACCATGAACTGCTGCGGATCGGCGGGGCGCAGCTCGAAGTCTCCGGATTCCCAGGTGATGATCCGGTTGAAGCTCTTGTGGGGGCCGAGCCCGTGGTTGTCGTCGATCACCGCGTAATAGATCCGCCCCTGGCGCAGGTAGATCCGGCCTTCCTCGACATTCTTCACCACCAGCACGCCGTTCTTCTTCGAGGTGTTGAACATCTGCAAAAGGTCGGGCAACGGCAACTCTTCGATTTTTCCTGCGATCGAGGAGCTCTTGAGCGACTTCGCGGCCTGGGCCGCGGCGGCGTCTTCGAGCTGCTGCTTGACCTGACGCTCGTCCATCTCGGCGGCGTGATCGCCCCGCTGCACGAGCTTGAGGATCGAGGTGCCGATGAGGATGCGGTCCCCCTCTTTGAGGCGCGCCTGCTTGACCTTCTCACCGTTGACGAAGGTGCCGTTGGTCGAGCCGAGATCCTCGATGGTGATCTTCCCCCCGCTGACAGTGATTTTCGCGTGCTTGCGGGAGACCATGTCCTCCACCAGCACCATATCCAGGTCGTTGGAGCGACCGATGATCACCTGGCGGTCCATCTTCAAGGGAAATTCGCCACCCTGGTATTTGCCAGAGATGAATTTGAGGGCGTATGCCTTGCTCCCAGGCGCTGCGGCGGGGCTCACGGCTTTTCGACCTCGGCAGGCGATGGGGCCTTCATTGGACTGACCGGCTCGTCTTTTCCCCCATCATTCACCAAGTGCAAATACATTTGTGCGCTCGGGTTGGCCGGTTCGCGCGCAATCACCCCTTCCCAGGCTTTGGTGGCCTCCTCTTTGCGACCGGAAGAATACAGGCAAAGCCCATAGTGAATCTGGGCCGGCTGATAATCCGGATGATCTCGCACCAGCTGCTGCAGCTCGGCGATCGCCCGCGGCAGGTCCCCGCTGTCGCGGTGCGCGTCGGCCAGCTTGAGGCGGATGTCCTTGAAGTCGGGGCCTAGCTCGAGCGCGCGGCGGTATTCGACGATCGCCTGGGGCCACAGTCCACTGGAGGCGAAAGCGTCGCCGATCTCGGCGTACATATTCGCGATCTTCCCCTTCACGAACGGGTCCATTCCACCCGGCTCGCGCTTCTGCCGGGACAGCGCGGTCTGGTAGACCGACCGGGCCTCCTCGTACTGCCCCAGGTCATTGCACGCCACCGCCAGGTTCAGCGCCGCCTCGGTGTAGGACGGATTGAGGCGCAGCGCCGCCCGGAACGACTCCTGCGCCCGCTCGAACCGGCCCTGGTCATGGTAGATGACCCCGAGCATGTTGTGGACGTCGGCGAAGGCCTGGCTGTGCTCCAGCACCTGGGCCAGGTAGCGCTCCGCCTGGGCATATTGCAGCTTGGCGAAATGGCCGCGCCCAATCGTCAGCAGTTGGCGAACATTCTCGTCCACGGTTTTGTCCGCCCACCAGCCTACAAGAGGCTCCCCGAAAAGAGGAATTCCGGACCGCGCCGTTCGAGTGTCAGCCGGCGCGTCCCGGTCTCTGTCCCGGTCTGGTACTCCTCGGTGACCAGCGCCCCGTCGCGATCGAGCCGGATGTACCAGGCAATGACGCGGTAGCGCGGCTTTGGCAAGGACGCCACGCGGCGAAAGAGCTCATCCTGCCGCGCCGCGCGGCCGATTTCGGGTGAGGCCGCCAACCTCTCCAGCCTTTCCGGATCCGCGCTTTCCAGCGACTCGCGGCGCGCGATCAGGGTGGCGATCACCGCGGTGAGCCTGGGGGCCAAGCTGTGAAGCGGCCGCCATTCCCTCCCCGCCCGCTCGAACACAACCCTCTCCACGCCGAGCGAGCTCACGGTGATCGAGTCGACAGTGCCCTCGAGATCGAGCGTCGAAAGCGCGTACGCCTCCTCGCCTCGCGAATCGAAATGGGTCGTCACCCGATCGAAGTGGAGGCGGCGGGTTACCAGGCTCGCCGGGGAATGTGGAATCGTCAGCGAAAGGCCCACACTCTCGCTCTGCTGCAGAGCGGTCCGAATGGCCGCGTCCGGCCCGGCGGCAAGGTCGAGGAGCCTGGGCGCGAGGGCGACCACCGCGAGGAGGGCAAGCGCGCCGCCGAAGCCAAGAACCCGCCCCAGGCGCCGACCTCTCAGGAACCCAACATCTGCTGCGCCCTGGAGGCCGCCGGCGTTCCCGGGAATCGGCTGATGATCTTTCGTAACGCGTCCTCCGCGCGGCTCTTGTCGTTCAACTTGCCGTAGACGTCGTGCAGTTGAAAGAGGACCCTCTCGTCGTAGCCCAATCCCGAGTACTGGTCCACCACCGTCTCCAGCCGGCGAGCCACCGCGAGCCATTTGTCCCGCTTGGCATAGAACTCAGCGACGTAGATCTCATGCTCGGCAAGTCGCCGCCGGGTGTCGTCGAGAATCTTCTTCGCTTCCGGATGGTAGGTGGAGCTCGGATAGCTGCGTACGAAGTCGGCCATCGCCTTGTTCGCGGCGCGAACCTGCACCTGATCCTTTTCCTTCGACGGGGGCAGGATGAAAAAGTCGGACGGCATGTCCTTGTAGTGCGTCAGTGCAGCGCGGAAGGCGGCGTAATCCACTTTGGGGTGGGTGGGATGGAGCTTGACGAAGTTCTGGTAGCGATCCCTCGCTTCCGTAAAACGCTCGCGGTCGAAATCGGTATCCGCCAGCCGGATCTCGGCCTCTTTCGCCGCATCGAGAAAGGGGTACTTCGTCTTCACGAACTCGAAGTACTTCTCCGCTTCGAGGTAACTTTTCGTCCGCAGCGCGTCGTTGCCCTTGTCGAGGTTTGCCTGCGCGTCCGAAGCGAACTCCGCCCGCGCGCTCGGGGTGACGGGAGCATGCCGCGCCCGCTGCGACTTGGCCTGCTCACCTCGCCCGATCTGGTCGCGTTCGGCGGGCGAAGTCGAGGCGCTGTCGCTGGCGCATCCCACCGCACCGAGCGACGCCAGCACCAGGGCTGTCAAACCGATTCGAATCACGTTTTGGGAAACTAGCCGTCCTCAGGCCCGAGGTCTAGCTCCGATAGTCCGAGCAGTTGCTCGATCGTCCCGTCCGCAAATCCCCTGGCGTGGAGCAGACGGGCAGCCTTCGACTTCTCCTTCGGCTCCAGCGGCCGTCCCGAAAGACCGCGCTTGTGCAGGACGAGGCGGGCCGCTTCGAGCGGGTCGAAATTCAGGCCGCGCTCGGCATCGGTCAGGGCTTGCCTTGCCTGCTCTTCGGGCAGGCCGTGGCCGCGCAACCGCTGGAGGACGGCCCGCGGTCCAAGCTTCCCATTCCGCAAAAGGGCGCTGGCCCGGTCGCGGGCGAAGCGCGAATCGTCGACGTAGCCCAGCTCTTCGAGCCGGGAAAGAGCGGCGTCCTGGACGGATTCGGCGAGGCCGCGGCGAGCCATCGCCAGCTTGAGCTCGCGCCGGCTGCGGGCGCGAATCGAGAGCAACCGCAAAGCGACGTCCATCGCCGCGGACAGCGGATCAGAAGCGCTCGATTTGGAAATCATCCGGTGCGGCCTCGGCCCCTTCCGCCGTGGGCTTGGCCGGGGGCGGGGGCGGTTTTGGGGGGCCGACCGCGGGACGACTTAAGGGCGTAGGAATGGACGGGGTGAGGGCCGGTCGCGCGTTGGGGGTCTGCGCCGAAGGCGTGACTGGCCGGCCGATCGGGGGCGCGCTCTGTGGGGCGAGGTTCTGCTGTCCAAACGACGCGGTGCCAGGCACCGGGGCTTCGCCGGGCTTGGATTCGAAATCGTCCCACTTGGAGTCGGAAGTGCCGCTGATGCCGGAGAATCGCAGCGCAAAATCGTCCGGGTTGGTCGCCTGGCGCCGCGCCTCCTCGTAACCGACCAGCCCGTTCTTCACCAGCCCCATCAACGACTGATCGAAGGTCTGCATCCCGTAGGTCTGATGGCCTTGAGCGATCGCTTCGGTGAGCTCCTTTGTCCGGTCCTTGTCCTCGATCAGCTCGCGCACCCGGGCGGTTGCCTTGAGAATCTCCACCGCCGCCACGCGCCCCTTGCCATCCTGGCGCGGCACCAAACGCTGAGACACCACCGCCTTGAGAACCGAAGCCAGCTGCAAGCGCACCTGCTTTTGCTGGTAGGGCGGAAAGACGGAGATGATCCGGTTGATCGTCTCGGTCGCATCCAGGGTGTGCAGGGTGGACATCACCAGATGCCCGGTCTCCGCGGCGGTCATCGCGGTCTCGATCGTCTCGAGATCTCGCATCTCGCCCACCAGGATCACGTCCGGATCCTGGCGAAGCGCGCTCTTCAGCGCCTGGCTGAAGGACATCGTATCCACCCCGACCTCGCGCTGATTGACGATCGACCGTTTGTCCCGGATGAGGAATTCGATCGGATCCTCGATCGTCATGATGTGATTGGTCTCGGTGGCATTGATGTGATCGATCATCGCCGCGAGGGTGGTGGACTTGCCCGAGCCGGTCGTCCCGGTGACCAGGATGAGCCCGCGCTGCTCGAGGGAAATCGTCTCCAGCACGGGGGGCAGGAGCAGATCGCGCACGGTGAGGATCTTGAAGGGAATTACTCGCAGCACGGCGCCAATCGTCCCGCGCTGCTGGAAGACGTTGACCCGGAAGCGGCCCAGGCCCGGCACGCCGTAGGCGAGATCCACCTCGTTGGTCGTCTTGAACTTCTCCTTCTGGAAGTCGTTCATGATTCCGAACGCCATTCGACTGACTTCCTCGGGCGGCAGACGCTGGCCGTCCTTGAGCGGAACCAGCGATCCATTCACGCGAAACATCGGCGGCAGTCCCGCCTTCAAGTGAATGTCCGAGGCGGCGCCGCGAAGCGCAATTTGCAGGATTTCGTTGAGTTCCATGCCGGCTGAGGATGCTAACACCCCCCCAGCATTGGCCGCGACGACGGGCCTGTAGGACTCTTGCGGTTCTTGCTTTACCGCTTCGAGAACTGGAACCTGCGCCGCGCACCCGGTTGGCCATACTTCTTTCGCTCCACCACTCGAGCATCGCGGGTGAGGAACCCCGCCTTCTTCATCGCCGGGCGAAACTCCGGATTCCATACACACAGCGCGCGGGCAAGGCCGTGGCGGATGGCACCGGCCTGCCCAGACAGGCCTCCGCCCCGCACATTGACCGTCATGTCCACCTTGCCGGCCTGCTCGAGAACCTCGAGCGGCTGGTTGATCACCATCTTCGAGGTCTGGCGGCCGAAGTAATCCTCGAGGGCTCGGCCGTTCACGGTCATCACGCCGGTGCCCGGCTTTACCCAGACGCGGGCAACCGCCTCTTTCCGCCGGCCGGTCGCGTAGAATCCGCTGTCGTTTGCTTTCGTCATCATCTGATTTCTGCCTTCTCCACTCGATCCGCTAAGCGCTACGCCTTGACCTCTCGAGGGACCGGCTGTTGAGCCGCGTGAGGATGTTTATCGTCCGGGTAGACCTTGAGCTTGGTCATCATCTGCCGGCCGAGCGCATTTCGGGGGAGCATACGCCGCACCGCATTGAAGACCACGTCCTCTGGATGACGGGCGCGCAGCGTCGCCAGATTCGTCGTCTTGAGCGCTCCGGGAAATCCGGCGCGCGGCTGGCGATAGTATTTCTTGTCCGATTCTTTGCTCCCGGTGACGCGGACTTTCGCGGCATTGATCACGATCACGTGATCGCCGGTGTCGATCGACGGGGTATATATGGCCTTGTGCTTGCCCTTCAGAAGCGTGGCAATCTGGGTCGCGGCGCGGCCAAGGACCTTGCCCGAGACATCGATGAGGTGCCAGTGACTGACGATATCGCCGGGCTTTGCGCTGTAGGTGCGGTGAGGCATGTCGTTGGTCGGGTTCAACCCGAATTTCTCGGTTGCGGGTAAGGCGCCGTCATTTAGGGGGAGACCCTGCCCAAGTCAAGTACAGCCGCCTGCTACCTCCTCGCACTCCTCGTTTTGCCCCTCCTGGGCGGAGGGCTGGCCTGCCGGCGCGCGCAGGCCCCCGAGCTTGCCTGGCAGCCGGACGGGGGCTGGACGGAGGAGGCGTCCCCTCCCGCCAGGTCCGTGTATTTCAAGAGACTTCAGACTTTCCTGCCCCCCTCTGTGCCAGGGTTCAAGAGGGTACGGGACGAGGGCTCGACCGGCAGGTATGGCGACGTCTCGGTCAGCGAGGCCGAGCGAATCTTTGCTCAGGACGACGGCCGGGAACTGGTCATCCGGATCGTCGATTCGACGATGCTGGACCGGTTGGCCGAGGGCATCCGAATCGCGACCCTGGAAGCCACGCGCGTGGCGGAGGGCGCGACCCGCCGGATTGGCCAAGCCGATGATAGCCGCACTCGACCACCGGAACCGGCGGGCGCGAATCGGGCGGAGGTCGCCGGCGCTCTGAAGCTGCCCGATGCGGTGGGCTACTTCCGATACGACCCCGCCGACGCGAGGGCGGACGCGAACTTGTTGGTCGGAGACCGCTTCATCGTTTCGATCGCCGGCCGTGGCTTCCGGGGCAGCGACGAAGTGCGGCGAATTGCCCAGGGCTTGGATTGCCGCGAGCTTTCGAAGTTACGCTGACCGTGCTTTTGAGGAGGACCCTTGGCCGAACACAACCGCGCGCGCGATGACGACGCAGAGCCCCCGTCGATCGACCCCTCCTCGATCGCGCAGCTGGGCAAGCGCGACTTCCTCGACGAATTCCAACGGCTGGCGCGACTGTTTCACACCGAATCCGGAAACCCCGGCTCGTACCAGTGTCACGGCTGCACCCGCTGCGCGAATTGCATCTTCTGCCGCGACTGCGAGGGTTGCTATCACTGCACGCACTGCGTGCGTTGCCAGCTCTGCAGCGACTGCACCCACTGCACCGACAGCAAGAGCTGCCACGGATCGGCCTACTGCGTTCAATCCGAAAACTGCACCAACAGCGCCTATCTGCTGCTGTCGCAAAACCTTTCGGAGTGCAACTATTGCTTCGGGTGCGTCGGCCTGTCGAAAAAGGACTTCCACATCCTCAATGTGGGCTTCTCCCGGACCGAGTACTTCGAAATCGTCGGCCGGCTTCGAAAGGAGCTCGGCCTGCGCTGAAGCCGCGCGGGAGTCCCATTTGAGCCCGATGGTGAAGATTCCCGAGGGCGTTTTCCTGCGCGGTTCTCCCGAAGACGTGGGCCTCTTCGATGAGCGGCCCCAGAGGCAGGTGCTCCTCTCCGCGTTCGAGATCGACCTTTTGCCGGTCACCTTTGGCGACTTTGCGGCCTTCGTCGACGCCGGCGGCTACGACCGGCGCGCCTTCTGGACCGAGGCGGGTTGGGGGGCCCGCGAGCGCGAAGGATGGTCTCGGCCGCGCTTCATGCGCGAGCCGGAATGGAGCCACGTCGGTGGCGACGCGCAACCGGTCTGCGGGGTCTCCTTCTGGGAGGCCGAGGCCTACGCCGCGTTCGCCGGCAAACGGTTGCCCACCGAAGCGGAATGGGAAAAGGCGGCGCGGGGAACGGATGGGCGGCTCTACCCCTGGGGAGACGAATGGGTCGACGGTTGCTGCAGCGTCCGCGGGGGACTGGTTCGCGCCGCGCCGCCGGTGGGCAGCTACCCCGAAGGCAAGTCGCCCTATGGCGTTCTGGATATGGCCGGCGGCGTCTGGGAGTGGTGCGCGGATTGGTACGGCGCGGAGTACTACGCGATCGCTCAAGAGCGCGACCCGCCCGGACCGGCATCGGGCCAGCTCAAGGTGGCCAGAGGAGGAGCCTGGAGCGCGCTTCCGTTGCAGAATCGAACCGCCAACCGGAACGCCTGGCCTCCGGGCGCGCGGTTCAGCAACCTCGGGTTTCGCTGCGCGCGTTGACTACTCGAGGCCTCGGGCCGCGAGCTCGAGGTCGTCCTCGCCGCGCAGATGGCCGATCTCGTGGTGCAGCGTGAGGCGAATCTGTTTCAGCAGCTCCTCGCGCGTCTTGGCCACCCGGGAGAGATTGCGGCGATAGAGCGCGACCGATCGGCAGGGCGGGTGCCCGGCGGGCGTGCACGCCTCGCCCAGCGGCGGTCCCCGAAACAGCCCGAGGATGGCGGGCGACAAGGGCGGATCCCCGCTGGTGAGGTCGGTCGAGCTGGGCAGATCTTCGGCGGCGACCGGAACGCCCTTTAGATCTCGCTGCATGTCCGTGGGCAGCTCGCTCAGCGCCTTGGCGACCTCGGCGGCGAACTCCTCTTTCGAGAGCAGCTGCGCCGGCCAGAACTCAGTGGGCGCCAGCTTGCGCGCCACTGCGAAGTGCTCCTCCGACTGGGTCCACCGGTGCTCGCGCTCGAGGAGTAACCCGAGGTGGTGGTGGGCATGGGCGGCGTGCTCTTTGTCCGTCAAGAGTCGGGTAAAGGCCGTCTTCGCCTCGGAAAACCGGCAGAGCTCGAAGAGGGCCACCGAGCGCTCGTAGTGAGCGTCCGGATTGCCTGGCTCGATGGTCAGCACTGCGTCCGCCCGCTCGAGCGCGTCGCGCGCCTCGCCGAGATCATTGAAAGCCATCGCGGAGATCAGCGCGAACTGCGCCCGCAGTTTCGCGTTGGATCGCACCTCGCTCAGCTCCAGCCCCTTCTCGGCGTAGATCGAAGCGAGCTCGTCCCGGTCGCGACTGGATGGAAGGCTGACGGCGTAGAGGTGAGCGGCGCCGAGGAGCGCATCTGCCTCGTTGGGATTGAGCGCCAGCGCGCGGGCGTAGGCCACCCGGGCCTCGTCGTACATCGCCAGCGCCGCCAAAGCCGCGGCATGCTCGGAGTGGGCCTGCGGCTCGTTGGGCATCACCGCGCTGGCCTGCGCGGCGCAGGCGAGCGCCTCATCATATTGGCCCTTGTCGTAGAACGATCGCGCGGCCGCCAAGGGAGCGGTTCGCGACCGACAGGGAGCGAGCGGGGCCGATCTTTCTCCATGGGGCATTCGGCGGAACGAATCTGGACTGGCGGAATCTCCAGACGCAACGGGCAGATCATTGCGCGGCGGCATCTGCGCTTTGACTGCCGGCGCATTGGCCGCGGACTGCGGCGAACGGCGGCACGCGCATACCACCACGAGGAGAGAAACGAGGAGCCACCGCATCAGCATGGGCTCGCCATGTTACGGCAGTTTGACCGTCGGAGGTAAGCCCACAACGGGCTAAAATTCAGTGCGTCGATGGCCTCGAGAAGAGCGGCAGCTGCGCCGGGGTCGAGCGCGCCCCTGCCACCGGATCTTCGAGCAGTCCGAGCGCCTGGCAGTGCTGGCGAAATTGCGACTCGCATTCCGCCCGAAAATCGCCCTCCAGAGCCCGGCGGCCGATGACCCGGCGGAAGCGGGAAGCGGAGCCGGGAAATGCGGCGGTGGCATAGGATAGGAACCGCTCGCGCTGCCCGGGCCCCAGTTCCATCCACCGGATCGACGCAAAGCGAGCGCCGGCGTGCGCCGCGCGGCTGAGCAGCGCCTCCAGGCCGAGCTCCTCCGGATCCAGGCCCGCCATCACCGGTGAGATCGACAGACCTACCGTTAGCCCCGCCCGTGCCAGGGCCTCCATCGCCGCGAGCCGCCGGAGCACCGAGGGTGCTTTGGGTTCCATCAAATGGGTGATCCGCTCGTCCGCGCAGCTGATCGAAAAAACGACCGAGAGCTGCCCCCGGGAGGCAATCCGCAGCAACAGATCGATGTCGCGCGCCACCAGGGAAGAGCGGGTATTGGCGCGAACCTCGAGGTTGCGCGCTTCGGCCAAAGCGGCGAGCAGCGAGCGGGTCAGCCGGAATTTTTCCTCCGCCGGCTGCCAAGGCTCGCTCCGGCTTCCGAGAACGACCCGGCAGCCGTGCAGTTCCCCCAGCGAAACGCGCTCGATGAACGACTTCACCGCCCGGAGATTGACCCCGACCCGAGCCTCGAAGCTGCGCCACGCTGGAAAACTCTGCTCGTCGAGTCGGACGGGACAGAAAACGCATCCGAATTCGCAGCCGGTATAGGAATCCACCGTCCAAGCGGACTGCGCCCCCGCGCTCACCGCGGAATCGCTGCCATGACTCTCGGAGAGGACGCGCTCGGTGGATGTCTGTTCGCCGTCGGCAAAAGCCATGCTGGCAAATGGTACGCATCGGCATCGCGGGTTCAACGCAGAGCGCTGGTCTCTGTCGGCAATCCGACTTCACTTCTGTTCGATGGCGATCAACTGCGACGAAGCTCTTCCGCGATCTCCGCAGCGGCCTTTCGCGCTTTTGCCAGCCCGTCGGGTGGAAAGCTGATCGCCGCGACCACCGGATGTCCTCCGCCGCCGTAACGCTCGGCGATCCGGGCGAGGTCGTGACGCCGGCCGCTCTGTTTCCAGGGATTGGAGCCGATCGAGACCTTGACCCGTTGCGGACTGCGGCCGATCCAGACCGTGTATTGACCCTCCGGATACAGGTAATAGGAAATGAACTTGTTGATGCTGTCGAGCTCTTCGTCGGCGACATCAAAAAAGATCACGCCCTGCTCCAGCCGCGCCTTGCCGCGGACGAGCTCGATCGACTGCAGATGCTTCGCGCGCAGCCTTTCAAACGGCCCGCGAACATGGGGCTCGGAGGCGAGCTTCGCGAGCGACATCTTTTGCATCTCGTCGATCACCCGGGGGATGAATTGTGGGTCCCGGTTGGATTCGAGAACGGTCATGATCTGCAGCGCGGGTTCGGCCAGCTCGACCGCTACCGTGGGCGAGGCGAACTGGGCGCCGTCGACGATCTCGGCCCATTCGATCAGCTCGGCGAGGGGACGGGGGTCAAAGCCGAATCGCTTCTGCGCCACGTCGGCCATGAACTTGGTGCAGCTCTTCCGCGCCGGATCGTGAAATTTTCTGCCGCTCGTGTCGCGATGGAAGTGCTCTTCGTCTCCGGGTTGCTGAAAGGCGGAGCGATGGTGGTCGAACCACCAGGTGAGCTTGGGGCTTTGCGAATACCGGAAGTCCACGATCGCATTCTCGTCCCCATCGAGGAGCGATTCGTCGATCGCGTGGCCCCCAGCCGCGTGTGAGAGCCCCTGATAAGCAAGCTCCGCGTCCGGCCTGATCCGCTCCGAGTAGAACCGCGAGAACACGGCTGCGCTCGACGCGCCGTCGAAGCAGCTATCATGAAAGAGAATCTTCATTTTCATCGAAATTCCGTCCGTGGCTTTAAGGCAAGTACCGAGCCCGGCGTGTCAGCCATGATTCGCCGCCCTCGGCCATCGCGAGCCACTACCCAAAAGTTTACGACTTGCGCAAAGCGCGCGCCCGGCCCACTCGACCAGTTGCCGGC
>WNFC01007530.1_pt1 | contig 22020 bp, 22 predicted proteins | sample 5400541 | NCBI WGS metagenome assembly WNFC01 (sample SAMN13153342, study PRJNA577476) | soil metagenome | isolation source: 120 cm saprolite under Douglas fir tree site 2 hole 2 replicate 1 | place: USA:California | collected 2015-04-18
CTCTGGCATTATGCCTTGAACAATAGCAGAAATAGCTGGGCAAGCTGGCTCTCAGTAGAGAATGGTATTGTCTACGCCAGCGCAGTTAACGCTGAGGGTACGACAGGCACTGGCGATATGTACGCGCTCCAAAGCAGCAACGGTTCTGTCTTATGGCACGATAAGCTTCAAGCATCTCCTTCCGGCGCATTGCTCACCAATGGTGTCATCTACCTCAGCACTTCCTCTGGTTCACTTGATGGCGCTGTATACGCGGTGCGCACAGGTGACGGCTCCCTGCTCTGGAATTATCCCATTGCCGGATCCATGTTTGCTGCACCAATCCTGGATGGTAATACAATCTACATTGGTGCAGGCAATGGCATGGCCTATGCATTACGGGCCGACAATGGCGGGGTAGTGTGGCATTACCTGACGCAGACCGGAGGGTGATGGCTCCTCCCACATTTCGTTCCCGCCCCTACGCGACCTAGAACCCTCCCCTCAAGCACAGTTGACAAGCAAGGTGTCATGTCGTACGATTACGGGGTACCAGCGATGGGACACCTCTACAGGCAGGCGTATTTCGCCAGGGTGTACCCAGGGGCTTTGGAGAGAGACCCGAACGAAAGCGAAAACCGCTATAGCCTATCGGAGATTGTAGTGAAGGCAATTGCGATATTTTTTCAGGGCCGCAAACAGGATACCTCGGAAGTTGCTATCCAGCTCATACTAGCATTAGAGCAGCAAGGGTATGATGTACGCACTATTGATAGCCGGTATGAAGGAGAAGTGACTCCTGACCCCTTGATCATGGGGTGCGACCTCGCGCTGGTGTTAGGTGGTGACGGCACTATCCTGCATGCTGCCCGCCTTTGCGCGTACCCCGATGTACCGATAGTGGCTGTCAATTTTGGGAGGATCGGTTTTCTGACCGAGATTGACCCTGCCGAGGTACACAAAGAACTTCCACACTACCTCAAGCGAGATGAATCGGTATGGGTCGACAAACGCATTATGCTAGAGGCTACACTCGATCAGGATGGGAAGCAAGAACAGTTTCTCGCGTTAAACGATGTCGTCATTGCTCGAGGTAAGTGGCCGCGTATGGTGCAAATAAGCATCTGGATCGATGATCACTTTTACAATACAACGCATGCAGATGGCATCATCCTGTCGACAGCCACCGGTTCGACAGCCTACAGTATGTCAGTTGGAGGGCCGCTGTTGCATCCACAGGTGCAGAGCATCGTGCTGACACCGATTGCGCCGCATTTCGCATCTGATCGCTCTTTGATCTTGCCACCAGATGCCCACATTAGACTGCAGATATTTACTGGCTCGCAGAATGGTGTCTTTTCGGCAGATGGGCAGATGAACCGCGAGATTTTGAATGGCGCAACCATAAATGTGAAGAAGAGCCAGTGCGTTACCAGGTTTCTCAGGCGCAGACCACCAACCTATTTTTACCAGAGAATCAATGCGAAGCTGAAAGGTGAAGAGTAGGGGCAGATACCCGACGAGCAATTATGTTACTTGAGCTAAACATTAAAGACTTTGCAATTATTGATAACCTGCACTTGCGCCTTCATCGCCTGTTCAGTGTTTTTACCGGTGAGACAGGTGCGGGTAAATCGATCATCATCGATGCTATGAGCGCGCTGCTCGGCGGCAAAATCGGTGTAGAAGTCGTGCGTGCAGGCGCTGATCGCGCAACCGTCGAGGGTGTTTTTTCTATTGAGACTCTGCCGCCAATAAGCGATGAGTGGCAGCCATTCGAGGCAACGTTGAGTGTAGATGGTAATGGAACAGGCACGTTGTTCGACGGATTGACAAAGGTGGATGCGCAACAGTCTGTCACAAACCATGCCGATGCAGAGAGCGCCGATGCACGCGTTGCCCTGGCAACGCTGTTACATGCATATGATATAACCCCTGACGATGGGCACTTGATCCTCTCCCGCGATATTTTCGCTTCTGGACGCACGGTAGGACGCATCAATAGCCGCACAGTTACGCAACAGGTGCTACAGCAGGTGGCTAGCTGGCTGGTAGATATTCACGGTCAAAGCGAGCACATGAGCTTGCTGCGTCCTGAACAGCATGTCAACTTTCTGGATCGCTATGCTGAGCTTTTGCCGCTACGAGAGCAATTGAGTACCAAAGTGACGGAATGGCGCGATGCGCGTAAGACGTTGCATTCAATGCAAGAAAATGAACGCGAACTGGCTCGCCGCGCTGAATTTCTGCGCTACGAAATTGAGGAGATTGAGAAGGCTGAACTACAATCAGGCGAAGTAGAAGAACTGGAAGAGGAACGCACAGTGTTGAGCAACGCGGAACGGCTGCGCGAACTGTGTGCACTGGTATACGGGTCGATCAAAGGCGGGGAAACTGGTGAAGATTTCCAACCAGCGCTCGACCAGTTGCGTCCTGCACTCAAGGCCTTGAATGAACTCGCACGCCTTGACAAGAATCTTGAGGAACACGAGACAAACCTTTCTGAGGCCATCTATCGCCTGGATGATGTCGCTGCAAGCATCAGTAGCTACGAAAGTGATATCGAAAATGATCCACAACGCCTGACCGAGTTAGAAGAGCGACTCGATCTGATTGCTCGTATGAAAAGAAAATACGGCGTCACTACTATCGAAGAGATTCTGCAACGTGCAGCAGATGGCCAGGCAGAACTTGAAACGATCGTTCACCGAGACGAACTGATCGCATCATTGCAGCAGCAAGATGGTCATTTCCGGCAGGAAATCGGTCGCATTGCCCAGGAAATTTCTGAACAAAGGCGCAAAGCAGCGGCGCGGCTATCAACAGCAATGGAAGAGCAATTAGACGACCTGAATATGAAACGTGCCCGCTTTTCTGTTGAAATCGAGCAGGTCCCCGATCCAAATGGTGTACCAGCAAGTATCAATGGGCAGCCCGAACAGTCTTATGCTTGCGATGTGACAGGCATCGATCGCGTGCAGTTCCTGATTGCACCTAACCCAGGTGAGCCGTTTAAGCCACTGACCAAGATAGCATCCGGTGGTGAGACATCGCGCTTAATGCTTGCGCTAAAGACCATTCTCGCGGCTGCAGATGCAACCCCCACCTTGATCTTTGACGAGATCGATGCCGGAATCAGTGGTAGAAGCAGCCAGATTGTGGGTGAGAAATTGTGGCAACTGACGCGCAACCACCAGGTAATTTGTGTCACACACTTACCCCAGATTGCGGCATTTGCAGATACCCATTACAATGTCAATAAGCAGGTCTATGATGAACGCACAATTACACTTGTAAACGAGCTGCGTCCAGAACAACGTGTACGCGAAATCGCCTACATTCTAGGCGGAAACGCGACAGATTTCTCTATGAAAAGCGCGGAAGAGATGCTCGCCCGTTCATATGTATGGAAAGAGAACTGGACAAAACAAAGGATGAGCCAATGAATAAAAAATTGATGAGTACCATACTCCTCTTTGCCGTATTTGGGGGTTTCCTATGGTGGGGCATTTCAATGCTTTCCGATCCACACAAGGATGGTGAACAGATCGTATACGCTATCCTCATCCTGGGCTGCTCTATGTACGCGCTTGTCTCACTCGTATTGCTACCACGAAAAAAACAAAGCTAACCGCTCAAACCTAAGAAATAGGGAGAGTAGTATGATCGATGAGCAACCAACTCCGCGTTCGATTATACGCATGGCCACTCCCGAAGACATCGCGCAGATTGAAGAACTGGATAGTCTGAGTACCTCACCCACGCGCTCCATTCACCGTGAAATGGAGAAATACTTCGGCTCGGTTGACCCTACGACACACGAACGGACATTGATATTTCTATGCGAAGTAGATGGTGTAGTTGCGGCAAAAGCCGAGTTGATGCTGCCACCGTTAGGCGACCATGGAGAGGGCTGGCTCGGCTCGGCTGGATATATTAAGCGCGTGATCGCGCGTCCAGAATTTCGCCAACGCGGTCTGGCACGCAGTCTTATGCTACACATTATTGAGTACGCCCAAAAAGAGCTCCGACTATCAGCTCTTGACTTGCACGTGTGGGAAAAGAATCTACCTGCCATTCGCCTCTATGAAAACCTTGGTTTCGAACTACAACATAGAGAGCTGTATTTCCGCCTGCCTCTTTAGCCTGGCGCCCGCGCGGGCGCCAGGAACATTCCCGCACGTTGGTTCATGCCTGACGCAAGGCACCCATTCTACCTCAAATTCTCCCTAATTGTCCTTTTGTGACGGAGCCACAAATACAATCGTTGTAAGTCACAGACCGAGCAGGCAACGTACTTGTACAGGGGATATTTGTGCTTCGCGCGGTACTTCGAGGGGGATTTATGTATATTTCCTTTTCAGGTTGACAAAAGGTAGGAGAAATGCGCGAAGATACCAAACAGGTGATCGAGCGGGAAGTTTCCGAGACTTCATTGCCAGAGGAGGCCTCGTTAACCCAAATCACTCGATCAGAGAACGAGCATGATAAAAATAGGTGGCAGTGGATGCGCCACTTCTTCACCGAAGATACATCACCTGACAATCGCCCAATAATTGAGCTACAACGACGTGCTACATGGATAGGTGTTGCACTTATTTTACAGGCTTTGAACGAAATCCCACGTAAATACTACATACCTTATGTGCCTTTCCTGAAGCCCTGGTCTGGAATAATTCCTTTCGTCCTGGTACTGGGAAGCCTGGTAGCAATGTGGATGGCATTCCGTACCACCACATTTAAACAACAGGCAAGGCGATCACACAGTTCATCTCTCCCTAATACACGTCCGCAGCGCTGGCAGCGTATTATCCTGGTTTGCGTTGTATTGACATCAATCGCAGGCATCGTCGTGCTAGGTCGCACAGTCGCATTAAGTTTCTTCATGCCTCCAGAATATTCAAATGATGGTACATCCCTCGATACAAACGCCGCGATATTGCTTGTGCAAGGGCACAATCCCTATACCGATTCCAATATCATCAACGTGGTACGGGAGTTCCCTATTGAAGCATACTGGACAACACCACTACGGGTAGGACAATTTGCCAATCGTCTTGAGTATCCATCAGCATCCGATTTCCGTAGTGTACTGGCTACCGACCTCAAAGCAGGGTTTGCGCCCGAGTTTGAATCCAAAGTGAGCTATCCTGCGTTCTCTTTCCTGACCCTGGTGCCGTTTATATGGCTGAATATCTATAATGTGTTAGCGTTTTATCTGCTCTGCTACATTGTTCTGGTAGCAATCGCCTGGAAAATTGCGCGACCAGAGCTGCGACCATGGGTCCTGCTGTTATCTCTGGCAAATGTATCTATGCTGATCTCGGCCTCGAGTGGCAATCTAGATGTCTTCAATATATTACTGGTTCTATTGGCGTGGCTGCTGCGCGAACGAGGATGGTGGTCAGCTATATTCCTGGGGCTAGCATTGTCGAGTAAACAGCTTTCATGGTTCTTCGTTCCATTTTACGCAATTATGATATGGCGTCAGTATAACTTCATGGAAGCTGTACGCCGGCTTACGGTTGCAGGCGTTGTCGCTTCGCTTATCAATCTTCCGTTTATACTTTGGAACCCCCATGCCTGGATTGCCGGAGTAATGGCTCCAATAGCAGATCCCATGTTCCCAATGGGTGTGGGTCTTATCAGTTTGAGTACAACTCCACTGCTGCCTATTTTCCAGCCAATGGTATACGATGTTCTTGAACTTGGGGCAATGTTCGTCGCGCTTATATGGTACTGGCGTATATGCAAAGAACGGCCAGAAGCGGCTATAGTGCTGGCGGTCATTCCACTTTTCTTCGCGTGGCGCAGCCTCTCGTCATACTTCAACTGCGCAGCGTTTACGCTCTTCATGCTGATGGCAGTCAGGACATTTCCCGCGAAACGCAGACATACCAGGCAGATCATGGATCGATCAATGCTATGGTTCGACCATAATGAACCTATGATGAGCGATGTTCCTACTTCTGTTGGCGTTCGAGTTGCTTTCCAGGGTCTATACTACTGCCGCAATTGGGCAACTACAAAATTAGCATTGATACGGCAGAGCTTCAGTTCGATGGCTATCTCTAGCCCAGAGAGTACGCCTCCTCCTCCCAGAAGGTGACCACCAGAGCTATTCTCGACTCTTTTTGCTCCGCGTGATACAATCCACTGGAATAAGACCTGAAGTATGAAGGTCCCTTTCACGAATAATCATACTTTTTTGCATTCAGGTATCATTGAACAGTAGAGATAGAGAACATGACAGCAAAAAAACAGGGGGATTCTTCTGTTCCACATGGAGATAATGCCCAATTAGAGCATTTACTTGAACAACGTCACGAAATAGCAGAAGAGCTACATAACAGCACCAGCAGAGCACAGGCAGAAACTGCACTGGCTGAGCTAACATCGATAGACGAAGCGGACCAGATGGCGCTACTCAAGGCCCTGGCAAAGCAACAAGACCCTGACGCTGCCGACGTCCTGCTAGCGATTAATGAACTCACTCCGAACAAAGCTATCCGTAAGGAAGCACGCCGTGGATTGATACAACTGGCAGGAGCAAAGATTTACCCAAGTTGGACTCCCGAGCCAGAATCCGGACCGGCAGTAGCGGTTACCAACCCACCCCGTTTCTGGAAAGGCTTCGTAACAGAAACGCGCGAAGAAGGCGAGCTTGAGATTGTATTATGCTGGGAACAGGGATTTGAATACACTGAAGCGCGCCTGATGGCTTTCATGCTCGATTTCTGGGAAGAAGGGGTTCAAAACTTTACAACGGAAGTAGGCAGCAAGCGACATATTGATGCACGACTTGGCAACACGAAGGTCAGATACAGCAAATCAATCGGTAGAGAAATAAGAATTATCGATTGCACGCTGGCTGAGGGTCGCCGCCTGATACAGGAAGCGCTATCAATAAATACCTGGCGTGAAAAGAGACCTTCTAAAGAGTATCGTCACAACCTGCCTACGGTACAACAACTGGTATTGAACGCTTCTGATCTAGATGAGGACACTGGGAAGACCTTTATCAATCCCGACCTGGATCCAGATGAAATAGTCGGTAACTTCATCGGAGCATGGACACTGGGCGACTTCGGACTATGTTTTGACCTGCTCGCAAGCGATAGTCCTCTGAGCGAGGGGCTTTCAAGAGACGAATGGGTCGATCTGCGCCGTAAATGGGCAGATGAGGCACATCCCGCGCGTTATGAACCTCACTTTTTGCGCGAACGCGAACGCAGTCAACAGTCGCTCTGGCTTCCCAGTTCGGTACTGAGCGACAGAATTGCGACACAACGAGAAATAGAGATAGGCTGGTCGTTGGAACTGACGGATACGCCATTGAGCGGTACACTGCCAGAGATGCCGATGGGAACCGCTGTCTACAAGGAAACGGGGAGACGCTGGTTCTGGACAAGCTACACACTTGTTCATGAAGAAGACGCGTGGCGAATTCAACGCATGAAGGACGAAGGAGCCAACGCGCAGAGTCTACCAATTGCAGAGCTACAGCAACGATTACAAACAATCGATGACCGCATACGTGAGATCATGGAGGCCCATCAGCCAACTGAGCCTGGCGTGGAACAATACTATGAAGAAATTATATGGCGCACGATACAGGCCTTGCATTACGATGATGCGCTATTAGTGAAGCTCCCACTTGACCGTACGATCTATGATGATGCTTATAGCCGCGCACGCGGATTACAATTATCTGAGAGAGCTATCGTTTATCTAGAGGGCATCATACAACACTTCCCCAAAGACCATGATATTGGAAATATCCTGCAGCATCTCGGTGTATCACAGGCAGGCCTCAGTGGACAGTATAAACAAGACAATATGGATGAGCTTAGTGAGCATTTCTTTGAACTGGCATTGGAAAGCTTGCGAAAATCAATTGCAGTAAACAATGCAGCACTTGCGCATATCATCTTAGCTGAGTTGTTCATGACCAACAACCGGGAGGAGGAAGCAGTAGCCGAACTCCAGCTAGCGCAGTCACTAACCAGCGATAGAGATGAGGAAGCGCAGATCGAAGCTGACCTGGCAAGTATTGCTATGGGACATCAAAATTATGATGAGGCCATAGCACGTTTCAAACGAGTTGCCGAAATTAACCCAAATTACAACGGTGTCTGGCTGAATATTGGTCTTGCATACCGTAGGCAAGAGAAATATGACGAAGCAGAAACATACTATCAACGTGCAGTTGAAGCACAACCCAATGATTTTGTGGCCTATGCTGAGCTTGGTACCCTTTATATAGTCAAGAAGCAACTGGACAAGGCGCTTGAGATAGTTGAGCAAGGATTGCGTTATCATCCAAACTCTGCCCATTTGCATGCGTTGCTTGCTGCAATATATTCAGAAAACGGTGATCGTCGCCGCGCCCAATCAGAACTAGCAGAAGCGGAACGCATCAATCCTGACCTGGAGGTTGTGCAGGCAATGCGCGAAATGTTACACACTAAGCGGAAGTAATGTCTCTTATGCAGCTTGCCAACGCTGACGTGTCGATAAATCGACACTCTACAGTAGACCCTCGATTTATCGAGGGGCGAGCGAAGCGAGGCAAGCTGCAAGGAGTAATCTATGACACCGAAAAAAGACGAAGCCTTTGAACGATATAAGAAACTTGCAGAGGCAAGTATACGCGAGTCACTGGCTCTCGACAATGACTATCTGGGACATATGCTTTTAGCCGAGTTGCTCAAAGAGGACCCGGAACGTCTTGACGAGGCAGAAGACCATCTCAACCAGGCAAAGGCGTTGACTACAAATGAAGATATGCTATTGACCATTGAAAACAGCCTGGGTGAAATCGCTATGGAGCAGGCGCAATACCATAAGGCATTACAACACTTTCAAGACGTTGCGGCAATCGACCCAACCAATGCTGAGGCCTGGTACAATATCGCCGAAGCTTATAACTTACTCGAGCAGGTCGAAAAAGCTGAAAACAATTATGCACATGCAATTGCCTTAGAGCCTGAAATCATAGACTACTATACAGCGCTCAGCAGGATGCATATGGAGCACGGACAAGCTTCAAAAGCCCGCGTAGTACTCGAGGAAGGTTTACGCATCAATCCCGATTCTGCGCAATTGCGTGCTTTCCTGGCATTAGCGGTGTCAGAAAGTGGCGACTACCGTAAGGCTGAAGAACTTCTTGACGAGGCTGAACTTCTTGACCCCCAGCTAGATATGGTAGAGATGTATCGCTTGCTACTCAATGTGAACAAAACCAGACAACTACCCGCCGTGAATAAAACCAGGCAGTTACCAGGCGCAAGTAAGACAAAACAATTACCCGGCTTAACGAATTCTAAAAAAAGAGCCAGGAAAAAATGATCAGAGAAGAACCGCTTACTACTTATCATACCGTCACACTCGGCGCTCTAACTCAAGAAGGCACTACGCTTGCCGAGATCACTGAGCAAAATGATGCTGGTGTTCAGTGTACTCGGACGCTACATGTTCCCGCGGGCTTACCAGGAGAACGCGTTACGATTGCAGTCGAGTCACCTGCGCAGCCGCCTAAAAGACGCAAACGCTACTGGAAAGCACGCCCCCCGCGTGTATGGATTACTGAGATTCATCATGCTTCACCGCTACGTATCCAGGCATCGTGCCCGGTATTTGGAGTATGCGGCGGCTGCCAACTCCAGCATATGCGCTATGCAGCGCAACTGGAGTGGAAACGCTCGATCGTGCAAGAGTTGCTGCATGATACAGGTGGTTTCGATAATCCCCCGGTGCTCGAAACAGCAGCTTGTGATGTCCCCTGGCATTATCGCAATCATATGCGTTTCTCCGTCAATCGCAACGGACAACCCGGGCTGACCGCCAGAGGCACGCATCGCGTACTGCCACTAGCATCATGCCCAATCGCGCATGAACAGATCAACCTCGCCCTGGATGTGCTGAGCGCAGTACCAAATCAGCGACCACAGGTCTTGATTCGCTGTGGAGCGGCGACAGGCCAGGTGCTTATTCAACCTCACCCTGACCCGAACATCGCACAGCAACTTGCGGAGGCGGGACTTGATCTGCATACCGAGACGATGGAGGAAATGCTCGGCGGAGAGCTATTCCGTATTCGTCCAAGCTCCTTTTTTCAGACCAATACCGCACAGGCTGAAAAAATGGCAACGATGGTGCTGGACGGTCTGGCGGTTTCCGCTCAACATTCCCACGAACGTCCACGCACCATCGTTGATGCTTATTGCGGTGTCGGCACGTTTGCGCTTTTACTAGCCCGACATGTAGATAAAGTTTTCGCCATCGAGGAATCAGCCAGTGCGATTAAAGATGCGCAGTGGAATCTTCGAGAAGTGAGCAATGTGGAAATACTCAAAGGGAAAGTGGAAGAACTGCTGCCAACGCTGGAATGCCACATTGACGGACTGGTAATTGATCCCCCGCGAGCCGGGTGCCAGCAGGTTGTACTCGACGCACTTGTGCAGCATGCTGTGGACAGGATTGTATATGTTTCATGTGAACCCTCTACCCTTGCACGCGATTTGAATATACTTTGCCATCTTCATCCTATTTATCGTCTGCTGTCGGTGCAGCCACTGGATATGTTTCCCCAGACCGCACATATCGAATGTGTAGCGACATTGGAGCGTATAGAGACATGACGACATCTCTACCCTTACTACTAGCCTCTGCTTCACCACGCAGGAGGCAAATGCTACAGCTCCTAGGCTTGCCGTATTCCGTGCGTACCCCACCGGTCGACGAAGATGCGGCCCAGGAACGTTTTCCAGGTCCTGCCGAGGAGATGGCGCAATGGCTCGCTAAACACAAAGCAGCCGAAGCGCTTAAATTGCAGGAAGCTGCTGGCCGATTAGTGATTACCGCTGATACCACGGTGTTGCTGCATGGCGAGATTCTCGGCAAGCCACGAGACAAAGCTCATGCTCGCCAATTACTCTTGTCATTACGAGGTCGCTGGCATCACGTAATAACAGGAATTGCAGTGAGTCACAAAATTGAAGGGCAGCACAGGATAGAAGCCACAAGTTGTATTACCCCTGTATTGATGCGCAATTACAGCCTGGCTGAAATAGACGCGTATATAGCGAGTGGTGATCCTATGGATAAAGCAGGTGCATATGGTATCCAGCATCCGGCGTTTCAGCCAACCGAGAGTATCGATGGGTGTTATCTCAATGTTGTTGGCCTTCCCCTGTGTGTGCTGGTTGATTTACTGGCTGATTTCAAGGTGTATCCTGTAATAGCCGGACAGAGACAGGATGACCAGGATATAGCCTGTCCGTGGTCAGAAAAATGCAGCATCTGATTCGTGGTCGGTACGCACCAGGCCCAACCGGTGACCTGCACCTGGGTAATCTGCGCACCGCATTGCTGGCATGGCTCTTTGCTCGTTGTGCAGATGGACAATTTGTGCTACGAATAGAAGACCTTGATCGACCCCGAGTGCGTCCAGGAGCTAGTGAACGAATGCTCTTCGACCTGTACTGGCTTGGACTGGACTGGGACGAGGGACCTGACATCGGTGGACCATATGCGCCATATATCCAGAGCGAACGACAGGAGATGTATACTACTTATCTGCAGCACCTGCTAGATAAAGGTCTGATTTACCCATGTTATTGCAGTCGCGCAGAAATTGCTCGCGTTGCTAGCGCTCCGCATGGGGATGAAGGCCCACGCTACCCTGGCACATGCCGCTACCTGACACAGGCACAGCGCAGGCAACACGAGGCTAATAATCGCCGCCCATCATTGCGTTTTTGGGTAGACGATGAGCGGACTGTTTCCTTCACCGACCTGCTGGCCGGGCCAGTAGAAGAGCAGGTACAGCAAGCGGTAGGAGATTTTATTGTCTGCCGCTCGGATGGCATCTTTGCTTACCAATTTGCCGTGGTCGTGGATGACGCTCTGATGCACATCAACCAGGTCGTGAGGGGAGCTGATCTACTACAATCTACTGCCCGCCAGATTCTGCTATGGGAGGCGTTCCCACCTTCGCACATGTGCCACTTTTGCTTGATGAACACGGGAAAAGATTCTCTAAACGCACACAAAGCGCTGGCCTTGAACCACTACGATCAGCGGGAGCTACACCAGAACAGATCGTAGGACAACTCGTTGCCGATTGTGGGCTGGTCAAGAGGGGTGAACAGATGAGTGCAAGCGAATTAGCTCAGCGGTATAAAGAGGGTGGATACGATATCATGCGCTAACCGCAAATCGTTGACTTCAAGGCTACGCGGTGCTATGCTAATGAGCAGCAGACCTTCGCACAAGAAAATGCGGCGAAACATACTAAAGGGAACATAAGATGGATCAGCCGGATTCATGGCGCACTCTGTTGGGAACTCGCATTAATAAAAATCCCCAGGAGAGGCAAAGAATAGCCTCTGCATTGGGGATCAACCCGATGACGCTGATGCGCTGGGCGAGTGGGATGACCATTCCCCGCCCCCAGAATCTACGCCAGCTTCTCGGGGCTCTCCCATCTTCAGAGTCCTCCGAATGGAGGGGGTTGATAGCACAGGAATTTCCCGAGTTTGCTGAGCTAGAAACTGGGCCATACGCAGAAAACGAATCAGTCGAGATCCCTTCCGAATTTTATGCTCGCGTCATCAATACCTATATGATTACTCTCCCCCAGCGACGCTTTTGGGCGATCAGTAACCTCGTGTTACAGCAGGCACTGGCGCAGTTGGATCCCAACAATGTGGGGATGTCTATCACCATTGCCGTGTGTATGCCGCCCGGTGGAGCCGAGTGCAAGGTTCGCAGCCTGCGCGAGCTTACAGGCCAGGGAACGACGCCCTGGCCGGCAAACCTCGAACCACAGGCGATGTTCCTGGGGATAGAATCCCTGGCTGGATATACTACCACTGTCGGCCATCTGCTGACGACAAATCGCTCTGATCAATCGGCGCATTGGCCTGCCCACTGGCTACTGTGGGAGGAGAGCGCAATCGCCTGCCCTCTCATTCAGGGAGAGAGTGTCGCGGGCTGTCTGCTTGCTTCCAGCACCCAGCCCGACTACTTCTCGCCATTCAGGCAAACGCTCTTCCAGAAATATACAGAACTGCTCTTATTGGCATTTGCACCCGAGGCCTTTTATGCTATCAGGGATCTCATGCTACAACCGATGACTTCACTTGCGGTTCAGCAGGCACGCTTTTCACTTGCTCGACAGCGTGTCTCAACCATCCTGCAAGAGGCCGCCCAGGAACGGCGTCCAATCACCATTACTGAGGCAGAGCAAATGATCTGGCAGCAAATAGAAGAAGAGCTGTTGGCCTACGTTGCTCAGCACATATGAACCGACAACCAGTAAAACAAAGGAGCCACCATGACCACATCACAACCAACCAATACATCAAAGCGCGACAATCGCTTCGTAGCCGATCCTAATAGCGGGGAAACAATGGCGTGGCTGATTAATGCCGACACCCTTCTCAATAGGGGTATGGGGGGAGCACTCGGGACAGACCTTTCCGAGCGCCTTTCCCGCATTTACAGAGAGCGAAAGGCGCCAGTCCACATCCTCGATATTGCCTGCGGCCCCGGCGGCTGGGTGATCGAAGTAGCGGGCGAACACCCCGAGTACGAGGTGACGGGAGCCGACATCGGACAACCGATGATTGACTACGCACGTTCCCTTGCGAAAGTACGCGGTTTTGACAATGCGCATTTCTCCAGGATGGATGTATTGAAGCCGCTCGATTTTCCAAATGAGTCCTTCGACCTGGTGAACGCCCGCACCCTCTTTGGGTTTATGAGCCCGGATACCTGGCCGCAACTGCTTGCGGAGTGCTTGCGCATCACGCGGCCAGGCGGCATTATCCGCCTGACGGAGCTGGAAGCGCCCGTCACTACGAGCCCGGCACTTAACTGGTTGTGGAATGTGGCGTCGCGATCCCTTTTTGTCACGGGGCGCAGCTTCTCACGAGATGGGCGGCACATCGGGATCATCGCCGTGTTAAAGCGCCTGCTGCGGGAAGCGGGCTACCGGGATGTAAGCCACAAGGAGTACGCCTATGACCTCGCAGATCCGGAGCACCGGGAAGGCTTTCGTCAGCACTGGATGATCGCCTTTACCTTGATCCAACCCTTCCATGTCCGCAGCGGCGTGACCACCGAAGAGGAGTATACGATGCACTACCAGCAAATGCTGGCGGAGATGCTCGCCGATGATTTCGACGGGATCTGGTTTTACCTGTCTGCCATTGGCACCAAGGGATAATTTTAATAGAACGCGGTGATTCGCGTCTCTGTTATGGACAGGGAAGGCCCCGTTGGTGCTTTGCCGGAAGAGCAGCTCCATAGTCCATTGTAAAAGTTCTCAGCCCCTTTCTTTACGATCGGAGAAAAGACAGAACCAGGTAGGCAATACCTGGTTCTCATCTCGGTGCCCAAGATATCCCTAAAAGCGGTCAACTAAAGACGCAGTAAGCTACAAAGCCTCTGTGATATAATGCGCTCAATATTATTACAATAAACACATTTGTAACAGGATATTTCATATCTATGAGTAATCAAGCAACCCAGATAATCATGATAATAGTAACTCTCCTAATTGCCCTGGGTGTGGGCCTATTCTTACGGTACTTGTTAGTGCACCGTCTCAAAAAAACCATACTTGACAACTGGTTGATCCAGATTATAGGTTTCCTTATTATCATCCCCCCCGTTATCGCAGGCGTTATCGTTGTATCTTTCATTATTGGCGTTCCTCCTACTCAAATTCTCGCCTATCTACAATTAATAGTCCCAGTCCCAGATATATTCAATGTAAAAACCCTCGGTAATTTCGTCTGGCAATTCGCATTGAGTGCACTTATCATTCTACTAGCGATAGGCGTTGGACGCACTTTACTGAAGATTGTCACGGTGGGAACTGCAAAAGAGCATATCGGCATTAACATTAGCATCTTACTTGGTCGCATCCTTTATACAGTGGTTTTATTCATTGCTGTTCTCTTGATACTCACTATCTGGAATATCCAATTCGGAATACCTGCTGCCATCATTAGTGTAATCACTGTTGGTTTCACTTTTGTTTTGCAAGATCTGCTGAAAAACATCGTTGCAGGTATCTACCTCCTCATAGAGGGGCCGTTTCATATTGGGGATATGATCAGTACGGACGTATATACTGGAAAGGTGGAAGATGTACAGCTTCGCGCCACCAAATTGCGCATAGTAAGTGGAGAACAGGTGATCGTCCCCAACTCCATGCTTTTCAGTGGCATCGTTGTCAATAAAACTATCTATGAAGAGAGACGTGCCACCATTACTATCACAATCCCCCTTGATACATATGATAAAGATCAAACAACCGAATGCATTCTCAAGACTATCAAGGGAATAACCGATGTAATGATAAAACCAGAACCGACACTTAGCCTAAGTGGTGTTGCAGGCGCTTTCGGCAACAGTACTGGTACAGTGAGTGGCTATACTGGCGAGATTATTACGCTCACTTTACGCTTCTGGATTCCGGAGGGACGAGATAGCATAGTTTCAAACGCAATGCTAGCTCTACGTACTGCTCTACCCAATGCTGATCTCACTATTCGTGAACCTGTTGGACTATTATAAAGATCAACTACTGATAAGTGCTGTTCCTTTTGGGAGCATAGAAACGTTGAAATATCATAAGCTCTCAGCAAACGTGCGGCGTGTTGGGGTACTTGGAGGAACCTTCGACCCGGTACATTATGGTCATCTTGTGGTAGCTGAAGAAGTGTATGTTACTCTTCAACTGACGGAGATGGTTTTTGTGCCTAGCGGACAGCCGCCTCATAAAACGCATGCAGAGATCACAGAAGCAGAGCATCGTCTGGAAATGCTCGAATTAGCAATTGCCTCGAATCCGCATTTCACAGTCTCGAGGGTTGATCTTGATCGTCCAGGACCTTCCTATACAGCAGATACACTGCGATTGTTGCGCAAACAATGGGGAGGTAATACAGCCATCTACTTCATAATCGGTGGAGATAGCCTTGAGGAGTTGCTTAGCTGGCACAACCCATCTGGTATCCTAAGGCAATTGACTCACCTTGTGGCAGTCAGGCGTCCTGGATATAATGAATCTGAGGCTTACTATGATTGGTTGGAGGCTCGCCTGCCAGGCATCAAGCAACGTCTGCTGATTGTGGATGCGCCGCAATTTGATATCTCCGCCACTGATTTACGTAAACGTGTCGCCGAAGGGCGGCCAATCAAATATCAAACTCCCGACAGCGTCGAGTCGTACATTATACAATATGGGTTATATAGACCAAAGTTAGACGAAAGTGAACAGGAAGAAATGCATGGCACCAATGCAACTTGACCTTGGGGATCGGATACGCCTGCGTAAGCCGCATCCCTGTGGAAGCTATGAATGGCTGGTAGTACGCCTGGGAGCAGATATCGGCTTACGTTGCGAAAAATGCGGGCGTCGTGTATTATTGCCACGTGCGGAAGTTGAGCGACGAACCAAACAGGTACTTTCCCGCGCAGTAGATACGGATACCGCTTCAACTATTGAATGATCGTGTAGAACACGGTATGAAGGTCTTTTAGCGCAACTGGACCAATGAGGGTTACACACGAGGAGATTGGGTAATGACTACAGCCACTCCACAAAGAGGGTTTCATACCCTGTTCAAGAACAGGAACTTCTTGCTCTTGTGGCTGGCACAACTGATCTCCATGACTATCCTCAACGCCTCCAACTTCGCGATCATTGTGCTGATACAAGAAATCACCGGTTCAACGACGCTTATAGGTCTTGCTATCATCTGCTTTAGTATACCTGCCGTGATCATAGGCGCTCCAGCGGGCGTATTCGTAGATCATAGAAATAAGCGTCGTATACTGTTCTACAGCAATATCCTACGAGCATTTGCCACTTTCGGCTTCGTGGTTTCTTTAGTGATTAATCGTAACGAGCTTGTCACCATTTTCCTGCTCACATTTCTGATATCAAGCATTGGCCAGTTTTTTACCCCGGCGGAAGGGGCTTCTATCCCTTTGCTCGTCGATGAGGAAGAATTAACGTCAGCGCTCTCGCTCTTCAATATTACGTTCATATTGTCGCAAGCAATCGGGTTCCTCGTTTTAGCGCCACTCATTCTCCTCTTATTACCCTCCTTTAAGCTCGGCAATATCCCGATCTTCCCGGCGGAAATACTGTATGCGATTATCGCAGTATTGTACCTGGTAAGCGCCCTACTGATCTCGCTGATCCCTTCCAAAGCTTTCACAGAGAGGAAGCACAAAAAGCATGAGCAAACTGGCACGGATTCTATCGGCGCCCTACAAAACGTATGGAACGAGGTGCGCGAGGGCTGGACTTTTATCCGTCGCAATAGCCAACTTTTTTTAGCGGTCATCCAGCTCTCGTTTGCAGGTGTGCTCCTGCTGGTGATCGGTGAACTGGCAACACCACTTGTCACAAAGCTATTTAACCTCCCAGCCAGTTCTGTGGCATTTGTTTTTGCTCCCGCGGGTGTCGGCCTGGTCGCCGGTTCGGTGGTGATGCCGCGCATTCTTCAGCGCATGAGCAAGGAACATGCCATCTTCATCGGCAGTCTAGTACTGGCAGGCACAATCGTACTGTTGCCACTATCCTATCTCCTTGGCCATTATATAGAAAAACAAGGGCTAAGCTCCAAGCTGATTTATCTTGGAGCAGTGCCTTTCTTCATGTTCATTGCTGGGGTAGCAATTGATTTCATTAACATTCCAGCACAAACTGCTATCCAGGAATCTACGCCTGAATGGATCAAGGGACGAGTCCTGGCCTTACAACTGATGCTATACAATGCTTTCTCCATTCCGATTCTGCTCTTCATCGGGGGTATTGCTGATACGTTTGGCATTGACAAGGTAATTTACCTGGTTTCTGTGATCATTATTTGTTTTGGATTATGGGGCAGGTTTTATGAACGCAAGCACAAAGGCCAGGACACAAGAGGCGATGTGTTAGAAGAAAAAGCAAAGTTATCCGAACCTGAAAGCGTGAAAAGGTAAGCATGTAGGAATATCCCAACGTGAGGAGTAGATGGATGCTGGATCCCAATCAAACAGCTCAGATGCAACCATACTTGCCATGGCTTATCATTGCTGGAGTTGTTGGGCTTTTCCTGATACTTCGAATTACACGCAAAGGATTGCGAAGGCGTGTTGACGAGATTGGCTATCGACTCAGGGGTGAGCGAGGCCTGATGATCTGGTTCTGGCTGAATGCACCAGGTGTAATGCTCCATGAATTGAGTCATGCGTTTGTGGTATTGCTTTTCTATCCCTTTGGTTTTCGTGTCACAAGTATCACGCTGTTTCATGTCCAACCCAGAACACAAACGAGAAATGGTGGTCGCGGTATGAAGACTGGAGCTAAACAATCGCTCCAACTGGGTGAGGTACAATACACACGGCCGCAAGGCCGCCTGGTGACCTACATTGGAGATGGGTTCAGTGGAATTGCGCCTCTATTTGGGGGCATTGCCATGTTCATCCTGCTCTACTGGGCGGCTACAGGCTACAATCTCTGGGATTATGGAATTAACCAGCACGCCATTCTGCATCCAGGCTGGCCATGGTGGACGCTGCTCTTCGTGCCCTACCTGATCTTGACAGTTACTTCTGAACTGTGGCCGAGCAGCGCGGATTGGCGAGGAGCACGCTGGTTCGTCGGCGGCATACTGCTTCTAGCCATTCTGACCATGGCATTGCTCTGGCTCAGTGGGCATCTTGTTTTTAACAACGCTTTGCTCCACAGCACTTCTTCAATCGCTAAATATATTGATTTCGCCCTCCTGGTGCTGGTTTGTTTAGATCTCATATTCCTGGCGATTGCCGAGTTGATCGTACAGCTTATGCGCAGGTAGACAGATACTATGGTTCCAGAAGCATTCAATAACTTTTTCTTAGCCAGCGCGGGTATTGGTGCAACACTCGTGGGTTTAATCTTTGTTGCAGTTTCAATAGCGCCGGAGAACATTGTCCAGGCTAACGCACCCATCGAGCGCCAGGCAATGGCAGCAAGCTCGTTTACAGCGTTGTTGAATGCCTTCTTTATCTCATTTGGTGCCTTGATCCCTGGGATTATAGGCTCCCTTACGCTAATAATGAGCGCCCTTGGGCTCATCAATAGTTCATTTCTGGCCTGGAACTTGCTGAAAGAGCGAGAGAGATGGCTAAATGTTGTGCGCAGGGTGTTTCTGATTTTAGTGAGTTTTATCATCTACGGATTCGAATTCTACTATGCGATACTCATACTCAAAGAGCCTAACAATGTGGGAAACATTTATATGCTGGCAGGGCTATTATTAGGAGTTTATGGTATTGGTCTAATACGCGCCTGGCAACTGCTCGGCGCTCGGCGCTATGGACTATGGGGTTGGCTCAGTCCCTTACAAGAGTTGAATGAGCCGATGCCGGTTAGAACCAAGGATGAAACCGAGACGTCAAGTGAAACGGTACATGATGAATTGAGGTAGGACCAGGCACTCTTTCAGGCTCACTGTATCTTCTGAGATAAGCTATTAACAAGTTACTTAAAATATTATATAACTTGTTCAGCATCATTTCATATAACATACAGGAGAATGCTCATGTCCGAACAAATCTTATCCATCTCAGAGGCCCAAAGGGAACTTACTCGCTTGCCAGAACAGTTTGAGGAGGAACCGGAAGCTGTTACGGTAACTCGCTATGGAAAGCCAGTCATGGCTATCCTTCCATACAACACCTACAAATCATTGCTTGAAATGGTTGATTCCCTGTTAGAAACCATCGAAATTCTACAAGATGAAGAACTCATGACAGCATTCCGCGAAAGTGTCAAGGCACTACAAAATGGGGAAATGGTGGACTGGGCAGATGCGAAGCGGGAGCTAGGATTAGCATGAGATGGCATATCAAATTGACGCTACCAGCCTTAGAGCAGCTAGTAGCAATCAAAGATACTCGAGTAAAGGAGAAAATTAGTAGACGTATTGATACACTAGCAAATGACCCTGATCTTCAAGGCAAACCATTATCCGATGAACTAACGGGCTATCGCAGCATACGAGCTGTAGCGCAACGTTATCACATTCTCTATAAACTTGAAGCAGAACAGATTATAGTAGTGGTGGTAGCTCTAGGTATCCGCAAAGAGGGAGATAAAAAGGATGTGTATGAACTTGCGAAGAAACTTGCACGCCTAGGGTTACGTGACATAGACTCAGAATAAGCTACGCCCGCTCTTGACAAAAGTTTCTTTCCACGTTATTCTATTTGTATGAACGACCAAACAACTACAAAACAAAAGAAAACCTGGACGCACCAGGCAGATAACCGGGCGCGTTTGATTGCGGCTGGCTATACCATCCTTTCGGAGAAGGGCATTGAAGCTACGACCGTCAAGGAAATTGCCCGCCTGGCTGATGTCTCTCCTGGATTGTTCCATTACTACTTTGCCTCCAAGGATGAACTGCTGCTCGCTGTGCTCTATGAGGCAGGCAAGCGTTTCAGCCAACAGTTGTCGCAGGAATTGCAGGCATTGATGGCGAAAGGCAACACCTTTCCCGATAGCGCCATGCTCGTAGTCTCCCTGGTCGGCAGTAAATACCCGGCATGGTACCGCTTGCGCTACGAACTTTACGCCCTGGGACTGCGCCGTCCAGAGTTCCTGCCAGCAGTGGGCGATTTCCTTGCCAAAGGTCGCCAGGGAATTGCTCAGACAATCCGGGAAATTACCGGCATAGATGAGGCGCAGTCGCAGGCAATCGCGGCGGTGGTACATGCCAGTTCTGATGGACTGGCGCTGCAACAACTCGCCCAACCTGATCTCGATCTCACCGCTGCCTACCAGTTAGTCCAGCGCCTGTTCGTCGTTGAGCCCGTGCCAAAAACATAAAAAAAATTGTACTCGAATCTGGTTAGTCGTACAACCAAATCAGGAAAAGCATAGTGTTTCCCACTTGGTTGTATAACAAAGAAAGGTCAATCTCATGGCAAAAACGTATCAGGTCCCGTCCTTCGTCCGTCTTGGAAACTTTTTCACGACAAGATTGCTGCGCGCCGGTGTGAAACCGGGCAATATGGCCTTGCTCACCGTACGCGGTCGCAAAAGCGGCCTACCGCGCACCACGCCAGTGTCGCTGATTGAATACGACGGGCAGCGCTGGTTGATAGCAGCATTCGGAGAAGTCGACTGGGTGCGTAACCTGCGTGCGGCAGGCGAGGCCTCCCTTAAACGAGGGCGACATCTCGAACACATCTTTGTGAAAGAGTTAAGCGCGGAAGAGGCAGCTCCCATCCTCAAGAAGAGCCTTGCCGGAGCCCCGGGCTTTCTTCTAAAGAACTTCGATGCGACGCCGGAATCTCCGCTCAAGGATTTTGAGCGTGAGGCATTAAACCACTCCGTGTTTCTGGTGAAGAGCGAAGCTGCAGCCGCGTAAAGCTCCCGTTCTGCGGAAAGAAGCGAAACTCGACGAGCGAGTATGGCCTTACCGGGCCCATGGCACGGGCCAGTGGCATCAACTGGGACCTGCGGGTCAACCGCCCCTCCATGACGTATCGCGAAGTGCCGGTGCAGGTTCAGGTGCGACAGGAAGGCGATTGCTACGCACGCAACGCTGTGCGTACATACTTGATCAAGACATCCGATACACCTGTTGGCACTCACTTGTGGCAAAAGACACCTCTTGTCAGGACAAGATGATGTGATTGCGATCTGACAGAATTGTCGGTTCTAGGACCGGTTTGGTGAGAAGAAAGAGAACCGGATCAGCCTGGGAACGAGAAATAGTGGCTCTGGTCAGAGCACATGCTCTCGAAGGTGATGCAAGAGCTGCAGGCCTTCTCGAATACACAATCTGCATCACCAAACCGGTCCTAGAACCTATATGTTGGAAGGAGTTCCAGGGAAATTTGGTGGAGCGAGTTGAGGTGAGCTTGTCGAAATGCATCTGAGCGCCTCTCTTCTCGCGATTTCTCCTCTCCTTTGTCATTTCTCATCGCCATTTTTAACTCCTCTGCATTATAACGTGCTTTTCTCTCCTTGATTCG
>WNFC01001951.1_pt1 | contig 22014 bp, 22 predicted proteins | sample 5400541 | NCBI WGS metagenome assembly WNFC01 (sample SAMN13153342, study PRJNA577476) | soil metagenome | isolation source: 120 cm saprolite under Douglas fir tree site 2 hole 2 replicate 1 | place: USA:California | collected 2015-04-18
CGGTGCTTTTGCTGCTGAAGAAGCCGAGCAGACAGTCCGGCAGCGTGCCGGTGCATTGAGCCGGCGGCGAGTGGCGTGCGTCTAAACAGTTTTTGACTTTATTGAGGGGGACCAAATGGCAACGCAAGTGGCAGTGGGATTCCAATTCAACGAAGAGAAGCTGATCCGCGCAGGCCAGCGTGGCGATTCGCAAGCGGTGGAGGCTTTGTTCCGCCGCTATCACCGCCCGCTGTTCCAGACCGCGCTGCGCGTGCTCGGCAACGCCGAGGACGCGGAAGACGCCTTGCAGGACGGCTTGCTCTCCGCATACCGCAACCTGAAGCGGTTTGAAGGCCGCTCGCAATTCTCCACCTGGCTGACACGCATCGTGATCAACGCAGCGCTGATGCGCCGGCGCAGCGCGAAGGCGCGCCCGGCCGTCTCGCTGGACGAGGCGCCTCGCGAGGACGAATTGCCGGCGACCGAACGCTTTGCCGCCAAGGGGCCGAATCCGGAGCAAGTCTTTGCCGGGACGGAGCTGCGCGAAATGATCAGCGCGAATCTGGATGAGCTTTCGCCGCTGCTGCGCACCGCTTTTGTGCTGCGCGAAATGGAAGGTTATTCCACCGGTGAAGCTGCGAAGAAGCTCGGTGTGACGGAAAACACGCTGAAGGCTCGCTTGTGGCGCGCGCGGCACCAGCTTGCGGAACGTCTCGGACGCCGCCTGCGCCGCATCAGCGACGACGTCACCGGCCGAAACGGCAACAGTGGCATGATGGGCGAAGAAGCCTGCAGCTACTGCTAAAGCAAATTAGGTAGCGACAAAAAGTAATGGAGTAGCGAGAGGCCGGCGGGTGCGCTGGCCTCTCGCATTTCAGGACCGATTTTGCGCCGCGGGATACAAGCCCAGGACGCGAACTTCGTGGGCGGCTTCGCGCACTTCACTTAAAGCTTGTTCGAGGCGGGCAACGCTGTCCGCTTCCACGTCGATAAAGAACTGATATTCCCACGGGCGGCCATGAATCGGGCGGCTCTCGATCTTTAAAAGGTTCACGCCGTTGCGCGCGAACGGCTCGAGCGAAGAGAGCAGCGAGCCAGGGCGGTGCGCGAGGCGCATGGCGATCGACATTTTGCGGGCGTCGGGCGCGGGTGCGCTTGCTGCCTCTTTCGCGAGCCGCAGCAATACAAAGCGCGTAAAGTTTTCTGCGTTGTCTTGAATTTTCTCAGCAATGATCTGGCCGCGATAGCGATCCGCGGCGCGCTTGCCGGCAATCGCGGCATGAGTTTTGTCGCCGCGTGCGATAGTCTCGCGGACGCTTCCGGCGGTATCTTCCGCAGGGATTCGCTGAATGTGCGGATGCTGGCCGAAGAAGCGTTCGCATTGCGCCAGCGCCATGGGGTGCGAGGAAATCGAACGAATGTCGCTGAGCGAAGCGCCCGGGCAGGCGATCACGTTCATCTCGATGGGCAGAATCGTCTCCGCGCGGATGGTGAGCTCGCTCTCCAAGAGCAAATCGTAAACGCGTACCACCGAGCCGGCCAGCGAGTTCTCTACCGGGACAAGCAACGCATCCGCGGCGCCCTCGGGGATAGCGCGAAACGTAGCGTCAAAGGTGGGGCGCGGCACGGTGACAATTTCTTCGCCCAGCAACTGCACCGCGGCCGCTTCGCTGAAGGCGCCGGCTTCGCCCTGAAAGGCGACTCGAATTTTTTCGACGTGCAAGGAACGCTCCGTTCTCATCTCTGCGCTGCGCCAGCTCTGTGTTCCGCTCTTACGCGTGCGGCTTGCAGGATTTGACAGTGGATGGCCATCAAGTATGATTCGCGCAGCTTCCGGAAACAAAGTGGAATTTAAGGATCGAAGTGCTCGGAGAGACGCAAATGGGCTACGTCGACAGAAATCTCGTGCCGGGAGAGACGCTGCTGTATCGAACCCGGCATCACTGGTTGGTGCTGCTCGGTCCGATCTTCTTTGGATTGCTGCTGCTTGTGCCGGGCGTGGCGCTGTTGGTGGAAGCCATCGCCACGGGAGACTCCGCCGGGCTGGTGGTCGGGAGCGCCACGATTAGTCCCAAAATGATGGCCATTGCCGGGGCCATCCTGTTAGCTGCGGCCATCATTACGTTCAGCTATGGAGTCGCCAAGCGCAACGCGACGGAAATGGCGGTCACCAATCGGCGCGTGCTGATCAAGACGGGCATGACCAGCCGGCGCACGCTGGACTTGATGCTCTCGCGCGTGGAAAGCATCGGTGTGGAAGAAACCACCGCGGGCAGATTGCTGGGCTATGGTTCGGTCATCGTGCGTGGGACGGGTGGGACTCCGGAGGCCTTCTTGATAATCGCGCATCCGCAGGAGTTCCGCCGCGCCGTGCAAGAACAGATCGCTACTCGCTGAATCACCACGCATTTCCCATCTAGATCACGCAGACATCGAATTCTTTACTGGTTGCATACAGCGGGGCGGTGTTTCTGCGTGATCTCGGTCCGCGGTGCGATAAGTTGTTAGAGGTACGGCTGCAGAAAGAAAAACGAAGCGGATTTAATTCCGCTTCGTGAGTTGGCGGCCTCCCCTGCCATGAAGCTGTCTGTGCCCATGAGAATCGCTCTTACGTTGGTAGTGGTAGCGACTGCCGCATGGGCCGCAACAAACAAGCGCTTGTACGATATTGCGGTGTTCAACGCCCTTGTAAGCATGGGATTGACCGCAATCATCGTGTTGCACCTGCGAGTGAAACCATCGTGGAGTGACGCCGCGGGCGTGGCGGCAGGGGCTGCAATGCTGGCGCTGATCGACTTCCAGCTTCTGCATTACAACTTCAATGTCTTTGGGTTGCTGTCCTTCCTGGGTCTGGTGAGTCTGGTGGCTCTTGCGATTCGCGCAGCCTGGTCGCGCGGTGAAGAAAGCGCGCGGATGAGGCTGGCCTTCCTGTTCGCATTTCTCTCTATAAGTGTGGATGCCGCCGCCGTGTTGTTTCATGCCTTAACGTCAAAGCTGAATCCCAAGGTTTTGGACCTTTACTTATATTCGTTCGACGCCAGCCTGCGCGTGCAACTTTCCTTCCTGATGGGCCAGGCGTATGCCACCTGGCACCGCTTTGGCGACGCTGGAATGTTCATTTACATCGGATTGCCAGTGCTCTTGGCAATGGTAGCTGCCGGACACCTGCTTCACGGAAGTAAAGCGGCAATTCCGGCGATGACGGCGTTCCTGGTCACCGCCCCTATCGGAGTAATTTTCTATAATCTTTTTCCCGCGCTGGGCCCCACGTACATTTTCGGTCCGCGATTCCCGTGGAATCCACTCACCATCGACCAAGCGGCGCGCCTGCTCCTGGAGCCTATCCTGGTAGCGGGTTACCGTAACGCGATGCCATCCTTGCATATCGCATGGGTTCTTCTGGCGTGGTGGTTTTCGCGAGGGCTATCCGTGTGGGAACGATCCATTGCCATGGTTTTTGTGGTGTTCACCGTGTTCGCGACACTCGGCAGCGGCGAGCACTACTTCATTGATCTTGTGGTGGGCTTTCCGTTTGCCCTGTTCGTCTATGGTTTATGCGCATTTCCGCTGGGATGGAGGCAGGAACGCAAGGCAGCGTTCGGGCTGGGGCTCGGACTCACGCTGGGGTGGTTTGCGGCGCTGCGCGTGGGAGTTAAACTGTTTTGGCTTTCACCGATCTTGCCGTGGCTCGCGTGTTTGGTCACCGTCGCCGCCGTCCTGATCCTTCAGCATAAGCTTGAGCAGGCGGGCGCAACAAATGCTTCGCGAGAAGCCGCGCGCGAGCCGCAGGTGGCCGTTTCCGTTTCTTAATTCCGACCGAAAAGCCGGGCTCCTTTTTTCCGCAGTTGCGATATTGAACCTAGGGTGTCGAGCGGCGTTATACTAGGGAGATGGAACCGAAAAGAGCCGTAGCCGTCAGGCCGGGGCCGGGCGAGTACGCACCCTACTACGAAACCTATATCTCCAGAGTCAAAGGCAACGACATTGTGAGCATCCTGGAAGCCCAGCGGCTGCAGATGGCGCAGCTATTTGCGGCGCGCAGCGAACGCGACGGCAATTTCCGCTACGCGCCGGACAAGTGGACGGTGAAGGAAGTACTGGGTCACGTGAGCGATACCGAGCGCATTTTCGCTTACCGCGCTCTGCGGATTGCGCGCGGGGACCAGACCCCGCTCCCCGGATTCGAGCAGGACGATTACGTGCGCGGCGGGAACTTCGCGGAACGCACGCTTTTGGATTTGGCCGAGGAGTTCGGGCTGGTGCGCGCGGCCACCATCGCGTTCTTCAAGTCGCTGCAAAGAGAAGCCTGGCAGCGGCGCGGCGTGGCCAACAAGAACGAAGTCAGCGTGCGCGCGCTGGCATTCATTGTCGCTGGGCACGAGCTGCATCACCGGCTGATTCTGGAGGAGCGCTACTTCCCGGCAATTCCTCGCGCGTGAGTCCCACTCTCGCGCTGAATACGGATGCGCGTGCGGTCCACGTAGCGGCTGTGCCAGGGCAGATCGCTCTGGTGTGTGGTTCGCGTCCCCGTACTGCATCTGGCAACCACAACCGTTCTCCGTTCCCACGAAGCTCCAGCCGGCCAGACAGCGACGCGGCGCCGGGACTTCCTAGATGGATGCAGCAGGCAATATAGCAACGTGATTGCCGTGGCGACCAGCAGGGCGGCAAAGAGCAAACCCATCGACTGCGCGGCGACTGGATTCTCGAATTGCTGCTCAATCAGATAGCCGCCGAGCGCGAGCAGCGAGAACGCTACGCAGAACCCAAATCCCGCGAAGGTATTAAGAACCTGACCGCGGGCCGACAGCGATCTCCGGGAGCCAGGCCCCAGCGAGAAACCGAAGAGATAGTCGTCCACGGTCTACTCCTCGCGAGCGGTGACCTTGGGTGCTTCTTCCAGGCGAAGAAAGTCCAGATAGGTGAGCACCGGCGACGCGTACTTCTTTTTCATTGCCGCGCCGCACGAGCAGTGGGGATTTTTTCCCTCCTCGCTTGCACTGCTCTCGACCAGCACCTCGCATCCGCAAGCCGGATTGGTGCAATGCCAGCGGTCTTGTGTTTTCATGCGCATGGTCGCTCCTTGCTGCGCCGGGTTTCCCCGCGCGCTCCTCCGAGGGGTCTGTACTATATGCCATTAGTAAATACAAATGCAAGTATACTTTATATCTTTTCCCCCCCGACCGGGCAGGCGAGCCACCGTATTCTGGAGCTTGACGACCCCGAGGCCGCCGATCGGGTCGGGGGACATGAAGGTCCGTCGAAGTAGGACAGGTGTACCCCACCCGGGTGTTCTTGCAAAGAGGCTCTAAGTTACTCTAAATAAAAGACTTCACTAACTACTGAGCTGCAGAAGAGGCTGTAAGTCATTGATTCCATTAGGGCGGCAGAGACAGCGTTTTCTAAAGAGGCTGCAACCTATTGGGATTAGGAGGTTTACCGGAATCGCGAATGGTTTTCTGTGTATGCGGGGAGGTGAAGAATGCCGGGATCGAACCGAGTCAGGGAAGACCGGCACGATTTTACCCATCAAGATGATACACAAACAGGTATCTCGCGTCAAGTGAAAAGTACGGCTGGAGCAAAATGGGCAGATTTCGGACTGTTGCGCCCTTAAAGGAGCGGCTCGCTCCAGTTTTCCAGGGTTTCCTTGACCTTGTGCAGGAATTGATGGGCGATGGCGCCGTCGACCACACGGTGGTCATAGCTCAGCGTCACGTAGCACATGGAGCGGATGGCGATGGAGTCGTTGATGACCACGGGGCGCTTTTCGATGGCGCCGAGGCCGAGAATGCCGACGTTGGGCTGGCTGATGACCGGCAGGCCAAAGAGGCCGCCGAATACGCCGGGATTGGTGATGGAGAAAGTGCCTTCCTGGACTTCGTCGGGCTTGAGCTTCTTGGTACGCGCGCGCTCGGCCAGATCGTTCAAGTTGCGCTGGATGCCGAGAAGGTTTTTTTCGTCGGCGTTCTTGATGACCGGAACGATGAGTCCCCAATCGAGGGCTACGGCGATGCCGACATTGATTTCCTTGTGGAGGACGACGTTGGTGCCGTCGAGGGAGGCATTCATGGTCGGGAAGGCGCGCAAGCCGGCGACGGCGGCCTTGATGAAGAAGGGCATGAAGGTGAGCTTGGTTTCGTAGCGCTTCTCGAATTCGTCCTTGGCCTTGGCGCGCAACGAGGCGACTTTGGTCATGTCGACTTCGTCGACGGAATAGACGTGCGCGGAGACCCGCTTGGAGGCGATCATGTGCTCGGCGATGCGCTGACGCATGATGCTCATGGGCTGCACTTCGTAGTTGCCGAAGTACATTTTTTCGCGGGGCACGGCGGACTCGAAGGCGACGTGCACCTGGCCGCCGGAGGTAGCAGGCGGCGGTGGGGGAGGGGCGGCGGCGCGTTGCGGAGCCGGTACCGCAGGTGCGAAGGCTGCCGCGGTGGGCTCGGCGGCTTCGGCTGACGGCTGAGCGCCACCGGCGAGGTAAGCTTCGATATCTTGCTTGCTGATGCGGCCACCCGCACCGGTACCGGGAATGGTGGCGAGATCGATACCGTGTTCCTTGGCCATGCGGCGGACGAGCGGCGAGCTGTGGATACGCTCTCCAGCGGGACGCGAGGGCGCAGGGCCTGGTCCGGAAGCGGCAGCGGGGGCAGGCGCTGGGGCAGCAGGTCTGGGGGCTTGCGCCGGCGGCACAATTTGCGGCCTGGCCGCAAGCGCGGCAGGCCTTGCGGGCTCCGCCGCTTTCGGTGCGGGTGCCGGAGCAGGAGCCGCAGCCGCAGCTTTGGCCGCGGCAGCGGCATCGCCAGCGGCGTCGATCACGCCGACCACGGTTTGAATCGGCACTGTCTTGCCTTCGCCGACTTTGATCTCTTTCAGCACGCCGGCCGAGGGCGAGGGAATTTCCGCGTCGACTTTATCAGTCGAAATCTCAAACAGCGGCTCGTCGCGCTCGACTTTATCGCCGGGCTTCTTGAGCCACTTGGTGATGGTGCCTTCAAAAATGCTTTCGCCCATTTGGGGCATTACGATGTCGACTGCCATGTGCGTTCTCCTCTAGGTCTCGTCAAAACGAAGAGCACGGCCAAGATTCATCGCGCAAAACACGCGCGATGGAACAGAATGGGCTGTGCCACCAAAAGCTAATAGCGCGCCAACTCCTTTGCGGCCGCGAAAACTTTCTGCGCGTTGGGAAGAAAATAGTCTTCCAGTGTCGGCGCGTACGGCACAGGCGTATCGAGCGAAGTGACGCGCATGAGCGGGCCGTCGAGATCGCCAAAGGCTTTCTCGCAGAGGATGGCGGCGATTTCACCGGCGATGCCGCCGGTCTTGGTATCTTCGTGGACGACCAGGACCTTGTTGGTCTTTTTCACGGACTGCAAAATCGTTTCCTCGTCGAGAGGGAGCAGAGTGCGCAGGTCGATGACTTCGGCTTCGATGCCTTCCTTGGCGAGAGCTTCGGCGGCTTCGAGCGAGGTGTGCATCATTGCGGCGTACGAAAGGATCGTGAGGTGGCGGCCTTCGCGGCGCACGGCGGCCTTGCCGATGGGCACGGTAAAATCCTCGGCGGGCAGCTCTTCCTTGATGCGGCGGTAGAGGAATTTGTGTTCGAAGAAAAGCACGGGATTATTATCGCGCACCGCGGCCTTGAGTAAACCCTTGGCGTCGTACGGCGTGGAAGGATAGATGACCTTGAGGCCGGGCGTGTGCACGAAATACATTTCCGGGTTCGCGGAGTGAAATGGCCCGCCATGCACGCCGCCGCCCGACGGCCCGCGCACGACGATGGGCGCGGGTGCGTTCCACAAATAATGTCCCTTGGCGACGAAATTGGTAAGCTGGTTGAAGCAGCAGGCAATGAAGTCGATGAACTGCATCTCGCAGATGGGGCGCAGGCCGAGGTAGCTCATCCCGCAAGCCGCGCCGATGATGGCGCTTTCGCTGATGGGCGTGTCGATCACGCGCTCCCAGCCAAAACGTTCTAGCAGGCCTTCGCTGGTCTTGAAGGCGCCGCCGTAGACGCCGACGTCTTCGCCGATGACCACGACCGCGGGGTCGCGCTCCATCTCCTCGAACATCGCTTGCTTGATGGCTTCGAGAAAGGTTACCGGGCCGCCGGTGCCATTGCCGCCGGCCGCATTGCCGTTGGGTTTGCCGCTGGCCATCGATTATCTCCGCTTGCCTTGCGTGCGTCGGCGAAGGGCCCCAGCCCCACGTGCGCTGGCGACTTTTGCTGACTTCTTGCCGACGGTCTTGACCGGAGTCTTGGGGGCGAGTTTTTCTTCGTTCTCCGCTTTTTCCTGCACGCCGGCCGTGTCGCCAAAATGAATCGGAGCTATGCCGCCGCTCGAGCCTTTGCCGGCGCCGAAACCTTCGACAGTCCACACCGCGGAAACGCTGGACTTTGGCGGCATGACTTCTCGCTTGTCGCGCTCCCACTTGGGCTGAATCTTGTGGCAAGCATCGCCGGTGCAGTACACACCTTCGGCTGCGTTTTCCGCGGGCGGCATGGGAGAATTTTCGGCGAAGTCGCGCTCTTTCTGGAGGAGCGCGTCGATTTTGTCCTCGATTTCCTTCTTGCCCTCGGCGTCCAACAGCTTTTCGGACATCAGGAATTTTTCGTAGAGCAGGATGGGATCGCGCGCTTCCCAATAGGCGCGCATCTCCTTCGGAACGTATTCGGCGGGATCGTGCTGCGCATGGCCCAGGCGGCGAAAAGTCTTGGCTTCGATCAGAATCGGGCCTTCACCGGCACGCGCACGGTCAACGGCTTCCTTCGCGGTTTTATACATCGCGACGACGTCGTTGCCATCCACGATGTAACTGTTGATGCCGTAGGCTTTGGCGCGGTCGGCGAGATTTTCGAGCGGCACCTGGCGGCGCACGGGAGTCGAGTAGGCCCACAGATTGTTTTCCAGCACCAGCACGAACGGCGCTTTTTGCGTGGCCGCAAAATTCAGGCCTTCGTGGAACACTCCGGTGGAGCTGCCACCGTCGCCGATCCAGGTCATGGTCACAATTTTCTGGCCCAGGTAGCGGCCGGCGATGGCTACTCCGGCCATCACCGGAATCAGGTCGCCGAGCATGGAAATGGGCGAGACGATATGCAGATTGTCCAGGTCGCCGAAGTGGCTGGTGCCGTCCTTGCCCTTGGTGGGCGAATCGTACTTGGCCATGTGCTGCATGAAAATGTCGCGCGGCGGAACGCCTTTGACCAGCAGCGCGCCGATGTTGCGGATCATGGGCGCGAGCCAGTCTTTTTTCTCCAGCGCGTAGGCGCTGCCCACCGAAATGGCTTCCTGACCCAGGCTGGAGTACAGTCCGCCGACGATTTTGTTCTGCCGGAAGAGCTTGACCATGGTGTCTTCCACCGCGCGGTTCAGGCGCATGTAGTAGTACAGGTCAAGATATTGCTGGCGCGTAAGGTCCTTCTTCCTGCGTTCTCCGGCGGCGGGCGGACGCTTCACGTTCAGGCTCGCTCCCGCACAGCCAGGATGGGCTGCGCCTTTGGCGCTGTGACATTCTGCGATAATTCCGCCCGCTGCAATATTTCAAGCAACTCCTCGCGGGATGCGGCTCGCATGTCCAAGCTGAAGACTTGGGCGGCGTGTTGGATCAAGCGCGCGGCAACTTCGCGGCAATCGACGCTGCGGCCCAGCAGCTTCTCCAGCGACGTCGCTTTGCGATCGGCGATGCCGCAGGGAACGATCAAATCGAAATAGCGCAGATCGGTCGAAACATTGTAAGCGAACCCATGTGAAGTCACCCAGCGGCTGATGTGCACACCGATGGCGCCGAGTTTTCCTGCTCCGCTCTGTGCCCTCTGTGGGCTCGGTGCTCTCTGTGTTAATTCCTTCTTTGGCGCAACCCACACCCCCGTCTTACCCGCCTCGCGAGCCGCCAACACCCTGAAATCGCTGGAAGCACGGATCATCACTTCCTCCAGCATACGCACGTACCACACCACGTCGCGGCGGATGGTCGCAAGATGCAAGATGGGGTAACCGACAATTTGGCCCGGTCCGTGATAGGTAATGTCCCCGCCGCGGCTGGTCTCGTAAAACTCGACGCCCTTCTGCCGCAGCACGTTTTCGCTGGCCAGCAAATGCTCGCGCTTGCCGTTGCGGCCCTGCGTGATCACGTGCGGATGCTCGCAGAGCAGCAGCACGTCTTCGATGGCATCGGCTTTGCGCGCCGCCACGATGCGCTTTTGCAGCGCATACGCTTCCGCGTAGCCGATGAGGCCGAGATCGATGGTGAGGCAGGTGATCATTCTCGGATTAGACGTTAATCTGCAATCCGCGCACGGAGGCGAACGCGTCGCCCATGCCTTCCCACACGGTGGGATGCGCGTGCATCATGCTCATCATATCGTCGATCGTGCCTTCGAGGTGCAGCACCGCGGCGGCTTCGGCCAGAATTTCCGTGGCTAACGGGCCGATGATGTGAATGCCCAGCACTTCGCCGTATTTTTCGTCGGAAACCACTTTGATGAAGCCGCCGTGGCTGCCGAGAATGGTCGCCTTGCTGTTGCCGACGAAAGGGAACTTGCCGGTCTTCACAGCGTACCCGGCGTCGCGCGCCTGCTTTTCGGTCAAGCCAATGGAGCCGATCTGCGGCTCGCAATAGGTGGCGTTGGGAATGCGTTCCTTGACGATGGCGGGCGCAGGTTTTCCTGCGATGTGCGTGACCGCGGCGATGCCTTCCATCATGGCCGCGTGCGCCAGCAGCGGCAACCCGAAAACGATATCCCCGATGGCATAAAGGCCTTTTTCCGCTGTCTCCATGTAAGGGCCGACGTGCACGGCGCCGCGCTCGACTTTGGCTTTCGACTTTTCCAGGCCGCAGTTGTCGGTCATGGGCTTGCGGCCCACGGCCAGCAACAGTTTCTCCGCTTGCAGCGTCTGGCTCTTGCCGTCTTTGTCCTTGAAGGTGACGGTCACGCTCTTGGCGTCCTTCTTCACCGAATCCACCATGGCTTGCGTGAAGATGCCGATATTTTTCTTGCGGAAGGTTTTGTCCAGTTCCGCGGAAATCTCCTCGTCTTCCACGGGAACCACGCGGGGCAAAGCCTCGAGAATGGTCACCTGCGTCCCAAACGAATTGTAGATGGAGGCAAACTCGACGCCCACGGCGCCGGCGCCGACGACGATGAGTGTTTTGGGAATCTCCGGCAGCTCCAGGATCGAGCGATTGGTCAGGATCGTTTTGTGATCCGGCTCGATGCCCGGCAGAGCGCGCGCTTCCGAGCCGCTCACCAGCAAAATGTTGGCGGCTTCGATCTGCGTTTTCTTGCCGTCTTTTTCGACGCTGACGCGCCCGGGGCCTTCATAGCGGCCCCAGCCCTGCACCCACTCGACTTTGTTTTTCTTGAAGAGGAACTCGATGCCCTTGGCGTGTTTTTTGACGATTTTGTCCTTGCGGGCCAGGATGTTTGCCCAATTGATTTTCAGGCCGCCGACCTCGAAGCCCAGCTCCGCCGCGTTTTTGAAATGATCGTAAACCTCGGCATGGTGAAGCAAAACTTTGGTGGGGATGCAGCCGACATGCAGGCAGGTGCCGCCGAGGAACGGATCCTTCTCGACCACTACAGTCTTGAGGCCCAGCTCGCCGGCACGGATGGCCGCTACATAGCCCCCCGGACCGCTGCCGATAATTGCCACGTCGTACTTTGCCACGCGCAGTCTCCCTTCCGGAGAGCCAGAACCTGTTACCTTGCCAATGGGAACCAGGCTGATCGAACGCTAGCGGCCGGACCTGACGAGAAGGACCGTATCGCGATGAATTAGTAATTTTAGCAGCCGCCCCCGCGAGCCGCAACTTTACGGCAAGATTTACCACAGAGAACACAGAGAACACCAGGATAGAAGGCTCCTCTGTGCACTCTGTGGGTGAAATTCCTTTACTGCAGCAACGAGGGACGAATCTTGACCACCCATACCGCCAGACCCTCGGTCGGCACGGGCTCGATGCCCGCCTCGCCAAGGGTGTCCATGACGAAGCGGTGACGGTCATTTTCGCGAGCGAGCCGGACGTCGGTAACCGCGGCGAACTCCGTATGGTATGGCGCTTTGTGGGCGATGTGTTGCGCGTTGTACGCCAGCGACTTGGCGTCCTGCGGGGCCCGTGTCACGGAAAGCGTGTGTATGAATCCGCGCGTGCCGTTGCGGTGGTAGCTGTAATCCATGCGCGCAGGATCGCCGGGAAACGTGAATTCCGCCACGCGCACGGATTTTTCGAGGCGGTCCCAGATGCGCGCCTGCCGGAAGACTTGGTTGCACCAGGAGCGAATGTTGGCCCGGCTGCCGGGCAATCCCGCGCGGGAGGTTTGGCGTGGAACGGCGACATGATCGGCATAGAGCCGCTCCGCCTCGGCGTCCAGGTCATCGGCCAGCACGCCTTTTTGCGGCGCGATTTGGAGCACGTTGGAAAGGGTTTCATCCCACTTGCTCAGAACCTTTTGCCAGGGAATTTCGGAGTCATTGCCGCCGTTGACGCGGCCGCCGGAGTCCAGGCGATTCTCGAGATTGTCGCGCAGCGCGCGCAGCAGCACTTCGTCCGCCCAAGGATGCAGCCGGCGCACGCGGTTGTATTCATCCTGATCCTCGATCAGGCGCAGGCGCCGCTCCCCGGTCTCCGGATTGAAGACCAGCACGCCGATGTTCACCCATTCGTCGCGCACCAGGTTGGGGACGTAGCGCAGGATGTGATAGGCCAGGGCCTGCTCCGGCAGTCGCTGTACTGCTGCCTCTGTAATTTCAGCCATGGTTCGCCTCCTTGCTTCTGGTGCCGCACGTCTCGGTGTGCATCACCGCCAATTCGGAAACGGCTGCCGCGTGGTGTTCTTCGCTGCCAGGAGCAGTTCCGGCACGCGTGTCCGGCGTTGATAAAGCTGCTCAAGCAGCCGCATCAGCGCGTCGTAATCGTCTTCGTACCACTCCGGCGGAATTTTGCTGACCATTTCGGAGAGGAGCCGTTCGGTGATGCTGTTCTCAACGCGTTTCAGCCAGGGAGCAAACGACTCCATCCCGGTCACCCCTTCGTACACGCGATTCCGCGCATATAATCCGCGCAGCGGCGCATCGGGGTAATTCCACTCTCCGGCGTTGAAGCAGAAGCCTTGATCGATCATAACCGCTTCGTAGCTTCCGTCTCGACCCTCATCGGCTTCGTGGCCATTGCCTTGCGCAAACGGCTGGTGCGGTTCGTCACGAAAAAACAGCGTCTGCCGACCATTCGTGTTGCAGGTCCATTTGTCGAAGACGAGCATACCCGCAAAGGCGTACAAATTCTCGACGGCACGCAATTGTTCGTCGGGAAGAAAGTCGTGCAGCGTCAAGTGCCGCGGGTCCCCCGGATAGCGCGAGCCGAACTGCGGCCCCGCCTGGCAGGGCACGCGCGAGCGCGGCATCTCCATGCAGAGTTCGGGCGTGAGGCGGATCAATTCCTCGGTGACGTGAACAATCTCCACCGCTGTGGTCGGCAGCCCCAGCCGCGCCGCCAGTCTCGTTCCAAGCAGTTCGTTCACCAAAATCCGCCGGTGTTGCGGGTTGTTTTGGAACTTGACGACGTAATAGTGCCCGTCGGAGCAGCGCATCAGGTGCGATTGCGCTCCGCCGCGCATCCGCCGTATCTGCTCGGTGGCCAACAGCATCGCGCATTATCCTAGAGGTACTTACTCCTTCAGACGAGCACCTCGTGTATGCGCGATCTGCTCGCGGCGCCAATTCCCATTTTGCGCGCCGGCGAAATCCCTTTATGGAATCCGCACACTTTCGCAAAGAGGTCCAAATCGGAACTCACTTCGTCCACAAAAAGAAAGGACCCCAGCTCATCGCTGGAGTCCTCGTTGCCGAAACTGTTTTCCACACTCGGCCGCGCCGCTGGCCGTCCCGCTAGCGCCGCTTCTTGCCCTTCTTTTTCGCGGGTTTCTTCTTTGCGGCCTTTTTCTTTGCAGCCTTTTTCTTTGGCTTTGCTTTGGCCTTGGCTTTTGCTTTTTTCTTGGGAGCCTTCTTCGCCGGCTTCTTTGCGGCCGGCCTGGGAGCCGCCGGTCTCGCAGCGGGAGCAGGGACCGTCTCCGGCTCTTCTTCGCCGATGATCAACTCTTCTTCGTCCGTCTCCACCACTTCGCCGCCGGCGAGTTCGTCGTCTTCTTCCAGCCCTGACAGCTCGTTGTCATCTTCGAAATTATCCTTCTCGAGGTCCATTCCATCCTCCCCTGGGGGAATCCTCCCCGATGCTTCGGGGCAGGATGCTGTGCGGCCGGAGTAAATTCGCGCTCCAATGCCTGCGCCGTTGTTATCGCACTCGCCGGGAGTTGTCAAGCGTTCCTGCTAAGTTGCGCGATGCGCGAGGCAAACTCTCCCGCGCGTCCGGTCCTCAGGAGAAGGAAAGAGCCGTGCGGTGGGAGGCGTGCGCGCCTCGTAAGTAACTGACAATAAATGGCTTAATTCTTTGCTTCCGGTTTGGGAGAGGCCTGCGCCACGTTGGTCGCGGGGCGCGCAGCCTTCTTCGATTTCGACCGCGCGCGTGCCGGACGCGCTTCTGGGGCCCCGCCTAGAGTAAAAATTCGCAGCACCATACCGCGGCTCACGCGGTTCGATTTCAAACGATTCCACTTACGCACGTCGTCAGGACTCACGCTGTAGCGATCCGCAATTCCCAGCAGCGTGTCGCCGCGCCGCACGCGATAACTCACCAGCCGCCGCTTGACCTCCGCCTGCGACTGCGTAGCCGGAATAATCAATTTCTCTCCGGCGCCCAACGCCGCGCCGTGCTCCAGATTGTTGGCCGCCGCGATCGCCGCCGGCGTTACGTGATATTTCTTGCCAATCGAAGTCAGCGTCTCGCCCGCTTCCACGCGATGCCGTCTCCAGCTCACCCATTTGTCCGCGGGAATATCTGCGATCTCCGCGGAAAATCGTTCCGCGCTGCCGGCCGGCAAATGCAACTCGAAGGCTGGATCGTCCGGAGTGGCCAGCCGCAGCAGGGAAGGATTCAGCGTGCGCAGCGTCTCCACATCGATGTCGATGGTTTCCGCCACCAGCCGCAGATCAATGGCGCGTCCCGGCTTCACCACGTCGGTCGGCACCGGCGCCTCAGGATCAGCCTGGATTCCGTAGTGCGCCGCGTCTTTGGCGATTAGGGTAAGCGCGACGATAATCGGCACATAATTTTTCGTCTCGCGCGGCAGCACCTTGCGCTTGTACAGTTCCCAGAAATCCGCGTAGCCGGTGCGCTCGATGCCCTTCTGCACGTTGCCGGGCCCGCAGTTGTACGCGGCCATGGCCAGATACCAGTCGCCGTAGATGGCGTAGAGATCGCGCAGATGCCGCGCCGCGGCGTGGGTGGCTTTCTCCGGGTCCTGCCGCTCGTCCACCCACCAGGTGTGCCGCAGTCCATATTGATTGCCGCGCCACGCTACGAACTGCCAGATGCCCCGCGCCCCGGCTCTGGACAGCGCCAGCGGCTGAAAAGCGCTTTCCGCTTGCGCCAGATAAATCAAATCCTGCGGCAATCCTTCTTCCTGCAGCACGCGCGAAATCATGTCGCGGTAACGGCCGGCGCGCCGCAACCCGGTCTCCACAATGGCGCGGCCCCGCGGCGTCTGAAAGAAATTGAGGAAAGACAAAACCTGGTCGTTCACCGTCAGCGGCAAATCGTGCGAAAGGTTCTTGGCCGCTTCCTCCGCGCGCTCTTTTAGCCGCGGATCGACCGGAAAGGTCATCTCCGCGACTTCGTCGATGGCTGCTGGCACCGCCGGCGCTTCCTGGAAGCCATCCCCGGCGCGGAAGGCCTGCAACTCGTCCGCGTACACGGTGTCCACTACGCGATGAAACAGCTCACTCAACTTCGGGTCGCCGTTCAGGTCGTAGCCGCTCTCCAGCATCGAGTCCACGGCTTCATCGAAGTCTTTGCGCGCCGCTTCCAGGTGCCCGGCCTTATAGTTCTGCTCCCCGGAGGCGAATTTCTGTTCCACCCGGGCGATCAAGTCTTTTTTGGTGCCGTGCAGGGTGGGCGCGAACATCACCAGCGACCGTCGCTTGGGTGCGAAGACCGGCAGGGGTGCTAACTCCAGCAGAATTGGGGTGTTATCCGTAGCAATCGTAGCCGTCGCCGGAGACGCAGGAGCGTTCCCCTGCTTCACGGCCGTAACCGTCGAACGAGGAACCGGGGCGCGTACCACGGACTTCTTGGCCGCGTCCTCGCAGCCGGCCATTCCCGCAATTCCAGCCAGCAGAATCGCGCCGGCAACAACTTGGCTCCTAGGGGTCATCCAGCAATGGTAAGTAGAGGTGCGTAGGGCGGTCAACGTCTTCCCGCACCAAGGGGGTGACCTTCTCACCACACGCTTCAGGACGCTGCGCTGCCCCTCGGCACCACGGCTTTCAGCTCTTCGACCACGCGCTCGAGCTCTTCTTCGGTGTTGTAGTAATGCGGGGAGAGTCGCAGCGCGGTCGCCGCCCGTTTCTCGTCCATATCGATGACCGCGTACGCGCGTAGCGAAGCCGAGCTGTTGATCCCGCGCGCGCGCAGCAGTTTAGATAGCTCCCCGGCGTCCCACCCCGCTACCTCGATGGTGACGATAGCGGCTAGGTCCCTGCCGCGGTCCAGCACGCGAATGCCGCCAATTCCGCTTAGTTTGCTGCGCAGCGCCGCTGCCAGCTCTCTCGCGCGGCGTCCCCCACGCTCCACGTCCACTCCGAGCGCGTAGCGCGCTGCCTCTCCCAGACCTAGCACCAGGCTATACGCGAACTCCCAATTCTCGAACCGCCGGGCATCCGGCGCCGGCGCAAAGCTGTCCGCGGACACCCAATCCGCGCCGCGCATGTCGATGTACAGCGGAAAATCGCCGCGCTTCAGGGCCCGGTCCGAGACGTACAGGAATCCGATTCCCCGCGGACCGCGCAAAAACTTTCGCGCCGCGCCCGAAAAGAAATCGCAACGCAACTTCGCCACATCCACCGGAATCTGCCCCACGGCCTGGCAGCCATCCACCAAATAGGGCACTCCTGCCGCTTCCGCAACTTCCCCGAGCGCCTCGACCGGCTGCATCAGGCCGGAGTTGGTCGGGACCCAGGTGACCGCCAGCAAGCGTACGCGCGGATCGCGTAATAATTCCTTTACCGATTGCGGATCGGCGCCACCGCCCGCCAGGTCGGCGGCGCGCCGCACTTCTACCCCGTGGCGCCGCGCCAGCGAGAGATACGCAAGTTGGTTGGAGATGTAGTCGTTGCGCGTGGTGACGATCACATCGCCGTCCTTGAAATCGAAGGCCGACAGCGCCTGAAAAAACGCTACCGTCGAATTTTCGACCACCGCAATGTTGCGCGGCTGCGCGCCCAGGACTTTTGCGACGGCGGCATACGCATCTTCGACAGCCGCCTCTGCATCGTCAGCGCTCTCATAGCCGCCAAGATTCGCCTCACGATTCAGGTGCGCGGTGATGGCCTCCAGCACCGCGCGCGGCATCAATCCCGACGCGGCATTATTGAAATGGATCTGGTTGGCGCAACCTGGCGTGTCCTCGCGCCACTGCCTCACAAGTGCATCCATCGGACCCTTACCTCACGAACGCACCGGAGCGCCAACCATAGTCCCAGAGGTTAGAAATGACTAGCGACAATTTGGCGGGTTCACACCTGCGCGGGTCTCTCCCGCTGGCGGGTAGCTTGCGCGCCGAGAAATTCCAGAATGGCTTTGTGTGCCGCCTCGGTTTGATCGGTGATGAAAATGTGGCTGGCGCGCGGAATCATGGCCAATTTCGCGCCGGGAATGCGCGCGGCGATCCGTTTGGCGTTTTCCGGCGGGACCAGCCGGTCATTTTCCCCGTGAATCACCAGCGTCGGCGCGGCAATCTGGCCGAGCCGGCTGTACGCCTCCCAGGCCATGATGGCCTGCACTTGCGCGAAATGAGCTTCCGCGGAGGGGTACCACTTCCGACGCACGGCGGTGTCCTCTTCAATCCGCTCCGCCGGCGTTCCCGAATCGTAAATGAAAGGGCTGATGGCCTTCGCGAACTGCTCGGGATCCTGCCCGCGCGTCGCCAGCACTTGCAGCGCTTCCGGCTCCGGCCGCACCACCTGCGGCCCTCCCGCTGCGGTGCAGCCCAGAATCAGCGAGCGCACCTTCTTGGGATATTGCAGCGCGATCTCCTGCGCAATCATCCCGCCCATGGACACGCCAAAAATGTGCGCAGTATTGACGCGCGCCGCGTTCAGCACCGCGGCGGCATCGGCGGCCATCTGCGTGATGGAGTACGGCCCTGGAGGCGCTTCACTCCGGCCTACTCCGCGATTGTCCACCGCGATGGTGCGATACTTTTCTCTTAGCACCGGCCTCGAGCGATACCACATTTGCGACGGCCACCCTAATCCCATGATCAACAACAGGGGCGCGCCGCGTCCTTCTTCGTCCCAATGGATTCTCGCTCCCAAATTCTCGACAAAAGGCATGGCAGCTCCAGCCATTCGCGGCCCGGGGGGCGGCAATAGGCCACCGCGCGTGAAGAGATTGGCCTAAAACATCCACAGAGGCAAGTTCCGAGTCGGTCTAGGCCGCTGGGGTTGTGTGGGCCACCCAACATTACGCCCGGATTGCTAAGAAGGGGAGATCAGATCGGCGCGGAACTTTACTTCGCTTTTTCCAAAGCTTCCGTCAGCGCGGGCATAATCTCGAAGATATCGCCAACCACGCCGTAATCCGCAATTTCAAAAATGGGCGCGTTTTGGTCTTTGTTGATGGCCACGATGGTGCGCGCGCCTTTCATTCCCACTACGTGCTGGATCGCGCCGCTGATGCCCAGCGCCAGGTACAGTTTCGGCGCCACGGTTTGCCCGGAGCTGCCGATTTGCCGTTCCATCGGCAGCCAGCCTTCATCGCAGATCGGGCGCGATGCGGCTATTTCTCCGCCCAGCGCCTTGGCCAACGCTTCCGCTTGCGGAATATTTTCCGCCGCCTTGATCCCGCGCCCAATTGCAACAATCAGCGGCGCTTGCGTTAAATCCACCGCGGACTTTGCTTCCTTGAACAAATCCAGCGGCTTGGTGCGAATTTGCTCCGGCTTCAGATCAACCGTCACGGAATTTACCGGCGCCTTGCCGGAAGGATGAGCGGCCACCAGATCGGAGCGAAACGCTCCCGCTTGAAACGAAGCAAACCACGGTGCAGCCCCTTGGAACGTCACGTCGGCCGCCGTTTTGCCCTGAAACATTTGCCGCACAAAAACGAGCTTCCCGACTTCGTTGCGGTAGCCGACGCAGTCACCGATCATGCCCTTGCCCAGCATGGCCGCAAGTTTTGGCGCAAAGTCGCGCACCTGATACGTGTGCGGAAGCAGCACTAACTCAGGCTTCGCCGAGCCAATGACTTGCGACAGTGCCACGCAATATCCGTCCGCCGTGTATGCCTCCAGCAAATCGTGTTGAACGAGCAGCACTTCGGCAACGTTTTTCGCCGCGAGCTCGTCGACCAGCCCGGCCACGCCCTTGCCGATCACCAGCGCACTCACCGTGCTCGAAGTATCTTTGGCGATTTGCTGCGCCGCGGCCAGCGTCTCGAAGCTCGTGTTGTTCCACTTTCCTTGCCGCTGTTCTGCAATGACCAGAATTTTCATTTCAAATCACCCGCGCCTCAAACTTCAGCTTCTCCACCAGCTTGCTGGCTACCTCTTTCGGCGTGCCGGTCAGGAATTCCGTCTTCTTCGTTTTCGTCGGCACATAAATTTTCTCCACGCGCTGCGTGAGCTCCGTGGAAACACCCAACGACTCGCGCGCGATGGTGGTAATTTCCTTCTTCTTCGCAGCCATGATTCCCTTCAGCGTCGCGTAGCGCACCTTGTTGATGCCCGACTGAATGCTCAGCACCGCGGGAAGCGGGCACTCAATGTGCTGGAACCACCCGGCCTCCAGCTCGCGCTTCAATTTCATTTTCTGCCCATCCACTTCGATGGCCATTATGATGGTCGCGTGCGGCACATCCAGCACGCCCGCCAGCAGCACGCCCGTTTGTGCGAACCCCTTGTCATCGCTCTGCAGACCGGTCAGCACCAAATCGTGTTTCTGCTGCTTGATGGCCGCCGCAATCGATTTCGCCGAGCCCAGCGGATCGAGCTGCGCGAAATTATCGTCGGCAATGTGAATACCGCGGTCCGCGCCCTTGGCCAGCGCCTCCTTGATCGTTTGCTTCACGCGCTCCGGCCCCATCGATAGTGCAACCACTTCGCCGCCGTGCTTTTCCTTCAGGCGCAGCGCTTCTTCCAGCGCGTAGCTGTCCGGCTCGTTCATCTCGAAGCCGATATCCGATTCACGAATCCAGTTGCCGGCGATGGAGAGCGGCGCGTCTTTGGCGGGAACCTGCTTGATGCACACGATAATATTCACGGGATTGTTCCTATTTGCTGCGATTGCTGCGATGTCTTAGGTGCTTGGCCTGCTGGAATTGAGATCCTTCGCTCTGCTCAGGATGACCTACGCCTAACGGCGTGCGTCACTTGCCACCCCAGCGCTTGAAAATCAGCGCGGCGTTGGTGCCGCCAAATCCGAAGGAATTTGACAGGGCGTATTCAACCGAAGCCTTGCGCGATTTGTTGGGAACGTAATCCAGATCGCAAGCCGGGTCCGGCGTTTCCTGGTTAATGGTCGGCGGCAAAATCTGATCGCGCAACGCCAGCACGCAGATGCCCGCCTCCAGCCCGCCCGCCCCGCCCAGCAAGTGCCCGGTCATCGATTTCGTGGAGCTTACTGGAACCTGCTTGGCGCGCTCACCGAAAACTCTCTTCAGAGCTATCGTTTCGAGGCAATCGCCTAGCGGGGTAGAAGTGCCGTGTGCATTCACATAGCCGACATCTTCCGGCGACAACTTCGCATCCTTCAGCGCCGCTCTCATCACGCGGAACGCGCCGTCGCCATTTTCCGCCGGCTGCGTGATGTGATACGCGTCGCCGGACATTCCGTAGCCCACAATTTCCGCCAGGATTTCCGCCCCGCGCTTTTGCGCGTGCTCCAGCGATTCCAGAATCATAATGCCCGCGCCTTCGCCGACCACGAACCCATCCCGTTGCGCGTCAAAAGGCCGGCTGGCATGCGAGGGATCATCGTTGCGCGTGGAAAGCGCCTTCATCGATGCGAATCCGCCGATGCCCATCGGCGTAATGGTCGCTTCCGTGCCCCCGCAAATCATCATCTCCGCCGCGCCGCGCTCAATAATTTTGAACGAATCCCCGATGGCATGCGCTGAAGCCGAGCACGCCGTCGCCGTCGCGGAATTCGGCCCGCGCGCTCCGTAGCGAATCGAGACATGCCCGGAGGCAAGATTCACAATCGCCGACGGAATGAAAAAGGGAGAAATCCTGCCCGGCCCCCCGTTCAGCAGCTTGCCGTGCTCGCGTTCGATGATGTCGAACCCGCCGATTCCCGAAGAAATGTACACGCCGACTTCGTCGAGGTCCGACTGCTCCGGTTTCCAGTTGGACATGCGCACCGCAAAATCCGCGCCGGCCAGCGCTATCTGGATGAACCGCCCCATTTTTTTCAGTTCTTTTTTCTCGATCCACTGGAAGGGGTCGAAATTTTTCACTTCGCCGGCGATGCGGCAGTCGAATCCGGTGGCGTCAAAGCTGGTGATGGTGTCGACACCGCTCACGCCGGCCAGAAGATTCTTCCAGCATTCCTCCGTGCCGATGCCCAGCGCGCAGACCAATCCAACACCCGTGACCACAACGCGGCGCGTCAACGATTCCTGCTCCCGAATGAGGTGGTATTACCCAGCGGCCTTACTTCCCTTTGGAGTGTTTATCGATATAGTCGACCGCGTCCTTCACGGTCGTCATCTTCTCGGCGTCCTCGTCAGGCACTTCAATGCCAAACGCCTCCTCGAACGCCATCACCAATTCCACCTGGTCCAGCGAATCCGCCCCCAGGTCGTCCACAAACGACGCCGTGGGCGTCACTTCCGCTTCATCCACGCCGAGCTGCTCGACGATAATCTGCTTTACGCGCTCTTCCACGCTGGCCATTCATTTCCTCCGCGATCTGC